>Ga0315274_10014579_pt1 | contig 11141 bp, 9 predicted proteins | sample YL17G02_20_MG_FD_203700 | JGI IMG/M metagenome (GOLD analysis project Ga0315274, IMG submission 203700) | Sediment microbial communities from Yellowstone Lake, YNP, Wyoming, USA - YL17G02_20 | ecosystem: Environmental > Aquatic > Freshwater > Lake > Sediment | place: USA: Wyoming | collected...
CTCCTTGGCCGATACTCGACATGGTTCAAGCCTCCAATGCGATAGAAAGATTTCGGCTCCATCCGAATCTCTATCGTCTTTGTGGGGCTTGTTTTATGCGCCTTAAGTGAACCGTATTGGGGTTAGGGCGAAGCCCTGCTAGACAAGGTATATCGTCGCAGCTATTCTCGCCGTTTGCTGAACGTTCAACTCATTTCCGCAGTGCGGCCGAGTTTCGAGTAGGCCGTCGATATAAAGCCACTGGTCGGCGCAGCTCCCGCTGAACCCGGGCCGGGAGTGCGATGCGCTCGAAGTACTGCAACGGGAAAAGATAGTCCTCACCTGATTCATCGACAACGCGGACCATCTCTTCCGCGTCGGCGTCGGCATCTGCGAAAGCGCGGTAGACTTTCCCGCGCTCAAGAGAAGCCGGGTACTCGTGGTTGTCCACGCAAATGACCCAAAATGACTTTCGCATAGCTATTCGCTCCGCAGGAATCGCTTGCCTTTGAACTCCCTCGCCCCGACACCGTGCTTCGTACCAGTGGACTTCCGCCCGACGCAGCCGACCGCTTCTAGCACGTACCACAGCTACGCCCTTTCTCTTCCTCCATCGACCCTTACCGCACGTTCTACGCAGGCGGGCAAGGTCACGGATCGACGCGCCGGTTGCGATCGTCCGAAGGTCCGTGATTTCGGTGACGATTTCAAGCGGCACGGGCTTGCCTTGCCGTTCTCGAACCACGACTAATGGCACCGATCCATCCGTCTTTCGCGGCAGCGGGTCGGGCGGGGCGACGGTGACGCCCGTGGTGCTGAGTTCGGCCTCCCCGCGTTCGACGCGAGCGGCGAAGGCGAGGGCTTCTTCGTAGAGGGCGTCGAGCATCTCGGCCTCGGTCACGGTGCGAATACTGGTCGCTTCGTCCGACGTTTTCGAAGAAACTCGTGACCGTACAACGGCTAGTTTCTTTCGCTTCCTGCTCCAAGCATCCGAGGCGTTTCGTCTGGCGCTCCCCGCTCAAGCCATTTCAATGCCGCGTCCTGCATGGTGCAAGGGTCGATCCAGACGATCCTTCGAAGCTCCGGCACCTTTGCGCAGGCCGATGCGAACAAGGCCCTCGATGTCTCATCGTGGGAGACGATCGGACTCTGAGTCGCAATCGCTGCATCAAGGAGATGCACATCCTTCACGGCCGTCGCCCGATCCAGAGGATTCGCAAGTGCATTCGAGAGCTTCGTTTGCAGCCCGTGTTCAGGGGGCTGAATCCGGTCGACTTTCTTTCTCCCGTACATGTTCACGAGCCAGCCGCGAAAGAACTTGGACCTATGCCTCTTCCACTCGTCACCGATCGCATCGGTGCGCACGACGCGGTGGCAAATGTCCAGCATCGCCATCAGAAAATCTCGGCACGACGTTGATGTCGGATGAACGGCGTCCGCGCCCCCGGCTGCGCGGGCTACGGACGCATCGACGACCAAGGACCGGCGTGTGACTGCCTTGCGGGGTTCACTCGTGCGCACGTTTTGCCTCAACGGCGTCGAGATACTCGCTTTCAGCCCTCAGTGTGACATCTGCGAAGTCCTCGGGCCAATCTCCAAAAGCCCCGGATGGATCGAGGTCTGCGCTGGTGATCTGCGTCTCACCCGACTCGTTGCGCTCAAACCAGTGGAGTTTGATCAGGTCGGGCGGAACCTTTCCTCTAACGACCAAGGAGCGAACACTCAGCAGCAGATGGTCGCTGTGCGTTTCGGCGATGACGCGGACACCACGCATCGCGGCGTCGCAAAGGACTTCGGCCAATGCTACCTGAGCACGCGGATGAAGGTGGAGTTCAGGCTGTTCGATGTATACGATTTGCGTCTCGTGAGCCACGCGGAGCGCGACAAGAACCGGGAGAACTTGAGAGACCCCGAATCCAACATCTGCGATGCTTACCGTATCGTACGCGCCGCCGCGCTGGGACTTGGGAAGGCGACCGACTTCAAGTTCCACCTCAGTATCGCTCACCCGTTTGTGCGTGACCTTCCACGTAAGTCCGAGGCGCAGTAGGTCTTCCCCAACCTTGGCGAGTTTGTGCTCCTTGCCCGGCTGCTCCCATTGGGCGACGACGCTCGCGACGTAGCGCTCGAACGTCCCAGGGAAAGTGCCCGCGACCGCCGTGACGGGGTAGGTTCGTTGAGGGTTCCCGCGCAGCCCGGGCAGATGGATCAGCGATTGAACGGGCGGGATGATTGCGTCTCCCGGAGAAAACCGGAAGCCGAAGAGTCCCTCGGGGAATGTTGCGCCGAGAAAACAGCGATTCCGCTCGATGTTAACGCGAGGTTCTTTCGACGAGCCGCTAGAGTGACTCTCCAGAAATTTCCGGATCTCCGGGTCCAAAGTGCCCAACACTTCCGAGGCCGCCGTGTCTTTGCGCAGCGCTAGCCCCGGCGATGGTGGCGACTCCGAGTACACCTCGACGATATCCACAGGCGTCCTTTCTCCACGCTCAAAAGTCAATCGCACGAGGTGTCCGTCCGCTTGGCGAATCGCCGCGGCAAACTTCGCAGGCTCCTTCCCGGGCTTGCTTTTCGCGAACAACTGATCCGCTCGGGTGAACCGTACATTGGGACCATCGAGCAGAAGGGCTCCGGGGTCGAAGCTTGCTTCGAGCGTCTGTTTCATCAACAAAATGGGTTGAAGCATGCTGGACTTGCCAGAGCTGTTGGCTCCGCAAAGGAGAGTGAGTGGCCGCACCTCGATTCGCTGCTCATCGCGTATCGATTTGTAGCCGGCGACCGCGATCTCGGTGATTTCGCGCCCTTCTTTCGGACTTTGTTTTGCCATATTCGATCGACTCTTGCAGCAGATCCGCCCAACGACCCTGGCTACTTTGCATCACCCAAAGATAACATCATCGGCTTCGCTTCGCCACAGGAAGCGGTATGCTACCGTCCGCTCGCGGCAGCGGGTCAGGCGGGGCGATGGTGACGCGGGTGCCGCTCAGCTTGGCCTCCCCGCGTTCGACGCGGGCGGCGAAGGCGAGGGCCTCTTCGTAGAGGGCGTCGAGCATTTCGGCCTCGGTGACGGTGCGCTTTTGTTCGCCTTGGACATAGATGATTCCGCGGCCTTTGCCGGCGAAGACGGCGACGTCTGCGCCCTCGGCCTCGCCGGGGCCGTTCACCACGCAGCCCATGACCGCGACCTTTACCGGCGTCTTGATCGTGGCCAGCTTTTGTCGCACCTCCGCGACGAGTTTGATGAGGTCGATCTCGATTCGGCCACAGGTGGGGCAGGCGATCAACTCCGGCTCGACGCGGTTGCGCAGGCCCAGCGAGCACAACAGTTCCTTCGCGTCCTCGACTTCGTAGATCGGGTCCGCGGCGTAGGAGATGCGGATCGTGTCGCCGACGCCCATGGAGAGCAGTGAGCCGAGGGCGGCGATGGAGCGGATGCGGCCCGTCTCCGGCGGCCCGGCGTGGGTGACGCCGAGGTGCAACGGCAGGTGGAAGCGCTCGCTCACCGCGCGATAGGCGTCGATGACCATCCCCGCGTCGATGCTTTTGGCGCTGAGCACCACGTCGTGGAAATCGTTCTCGTCGAACATGCGCATGTAGTCTTCGAGCGTCTCGACCATCAGTCGAATCAGGGTAGAGCGGCGGTCGGAGGCGAGGCTGCCCATCTGGGCCTTGCGAAGGTCCTTGTCCTTTCGCTCGACCACGCTGCCCTCGTTGACGCCGACGCGGATGGGGATTCGGCGTTCACGGCACGCGGCGATCACGCGATCGACCTGCTTGCGGTCCTTAATGTTGCCGGGGTTGAGGCGGATCTTGTGGACGCCCGCTTCGACGGCCTCCAAGGCCCGCTGAAAGTGGAAGTGAACGTCCGCGACGATCGGGACGGGGGATTGTTCGAGGATGGCCCGTAGGGCGTCGGTATCGCGCTTATCGGGGACGGCCACCCGTACAATGTCGCAACCCGCCTCCGCGAGCTGCCGGATTTGGCGGACCGTGGCGTCCACGTCATACGTATAAGTGCTGGTCATGGACTGGATGACGATGGGGGCGTCGCCCCCGATGGGGACGCCGCCGACAAGCACCTGATGGGTCTTTTTTCGTGGAATCACAGAGGCCGCCTTGCCCGGCATTGTAGAAACGGCTTTGGAAAAGTGTCAAACGAGCCGATGCTTGTCCTGAGCCTCGAAGGAGTAGCTTGACGGGCCTATCGGTCTATGTTCTGCTACACGGGTGGCGCCGGCTTCCAGCCGGTGTTTTCACCGGCAAGATGCCGGTGCCACAAGCTGGTTCCATGTTGGCCCCGGGACGCGGTTTGGCGCGGCGACCCGGGTGTGCGGAGTGAGAGGTTCTACGAAACCACAGGAGATTCCTCGATGTCTACGCGTGTCGGTACTATCGGACTAACGATCGCATTGTGCTCGATGACGGTGGTTACGGGCTGTGCGTCCAAGGAAATGGCCGCGGTCAGCTTCAGCTACGTCGTGGAGAAAGAGAAGGGGCTGCCGCCCGGCATGAAGACGATCGCCATCATGCCCGCGAAGGTGGGCGAGACCACCGATCCGAAATGGCAGGAGCTCTCCACCACAGTGCTCGCGTCGTTGATTAACGAGTCGCGGAGCAAGTTCGGGACGGACGTGACGGTGACCGAGCGGCGCGATGCCAAGGCGGTTTTCGACGAAGGAGACATGAAGGCCGCAGGCATGGCCACGGGCAAGGGCGGCGACACCAAGCTGATCGGGGCGGAAGGGTTGCTGCTGAGCAACATCAACGTGAAGGTCGAGAAGCACACGGGCAAGCAGCGGACTTTGTCCGGTTTGGACCTTGCGGGCTTCGGCGGGCACGGTTGGGGCGGAGGACGCGTCAACGCCCAGACCGAGGAAGTCGAGACGGTCACGCGGAACATGACCGTGCAGACGGAGTTCAAGCTGGTCGACTCGGCTAACGGGCGGGTCTGGGAGCATTTCAGCCCCAAGACGTATCGGGCGACGGATCGGACGAAGGCCAGCCCGATCTTCGGTTCCAGCAAGACGGAAGCGGAACTGACTCCGCAGGACCAGTTCATCGGGGCGTTGGTTGAACGCGGAGCACGCGAGTTCGTCAGCCAGCTCATGCCCTGCCGGATCGACGTTGAGGCCGAGGTCGAGTCGAGCGGCAATAAGAACTGCATCCAGGGTGTGAAGCTGCTGCGGGCCGAGTCCTACCGCGAGGCCATCTCCACCTTCCAAGCGGCGATCGCGGAGGATCAGAACGATCATCGCGCCGCGTTCGGCGCCGGAGTGGCCTGCGAGGCGACGGGGCAATATGAGGCGGCGCTCAAGTATTACAAGCAGGCTTGTGCGGGCGAGGATAATCGGGCCTACGCGGACGCTCGGGATCGGATGAAGACTTACGGCACGCGGGTCCGAAAATAGGCGAAAAGGCGTCACCAACCTTTTCAGGGTTGGGTTGTCCTAGTGATATAGGGTCCCCGGACGGCGCGGAGTCGCCGGTGCGCGGTTAGAGCGCGGGGCTGTGTCCGTTTCGGGCGGTTGAGGAGATGAACTATGCTGAATAGACGTCGTGTTGGATTGTGGCTCGCGGGTGTGGCGGTGCTCGGGGTAATCGGTCCCGTGTCAGGGCAGAACCCGGCCGCCGAGGCTCAAAACAAGTTACTCGCCAAGCGCGCCGCGGAGGCTGACTGCTATCGCAAGCTGGCTGAGTGCGTCTATGGCCTCAGGCTCACCGCGGACACGTACGTACGCGACTTCGTCACGGAGAGCGATCAAATCCGTGGCGGGATTGACACGTTCGTCAAGGGCATTCGCCTGGGCCAGCCGCGCTATTACGACGACGGCGTCTGCGAGGTGGACGGCGAGGTAACCGTCGCGAAGCTCGTGACCACGCTCAAGGAGCTTCACGCCGCCCACTACAAGGGCAACGTCGTCCATACCACGGACATCGAGCAGCTTAAGGAGACCGTCAAGACCGATGTGATCCGGGCGACGGGTTCGGGCGCACCGCGTCCGGAGCTGCCGCCTAACCTCCCGGCGGGCGTTGAGGGCGCGATCACGCCGCTGCCCAGCGGGTATACGGCGACGATGACCGTGCCGCCGATCTGGAAGTCGGTGGGGCCGCAGGGGAGGCTTCTTGCGGAGCGGGCTGGGCAGATGGATGCGATGCGCAGGCTTCTGGAGCAGATCAAGGGGCTGCGGCTGACCTCCGATACCCTGGTCCGCGACTTCATCACCGAATCGGACGAAATCCGCACCAAGGCCGAGGGGATCATCGTCGGGGCGTCGCAGGTCGGAAGACCGTACTTGCATCAGGATGAACTGATCGTCGAAGTCACCATGGAGGTCCCCGTCGAGAAAATCGTCACCAGGATCAAGGAACTGCACAGCGAGTACTACCACGGCAACAAGGTGACCACGACCGACATTCAGAACATCAAGGAGACCGTGCAACGCGACATGATCCGGGCGACGGGATCGGGCGTTCCCCGACCGGAGATGGTCAGCCAAGCGGCGAGCGCGGGGTACCCGTCGCCCGTGTGGATGGCGCGGACGATTGATGCAACGGGCCAAGGCACGGACCCGGCGATCGACACGGGCCAGGGAAAGCTCAAAGCCGCCCGCGCCGCGACCCTCGACGCCATGCGGAAACTGGCTGAACAGGTGTATGGGCTGGAGATCAACTCCGGCACCTTGGTGCGCGATTTCGTCACCCAGCACGACGAAATCCGCACGCAAGTGGACGCGGTGTTGTCAGGTGCGGTGTCGGGCGAACCGACTTTTGCCAACGGCACGGCCACGGTGACCGTTTCGATCCCGGCCGCGAACGTCTGGTCCGTGGTCAACCAGTATCAGCGGGTGTTGCAGCACCGCGGATAGTGTTTCTCTTCAGTAGGGCACGGGTTCCCTTTGCAGGCCCACGACGCGGCGCGGGAACCGTTGAAAAGGATAGGACTATGCGAACTGTACCAAAGCTCTTGGGATGTGCGATGCTCGCGCTAACGGCGCTTGTCGGCTTGGCGGGATGTGAGACATCCTCACATAAGTCCGTGCGGACGTACGACTACCGCGACGAAGCTCAAGCACCGGAGCAAAGGCCGCAAGAGGAACTCAACTCCGAGTACCAGATGGTCTCGCCGGGCGAGATGGTCGTTGACCCGAATCGGTAGCGGACGGTGGTGACCACTGTGCCGGATGCCACGGGCGGCTCGCGCGCCGGTGTCCTACGGTGCGCTGGATCGAACTCCAACCCGAAGGTCAGGCCTTGACGCAACTACGAGCCTGCGGTCGCGGCTGAGGCGGAGCGCGAGACGGCGGCTTCGTCGAGCTTTTGCAGCAGATAGGCTTTGGTTAGCTCCGTGTCGAGCACCAGAGGAGCCTCGGGTCGGCCCGCGGGATAAATGAGGTTGAGCGGCACGCCGGCTCGACCGTGCTTCTGCAAGGCCGCGAAAACGTCCGAGTCCCCCGAAGTAAAATCCCCTTGGAACGTCGCCACGCCCAGGGCCTTCATTTTCTCGATGACCTCCGGCGTATGGATGGCCCGTAGCTGGTTGACCTTGCAGACCGTGCAGTACGCCGCCGTGAAATCGACGAACGCGGGCGTGCCCGATCGGACCGTTTCCTCGACGGCCCGCTCCGACCACGGACGCCACGGGATCTTCCCGGAGCACTCTCCGTTGGCGCAGCAGTTGGCGAGTGCTTCGCGTTCGGCGCGGGCCGCGGCGACGGCTTCCCGCAACGGGAACACACGCTGATAAATCACCCCGCCGGCGAGGACCACCAACCCCACCGCCCCGCCGCGAAACGCCCATCGTCGCGCCGCGCTCATGTCGAAGCGCACCTGCCCCAGCACCCAGCAGGCCAGACCCACGAACACCAGGAACACCAGCGTCCACTCCAGACCCTCTGTTCCGATCTGGACCACGAGAGGGTGCAGGAGCCAAATGACCATCGCCAGGAGGAGGAACCCCATGATCCGCTCAAAGGTGATCATCCACTCGCCCGGTTTAGGTAGGAAGCTCAGCCAGTGAGGATTGGCCCCCAAGAGCATGTAAGGGCTGGACATCCCCAGGCCCATGAACAAGAACGCGGAAACCGCGATGTGCGGCGGCTGCTGCGTCGCCCAGCCAAAGGCCCCGGCGAGCAGCGGCCCCGTGCAGGCAAACCCCAGCACCGGCGCGAGGGCGCCTTTGCCGAACGAGGAAAGCGGGCCTTCCTTCTTGATGCCCGCTTCGAGAGTCACGGCTGCGGTCGGCGGTTGCAGCGTGAACACGCCCAACATGCTCAACCCCATGGCCATCACGACCATGTCCAATCCGATGACGGCCTCGGGGAATTGGAGGATGTTCGTCCCGGCTGCCGCCAGCAAACCGAGGATCACAAAAAAGAGCATCACCCCGGCGCCGAAGGCCAAGCCCAGCGTCAACGTCCGCCGACGCGACTCATGCGCCTGATGCACGAAGCCCAAGACCTTGATGGAAAGCAACGGCAGCACGCACGGCGTGGCGTTGATGAACAACCCATAGAGGAAGCAGCCGAGCAGGAGCCCGACGAGCCCGAAACGACCCAGAACACCTTCGAGGCCGGACTTATCGCTGAGACTCCCGCTCATCGGCGTGGACGGCGTCACGGGCGCGGCACTGGATGCCGGTTGCGCGGCCTCGACCGGTGTGGCGCTCGCGCTGCCGCTGGTCAGCGAGAACGAAACGGCGTCCGGCGGGAAGCAGTGGCCCTCCTCATCACAAGCCTGGTAGGTGAAAATGCCCGCGATGCGGATCGGTCCCGCGGTCCGCGAACCATCGACCTCGCCCGGCACACGCACCGTCACTCGCCCGTCGTACTCACTGAGCTTGCCGAGATATTTGTCGGGGCGGATTTTCGCCTCGGGGAACAAGGGGCGGCTGAAGCGGACCCCGTCTTGTCGTTCGACAAAAACGTCGCTCGGGATCAACGAGGGCGCAAGCGGCTTGTGCGATTGAATATGGTGCCCGCGGGTAACATCCACGGTCACGACGAGGTCGAACTTCGTCCCGGGAGAGAGCGGGTCCGGCGTCACCGACGGTGTGAGCGTGACATATTTGCTGGTCGCCTTCGGAATCGCCCGCCGTGCGCGCTCGAAGACATCCGTGTTCTTCGGTTTCGCGTCACCGGAGGCCTGCACCGGCATCTCGAGCGAGAGAATCGCGTCCTCTCGCAGACAGGATTTTTCGCACACCAGGTAACCGACGGCCGCCAGGAGCTTGACCGAACTTTCTTGGATCGTCGCCGGCGGCGTGACCTTCACGATCAGGAGCGGCTCGCCGGACAGGATGTTGGTGATGATGTCGCCGGGACTCACATGACGCCTCGGCGTGGGGTACTGGAGTTCGCCGGCCGAGAATCCAGCGGGCAGCGTCCATCGCACCGACGGCGCTAACCCCCCGTCGCCGCTGTTCTGCCAGTAGATGTGCCAGCCGGACTCAAGCTGAAAGCGGATCGCAACTTCAAACGGCTGACCGGGGACGACGGCTTCAACCGAGGGGATCAACGATAACTTGGCCTTGGTCTCCGCGGCGCGAGCCGAAGAACCCGACCACACCACGACCGTCGCGACCGTCAACGAAACGAAAAATCCGATCCTGACCCGTGTGTTCATATTCAGCCTTGCGATTAGGGAATGGCTGGTTCCGTCGTCCGACCACTGTCCCCCCAGCCTACCTACGCGACGGTTGCTTGGCGGTTCTGCTCACTCCGCGCATTATACTGTACGCCGTTACAGGCCGGTTCGCCACGCGGCCCAAGTGACGATACTGTTGCGCCGGGCGGCGGGTTGGACGGATCGGCGGGCCGGTCGCGTATTCGGCAGGCCGTTGAAGCGGACCTTGGCGTTTGGTCGATGCACGAACGAAGCGTTGCTGCTGTGGCACCGGCTTCCAGCCGGTGGGCTTATTCGGTAGGCGTGGTCGATCGGGGGAGTTTACGTGAGGATCAAGCGTTCGAGTGTAAACGCCGGACTGTTCGTGGCCGCGGGCCTCGGCCTTGCCGGGTGCGGGGCGGATTTTTCCAACCTGACGGCCTCCTTCGGCGGCGGCACGGCCGGCGCCCGCGGCAAGGTGCAAGTCGTCTTCATCAATAACACGCCCCACCGGGCCGTCTTCACCTTCGGCACCTACGACCAGACCGACCAATCCTCTCAGCCGGACTTCCGCCAGTTCAGCGACGACCCCGCCGGTCTTATCCTCGAGGGCGACAGCACCAGCCTGATCGGCTCGCTCGATTGTGCACGGGTCTTCAGTATCGGCGGACCGAGGATGCTGGCCTTGATTCAGAAAAACCTGCCCGACGCAACCGTGGCCCAAGAGGCCATGATCGAAGGCGTAGAGTTCTTCCGCGTCGAGGCCGCGACCAGTGACGCCGCGGCCGCGCCCGCGCCGGTCAGCCAGGGCAGGGCCCCGCCCTTCGAGGCCCTGCTGGGCGTCGATTTCCCGTGTAACGCTCTCCTCATTGTTCGATTCGAGATCGACGACCTCGGCCCCGCCCCGTTCCGCGTCGACTTCGAACTCATCCCCTCCCAATCAACCCGATAGCCTGTGTGCCTCGGTGCCACTGCTGTGTCAGCAGTGGTTCGTGACATGTGTGCCACGGCCCTGCGAGCCGTGCCCGCAAGCCACCGGTATGGCCCAGCGACGGAGCCACGAAGCCACGAAGGGAAATTAATCGGCAATCGGCAATCTCAAGGCGTGCACCGTCCGCACTTGTCGCGGCAGTAGGGATTGCCGCAAATCTCACCCGTTGGACAGTGGCCGTTGTTGATGCACGAATCGCCGCTGCCACTGCACGTCTTCACACACATGGCGCCGGCGCCAAGGCCGGGAAGCCCCGAGCCGGTGCATGTGCCCGCACCTCCCGGACACGCGGTAGCCCCGCAGGTCACCAGCGACGGACACGGGCATGGACCGGCGAACGAATAGGCAAGGCCTTTCACCCCGTCCACCACCGCCACAATGTCCAACGCGTTGATATCCCCGTTGAGTTCCGGCAGGTTCGGTTGTAGCTGGGTGATCGCCTTGCCTGGAGCGCCCGGCACGTTCTTGAACTTGTTGACCAGTTGGGTCACGTCGATGGCGTCGGGTTGCGTCGTCGTCCCGGGCGGGTTGTACACCGCGTTCACGTCGCCGGAGCGACGCGTGTACATCG
>Ga0315274_10014581_pt1 | contig 11141 bp, 3 predicted proteins | sample YL17G02_20_MG_FD_203700 | JGI IMG/M metagenome (GOLD analysis project Ga0315274, IMG submission 203700) | Sediment microbial communities from Yellowstone Lake, YNP, Wyoming, USA - YL17G02_20 | ecosystem: Environmental > Aquatic > Freshwater > Lake > Sediment | place: USA: Wyoming | collected...
AACACGTCGAGGGCCGCTCCCGCGATCTTGCGGCCGCGAAGCGCGGCAAGCAGCGCCTTCTGGTCGATGAGCCCTGCGCGCGCCGTGTTGACGATGTAGGCCGTCGGCTTCATGAGCCCCAGCTCCCGCGCGCCCACCATGCCTTTGTTCTCCGCGCTCAGCCGCGCATGAAGCGTGATGAAATCGGCGTTCTGAAAAAGCGCGTCCCTTTCCACCAGGCGCACGCCGTACTCGGACTCCACGGACTTGTCGACGAAGGGGTCATGGACGAGGATCTCAACGTTGAAGCCGGAGAGCTTCCTTGCGACCAGCCGCCCGATGTAGCCGAAGCCGACGATGCCGACCTTCTTCTCCTTCAGTTGAGGAACCCATTCTGAGTTGGAGAACTCCTTGCGCCACTTTCCGTTCTTGATCGCGAGGTGGGCTCGCGCGATGTTCCTGCTCTCGGCGATGATCATCCCGACCGCGAAGTCCGACACCGCCTCGGCGTTGCGGCCCTCGACGTTGAACACGAGGATCCCGCGCCTGGTCGCCTCGGCGAGGTTGACGTTCTCGATGCCGGCGCGGGAGACCCCGGCGATGCGGGCCTTCGGCATGGCGTCGAAGACCTTGCTCGAGAGGGGAACGAAAAGCCCCATGACCATCTCGGCATCGGCGCCCTCGGCTTTCACCAGGTCGGGGACCGACTCGATCTCAGGGCCCTTCTTCTCGACCTCGAGCCTGCGCGCCTGGAGACGGTCCCAGTTGGATTCCCAGTCACCGACCCTGAGGTCCCCGATGACGTTTTCCAGGTATCTCTTCGCTGCCGGCCCGAACTCGCTTCCCGGGATCATCGCATCCCCAAGAACCAGCGCTTTCAGCTTCCGCGTCATCCCATCCTCCATTGCCGTATCCGATTGATAAGAACTCGCTTTTGGGTGAGGTGAATATACAGAAAAGGGAATTGTGCGTCAAGGGTATTTTATCACAACATCTTAGAGAGCTATTCCGGGTCAAGCTATTCCGGGTCGGACCTGGCCAACTCTTTGATTATGAAAAAGATCGGCCTCCGTGGCTGAGCCTTTTCGGCCTTAAATCCCCCTTTTTGTGGCCAAAATCAGCCGAATAAGACCTGCACCAGAAGAGCCAGGGACAAAGCACCATTTCACTTTTTCATTTCTATCGTTTTAGAAGAAGAATGAATTGGGATTCAAAAATGCCGTTCTAAGGCCCAATAATAAGCCTTTTTCGTGGTGTTCTCGTGCGATATCCAATATTTGGCCAGCGACTCGGATGCAACGCCTTATTTACTTATGCCTGACACCTTTTTGACACAGAGGGCGTCCCCTATTCTCACCATATAAGGTCACAGTTTCCTGCCCTCTTGCTCCCATACGTATTTTGGAATCCCGAATCGGCCTTAACAAAACCAAGGCCTTATATCATCAAAGGTGTCCGGTACCTATTCTTCAAAGTCCTCCCTAAGATATAGAGATAATCCCACTGCCAGTTAAGAATCGGAATCAGATTTGTTTATGGGGATATCAAAAAGAACAAAACAGTTCTTTTCAGAGTCAAAGATGAAGTCTTTCTTCGCTACAAGATCCCGAGGTTCAACGACAAGGCATTTTTTTGATTCATCATACTTTATTCCTGTCATATGTTCCTTTTTATCATCCATACGAAAGGTGCATTGCTTATCTTTTACTATTTTTTTAATCCTTGGCCTTCTTCCAAGTTCCATATTGTCTACGAAACACAGAAGGGCTGCGATGGGAACCTCTTTTTGCTTCACACAGTCGAGAAATTCTCTGCACGTGCCAATTGAAAAATGGAGCCATTTGTCATTGCTTGTCATATCGTGCAACATGGCCGCTTCAGCCGCAAGATGGAAAGCGATATACAGGTCATCGCTCATTGAATGTCGATCATAAAGGCTATCAGCGAGGTCCACCAAAAACATGGCTGAAGCTACGCTATGGTTAAGCCCAAGATTATCACGAAAGAACCCCGACAATATAACCTCTCCGTTGGCAGGACATTCATTTTCCTGAAAGCCATGATGGTGTTTTGCTGCGAATTTGGCGGCAAGGCTGTTTCTTATATTTGCCATATCTCTATGGTGTAAGTCTGCCGTCGCCTCGCCCTGCGTTAAAGTCGGCAGGACACCAACCAAGCGCTGGCGATACCGGCTCAGGAAATAATAAGCATATCCGACATCATGAAAAATCGCGGAAAGATAAATAGCAGCGTAAAGAAGTCTGTCCTTCCTTGGGCTGTCCCAGCCACTCGGATCAGTACGCAATTTTTCCTGGCACCATTCCAGAAAATGCGATGAAGAAAACTGAAATTCTCTAGCCTTCTGACGGATAGCTTGTATTTGTATGAGACGATCGGAGACAAAAGCCACCCTGAACATGTGTACAAGATGATCCCGATATCTTTCGTTATCAGGCTCCATGTGCAGCAACCACTCAATGTAAGGCAGATTATCCAGGTGCGAAAGCATGGACGGGAAAAGAGTAGCAAAGACAGAGCCATAGGCGGCAAGACAGAATTGGAGCTCTAAAAGGTACTTCCTGGGGATGTGCCGGCTCAGGTTGTCCAACGTTCCTGCGCTTTTTGCGCTTCCACCTACATGCCTGTTCAGGGCAATGCTCTCCCAATGATTCTGCATCATCAATGACAATAAACGGACATATCCTCTATTCGATTCCGGTAGAAAATCACCGTTCCCGGGTTCCATCACGGAAATTCCAAAACTCATCCAATCCCAAAAAGAAGCTTCATCCAAGCTGATGGAATTCACCCTACCTCCCGGAAAGATGGCTCTTCTCCTCCTTAATCAAACGAGCTCGATAGGCCACGGTTCGCAACCATCTTTCCCAGTCTCCCCACTGCTTATCCGCGGCAGCGGTTTTATACACTTGAACGAAAGCTTTTGCTTTCGAACAAATATCTCCCATCTCGAACCCCTCAATCAAAGGGGCTATCTGGGGGCCAAACTCTTTTTCATGGTCGTTTAGCATTTGTTTTAAATATGGAGCCAAGTCGTCAATTTTACGAAGTATCTTATCAAGTTCGGCTATTGAATCAGTAAAGTTTCTTGCTTTATTGAAAACAAATCGGAAACTATCTACAAACGACTCTGGGTATTTGTCTTCGTCTATCTTATGGATAGAGATTAGCTTTCCAATTACATACTGGAGGGAAACCAAAACAGCTTTGTAATCATGGGGTTCGAAACTGCTGACCAAAAGGGCTTGCAGAGAAGGCTCCGGCAAATGTCCTTTCAATAAGTGTCGAAGCCGGTGGTTGCTCTTGTCTTGGGGCAAACCCCACTCTAGGCTCATTTGCAGAGCTGTCTTCGATAAGCCGAACAGGCCTGGCGAATGGTCCAGGATGATCGTTTGGAACCCTGATCGAATCGCTGCGGCAAGAGTGTCCTCGATCCGGTGGCGGAAAAAATGCAAGTGATCCTCCTGTGAAATGAGAGGGACCATCGTCTCTACATCCTCTGGCCTTGCACTTGATGGGATAAAATAAACGGCATCGTGATCCATTTTCCTCTGGCAAAATTGCCGCTTTAGAATCGTGTCCTCATTGTCTTTAGGCGCAGGCCAAATTGCCGTGACCTGCATAAACTCATTCGGCTTTGCCAAAATCAAGTCGTTGAAGCGATTGGAGCTCTTGTCTAGTTCGTATTCCATTCCCGGAACATCGGAGATACTTGCACCTGTCATATCCGCGTCTATGAGGAGTGTCTTTTTCCCATTTGCTCCGGATATGCCTGCCAGGGCTAGGGCAATAGAGGTTTTCCCCACGCCACCCTTCTGAGAGTGTATGGTATAGATTCTGGGGGACCCATCTTCATCAAAAGGAATGATATTCATCATGGCTCCTAGGGCTACTTTACTTCGGGGATAAACTCAAGTTCCCTGAGCACGTATCGAACCCTTTCCCGGTGGGAGACAGGAACCTGGCTGAGGTAGGTGCCAAGAAATTCCTTCATCATTCTAAGTCCGCTATTGAATTCCTTATTTCTATGGCCTATTTCAAGGAGTTTCATCAAGAGATCATTTCCGATGCCCAAGAGAGCAGCAAAGATGACCCTTTCGACCATGATCTCCGCAGATTTCCGAAGAAGATCCCAATCCATTTTCAAAAGTTGCTTTTCGATATCATAGGCCAAGTTCTTTTCTTCTCTGGCATATAACAGGGGAAGTATCCTTGCCAGAGAAGCGGCAGCCAGTGATCCCAAGGATTCGTCAAGGGCTACCAACTCACCTAATATCTGCGGCTTCTCCAGCATTGTTTTCAATGCTGGGGGTAGCTTGTCCTCTGTCGCCACCTTGATTCCGATTATTTCAAAGGCCAACAAGGCATGAAAGACTAGGGGCTTGTTTACATTCTTAGCAATCTCTCTGAGAACTTCCTCCGGATAATCCGCTCTGCTCATCATTTCTGCGCCCTGCAATAGACTCATTTTCCCTTTGCCTACGAACTCGACATTATCCTTGTAGTAAGCGCGCAGAAACGAGGGAATGGATTGGGCCAATGCCCTATTCCATAGCAAGACAACAGCGATATGTTGTCCCGCAGGTAGGTGGGCTAAGGGAAGATCGTGCGGTGATTCCAGCAGCCCGATCATACCATCACGGATTACGTCAGTCATGGTAATGCCAGCATAGCCAGGTGCTGGTAAACCCTCTGTGGTTGGAGCGATGAATGCCATCATGGCCGCAGTAAGGTGCCGCCTTGCGGCAAATGTGCAGTAACGATTAGGAGACTGCGCGGCCTTAGGCAGATAGAACAGACTGTGTTGAATGTAAGTGGAAAAGGTCGCTTTAATGATCCAATCTGGAATTATGCGCTTTTCGAGCAACGTGGCTCTTTCCTCATCCTCTCTGGCTCCCATCGACTCTAGAAGGGCTTCCATTGTTTTCTGCGCCATCCACCAAGCTGCCAGAACCCGCTGATCGTCGGTCTTAATGATAGCCTCCAATTCGAGGTAGCGCAAATAATGCTGCGCAAGACGAGTGCGCGCCTCCCAAGCTTTTTCAAAAAATCTCCTCCTGGCATTCTCCTTCTGATTACCGGTACGATATCCTGGAACAGCAAGATCAATGAAAAGGCGTTCCAACCCTTTTATAAAATCGAAACTCTTGAAATAAACTATTTTCTCAGCGAGACCTGCCGCCCCGAGCAGAACCTGCCAGGCGACTACCAGAGCAAGCGGATCGTCCTGAGAATAGGCCCAGTCTTCTACAGTTTCACAAAACACTTTAGCCTCCTGATCCGACGCAATGGAGGAGACTCGCCTCCGCTGCAACAGGCTCCAGGCATCCAAAGGAGGAGCTAAGGCAATGAAACCAAACTGCTGCATGTACTGATTCAGAGCCTCTTCTGTTTCATTGCCTCCTTTCTTTTGGGTTTGTTTGAACTCCGCTATTGTATTTTGCTTGAACGCTTCGGGATCCTGCTTGGGCGATTTCACAACTGCCGGGGCTTCGGCCCAGGCAGTATCTATGTCGGGGAAAAGCAAATTATTGACGGCATTGGAAATAACCTCTTTTTCGGAGATTTGGTGCAATAACGCGGTCTTCAGATGCATTCTGCTATAACGAAAATCCTTCATGACAACCTGCCTTGCTCTATGAGCTGCAGGTTCCCATTGGGCCTTGATTTCTGAAGTCAATGCCTCTTTCAAACCATCTAGCTTTATTCGTGTGGGTTCAGTCAATTGATCCGGCGCCATCAGATTTTGGAATGCCTCCATACGGATTTGGGTTTTCATATCGTTGAACATGTCATGTAAAAGAGCCAATTCTTCTCTGCCCCCTCCCGGCAATGCAATTCTGAAAATAGAACCGTCAACGGCAGAAACTGATATTTCCCCTCTTTCTATGTTCTCTTGATGGCCTTGCTTTAGTACCTCGCCGCCCTCAGTATCCGATTTTCCGATAAGGTCAGCAACCAGGCCATATTCTTCCATCAGATCGGAAAATAGGGATGGTCTAAGAATATTCTGACTTCTGTAATAGGCGACGAGCATCCGGGCCAGATTCTTCCTTAATATTTTCTCTTTGATGAATCCTTCGTAAGTTTGGTTGGTTTCATTTAGCGCTTTGGCAAATTCCGGATCTGAAATCAGACTTTGCCGAAAATCGTCGGCTAGCGAGATACGGACCAAATGCTGGAAGTGTTCGCGGAGAATGTCTGCTTGCCTATCCACATTCGCAACCCCGTAATAGGAGAAAGCCTCGTGCAGCAATCCGCTCAGCTTGAGGCATTTCGCCGAGTCCATGATGAATTGGATGATCCCAGAAAGGACCTTTATTTCCTCAGAGGCGCCCAAACGCTCCCGCATTTCCGGGTGTAGCCCCTTAGGCGGAGGAGGGATGGCTTGGGCGAGTACTTTTCGAGTGATTCCAAGGCGGCTTTCTTGATCAAAATCCTCGTCCGTCCAGATATTGCAAAGCATTCTTGTCCATTGATCGATCCATCTTAAATAAAATACTGCACCCAAGGGTTTGGGCGGATCGGTGGCCTCAGGACCCAAGAGCAGCCCGACATCTTCCATGCAGTGCCGACCGTAATCGGCAATCGCCGTCAACTCACTACCCAGTGGCCGATTCTTATATTGCTTAGCAAGATACAGCAGCAGGCGGGCATCAGGAACTAGGAACCTGTAACGCCATCTGACCAGTTGCACAAAATAGCGTGTGTATTGGTCCAGGGTGAGCTTATCCTGCTTCAATAATTCCAGAAGAAGTGCATCGGTGCCGTACTGGTTACCGGTCCAGCCAGGCTCGCCAATCATTTGCATAGAACGGTCATCTGCCATAAGGGGCAGACTGCGCTCTTTGCAGAACTTGAGTGTCGCCTCTATGATACTCAAATAATAATTGTGTTGGCGCTCAAGAAGGGGATGCTCGAATGGGCGAAATACCTTCGAAGCTTTGAGGGCAGCTTCGAGGTCTTGCTGCCATTTCCCAACAACCTCCAGGAAATCGAGTTCCCTCACAGCTTGCTGAAAATAGAAGGCTGTCCAGTTTTCCAGCATCGGCCTAACGCCCAGGGAAACCAGCGAATCGAGAAGGCCGTTTCCCACCAAGAACTCAATGGCCCCCCTATCAAACACGAGGCGTGCGGCTGACTGAAGCTTCTTGGAAGGCCCATGTTCTTTCGATCCTAGTGCGTTCTTTAAAAGAGATAGGCTTTTACGGTACTTGTCTTCTCCGATTCTGCCAGATTCATAGAGCCAGTTCACGATCTGTGATATCCAAATGACAACGCCCTCATCGGCGCCTGTCCAATCTTCTTCTTTAGACCAAGCTGTTATAATTGGCATGTCTTCCATTTTGGCCAGTTTAATCATTCGGGCATTTTCAGCCTCTTGTTCACTGACCAGCTCAAGTCTCCCAATTGTCCCCGTCGTGAGAAGGGTATCAATTTCTCTGTATAATAAGGCCATGGACCTTTGATGGTAGGCATAGCGGGGCCTGTCCAGTTCCCAAAGCCAATGGAAGGCCAAGGGATAATGGATGGCCTTGAAAAGCTTCTCCAGCACAGGAAATAAGTTAAGTCGGTGAAGAGTGATCAAGGCGCTTAGATCAATCACAACCTCTTGGAATTCGGCAGGAGCAACAATTGGGACAAGCTCATTTTTGCCATGCTGTAGTCCCATTCGCAAGCTATTAGTAGAATAAATAGTATAATCAAGGCGTATCCGTGGCCCATCCGGAAGATGCATTTCTTGTGTTCGTACTGCCCAATCGAGGTAATAGGGCTGGTTTTGAATCTCGCAAAGGAGGGCGCGGGGGAACCTGCCCAGACGGTACTGCTCAATAGCAAATTCCCTTCTTCGCCTTGAGCCCTCAATCATTTTCTTGAATTTTTCTATAGTTACTGGCCCGAAGAGGCTCGGGTCCACTTTGCCCATCTTCTGCAACTCCATTAGGCGCTGCATGGATTGATGGGCTCGGTCCTCTTGATTCACCCGGTATGCAAGGTTCATATGCAGAACTAATAATTCAGGCGTGTCTTTGATGTCTTCAAAACAGGCATCAAGCTGACGGAACGCGTCTGGATAACTTCCGGTCAATTCAAGGATAGTGCAATATAGGCCAAGGCAATCGAGATTTGGACTGCCGTCTTTCGGGATATGATATTTCAAAATTTCCAAAGCCTCGTCATACTCGCCCTTTGCTCTGAGTGCAGTGGCTAATTCTATTGCAGTTCTCGGGGCTTTATCATTATCATAAATAGCTTTCCAGGTTTCTATTGCCAGGTTATAGCGCCCCAGGTTGAAGGCGGCCTGGGCCTTGGCCTGGCAGGTCTCCGCATCTGAGAAACCAAGCTGGTCCAGCTTGGTGGCAGCATCTAAGATGACCGCATCATCCTTTTCTTTCGATCCGACATAAATCAACGCCTTCAAACTTAAAGGATGACTAAACTTGGAAAGGGATTGTTTTAGCAAGTCCTTGGCCAATGACCACTGAGAGCGCTTCATGTGAATTCTGGCCATTAGTGAGAGAACTTCAGATTGAACAGACGGGGATAAAGAGGATTTGGTAAGATCCTGGAGAATTCCATATGCCTGGTCGAGTTTATCCTGAAAAAATAGATTCTTGGCAAGCAGGAACTGAAAAAAAGGATCTTCTTGCTCAACGAGCTCTCCCACAACGGCCATTGCCGCGTCTCTTTTACCAACGGACACCCCAAGTTCTGACGCTGTCCAGGCAAGCTCCCTCCTTTCTCCCTCTCCATGAATCTGAGCTTTTGCTTGAAAAAGTAAATCCCACGCTTCCTCGTAATGCCCGGCCATCGCAAGAAGTTTCGTTCTCATTACCCAGGCCCAATCTTCCTTCGGATGATCAGAGGAAAGCAACTCGGCTACCCCTAGTATGCTATCCCTGTTATCAGGGTTCTCTCTAATGGCCACATACGCAGCGGCAGCTTGAGGAATAGGCCTGAAGTGGAGCAACTTTTTCGCAATTCCTAATGCCCCAGCGGTATCTCCGACGAGATCAAGGAGGTGCATTTTTGTTATTAGCGACTCGGCGAAGAGCACGCTTTCATTGAGATCAGTATACTGATGGGTCTTGTGCATTTGGTCTATGTAGTGGAGTGCTTTCTTACAGGCGGCATAAGCGTCAGGTGAAAGTTGACCTGGAATCATCTGAAAAGGCCGCGGGTTTCCTTCCAGCATAACGGCCCGGCGGAAATACGCCATCGCTATTTGGTGATGTAATCTCATGACTCCTAGAGGATCCTTGAATGAATCCGGTTTGGAAACAAACTCCTCATAAAGGGCTTCAGCAGCTTCCAAATCCCCTTTCTGGACCAATACCCTAACTGCCTCCCCGGCCCATTCCGGCTGAATGGGGTCGTGCTCTTGGATCAGGGAGGAAGCCTCGTCCAGTTTATCAGACGCAAGAAGAATGGATAGGCGCCAGAATATGCCTTTGGGTGTATTGTCATTTTGAAGGATTTGCAAGGCGGATTGAAATTCACCTTCGACAAATAAGAGCTTCGCCTCAGCACGAAGTGTGCGCAAGGCTAACTCATGCCCCTTTCCTATGGCCGTAAGCGCCAAATTGGCTTTCTCATGAAATCCGAAAGCCCTGCTGATGTCTTCCGGTCGACCTGTAGCAACAAATGCATCCACGAGGGTTAAATATCCGTAAACGATTGTTTCCGCAGAGAGCGTATGCGGAGGATTTTGAAGATGCTCAATCAGCAAGTCAATTTTCTTTTTGGCCTTGGAAAACGAAGGGAAACAACCCGGCCCGGCGATTTCTGCACAAAGCTCTCGCACGGTTGCATCAAGGTGTTCGGAGAACCTCTTGTCAAGCATCTCATATTGATCAGGTCGTAAGCGGTACAAATCCGCATTTCGATCCGAACTTTTCTTTTCATCGATTCGCGCTTGAAGCACCCGGTTTTTGATTTCTTTGAGTAGCTTTTCAATTTCTGCATATTCTTGAATAATCAGGACAAGAAAACCTCTCTCAGACTCAAAGCTGCGGCACCTATCTTCGAAATCTTCCAACACCGCTTGAAAATCGCCAATGTCCTGGCCACCTACTCTTTCTGGCCTTTTCAGGACGATCACATGGTTTCGTCTGTTTCCACCAAAAAACTCAATAACATCGTCATCGGCCTTTATCAATCTTGGGTCATCAAAGCTAGTGCCGAGAAAAAGTATTGTTAATTCAGTATCCTTGGCCTTTAACCAGTCAGTAAATCCGCGATGTTTGGTCTTGTATTGGCGATAGTCGCTTTCCGTGCAAACCAAAGAACTGGGCGAATCGATGTCTCCGTGAAGCTTTACGATTGTCTTGCCAGTCGGGTTGAGAACAGCCAAGTCTAAATCGGTGTGCACAACGTGAGGCTCAATCCCTTTCTTACGAAAGGCTTCTTCCAACAAATGGTCATAGTTGGTCGTAATATAAAGATTTGTATCCAATTCTGCTAATAATTCATGTGTGGAGGATCCAGGCTTTTGTGGTGCCCTGCAGGTGTCGCTGATTTCATCAACAAGGTTGCTGCGGCCAATAGACCGCTCAATCCGGGAGGCCAACTTTAGAAGGTTATCTTCTTTTGTGTGAATGCCATACTTGGCTATCAGATTCTCTAGAAGTTGCTTCCATGAGGGCAAACCAACGGCCATGGAACATCCAGCACCAATAAAAATTGCAAGGCGTTTCTTGAGAATTTCCCTGGTGAGAATGGTTATGATGTGTTCGTAGTCTTTGCTTGCCATTACAATCCTCAAATGAGCATAATTGGTCTCAGACCTTCAAAATTAAATTTACGGTGCCCCTTTAGGGCACTGATCTCTTTGTAAGGAAGCCTCGTGTCCCCCTCATTCGCACCATGATTTGCTTTGATTTTCACGGTGCATAACCTATTTCCTGAAAAATTGGTTTCTTCTTGCTAATGGGCGCCTAATGCTAAGGCTGTTAACCCACTCCAAAAATAAAAAAGCCTCCAAAATAGGAAAAGGTTTCCCCTTTGGAGGCTTCGTAGTAAGACCTTCAGGAAATTGTTCTTCATAATATCAGAACTCCTGACATAGGGACTCACTTTTGTGTAACATGGGCGTGCTCCTTGACGCCATAAACGAGGCGAAGCTTGGAACCAGGGAATAGTGT
>Ga0315274_10014582_pt1 | contig 11141 bp, 7 predicted proteins | sample YL17G02_20_MG_FD_203700 | JGI IMG/M metagenome (GOLD analysis project Ga0315274, IMG submission 203700) | Sediment microbial communities from Yellowstone Lake, YNP, Wyoming, USA - YL17G02_20 | ecosystem: Environmental > Aquatic > Freshwater > Lake > Sediment | place: USA: Wyoming | collected...
GAGGCCTTCCACCAGTTTCAGGCCGCCCATTTCGGCGAGATTCCGTGGCAGCGGGAGGAGCGGTATCCCATCCTCGACCGGGATAATACGGCGCTGGCCGCCCTGGAGATGAGAATCCTGATGGACGCAGTCGCCCGGGCAGAAGAGGGCGCACGGCTGAAAGTGGAAGACCTACTCAGGAGGTTCATCGCTGTGCGCCGCGAGCGGTGGCGGGTGGGAGAGGAGTTCGTCTCTCGGCACGAGCAGGGGCTCGAAATCCGGGAGGGAACGGCCCAATACGTTCAAACAAAAGCCCTGTCTCTCATGAAGAGGGCGATCGGTCTCGACGGGTTCACTTCGATCTCTCTCCCTGGACTATTGGGGGAGGATTTCCGGACCAGGTTCAGAGACGAGGCCGTATCCCCTGATGACATGCCGCGAAACCGCATCTACCCCGTCGGAGCCTCCCTCGGCTTTCTCTGCGATTTCCTCGGTTTGGACTGGAAACCGCTGGCCCAGGCCGCCGGTCCGGAATTCGCTTTCCATACACTGATCTCCGAGAAAATCGGCACGGGTGAAGAGCGCCCAAATGAGCTGATCGCCGGGGCAAAGAAAATATACGATTATGACAAGATCGCGGCCGCCACCGATAAGCTGATCGAGGAATATCACCAGGGCTATCTCCGGGGCCTCGAGACCTTCGAGGGGCAGCCCCTCGAGAGGCTAGAAATCGAGTTGTCGTACAAGAGCATCACCCGGTCGCGCAACAGCCTGGGCAAGACCTGGCTCGTCGATAAGGGGTCAAAGTCCCTGTGCAGCCGGTACCTCGTCTATACGCTCAAGAACGCGGACCTGACGCTCCAGGTCCAGGAGGCCGGTGTCTATGAAGAAAACGACTGGGACGCCAAGCGCAAGAAGGTCGTGTTTTATGTCCCTTCGATCCAATCCGTCACCTTGGATGGCGAGCCTGTTGGGCCAGAAAAAGCGCTCTCCGGTCCATTCCGGACGCTCGAGGTCAGAAGCCAATCAATGGGCTTGAAGATCCTGAAACCGGGGACGATCACCCGCAAGGGGAAGATGATCACTATAAAGGTGGCCGAGACGATCGGCTAGTATTGAAAACCGGCGCCATTCCGATTATAATTCCCTTGCCCTCAGGCGGGGTCGTAGTTCAGTTTGGTTAGAACGCTGGCCTGTCACGCCAGAGGTCGCGAGTTCAAGTCTCGTCGGCCCCGCCACCTTATCCCTTCGATTTCAACGATTTTCCCTGTTTGTCTCCTTTAAGTCCTGTTACGTAATTTTCAGCGTTTTTAAGCAAGTTTTGGCACATTTTGGTCACATGGGGAGAGTCCTGCCTTCCTCGAATTGACTTTGTGTTTTCGCTTTGCTATTGGTTAGACCATAATAGACTGGGGAGGAATTAAGGTCAGCGAGAAGTAAGATAGCTTCGGGTTGTTAACAGACCTCGCTAAGTTTCCTTCCCGACCTATGAAACACCTTAAGAAGGAGGGGTATCATGATTATCAAGCCATCGAATTTGACCTCAAGCCGCAGGGAATTTCTCCTGAACGTCCTGCCAGCTGGCACTATGTTCTGCCTCGGGTCTGGCAATTTGTCAGCCTGGACAGCCGGTCAGGAGGCGCAAAAAGCGGCCGAGAAGAAGCACAAATTCCAGGAAGATTCCGGGATGTCCTATGAAGATGTTTCCAACTTCGCATTTAAGGATGGGTATATTCCCTTGATGCAGAATCTTGCCCATCGCCTAAAAGGCAGTGACTTTATTGAGATGTTGAAAAGTGCAACCAATGAGTTGGCCACGCAAAAAGGAAGAGAGTCGGCCATGAAATTCCCAAGAAACGATTTTGCCGCTTATAAGAAAGTCTATTCAGCTCCCTTTTATAATCGCGTTCTAACCTATACGTTTATCGAAGATTCAGATAAAGCGTGGGAATGGAAAATCACTGAGTGCCTCTCCGCAAAGACTTTTCGGGAGGCAAACGCCTCAGATATCGGATATGCGACTATTTGCCACGGTGACTACGGCTTTACTCAGGGATTTAACCCAAAAATCCGCTTAACCCGCACCAAGACTTTGATGCAAGGGCATGACTGCTGCAATCATAGGTATGTTTGGGAAGGGTAGGCTATCTTGATGTGGTCTGACCAAAACTTGGCTTGATAAGTAATGTCAAGTGAAGTTCAATAATCTCATCAAGGAGGGGTAAATGAAACGTATTGCATTTGCGGTCGGCCTTGTCCTCTTATTGTTCGGAGTAGCCATCGTGGCACAGACACAGACCCAGAGCGCAGAACAGGAGTTGATTAAGCTGGAGAACGAGTGGGCTGACGCCTGGGTTAAGAGCGACGTTGCATTCTTTGACCGGATTATGGCAGATGACTTCACGTGGACGTCCCCCTGGGGCGAGGTCTTTACCAAGGCCCACAACCTTGCACTCGTAAAGTCTGGGGAGGACGTGATTACGTCCTGGGTGCTCGCCGAGATGAAGGTTCGCGTTTACGAAGACGCGGCGGTGGTCTCTGGCTGCGACACGGTCAAAGAAACGTATAAAGGCAAGGATGTCAGTGGTCAAAATCGCTTCACGCATACTTGGGTCAAGCTCGCCGGACGTTGGCAGTGCGTAGCTGGGCATAGTTCGGAGATAGCGCAGGAAAATTGACGACATAATTAAGTAATTAAAAGAAGGGAAAATAGCGATGCAAAAATCAGTAGCTCTTATATTGACTCTATTTTCATTAATTGCGGTTAAAGGATTTGCTTTCAATAGCATTGTCCTATGTATTTCCGACAATAAGCACAATGAAAGCGAGGTAACCATGCAATCAACGCCAGATTGGTGCAAATTGTTGCCAGAAGATTTCAAGCCCCTGGCCGGAGATAAAATACGGCAATTAGAAAATATGAGGCTTCAATATCGTGCGACACATGAAAATATGTTCTATTCAATAATGTCGACTTCGTGGGCTTGTGAGATGGCGCAATATTCGACCCTAAAACAAATAAAGAAGCAGCTAAATGGCACTTATCAAACAGAAAAGGATTTGTGGAGGGTGATTTTATTGGGACGATTTCAAACTTGGAAAGGCACAATTTCTCTTGATGCTAAACAGCTAAACTGGAGTGCAGATAAAATAAAGACATTTTCTCAGAAGATTGAGAAACTTATGGGAAGCATTGATGAGATTATCAATAAATTTACGTCGTTCAAGGACGAAATAGGATATGTTCTCTGCTTGGAGGAAGAAGCGGGCACTTTCAATGACCCAACTGGCATATTAGATAAGGTTAATTCAATTTTAGGCGGACACAGACCTTCAAAAAATGACATGGATTGGTATTATTCAATTAATGGGGACTATTTGAGCAAGAGAAACGTTGCGTTTTCCGCAGCCGCGAACGGGAACGATTGATTAAAAGTGATAAGGAGCAATTTCCTGAATCGTGGTCGCCCGACGGCCGATTGCTCTCAATATTAGAAGTAACCAAAGGCAACAATGATATATCTATTCTCGACCTACAAACCCGAGAGTTGCGTCCGTTCTTGGCAACCCGATTTTTCGAATGGGGTCCGGCATTCTCGCCTGACGGCCGTTGGATCGCCTACACCTCGGATGAATCCGGCCAGTTCGAAGTCTATGTGCAGCCGTGGCCGCCCACCGGCGGCAAATGGCAGGTCTCAACGACGGCGGGCGGAAACGAAGAGCCGGTCTGGTCAAGAAATGGTCGGGAACTATTCTACAGAAACGGCCGTCGCTGGATGGCCGTGCCCATCTCCACGCTGCCCGTATTTTCTGCCGGCGCTCCTCGTGTCTTATTTCAGGGTGACTATATCAACGTGTCCGGCCTGGAATACGACGCTTCGCCAGATGGAAGGCGTTTTCTTGTCTTACAGCCGGTAGGGAAATCACGCCCAACGGAGCTCCATGTTGTTGTCAACTGGTTCGAGGAGCTCAAGCGCCTTGTGCCGACGGGCAAGTAATCAGACTGCATTGGGGCGTTGAGTAGAATGTCGAATGCCTTGAGCTACGGCACACGCCGACCCCGGTCAGCCCGAAGTCGAGGATGCCAGGGAGAGGCTGGCTGCGCTGAAGGGGCAATAGCTAATTCAAAATCCCGTCCGGGGCGACTCGGGTGTGGGTTCGATTCCCTCCTCCGGCACCTTAGTTCCCCTAAGTTTTCAGCGATTTGGCTAGCTTTCTCGCTCACACAAAAAAATTTATCGTAACCCCATTTTCTTCAGCGCTTGGTCGCCTATGCTAATTCGAGGAACTTCATCAGGTAAATAAAGCATCACTCCACCTTTTATAGGTATAATGGCAATCTTGTTCTCTTTTGCGAGCTGATTTGTTATTTCAACGGGATCTACAACAGGATAATATTTCCTGAATGCATCATTAAAACCGCTATAGACAGAGTGAATTCCTTTATAGTTACCGGTTCGCAGTTTCAAAATCGCTTGCTTTACGAATTCTTCATAAGATAACTTTTTTGACATTTTTAACCCTCCTCTATGCTTATGCAAGAATATTGTGCAGAATTATTCTCCAAGTTTCAAAGGCTTTTCTAACGTAAGTCTATTTGCTTACTACTATCTGCAAGTCCCGGCCTTTGCCTTAGCTATACATTCGTCGCAAAGTTCAACAGAGGAAGGTTTAGTGGGACGTTCCTCATAGTCGTAGGCAGGCCGATTTGAGCAATTACTGCACCAATGCCAGGTATCATGTCCTTTTCTTCTTCGATAAGTTGCCTCCTATTTGTTAAATTGGGCAGTTTCCTACCCCTCTATATATAAGAGACGCTGGAAGGGCCTATTTTTTAGCACTTTGGAAAAATATATTTTTTGGGGATGATGCCCTATTATATTGTCAAAAATTGTTGTAGCTGAAGGAGGCGAGTCTGGATAGTGGTTCTTTTCTCTATCCAGTTTATCCTATAGACATCTAGATTAACCCGCCATTCCTTACAAAGTCGCTTGACTTTTGTTTCCCCCTTGATTGCACAAGGGGGATAAGGGGGATTAATGAATAAAAACGGAGTCTTGGAAGGCGGCTTTGCTACAAAACGATTACCGGTTTCTGCCCTCCCTGTAACTTGCTGATATACAACCTATTACCCAAACTTGTGCCTCTTCCCATCCTGCAAGATGGGAAATCATAGGGTGAGAAACAATCCTCAATATCCCCCCTAAAGGTGATTGATTTATATGGAGGATATGCTAATTAAATGGATAGGCAAGCTGGCATCCTTGCAGAAGGCAGACTTACTGTAAAGAAGTCTAGACAATGAAAGAAAAACGGAAGGCCAGACGAATAAGCGAAAAGGCTGCGGCTGCGATCAGTCTGGCCAGTCTTGACTATCCCCATCTCGATAAGAAAATTGCCCACTGCTTGACGGAAGACATTTCCATAAAAGGAATAAAAATTCAGTCTGAAAAGTTTTTCCCCATCAACTCGACTCTGAAAATACAGCTCTCTTTAAGAGAACCAACGAGGCAAATCAATGTCCTGGGAAAGATCCGGTGGATCAGGAAGCTCAAGGCGTGTGAAGTGTTTGAAATGGGCATAGAAATTGTGGGGACGTCCAAAGAAGATTTTGGTGTCCTCAAGCGTCATATCGAAGAATCACCGGGGATGAGCAAAGAAAAACACTGCTCCTGGAGAGCGAATCCCTGATCCGCTTAGTAAGCGGACTCTTTGACTATTCTATCCCTTGAGGCTGTTGACAAGGGTTCTCTCCTTCGGATACATTCACCCCAGGATGGTGCCGATTCTCCGCCAGGATAATAGAATGAGGCTCCGACCTTGGCCGGCCCCGATCCGTTTAAACAAAGGAGTGCCGGATGCATCGATCCAACCGCCGTCTTTCATTCCGTCTTCGGATTCTGCTGCTGGCCGTATTGATTTGCGCGCCGGGTCTCTTTGAGTCGTGTAAATCGCAGCTGACCTCAACTGCCACTCTCCCGGCGAACTGGGGCGTCCGGAAGGCTGTTCCGTTCGAAACCATCCAGAAGAACTTCGCAGACCCCGATATGATCTATGCTCCGTTCATCTTCTGGTTCTGGGACGAGCCGCTCGACCCTGCCAAGATGGCCGAGATGTCGCGGACTATGGCGTCCCAGCGATTCAGTCCCGGCTACGCTCACGCCCGCAAATCCATGGTCGGGACGCCCGATCTCCCGGATGCGGAATGGCTGGGGAACAAGTGGTTTGCGGCTTTCGGCGCCGCCTTGAAAGAGGCCGAAGCAAGGAAGAACTATCTCGGCTACTGTGATGAATACTGGTGGCCCAGCTTCCAGGCCAACGGCCGCATCCTGGCTGCAAACCCCGAGCTCAGGGCCGTGTCGTTGAACTGGGAAACCATCCCTGTCGCAGGCGGCTCCGAAACTCAGGTACCGGCGTCCTTTTTTGCCGTCGCTGCCGAGCTCGATCAGGCCGCTTCTCAGGTCGGGGGGCAGAAAAATGAGCCTCCGGCTATCCGCAGCCGGACGCTCCAGGTCATCGGAGCCGGTGCGCCGTTCGGCTGGAAGGCGCCGGCCGGAGGCACCTGGCGCGTTTACGTCTTCAACACCTACAGCCACGCCGGAGCCGATGGCTCGAACGTCAACTACCTCGACTCCCGCCTCGCTCCGAAATTCATCGAGATCGCGCTCGAGCCCTATGCCCGCCGCCTCGGCGACCGGCTCGGCCGGTCCATCCCCGGTGATTTCATCGACAACGAGGGAGACTACGGCTGGGGCCTGGCCTGGTCCGCCACCCTTGACGAGCGCTACCGGGACCGTTATGGCCGTGACATCCGGCTCTGGCTGCCTCTCTCCATCGACCGCGATGTCGAAGGCGCCTTCGCCCGGGCCCGCTGGGAGTGGTTCGACCTCGTCTCGGACATTTACGCCGAGACCTTCAGGGCCGTGACCGACTGGCACGAGAAGCGCGGCCTATACACGACCGCCCACTTCTGGGAAGAAGGAATCCAGCCCCAGGTCAGCGCCGTGGGCGACCATTTGAAGATGCTCCGCGCTTTGACCATGCCCGGCCAGGACTGTCTCGGAAGGAAGCCGCTCCGCGTTCATGATTTCAAGGAGATCGAGTCGGTCGCGGAATTTCAGGGTGTGCGCGCCGTGACGGAGCTCATGGGGGCCGGCGGGTTTGAGGGAACTCCCTGGGGCACCTTCAACCCCACCTTCCTCAAGCAGGCCGTCAATTCCGTGACCGCCTGGGGAATGAGCCACATCATCCCGCACGGTGTTTTTTCCACCCGCAAGCTGACCGGAAACCCCTGGCCGCCCGACTGGTATTCCGAAAACCCGATGTTTCCGTATCTTCACCTATGGACCGACTTCGTGCGGCGGGCGAGCTTCGTCAACTCGATGGGGAACGCCGTCCCCGATGTCCTTCTTTATAACCCGATCGAATCCGCCTGGATCCAGGCCGACGCCGGCCTCCTCGACGTCCAGATGTGGACCTTCTCTGAAGAGCATGCCCCGGGCAAGCGAATCAACGCCATCGATAAGATCTATGCCCGGGCTATCGATGACCTGACCGCCGCCCGGGTCGAATTCCTTGTCGGCGACCGCTTTTATTTCAAGCAGATGGAGGTTAAGGAGGGGAGCCTCGTCCGGGGCGAATTCGCCTTCCGAACGTTAGTTTTGCCGGCGCTCGATATCCTTTCGCTCGAAACGGCCCAAAAGATCGTCGATTTCGCCAAGGCAGGCGGCCGCGTCTATGCCCTTGGGGAACTTCCCACTGCATCAGCGGAGCAAGGAATGGGCGATCTTCGGATGAAAGAGCTGATGGATGCCCTGCGTTCCCAGCCGACGTTTACGGCGTGCGGAGAGGCCGGATTGAAACGGCTTCTCGAGACCGTTGCGCCGGGCCTGGAAAGCCCCATCCGGTTTGGCGCCGGCGCTTTCCCGATGCTCCAGCATCGCCGCCGCATCGACAGCCGGGACTTCTTCTGGCTGGCCAATAACACCGAAGAGTGGCAGATGGCTGAGGTTTCAGTCCGAGGGGTCAGGGGTGCCGCATCAATTTGGGATTGCGAAACGGGCGGGATTCGTCCCCTGGCTTCGGCTGACACAAATGATGGAAGCTCGCTGGCCCTCGTCTTCAAACCATTCGAGGCGTACTGGCTTGTCTTTGACCCGAAAAAGGCGGCCTATAGCGGACCTCCCGATCGAAAACCCGAGGTTGAGGTTGTCGCGACTATCGATGGACCCTGGAAGGTTAGCTATGATCCCGCCATCCAGCCGGTGATGGAGTTTCCGACAACCCCGCCGGCTGAGTTTTCTCAGGGTGTCGAGAAACCGCTCGAGGACTGGAGCGCCTGGGGCCTCCAGAAATTCAGCGGATTGCTGGATTACACCAAGACGGTCACCTTAGATAAACCAGAGAAAGGGATGCGGTTCGACCTCGGCAAGGTCGGCCACGTCGCCGAGGTTTGGGTAAACGGCAAGAGCTGCGGAGCCCGGCTATGGGGCCCGCATGTGTTCGACATCGAAGACGCCTTGCGCCCCGGCCTGAACGAGATTCGGGTCAGGGTTGCCAACCTGATCAACAACAGCTACGGCGAATTCGCGGAATCCGGCCTGCTCGGCCCTGTGCGACTGGTGAGGCTGAGAACCCCTTGACCTTGAGGGCGAGAATAGGCCCGCTGGTTGTGAGTCTAAGCCAACTCGCTGCTTCTCCTAAGATAAGACGACATTTTCTCCTTTGAACGACTGGTCAATAATGGGACCGGCAAGGCTAGCCATTTTTTTGTTTTGCATCTTGACACTTTATAACAGGCTAGATATATTCAATACGTCAGCAATGATTGTCATGTCTATTTTTATTCCAAAAACTCCAGTCTTAGCATTCGGAGGTCTAGAATGAATGCTTTCAAATTGCCCACCTGTGTCTATCATTTCGCGAGAATTCTTGCCCTGGCCGTCCTAATTTTTACGGCAACAGCTGCATTTGCTGTGCTCATAGATTGGAGAGAGTCAGGGGAAGAGGGAATTCCCGTTGCTTCTCCACTGAACGAGGAATTCCTTAACCTGCAGAGAGAGCCCAGCCTTATCCAGTTGATGAAATATTCTGATGATGGGCATCCTTTGGGACTCCTGCCAAGCCCGCACGATTTTTCGCATCTGACAAACCCAAAGAACTATACTGTGCCTCATGCGCCGAACCTTTTTGATATCCTCAGAGGAAGAGCGCGTGCGAACCAAGAATGGATTGAAGAACCGTCTTCGATTTGGATTGAAAGTGTCCCTTCAACTTATGATTTGCGCACCCAGGGCAAGCTCACAGCGATAAGAAACCAGGGGAGCTGCGGTTCATGCTGGGCGTTTGCCACCTATGGCTCTCTCGAGTCCTTCCTGATGCCCGCCGAAGCCTGGGATTTTTCTGAGCAAAACCTAATTGATGAAAGCGGATTTGATCCAGGGCCTTGCGATGGGGGGTTCATCGACATGTCATCTGCATACCTCGCCAGGTGGAGCGGTCCGCTTAGAGAAATCGATGCCCCCTATATCTATGCATCCGCGACCAATTCAACGGCTAAAAAGCACGTCCAAGAGGTTGTGTATCTTGCACCCAGATCCGGCCCTTTGGCGAATAACCTCATCAAGCAATCTGTTGTGGCCAACGGGGCTGTTTACGCAAGCATGTATTACAAAGGCGCTTATTATAATGGTGCCTACAAAAGCTACTATAATCCAGGTGTAAAAGAAGGCGGGCATGGCGTGGCCATTGTGGGATGGAATGATAATTTTGAGAGGAACAAGTTCAATTATCTCCCCCCGGGAAAAGGAGCCTTTATCGCACGAAATAGCTGGGGAGAGGATTGGGGGGAGCATGGATATTTTTATGTGAGCTATTATGATGAATACTTTGCCAGAGAGGGTGTGAGCGCCAGTCTAAAGGCGCAAGTCCCCACCAACTATGAAATCAATTATCAGTATGATCCTCTTGGTTGGACTAACTCGCTGGGTTATGTTGGGTCTGAGACCGCCTGGATGGCCAACATCTTCACCTCTAGCTCTAATATTCCGCTCAAGGCCGTCAGCTTCTATACAGCAGCAAACCAGAACAGCTATGAAATCTACATTTATACAGACGTGAGTAGCGGCCAACCCAGAAGCGGGACGCTCAGAAGAGTGAAAAAAGGGCAGATAAACTCTCCTGGCTATCATACTATTGCCTTGGATAGTACGGTGCCGCTGGGGATAAACCAAAAATTCTCTGTGGTCACAAAATTAAGGACAGTCGATTTTGATTATCCTATTCCTATGGAGATGCCCCTATATTTCTATAGTAGTGGAGCCCGGGCCCATGCCGGAGAGAGCTTCGTAAGCAGCAACGGGAGCTCCTGGAATGATTTGCACACTTCCTGGGGAGGTCAGTTCTGGAACACAAACGTCTGCCTAAAAGCGCTCGCCGGATTGCCGCCGTTGTATCCTCCCCTGAATGCCAGAATCGAACGCTTAGAGAATGATCTCATATTCTTCAGGGAATACATCAACAGGCTGAGCTGGGAATCGAATCCTGCGAACACAACGGGCATCCAGAAATACAAGATCTACAGAAAACCCAGGGGCTCGAATGACAACGATTATGAGGCGCTGGCAGAAGTCCCGAGTGGAGTGTTCAGCTATGACGATAGAGGGCTTAGCAAGGATGATTTTTACTCCTATTGGATCACTACAATCGATGAATATAATAGAGAGAGTGAGCCGGGAGAAGTGAGTAACTAGGGAGAACAAGTCATGAAAAAGCTAATAGCGGCCCTGATTTTATGTGCAGCTCTTGCGTCCGGCGTCGTGGCAGAAGGCTCTTCTTTTCACCTGGAGATCGGCGGCTTCTATGGGACGAGACAAGTCGTCGATTCTGATATAAAAAATGTTTACGGCAATGGGATGATCTACTTCCCATTCTTAGCTGTGACATGGAAAGGAATAACCTTGGGCGCAGGCTATGAAGGAGGATATTCAAAGACAGGGAAAATTGGGTTGTATCAGGAAGCGACAACGCTCAAGGTCAATGGATTCGAGGTTTATGTCGGGTATGCGCTCCGGATCAAGAGCCTTGCACCCTATTTCAAAGTTGGTTATGGATCATATTCTTATAAGCAGACCATAGACAGTCCGTATCTTGCGGATTTCAGG
>Ga0315274_10014583_pt1 | contig 11139 bp, 13 predicted proteins | sample YL17G02_20_MG_FD_203700 | JGI IMG/M metagenome (GOLD analysis project Ga0315274, IMG submission 203700) | Sediment microbial communities from Yellowstone Lake, YNP, Wyoming, USA - YL17G02_20 | ecosystem: Environmental > Aquatic > Freshwater > Lake > Sediment | place: USA: Wyoming | collected...
GCTTCGTCCACATACGAGATACGATGATCTTTGTTCTAGACGTAGGCGTAGTCATCATGCACCCAGATAATAACTAACGTTGACCCGACCCAATACCGCAAGACCAGCAGCCGCCGCTACGACTGTCGTCGCCGTACCTGCGACCGAAGACTTCAGCGGTGTGGTTGGGGTATAGTTTACATCTTCTTGCGTGCCCCCTGCAACCATTGCATTACCTACCGACCACGCTGGAGTACCCGGTAGATTCGTGCTAGTGTGAATGAGCGTCGCTGTACCCGCAAGTGCTGCCGTGGCATTGCGCACGATGTTGATGTGCGTAATATAGTGGAACAAACCAGCCACACCAGGAAGCGTCGCCGTTGCAGCAGTGTTCGCCGCAGCAGTAGCCGTAACATGAAGATTGGAGGGAAGGAGGCGTACATTAATGATCTCATCCGCCGCGCTACCCCGCAAAGCAACTACGATGTTCCCCGAAGTATATGCGGAAACCCTGATCCGCATACGCCGGAACCCGCTAACTCCAACGATATATGTGCCCGAAGTAGTTGTAGCAACTACGACACTAGCAACGAATGTTTCTTGAACAATGGCAGCAACAAGGAGTTGCTGCTCTGCAAACATTGGCAGCGCGAAGTAATTCGTACCATCTACAGTAGCTTCTGCAACTACTGTAAGCGCGCCAGCCCCAGTCCGCAGGTCTACGCGGACAACTGCCTTACCCTGTATGTCAATAAGGGACTCAGCATTGAGTGCTGCGAGTGTAGCTGTTGCTGCACGAGCATCTGTCAGCGTCTCACCAGTAATAGAGTCAATTGACCCTTGGAATGGGTTGCCGCGTGCGTCGAGAATTTGAGCCATATATCACCTATGTAGCAATTAAGTATTGAATCCTGTAGCTTCCGCCAATTCGCTGATCAACTTCACTAACAGAAACTCGTACAGTCATAGAACCAGCTGCCGGCTTAGCTACAAATGTTACCTGGTCCCACTCTGGGCTATTTTCATCTGCATCAGTTACACCACCCCAGAAAATACCAATTTTGCTAGCAGCCCCTATACTTGCATCAGTAACCACAACATCTGCATCTTGTACATTATACGGAAGCCCCGTTAAAGTAACTGCAGTCATTCCAACTACTGCAACACCACCTCCAGGCACATTCACCACGGTAGGGTTGATGCCTGACGCAGTGACGCCCGCGCCCGTGAAGTTCAAACTAGCAGTAGTACCAAGCGGTGTGCCTTCGTCTTGTGTATCTACGCCACTTGATGCTGGTGGAAACAGAGGCATTAGGTCATCTCCCCAACGCGAGCACTACCTGTAGCGGATGCCCAGATTCCTCTGATCTGTCCTTCATAGCCAAATGGTACTTCGTAGTAAGCACTGGCTACCATCTTAACAGTGAAGTCGGTTGTAGACGCAGCAGCAGTACCAAGCGCAAGATACAAAATTGCAGTTGAGTCATTATAGACGGTAGCACCTAGACGACTTGCATTAGCAGCTAGTATAAGTGTGTCTACTATAGCACCAGCAACACTAGTGCGCGCATTAACACTACCTGTAGTAAATGCAACTGCCAGCGAACCCGAAGGATTCACTTTGACATCTACATACCCGCCGCCACCCGCAGTAGTTAATCCATGAATGACGCTATGACAAATTAGTCCAAAGTCAGCAGCAGCAACTTGAACGTTTAGTGCCTTGATGCCAACACTATTTGTACCATCATAAATTTGAGCTTGTACATTATCTGTAGCTTTAGCTAACGTCCAAGTACGACCAGTTGACCAAGCACCAGACTGCGTAGCTGCAACAGTACCACTGATAGGTACTGGAGTTGCACGAAGTTGAGTATCTGTAAGCGGACCAGTAACCGCTACGCTACCTGTAATAGTCGTAGAAGTAAGTGAAACTGGTACAGGTGTTGCCCTGAGTTGCGTATCTGTAAGGGGACCTGTGACTGCCACTGATGCAGCAATAGAAACAGGTTGCGTTGCTTGGAAGAACGTCCCACTAACAGGTTGCGTTGCTTGCCAGAATGTTCCTGTTACAGCTATTGATGCATTAGTAATCCGTGTATGGAGAGACTGAGTGTTTGCATCAGTATTCTCAGACGTAGGGTTACCTGCAGCTGTGGCGCCCTTAGCCGCAGTAGCTAGATTACCACCGGCCCCACCCGAAGCATTATAGAATGCAGCCCCATCAGATAGTCTAACAGAGAGGGGGAGGGCGGCGGTGATATGGGCATCAGTAGTGGGTACAGCTGATGCACGGAGTTGTGTATCTGTGAGTGGGCCGGTGACTGCTATTGCGACGCTGCTAATGATGTTGACGTCAGCTGCTGGACCTGCACCACCACCACTTTGTACTACCCATGCTAGTGTGCCAGTGTCCCAGATATAATTGGCTACGGATGTCCGTCCGTCATCTACGACGCGGAACCCATTAAGCCAATTTTCAGTAAGGGCGCCCACTGAGACTACTCAGGTACTGGTTCTTTGGCTGGCTGTTGCTGTTGAGCTTGCATTTGGAGCTTTTGAATCAATGCAGCTACCTCAGCAAAGGGTCTTTGCCCAAGTGCATTGCCAATGATATCCCATTCTTGGGCAGTAAGCGTCATAGTCAGGTTATCCATATGAATCTCCCCTAAGTTATTTTGGTGCTGCAGTAATAGTGACAGAGCAGTCATTTCCAACGACCACACTACCACTGATGATTACGGCTTTGTCTAGCACTACAGAAATGACAATACCGCGTCCCCAAGGAGAGTTAACAACTGCACAAGATGCTGTTGCATTCTTCTCCCCAATGATTGCTTGCTCAGGAATACTAGGACTGGCACAACCAACCAAAACTAGTGCCAATAGTAGCGTGAAGTACTTCATGTTTTATCCACCTTTCCATCGAGTTTGTTCTCTATGCGATCTAACTTGGAAAAGAGTGCGATATACATCTTGTCCATTTCGCTACGCTTGATGTACTCACCAGCCACGAGTACTTCGATCTTCTGCACTTTATCAGCTAGGCTTACATCTATCAACTGTAAGTCATGCAACTTGTCATAGATAAACTTTAATGCCCAACCAAGCATGGCAGATACCGCAGCACCTAACAAGTTGAATAGAACTTGGAACTCATTCACTTAACCCACCTTGAAAAGTGTCTTACATGTTACGGTGTACCGACTTTGACGCCGGTAGGATTCTGTGCAGGCACTCCTGTCCACGCGAAGGAGAAAGGGAGGGACACTGCTGAACCTGCTGCCCAGCAGACCCCCGATGCATTGCACCCGGCAAGATAGTTGAAACGTGCCAAGATCGTACGGGGTCCGATTGAGGATGTCAAGCTCACTAGATCACAGGTCATGATCTTCGGGTCACCTGTGAGATTACATGGCTGCCATGTAGTAGCACCTTGTACTTGCCACTCAGCAGTTGCAGGTTGTGGCCCCGCTGGTGATACAGGATCAGCACCAAGTGTGGGGCCAGCAAATGCTTGCGAGGAGAACAAAAGAGCAGCAAGGAGATAGTATTTCATAAAGTAGACCTCAAAGAATAACGTAGGTAAAGGTAACCGAATGTGCGATGTTAGCACCGCTTGTTGCAGTGAATGAATAGAGCGCAAAGTCACCTGTAAGGTCACTACGCACACCACCATGTTGTCCAGCATTGCCAGCATCATCACCTGTTCCAATAGCTTGATCACCATTGGTGAAATTCGATGCGATCGGAAGTGTTATAGAACAACTAGTGAAAGTAGGTGCTGCGGCGGTTGGATCAATTGTAACAACTACTGATACAGTGACTACGTTACCAACTCGTATCCATTGACCTACACCAGCAGTAACTGCTGCGACATTAACATTATTGGCAACAGTTGGTGTATAGGTTCCTGATGCAATGTATTGGTTCGTCGTGCCGGTGACTGCGCTCGCGTTGTTATGAATGGCCGTACCAAAAATACGACCATCAGAGTTTACACTGAATCTTGCATTAGACCATGTATTGGAATCGGTCATAGAACCGATTTCCATTGTGTTGACTGCAGCGGCACCCGTTGCACGCATTCCCATGAAGAACGTGCTACCGCCGTTATTCATCGAAATAGTGTTTAACGTTGCACTTGGGAAGAACATGCCAGCATTCAAAGTCAATGCAGGCCCGCTAGTTGGCGCTGAGATCGTGACATTACCTGCTGAGCCTATTTTCATCTGCGCAGTAACACCATCATTCGTTGAGAATAGTATGTTCTTATTCACACTACGGAAACACATGTCATACTGAATTGAACCAGTGATGATTTGATCCGTAGCACCAACCAAAGTAGCGTAGAACTTAGAAACACCAGCTAATTGGTATACCAATGAAGCTGTATCCGTAGCACCAAGTCCATTAAGGGTTACTGCGTTTGCTCCACTTGCAGAATTAACAGTAAACGCTGTGCCAGAGCTTGGCACAGCGATCGTGACATTACCTGCTGTTGCTACCCTAAGCCTTTCTGTATTATTCGTTAAAATAACAGCATCATGCGCAGTTGAAGTGCCAACACCAAAGGCATTTCTAAGAGCAGTATTTGCTACAGCAGAATTACCAACTGCCACAAAACCAGCTGCAACTGTGCCAGTAAATAGATTAATAGCATAATCTGTATTAACAGCACCAGAGATGCTATTTATAGCTCCAACTGCTGCTGCGGCTGAATTTATAGTCAATGCTGTGCCACCGGTTGGCGCATTAATGGTAATGTTGCCTTGAAAAGTAATACGCAGTCTTTCAATAGCATTTGTACCTAACGCCAAATCAGATGCAGTTACAGAGCCTAAAACTGTTGCATATGCCGAAGCACCAGTGAGTAATGAACTACCAACAGAACCCTGAACACCAATACGCAGCCGCCCGCCAGTATTAGTGAACTCCCCATGCGTATATCCTGTTGTATTCCCTATAGCTGAAAAGACTTGACTATCTACTGCTGCAGTAAGTGTAAAATTCAGCAGAGACCCACTACTTGGTGCAGCGACGGTGATGTTGCCAGCCGCTCCAATTACCAAGCGCTGTGTACCACCCGTACTAAACCCAAGTATATTAGAGCCAGCACGATAGATTCCAAGTGCTGGATCAGCTGAGAATGCAATAGACGGAGCTGCTGCAGACCCTGTTGCAAATAGTATAGGCGCAGTGGGGCCTAGGATACCATCTCGTGTGAGTACATTATTGAGTTGGACAGCAATATCTGCCATTGTGGGATTCGCCCACAAAACATCAATAATAGTACCATCAACAACGGGATTACCTGCAGGAAGGGTGTAATTACCTGAGATATCGCGAGGCATATCAATCTCCAGTTCCACTGGCACGTATGCCTTGGGAAGTTAACAAGCGAACAACATTCTCAATCTCATCAGGACTGAGTTGCTTATTACGAAGCTTGTTGATGAGGGGTGTTACCCCTTCAGCAAGATATTTAGAACCAGGACGTGTGTACGCAGCAGCAAGGGGAATAGCTGTCATAGCTGCTGTAGGGAGCAAACCGGCACCTACTGCACCAGCAGCTCCTGCACCCACTGCTGTAGGTGTCAGCATAGAATGCAAAATTTGACGTCCTGCAGTGCCACTGTCCGGAATAGTGCTCGGCAACACCTGTCGAGCTGCTTTAGAAAGCTCTGAGGGCTCCATACGAAGCTTTTGGGCTGCTGAACGGACTGAACTCGGGGTCAGTTGCCCAGTAGCTGTTTTAGTTGACGCTTCTTCGAGGGGGAGGAGCTTGCGGAAGGCAGCATTAGCACCACGTAAGACATCTTTAGCTTCTTGCGTAGAACCTACCATAGATTCACGCCAGCTAGCTTGCAAATTACGGAAAGCTTCGCCTAAGGGTTTGTTACCTTCAGACCCAGACATACGCCGTGCGAGTTCACCAATGCGTGCATCCATCTTCTTAGCAACAGAACCAGCTACATCGCCCTTTGCAAGAAGTGGATCAATTGCTCGTTCAATAAATGTCTCAAGTTTATTCATGTGCCCAACATCAAACAAATCAATGTTAGCTGCATCATTAACTACTTGTTGTATCTTTGTGCTAGCTGGTGCTGCGGGCACTGTGATATCTGGTAAGACATTATCAAATGCACTAGAAATCTTTGCATGTGCATCTTCAATAGCCGCAAGTCCAGTTTCTTTAGTCTTTTGACCTACATGCTTGAGTGCATCATTTACTTCAGTAGTTGCCCAAGACTTCAAAGAACCTTCTTGTCCATGTTTGATGACGTCACCAATAAATGGAATAGACGTAGCTTTGTCTTCAATACCACGAAGAGATTTCGCAAGCCAACTAGCTTTTTCGCCGCTAATCATTTGACCTGGCGTAAGTTGCACGCCTTGCCCCATTAGCGTCTTTGCTTCTTCAGACATGAGCGGGCGAGCTGGACCACCTATAAGGCGACCAGCTACTCTGCCGGCACCAGCACCACCAGCGCCCCAACCAGCTGCAGCAGTACGTTCTTCTGCACCACCTGGGGTAGTAGCAGCACCGTAGGCTGCATTAGCTGCAACATCACCAATAATGGGCGCAGCACCTGCACCAGCGCGCATAGCTTGGGTAGCCCTAGCCATTGGTAGGAGCGATGTGGCTACGTCGGCGCCTACTTGACCAATAGTGCCGGGGATTCCTGCTGCAGCTGTGTCCTTTGCGCCTTGTTCTAACTGCTGCTGCGAAGGTGTTAGACCATACTTAAGCATGGCTTTTTCTAGTGGTCTACCAAGGTAATCCCCACCAAGCCAAGCTGCTGCACCAGTTAAACCGGCTGAAGTCTTTTGGAGTGAATGCTTTACACCTGTACCTAGTCCAGATATAGCATCACCCACCTGAGACATAATACCAGGTTCTGCAGGCGGGGCCGCTGGAGTAGCAGGTGCAGCTACTTTCCAGCCCTTAGACTTAGCTTCGAGCTCAAGTAGTTCAAGCTCTTCTTGTGGAGTCATTTACTTCCCCTCGGCTGCTTTGGCAGCACGAAGTTGTTCAAGCCTAGCTTGTTGTTCTGGTGTCAAACCACCTTCACTTGCAGCCCCACGTGAGGATTTGATTGGCTCAAGACCGCGGCCCCCACTTTGTTTGACATACTTCCCCCAAGCAAGCGGATCAGCGCCACCCTTCAAGTTATCTACAGACGAGTTGATCTTACTCATTACTGTAGGCCAAATCTGCTCGAATTCCTTCTGAGTAAACTTACCATTAGCTAACAGTTCAAGATTGGCATTCTCAGTCTCAGAGAGCGTTTGGGAGAGGCCTGCTTGCGCACGGAGCATTGAGTTAGCAAAGGCTTTGACTTTAGCACGATTAGCATTGCCTTCTTGCGTAAGAAATACACCAGGTAATACACCAGCATATCCAAGTCCAGCAATGGGTTTTGTTTTACCAGTCCTAGGGTCAACATCATTAGTGTCTAGCATGTCTTGAACAACCTTTGCAGATTGAAGCATAGGCGCAAGTTGTTCAGCACGGCGGGAGACATGTTCTGCTTGAGTTGAGATAAAGCGATCTTGCACAGCTTGTTGTGAAGCTGTCAGCTCCTTATGCTGATTTGCTGCATCTCGACGTGCTTGTGCAGCAATACGAGCAATTTCAAGCAATGTTTCATCATGTTGCTGAGCAAGTTTAACACGATCGGCTTGTGCAAGACGACTATCTGAAAGCCGCATTTCAAGTTCTTCTTTGCGGTTCTGCAAAGTAGACTGAAGATTATCAAGACGCTCTCTAGCAGCAACCCTAGCTTCTTGATCTTTGAATGCCTTATCTTCAGACCTAGTCAAATCAGACGTAAGACTTTGGTTTACAAGCATTGCTTCTTTAGCAGTAGCTGGATTCTGCAAACCAGCAAGCGTATGCTTAAGAATAGCTTCACGTGTAACTGGCTGGGCAGGTTGTGCTTCTAAGTATGGAGAACCATCCGGTCCAGGCGGTCCAGGTTGTTCGGGGCGCGCTGCGGTAGCTTGTGGTAGCATAGAACGCCAAGTATCACCTTGCGCTTTTTCTGCTTGACCAAGTGTGTTCTCACCGGTATCTGCTTTATTGCCAAGATATGCACTAGCAACACTTTGAGCTAATGTATTAAGGTGTTCTGCCCAACTTGGTGCTACAAAATGACGACCCACCATTTGACCATTTGGAGTACTCTCAAGAGATTGCTTACGTAGTAAGTCAGATAACTTACGTTGGCGATCTATGTCTAACTGCTGTGTAGCAAAATCAGGCAGGGGTGCATTAGGGTCAAACATAACTATACCTTGCTAAAATTTGAGAGACTAGCAATGGTTATTTCCTTAAGCCAAAGTAGTACAGGTACTACTTCAGCAAAAGCTTTTGGATCGGCTACCTGCAAATCAGAAATTCTACCTGGATTATGTCCCAAATATGCTGTACAAGTAGTACAGTCTAGACTTGATTGTAATCCGCGTTTATAGGATTCAGGAATGTCTACGTCTAGAAAAGAAATTACGTCATCTTCAGACCAAGCATATAGTGGGCAGAGATACTCTTGATCCAAATGAATAGATTGGGGCCCTATTATAGACTTCAATCTATCTACTTGACGTTCACCACGTATAACACCAGTGGCTCCGGATTCAAGTGTAGCTTTAGCGAGTACAGTCCATAAATTAGTTCCACAGCAATCTTGTATAGACGAAATTAGATAGGGCGCATTAGCAGCCACACTACCCAGTTCAGTCCCCTCAAAAGGTACTAGGTCAGCTGGATAGCCATGTGTTACTATAAATTCGGGTTGATTACCTTTAACTTCTATAAAACATGGGACAGATTCTTTGATCTTATCCATATATTCTAAAGTTTCTTTATACGGAGCCCCTTGATTACACCAAAGAACTATGACTTTATCAATCCATGGACGAAGTAGTTTAAGACATGCAGCTGAATCTTTACCAGCACTAAATTGTAGCACTACTCGTCCATGTCTAGCCATGAAATCATGAAGCAACATTAGAAAGCCATTGCAACTGTACCAGCTAGACCCATTAAGCCCTTAGCAGTACCAGCCTTATTTGCATTCGTAGCATTCGTAGCATTAACTGCTTCACCATACTGATCTTTACCAGCACCATAGATGTCAGCCGCATTATATCCTGTACCAGCCATAAAACCGGGCATATTAGGCTGCGTAGGATTTATCCCCTGTGTAAGCCTTAGGAAGTCATCCATAGGTGCTTGGCGAAGTTTCTGTTGCTCAGCTAAGCTTTGTTGGCGCAACTGACCTGCAAGTTGTGCTTGTTGACCCTGCTCACCAAATCGTTGTCCCCGTTGTTGACCACTGAGGGTAGCTTTAGCTTGTTGTTGGCCCAACATCTGGTCATTAGCTGCAAGTCCACGATTAAAGATATCCCCGTAAGCACCCATGCTACCAAGAAGTGCTTGCTGCTGTGCATCAGTATCGCCTCGGTCCAAACGTGCCAAAGCTAATTGCATAGCATCTGAATTTTCAGGGATTCCTTGATTCTTTAGTCTTGTAATCTCAGCATTACGTGCTTCTTGACGCTGCGGAGCCATACGACCCATCATAGCATCACGGACACCCTCAACAGCTCCAAATCCAGGATCAAGTTTAGTTAAACCTGAAAGGTCCATTCCTTGCAGATCGGGCAACTGCGACATGTCATAGTTTTTCAAGTCTGGTAGACCTTCCAAACTCATAGGTTTAGACAATGACTGTCCTGCTTGTCCTAACAATCCAGAAGCAATACCTTGTTGTTGGCCTTGAAATTCGCGTTGTTGATCAAGTAGCGTTTGATCTTGAGGATTAAGCGTTTGGTTTTCAGTCCATTGGCCATTAGGGCCCTGCGTCCATGAGCTAGAACCAAAGGCTGTGTTCTGATTGGGGCGATTAGTGACAGTCTGCTCATTGGCAGCTGTCTTAGCTAAGGCAGCTTGCTGATTTGCCAGTGCCGTGTAGTCTGGTGGGGGCGGCGCTTTGGATTTCTTGCCCATTACAGTTCCCTAGTAAGGTAACGGCACTCCCTGCGCCGCATTGTCATTAACAGCAGAGCCCCATCGGGATGCGCATCAACTAACGTTGTCTCTAACCTAAACCCAAGATGAGTATTAAACCGAATAGCTTCCTTATTACCAGAAGGTACTAGTCCAATAATCATATTGACTTTACATACATTGAAAGGATAGTCGAAACATACTCTAAGTAACTCTCGAGTCAACCAACCAGGGTCCCCTGCAACATGCATTATAATGGAACTTCCATTATACTGATCAAACCCTACAACGCCTAGTATATCAGTACTATTGACGCTACCAATACAACATAAACTAGACGTGGGAATAAGCCCAATTCTATTACAGAGCCATTCCCTTAGTACTTCCTGATTATCAGAGCACACCACTTGTTTGTACTATAGTATAATCAGTTGATACCCACAAAACTTCCACGTCGCTTAGTGTAGTCATCTTAAGCGATGCTGCTACGCCAAGTCCACGTGCTTGAATCCAGGTTTGTTGAACATTATTACCACCAGACCAGAATGCTGATCCCCATAGTCCAGTGCCCCACAATGAACCTAATGGTGTTGGTATAACGCTCGGAACAGCTACATCCTGCTGTTCAAAGTTATAAACAACCTCTGTGTTATATGAAACAACACCACTACTGATAAAAGTAGGTCTGTACATACCTATCTGTAAAACATTAGCACGACTTCCAAAATAGGAATATGCTTGTTGAACAGTAGCACTTACACCTTCCCCACCAGTATTATCTAACAGTACATTGTCAGAAAACCCAGTCCAAGCTTGAAAAACTTTACCAGCATAGTCACCAAAGTAGAGTTGCTCATTATGGCTAACCCAACAAGCCGCATCCATATTTACAAACTGCGTCCAAGCACTTGTAATAGTATTGATTGCTAATTGAGCATTTCCACCAGCTACTACAGACGGTACAGCAATAAGAAGCATGTTGATTGGTGGGTGGAATACCACCTGCCAACCATTAAGCGCTGTGTACGTCGCAACTAAGTCAGATATGAGGAACTGAATCTTACGTGACGTAATAGGGACTTCTTTGTTCTCAACCTTTGTTGAAACAAGTTCCATCGTCAATGAAACAAGACCTTGCTGTGTTA
>Ga0315274_10014584_pt1 | contig 11139 bp, 9 predicted proteins | sample YL17G02_20_MG_FD_203700 | JGI IMG/M metagenome (GOLD analysis project Ga0315274, IMG submission 203700) | Sediment microbial communities from Yellowstone Lake, YNP, Wyoming, USA - YL17G02_20 | ecosystem: Environmental > Aquatic > Freshwater > Lake > Sediment | place: USA: Wyoming | collected...
AACGTCCGCACGAGCGGCACTTGACCATGCACTTATAGCAGCATGACCTGCCGCACATCGCGCATTGCTCCAGCGAACAGCTCAGGCACAGAATGGCGTCGCAGATAGGACATCGCAACATGCAACTCGCGCACGTCACGTGCTGATTGACGCAGACCTGCATCGGTTCCTGGGACGATTCCTTGCCGCAGTTGGCGCATACGGCGCCGGCCTTGAGCGTTCCATCGGCGTTGCGCCCGACGGCTTCGCCGATCGAGAGAAGGCTCGCGAAATCGAAAGTATCCAGCGGCAGGCGGGCCTGGTTCTGCACGACCCATCTGGCCGCCTCGCCGTTAAGGGGGCTTTTCACGTTGTAGGACTGAAAGGTGAGCATTTCGGCGATCCGGACCATGAGGTGCGGAAGTGATTCGCCGGCCGCCCAGTGATCGCCGATGCAAATGGCATGAGGCGCTATGTTCGGGTGAAACACCGGCGTAAGCATTCTGCACTGCGGGGCCATGCGGGGATACGCGCCGGTCAGCGTGATCTCCGCTATGAACGAATTGTGCGCGCGCACCGCCCCCGTGGCGATGTCTTTCTGCATGCTCGGGACGAGGTACTCGACCTGATACTTCTCGGGAGGGTCGCCAAGCGTCTTGAGGATCCGGATCCGGGACCTGCCCGTGAACATCGTGCAGATCCTGTCGTAATCGGATCTCAGCCTCCTGAGCCGAACGCTCACCGTATCCGCTCCTTCAACGCCGGACGGCCGCGGAAGTCACTCACTCCCCAGAAAGCGTTCCTTCTGTTTGTCGTCAAGCAATTCCAGGATGCTCCTGGTGGAGATGGCGAAATTGAGCCCTTCCGTGACTGACTTGTCCTTTGTCCACGTGTTGATGCCGATAAGACGGCCGGTCATGTCATAAAGTCCGCCGCCGCTGTTACCCTGGTTAATGGGCGTCTGCGTCTGGTAGATGGTGACATCCTTGCCGTTCTCCTCGTGCTGGCGAATGCCCGAGATAACGCCTTCGGTGTAGCTCCAGGGCAGGTTCATCGGATTGCCGATGGCGAAGACGCGTTCTCCCTGGGCCACTACGGCAGGCGCAAGGCGGGAAGGTTCATAGTCTTTCATGGTCAACGCCTCGCAGGAAATGATCGCCAGGTCGGTCTCGCCCGGCGCCAGCCACTCGACTTTGGCGGTGCTCTCTTCGCCATTGTAAAAGACGATGCGCATCGCGGAGGAATTGTGCGCTCCTATCACGTGTTTATTTGTGAGTATAAAGGCCTGCCGCCCCTCTGTTTTGAGGATAACGCCGGAGCCGTAGGAGTAGGCGCGGGAACGGAAACTGGTGGGCGCTGTTTTTATGACCACGTTGGCGCGCAGCGCGTGCGAACGCCACGGCTCCATGCTTTCGAGTTCGCTCTCCGTCGGCATGTTCTCGGAAATCTGCATGTCGAACGCGAGGTCGTGCGCACGGCTGCGGGTAACGTGCGCGATGTAACCGAAGAACGCCGTCACCAGGAAGGCCGACAGCATGACGCCGACCGAGGCGGGCGCGAAGCCGTAGACTTTCCTGCCCGTGTTGATGACTACGAGCGCGACCACGCCCGTCGCGATCGCCAAAATCGCCGCCGCGATGCCGAGGGCCACGACAGCCACCGATTCCAGAAACACGCCGGCAAGCCCGAAGAGGGAGAGAACGGCCAAGACGACGCTTGCGACGGCCAGCTTGCTCATGGCGGCGGGTTGCGGCGGAAGGTAGGGCTTGGCCGCCTGCTCGGGGGACAGGCGAACCGGTTTTGGGGGGACTGTGACGTTGTCGAGTTCCGACGCGGTCACCACGAGTTCAGGGTGCAGTTCGTCGGCGTCGCGCCTTGCCTTTGTGTCACAATGGTAGGAGGAGCAACCGTTGTTGTGCCGCCAGCATGAGTCGTGATGCAGGCTGCCGCACCTGGCGCACTGCACGATCACCTGCCCTTCGGTGATGATCTCCTGGCAGTAGGGACAGGTGTTGCCGGCGTGGAAAGCGCCGGCGCGCATCGCAACGTCACCGGAACCCTGGCTCATTTGCGCTCCCCTTCAGTCCAACAACAACAATAGCAGCATAATGACCGTCAGAAGACAGTCTATGCAAAGGCCGACGACCGCAACGGCCTTGAGGGCGGACGGCAGGCGGCGGTATTCAATGCCGCCGAATCGCCCGCGAAAGATAAGTATACAGAATATCACCAGCGCAATCGGCGAAAAACAGCCCGTGGCCGAAAGCAGGAACGTCGCAACTATCTTGTTCCTCACTGAGATGTATTCCGGTCCGTCGTACTCCCGGTGGACGTATTCCTCCTTGGTAATCTGTTCCCGCGTATCGAACGCTGCGCCGCAGAAACGGCACTTGAGAGCCTGCGCCTTTATGGTGCGCCCGCACGCGGGGCACGCCTTGTCGCCGCCCCATCCTGTCATCGTCACCGGCGCCGCCGTATCCGCCTTGATCGTCTCGGGAGCGCTCTTGCAGCCGTACTGGGAGCAGCCCCTGTTCTCCTCCCAGCACTCCCTGTGGAAAGGAAGCGAGCAATCGGGACAGTAGACAATCGCCTCTCCCGTTACGATGTTCGTCTGGCAGACAGCGCACAGTTTGCCGGCGCTTCTGGCTCCGGCGGAAAAGACACGCATCTCTTTTTTTTCCATGGCGCGTCACTCGCTCCGGCGCCGCGTTCAGGAATCCCGCATGGCCGCTTCTATTATGAACCGTACCAGGGTCCAGAAGGCACTGCTGGCAAGCGAAAGGAGTATCATCTTCCCGCCCTTCTTCTTGCCCCGTATGGCCCAGACTATCCCGAAAATGCAGCCGATCCCGGAACAAAGGATGCCGAGGATGATGTCACCGGTGGTGAGGTTTTCATCCTCGGCTTTTTTCCCTACGCTTTTCCGGTCCTCGTCGCGCTGATATTCGCCGCAGTGATAGCACTTGAGTGCGTTCACGCGTATCGGTTCGCCGCAGAAACGGCATTCTTTCATCGCCTCCCCGACAGGAGGCGGCACGGAGAACCCGGGCGCCGGCGCGGCAGCGGGGCGAGACACGGTGACGCACTTCGAGTTCTGACATCCGCCCGCCTTTTCATGGCACCTGAGGTGCACGGTGTCGCCGCATTTCTGGCAGTTGAAGACGTCCTCACCCAATTCGATTTGCTCCCGGCAGACGAGGCAGGTACGCCCCGCCAGGGCCTTGTTGGCCTTCATCCGCTCCGGGAAACGCGCGGCCGGCCGGGCGGCTTGCCGTTGGACGGCCTCCGGTTCGCCGGCGGCGGGCGCCATGGGGGGAGGGGGAACCTCCTCATCGGGAGCGGGTTGCCCTGGTTCCCGGGGAGGCGTGGCCTCCTTCGCGCCTGGCGTGAGCATCACGGGTGCGCTGCATTTGGGGCATGCGCGGGTCTGCCCGAGTAGTTTTTCGCTGAAGTTCAGTTTGACGCCGCAGTGAGGACACTGCATCTGGTACTTGGTCACTGCTCCCCCATTCCTTGGGAGGTCCTATCGTTTCTCCCGTTCGTGGTATTTCAGGACGGTCTGCCCTATAGTTACGACGTCTCCGGGCTGAAGTATGTATTTTTCAATCCTGCGTCCGTTGACGTGCGTTCCGCTCTCACTGTTCTCGTCGGCAAGCATATACTTGGCGCCGGTCTTGACGACCGAAGCGTGGCGGGGCTCTATCGCGGCGTCCTTGAACAGGTAGATGTCGCACTTGGGGGCCGAGCCTATCACCATGGGGCTCTTGAAAAGGCTGAATTGTTTTCCCGACAGCGGACCCTTGAGCATCAGGAACCACGCGTCTTTCGAGATGTTCTCAAAGAAGCCGATGAAGAATCCGACAAGAAGGCCCACTGCAGAAATCCCCGTGGCACGGCTCAGGGCGGCCTCTTCCCCGGCGATCAGCCACCGGTGAACCGGGTCAAAGAGGAGGCCCCCCAAAAGGCCGCCGACCATGCCGCCTGCAAGGCCGTTCAGCATGAGTTTCTTCGACTTCAAAGCAACGCCGAGGCTCAGGCCCGACCCAATGCTGACGACCGACCAGGCAAGCCCCCTGCCGCACATGAACACGAAAAAGGGCAGTCCCTTCAACGGATACTCGCCTCTGGGCAACTCCCTTATGCCGCCCGCCATTGCCACGGCCACCTGGGACGTAATCCCGAAAAGTATGTCAGCAATAAACGTGGTCACGACAGTGGCGCCAAGGCCTACGCCGACACCCACGACTCCGCAGTACATCATTTTCTTGAGGTTGCGGTTTGAGATTCCGTACACCAGACCTATAGACAGGCCCATCATGCCGGCTGTGGGCCCGAAAAGCATGTAGTCTGAAACGAAAGGAATTCGCATCCCCACCTCGCTGTCGCTGTAAAACGGTTCCATAAGCGCCCAGACGACGAAAGCCCCGATGAAGGACGCCACGGCGTAGTAAAAAATCGGGTTCAGGTAAAGGGGCGTCTTGACGTCTTCGACGAACTGGCCGCTGCTGCGCGAGAGGGATTTCTCCAGGTTGATGATCTCGTCGATCATCGGCGCGTTCAGTTCTTCCTTGCCTATTCTGATGTCAGGCATCTTGACCTCCAGCCGCCGGCATATCTCGCGGCCGCTGCGCGTTCACTGCCGCTGCACCGTTTGGGAAGAAGGCGACCCGCCCGCAGCGGGAGCGTTTGTCCGGGCGGGGCCCGAAGGGTAGAAAAACTCAATCAGGCCCGGAAATGCCGTGCTGATGACCTGCTTATTTCCGGGATCCAGGTTCAGCGCCTCGTCGAGGAAGACCTTCAGAATGCGCCGGTCGGAATCGCTCATCGCGGCGGGTTCGACGGGACCCGTCTTGCCGACGAGGCTGTGAATTCTCATCACCGGGAGCATCGTCACAAGCGCCTTCAACTGTTCGCTTCGCGATAAGGCGTCGTTGGCGCGTTCGCTTACGGTCTGCTTGCGTTCGGCGAGAGTCACCAGATCCCTGCGGAAATCGGTCCTGTGCTTTTCGTAGGTCTTCGCCAGGTTCTCCACGAGGGACGAGAGGTCGTCGAGTTGTCCGGCCGTCCGGCCGATGTCGGTTTGGGAGAGGCCGCCGCGAATGCCCGCTATGCGCGCGCGGACGTTTTCCAGATCGGTTGCCGCCGCGGTATTCATCGAGGAGAACTCGAGGATGGAGTAGAGCTCGGACTCGATCATTTCGGCTGTGAGCCGCCGCTGGGCGTCGGCGCCGTAGATCCTGCCCAGGAAAAACCCCGCAACAAGGGCTACAAGCACGATGGCCAGTGATGCGAACTCAAACCGCAGACCCGTGGATAGTCCGGCGGCATCCTCCGCCGGACGCGATGCCCGCTCGGCGGCGGGGCGTCCGTCGAACTCCTCGACCGGGCCGGACGCCAGCTCGATTTCCCTGCCGCCCACCCAGTACCGGCGCAGCGGGACGGCCTGGCCCCCTACCCACGCGAAGCAGCCTTCGGCCTTCTTTTTAGTCTCGATGACTATCGCCACCTGGTACGGCTGGTTGAAAAAGTTCTCCTGGATGAAGCTGTCCATGCTCGAGAGAAAGACCCCGAAGCCCGGGTGAGTGTGATACCACCCGACGATCCTCTGGTCGTGGTAGTCCCGGTCCTTGACCTCGTTGATGTGCTGCCATGCCTGGTGGGTAAAGGTAACCTGGGAACCGTAGTTATTGGCGCCCTCCCCTTCGATGACCGCGGTGACCCTCAGATAGAATCCCCGCTGGTCCCTGCATACCCGGCCGATGAGAACGCCGCAGAGCTCGACGTCCGCCGTGGTCCGGGCATGGGCGGTCATCTTTTCGTGCGCGGCTTTCTCAATGTACACGCGGTACTCGTCGGCGACGGAAACGGGGAACTCCTCAAACGCAGCATCGCGTTCGGGAATCGCACGGTAGTCCGTCTTGCCCGAGGGCTCACTCTCCTTCTTTCTGTTCACGCATGTCGCTCCTGCAATTGAAGCAAAAGGTCCTGACGGCGCAACCTTACGGTCATTCGCGCGGCAGACCGCCGAGCACCCCGCCGGCGTCCCCGTCGAAGAGATACGAGACAGTTCGGTCGCCCGCCCGGGCGGTAACCACGTCGAAATACGGCACGCCGATTTCGCCGAACGTCCTGTCGTTGAGACTGTCATCGAATCCGAGCGTCAGCAACGTTTCCGGCGCGCGAATCCGGCCGCAGCGGGGGCAGGCGGCTTCGTCCTCGGTCACTTTGCCCAGCGACCGGTACACTTCCCCGATTGTGCCGCACTCCGGGCATCTCAGCGTCCCGATGACGTCGCGGCTGAGGCCTATGACGGCGCTCGCGCCCAGGTCACAGCGGGCGCGCTCGAGCAGCCTCCCGACGGTCATGTCGCCCACTCCGCATCCGAGTTTCTCCAGCTTCGTGAAACTGTCGTGCCCGTAGCAGCCGGGCTTTCTCGGGTAGACGACACAGTGCGCCTCCCCCGTAACGCCCGAATATGCGAAGCCCCTCCCGGCAAGCGCTTCCATGCCGTGCAGGAGCTTTATCGCTTCCTGGACCTCGATTGCGGCAATGATGCTGGCGGTAGTGGGCGTGGTGGGCACTTTCCCCTCTTCCATTTCGCTGCGAGTCAGAAGCGCGCACGAGCGCCTGCTTTCGAGGATTTTCCAGTCCGTCTGGCTCATCGTGCACTCATAACACGGCCCCTCGCCGGGCACGAAGACCCTGGCGACGCCGTCGAGGACTTCGATGGCGCCGTCGATCCACGGTTTCCGGGCGAAGAAAGAACCCATGTTGACGGCGAGGCGCGCTTCCCTGTTGTCGAGGCCGGCGATGACAACGTCGGCCCAGAAATACGCGCCCCACCCGAGGTCGTACACGACGTTGCCGTTCCACGCGTTTATCCTGAGCCCGGGGTGAATATCCCGGGCGCTCTCGCATGCCACGTCCGCCTTGAAACGCCCGCTGTCCTCGCCGCGGAAGAGGACGGACCGGGAGAGGTTGCTGTTCTCGACGCGATCCATGTCCGCGACGAGGATGTTGCCGATACCCGCGAGCGCGCAGTTCTTGATGATCTCGTTGCCGAGCGCGCCTGCGCCGACGACGAGCACTTTCGCCCTGCCAAGGCGCGCCTGGTCCCACCAGGAGATGAGCTTGAAACGGCTGAACCGGCCGTTTTCATCCAGCGCGTCTTTGCCGATGGTTATCATAGGCCCGACCGGCGGCAGCCCCGGCCCGCGGGCGACTGCAGATCGTCGCAGGCCCCGGCAGTGATTTCGGGCTGGATGCGCAGCACGTCGCCCTCGCGTACGCCCGCCTCGCTCAGGCTTTCCTCGTCGAGGAGTTGGCGGCCGCTGGCCTTGTGGTGAAACTTGTAGCTCATGAGTTGGCCGTCGGGGCTGTTGCGGGGCAGGTTCATTTTGTCCACCAGGAGCACGAGTATCCGGTTCACGGGCGCGCCGCGCGGCAGGCTGGCCGTGACCTTCTTGTTCCCGGTCGCATCCCAGACTTCAACGTTGATGTTCTCTTCATCCATGCTCATTTCTTTCCTGCTGACAATTCAGCCCTCAAGACCGAAAACCGGACAGAGACGCGGCCCCATCCGTCACGCCAAAATGCGAGGGTCGTCCAACAGCCCCTCGAACTCGCCCTCGGCGACGTACCACCTGCCGCCGCGCTTCACGAGCAGTTTCCTGACGACCTTCTTTTCCCTCTTTTGGACGGCCAGAATGATGATGGCGCCCACGATCAGGTTAATCAACAAGGTCAGGTACCACCACGCGGAGTGCCCGGTGAAGCCGAATTCCACCTCCACAAAAGCCACGCCGCCGGGAGTCTCGTTCAAGAGCCGGATGCGCTTGACGCCCATTGCGCGAACCTGCCCCCCGGTGCCTTTGAGGATGTTACGCCAGTACTTCCTGAAGGACTGCGGTTCGTTGAACGGGAAAGTCCCCGGGTTGGGCGGTATCTTCTCGAAGCGGATTGTCAGCGGTGCGCGGGCGTTTCTGGCCGTTGGAACGAGGCTCGCAAATGCCTTGTTTGCGCGCCCGCTCCTTATGGCGCCGACATAACGCTTGAAGGCTGCAACGGGAGTCTTGGCATCACTAATGTGGGAATATATGTAATCGTTACCTAACGCTACCAGCGAGATGATGGCCAAAAGGCCGCCAAGAATGGCGCCGAGAATGATCAACGGCTCGCCGTCGTGGACGGCCAATCCCATGGGTATCATTGACAGAAGACATACGGACAAGACCGCCAGCACGATCCCGAGGGGCGAAAAAGTGCTGCCCCGCATCTTGCGATCGGCCGCGAGGTTATCGGAATTCGCAACGTATTCGTCCAGCGTCGCAAGCACCTTGGCAAGGTGTTCTTTCTTTTGCTCGGTGCTGACGAGAGTCGGCAGCTGTTCGCCGCAGATGGGACAGAACATGGATGAGAGGGGTATCGCCTCTGCGCAGGCCGGGCATTGCATCATATCCGGCAGCTTTACCCGCGGAACTCCCGCTCCCGGAGGCGCCGGCGCAGGAGGCATTTCCGCCGCAGGAAGAGGGACATCCTCCGAAGGCGGCGCGTAGGAAGGCCCCGCCGGGACCTTGACGATGCCGCGGCAGACCTGGCACGTAACATCCTTGCCTGCCATTTCGTCCCTTACCTTGAAGACTTTCCCGCAACTGCATCTGACGCTGATGGGCATACAACTGCTCCCAGGGGTCACAGGCACAGGGACTATACGCCAAACTGAAACAAGATATTCAGCGGCGCAACAGAAAATCCCCTACGTCGGATCCCGACACCGGTTCGGAGCGCCCCCTGTTGCGCCTTCGAAGTCTCCACATATTTACTGCCACGGTCGGCAAATATCAACCAAATTCCGCCGTTTGACAACGGCAATCCGCCGGCAGGCAGCCGGCGTCAGGCCGGAATGCCCTCGCCATTACATTGCGTTGTTCACCGCCATTTCTATTCTCAGGATCGATACGCCGCAGTAGAATCCAACCACGGCGCCCTTCGGAAGTCTCACAGGCAGGGAGGCAGGATGGCCGGCATTGACAGGTTGCTCGAACTCTTCGAATGCGGACAGTTTGTCAGGCCTTCGGCCGACGAACTCAATTTCGCTGACGTTGCGGCCGCAATCGTTTCGCTTGCGGGCGGCCGGGCCCCGGAATCGAATCGCGCCGCCGAAATCCGGTCCCTCATCGGGCAGAACCGGGAACACCTCGTCTTCGTCCTCGTCGACGGAATGGGCGTAAGTTTCTTGGAGCGCCTTCCGGCGGATGGTTTTCTTCGGAGCCGTCTGGCTGCGACTTACCGGACCGTCTTCCCCCCGACGACCGCCGCCGTGCTCACGACCCTCTCCACTTGCCGGTGGCCGGCTGAGCACGCTGTCCCTCTATGGTGGGTATACCTCGAGAAGTTCAACCTCTCAGCGGTAAGCCTGCGTTTCATCGAGCGTTTCAGCGAGAAACCGCTCGAGCAATGGGGAGTGAGGTCCGAAGACGTTTTCACCGTCCCGAGCGTCTGGGGGAGCATCAAACGCGACGCCGCCACGGTAACCCTCGCCGGGATTGCCGAGAGCGTCTACACGAAGTACGGTTCGGGAGGAACGCGCCGGATCGGCTACAACGGCATCGGCGAGGCGTTCGAAATCACGAGAAGACGTGTGGAAGCCGCCGCGGAGCCGAGTTTCACGTACCTCTACCTGCCGCAGGTCGATTCGCTATGCCACGACGTGGGGACGAGACATTCCGATGTGACGCGCATCCTCGGGGTAATCGATTCGCGACTCGCCGCGCTCCACAAGGTCCTCGGCGGAAAGGCCGGCATCGTCGTCACGGCCGACCACGGCCTCTTGGACACACCGCGGGAGAATAGAATCATAATCGCCGAGGGGGACGAGATCCTCTCACACCTGGCCGTGCCGCCGACTGGCGAACCGACCTTGCCGCTTTTCCACGTGCACGAGGGGCACGAGGACGCCTTTGTGCGCTCCTTCGAAACCGCGCTTGGCCGACATTTCGCGCTCATCACGCCCGACGAGGCGGAGGACCTTGGGCTTTTCGGCCCGGCGCCGCTCTCGCCAATCACGCGCCGCCGTCTGGGCACGTTCATCGGCATTGCGGTCGAACCCGCGGCGGTATACTACAAGCCCGCCGGCGCCCAGGCCAAGACGCACGCCGCCGTCCATGCGGGCCTGACGGCGGAGGAGATGATAGTGCCGCTCATCATCGCGTGAAGTGCTCCACGGCGCCGAATTCATCGCTGCGCGAGTTTACCCACCGCGATGCGGCAGCGTCTTCACGGTCGAGCAAGCGCCGACTCCATCGACGCGTAAATCCACCCCATCATCTCCCCGCGCCGCGCCGGCTTGATGATGGACGCGTACAGTTTGTCGGTCTCGTCGCGAAGCCTGCGCATCTCGGCGAGTATCTCCGACGCGTCAGTCTTTTCGCCCATAGCGCCGTGAAGAAGCGCCAATGAGCATTCGGCGCGGTTTATCAAGTTTCTTGACGCGAGTTTCCACACCGCGAGAATATCCTGCCCCTCTTTGACCTTCCTGCCGAGCGCGTCGAAAAGCGAGAGCGCCTCCGTGTACTCGGCAAGCCTTTGCCGGCAGTTCTCGGCCTCCCCCGCGATGCGCCCCTCGTTCTTTATCTTGTCAATCGTCTTCGCCACATGGTCAAGCGGCACCGGCAGCGCCGACTTGTTATGCCCGATCGACGCCGTATGCGTGAAAAGGCAATTCTTCGAAAGCAGCCCGCACGCGCGCCAGAAGCGTTTGTCCGAAATGCCGAACCGCGCCCGCATGAATGCATCCTGGTAAGTCTCCATCGACGCGCGGGGATGTTCCGCGAGGTACGGAGGGATGTCGATACACGCAAGTTGCAGTTCCCAGGGGAAAAGGTGTACCGTCCAACTCGTCAGCGCCACGCCGGCGAGGCGCTCTTCGAGCCCCTTCTGCGCGGAGTCGAACGTGTTGGCCATGTGAAACCAGTTCCGCGGCGCAAAGACGTTATCGCCATAACTGGAAGAAGCCGGGCACTTGACCGCTTTGAAACCTTTGGCCGCGAGGTAGTCGGCGTGGTAGAAGGCCTCCGGCTCGCGCCCGGGCTCGTCGCCTTCGGGAAACAGAAAATCGCCGAACTCGGAGAGGACTTCCGGCGGCAACGTCTCTTTTGTGAG
>Ga0315274_10014587_pt1 | contig 11137 bp, 9 predicted proteins | sample YL17G02_20_MG_FD_203700 | JGI IMG/M metagenome (GOLD analysis project Ga0315274, IMG submission 203700) | Sediment microbial communities from Yellowstone Lake, YNP, Wyoming, USA - YL17G02_20 | ecosystem: Environmental > Aquatic > Freshwater > Lake > Sediment | place: USA: Wyoming | collected...
CTTGCACAGACTTTAGCGCCATAATTGGATGCTTCTATTGTCGGCAAGCCGAAACCTTCATAATAACTGGGGAATAAGAACAAATCACAATTTTTGTATAAAAGAGGCAACTCCTCATCTTTAACGAATCCCAGGAAATCAACATCATTTTCTATAGTCGTCCCTTTTATACTTTGAAGGAGTTTTTCTTTCCGTTCTTTTCCTATCCATCCGACAAGATACAGCTTTCCTTCATACGATTTTTCATTTTTGAATTTATTAAAACATTGTAACAAAAATTCGATGTTCTTATTCTTTCCAGCAACCTTAACTCCTAATATGTATCTTTCACGCTTTTCCAATACAGGATGCCTTAAAAAAGAGTTTTCATCAATAATAGTACATCCCTCATAAACCACATAAAAGGGTTTATCAAGTATGAGTTTTTTGAAATAAAGATAGACTTGCTGTTTTGTAAAATTCGATATGCTGATTATGACATCTGTATTCTTAATTGCCTGAGCAACCCCTTTCTTCTTAAATTGTCTGTTGATAAATGGAGATATTTCCGGACATTGAAACCAATTCAGATCATGGATTGTTAATATCGTCTTGATATTTTTCATCTTAAAAGGCAATCCATAATTAATAGGCAGCCAATAGATCGAATCGTGTTGAAATCTTTTGTCTAAATCCCTGTTTAGCCTGTAACTGTATATCAATCGTTTCAAAGGGTGTCTGGTATCAATAGCAGGTTCTATCAAAGATATTTTTTTTCTATCTATATTTAATAAATCTAAAACAGATTTGTGACCAACGATATAAATATTGAATATATTATTCAACTTCAATATGGATTGAAGCATGCCATTGATATATCTCAATCCGCCGCCTAAATCATGCGACACCACTTGTGCATCGATTATAAGGTTCATATTCCCTCCTGAAGGGCAATTTTATTAAATCATATGTATTTAATCAAACGATTTCGATGGCGGAGTCTCCGATAAGGGCAGCTATTTTGCGGGCAACAAAGAGGCGGGGTTCGCTCTGTCCTATCTATCCGAAATGCTTGTAAAACTTCTCAGCTATTATTTTCTTTAGATGATTCAGGCAGATGCTTATAAAAGTATTAGATGTTTTTTCTTTATTTTTGGAAGGTCTTTTAACAAAAGTCTTGTATCCCCGTACATCTGGATAATAGAAATAGCTTATATCGTTTTCCACCGCACCCCATCTTTTTTTATAGTCTATTAAACCTGGATTGTTAAGGGAGGTTATCCCGAAATCGAACAGTTCTAGCCCTTTCTTATATGATTCCTGTATGAGTTCCCACACAAGTAGTTGACCTGGACAAAAATCAGATAGCTCATAGTTTAATCCGAGATATTCATAATACATAGTCCTTTGGAAGGCAAAGCTCATTGTCGATGCCGCCGGCTCTCCCCGCGCTTCTGCAATCAACATAGTCGCCATTCCCTTGGGATGAAGTTCTTCCCAAATGTTATAGAAATAATTAAAAGGCTTTAATGGAATGATATGTTTTTCTGTTATATTCTTAAAGAGGGAATAAAACACTTTTAGATCTTCGATACTATTTCCCTCTCTTACGATTACGCCCATTTTTTGGGCTTTGTTTATGCGTTGTCTCACACAGCTTCTGTCGAAGGATTTCCAGATTTCATCCAGCTTCCTGTCTAAACGAAGGACGTGATTCCTATAGCTTGTATAAGACTTGAGAATCGTACCTCCAAATATGCTCTTATTATACTGGGTTTTTATTTCGAAATATTTTATTTTGCGACCTTTGATCATTTCTAAAAGGAATTGCATAAACATCGGAAAATTTCGCTCCTCAACGAGAGGATCACAGTAGGGTAATTTGGGCAAATTGATCAGTCTTTTTCCAGTAAGCCAGCTATTGATCAGCATAAACGGAATGCCGGCTTCAATTTTCCCTTCGCTATCATGCATCACTAGGTAGTAGGGAGTATAAGAAAACGTCCTATGAAGAATAGAGCTCCAATTGGATAAGTGGTAGATGGATCCATATTTATGATTAATAACAAAGTCATCCCAACTCTTGTCATTCAAAGGATTAATGATAGATACTTCCATACCAACTCTATTCCCAGGCATCTAGCCCAGATGCTTGTAGGCGATATTGCTAATTGCTTTGGCGATACTTAGCGGCATCTTTCTCTCTAGGTTGGAAATAAAGTTATGTTTAATACTGCCACTCTCAAGCGACATTATCCCTTGGATTTTAGGATAATAGAAATATGGGATATCGAACATCTGAGCTCCCCACCTCGTTTTAAAATCTAATAAACCTTTATTATTTTTCGTCGTTTTGCCGAAATTAAAATAACGAAACCCCTCCGAGCATGCCATTTCAATAGATCTCCAAATCAGTAGATGGTTGGGTCTTGTATGTAAATACTCCTGTAGGGATGCTCCATGTTCAAAGGATACCATATCTTTGAACTTGAAGAGTACGATTCCCGCTATGGTTTTGCCTCTAAGCTTGGCTAAAAGTATAGTAATGAAGTTGCCTTGTTTCATTATGTTCCACATGTTTTTAAAAAAAATGTATGGCTGGATCGGAAAACCTAATCGCTTTCGCGTCACTGCATGAATATAATAAAATTCCCTTAAGCCTTCCTCGGACTCACACGGCTCGATGATTACGTGAGCTTTCTCTGCTTTTCTTACGGAGCGGACGATGCAGTCTTTGTGGAACTTTTTTCTAATGTTTTCAAATCCCTCATCAATTTCCAAAATATGGATTTTGTGTTGAATATATTTGCATAATCTCTCATCATCTTGAACCGATGCATTTCTAAATTGCCTGAGCTCAAAGTAATCACACGAGAGTCGATGCATTTCCTTTATCAATTCTTCAAACAGCCTGCGAAAATCCTCAAAATCATTGGTCAAAGGATCAGAAAAAGAAGAAAATGGTAAAGACACGAGCCTTTTTCCCGTCAGCCTGCTCATTACAATACAACACGGAGCCGCCGCATGAATATCAGAGGAATTAGACTCAAGAATAAAGGAAATGGGTTTGATATGTCTGTATGAATGAGCGATAACACTAAGCCAGGATGAATGTTGGTAAATACTACCATAAGGGTGATTAAGCACAAAAGAATTCCAGCGTTCATCAGTCAAGGGATTAATGACGTTCGCCGCAAGCGAGTTCATTTTATTTCTATTACGACATATGAAAACCGTTTAGACGAAGCCCACAAGTGAATACTCGATGTGATGGATATGGGCAATCGAATGAAGCCTTCGAATGTGGGGGACGCGCTAACGGCAGGGCTCCGACGGCGCATCAAAATATTTTGCCTCTCCTTTCATAGAAAGATGTTCAGAATCCTCTTTTTACCCAAAGATACGGAATCATAAGGATCTCTGCAAAAAAGGGCAATGGGTCATCTAAAGAAAAAACCGCGAATTCTTTTTTGCCTTTTAAGGATGATACATATTCCGCCGGCGACATTCTCCCTTTCAATATTTCGCTCATGACCGTCGGCATGTCGGTGATCAATCTCAGCCATTTCATATCGTTCAAAGAGGAAGGTATCTGCAATTGTTGACCGGTCATATCTTGAAACAGCAGGTATGGCAGGTCAATCCCGGCGCCAATGGCCAGAGTATGCCATCCCCACACCCGCGCGTTGACCTCCAGGAATTTATATTGCTTATCCCTGGTGTCAAACATGAATTCAACTTCGGCCAGTCCATAGTAATTTATCTTTGCAAGAAACTTTTTTCCCATATCCTCAAGTTCAGGGATTTGCACTGTTTCAGCAAATGTGGTGGCCTGGCCAAAGTCCATGGGATGCTGTCTGGACCGTCTCGCCATAATTCTAGCGACGACCTTCCCCTGCTTAAAAAAAGGACAGAAGGAATAGAGATGTTTTGGCCCTGCCGGAATAAATTCCTGGATAAGCACCTCAGAAGGATGAATGACGGCGCAAACCGTCTTATAGCTCTGGAGGAGGTGCTGCTTGTTCTGGATCAGGAAAGCTTTCTTGCGGAACTTTTCGAAAAAGACGTCTCTTGTCGCGGGCTTGATGACGACGGGAAAGCTCAGGTCGAGCTTTTCAAGGTCATACACATCTTGAGGATAGTATGTTTTAGGAGCCGGAATGCCCAGCGATTCTGCCAGTTGGTAAGTATTTTTCTTGTTGAAAACATACTTGATCGATTCCCAGTCCGGCGTTGGGATACGGTAGTGCTCTTCAAGCGTTTTTTTATGCTTAGACAATAGACAGACGACTCGGTCATTGTTCGCATATAAAACCCATTTGTCCAGTTCCAGTCTTTTCGCATAATCCATTAGAAAGCCAAGATATTCTTCTTCCTTTCCGGGATTGGGAGCAAAAGAGAATTTCTTGCAATAGCGAGAAAAACGGCCGATGGAGAGTTCGTGATCTAAGACATGAACAGGAATGCCTTTTCGGCCTAGGCTTTTTATAACGCCGAGCGCCTGAAAGTCTCCTCCCGTAACAACGGCACCTGGTGTTTTCATATGAATCCTAACGTATCTCCTATACTAAAATGTGGCTAAGATTGATACGCCCGCCTTAACCTTGTCGCCCGGCTTCACATTGATCTTTAAGGTTTCGCTCATAGGTATTAATACATCGACTTGGGATCCGAATCGTATCATTCCTATCCTTTGGCCAAGATCAACCTCCGCTCCTTCAGTTACGTCAATACAGATTCTTCTCACCAGGCGGGATGCAATCAGGACAATGCCGAATTTAATCCCGCGGCCTTCAATTATCGCAGCGACTCTTTCATTTTCAAGGAGCGAGCTAATCTTCTTTAAGGAATCAAATTTGCCCGGAATCCTTCTTAGAAAAGAAATTTTGCCGGCGATCGGACTGCGATTAACATGCACGTCTAAGAGGCTCATCCCAATTCCGATCTGTATACCGCTATCGGCTATAATTTCAGATCCAGCAAACTCGCTGAGCGGAATCGTATTTCTATTCTTGAGGGCAAAAGGAAATTCATTATTATGAATCTCCTTGACATATTTGACGATTCCATCAGCAGGGGAAATAACGATACCCTCCTGCGCGGGCGGTGTCCTCTCGGGGTTTCTGAAAAAAAGAATCAGAATGGCAATTAGGGAGAGAATCATAGCCTGGGAGCCGGCGATAATAAAAAGCTGAAGCGGAGGAAGATTATATCCGGCTCTTTTTATCAATGCGATCGTCGCGCAGGCAAGAATCCCCATCAAGATAGCCCAAGGAAAAGCAATTTTCCTGTCGAGTTCCCATTTAGCAGACAGGATCATTAAAAAAAGTGTCACAATCAAAAAAAGAACGAAATAAACCATCATGCTTTGCCTTTTAATCGCGTGCCCATTGGATTATGCATAATCTTCGTTGCTTGCAGCGCTGCCAAGTGTCCGCGACAAGATACGTTGAAGCAGGCCTTATCATACGTAATAGCGGACCGAACGCTAATATACAAACTTTTATTATTCTTGGCAATCATGGTCGTTTCAGAATAATTCAACAAGAATCATATAAATGCAGCCATTGTCGTCCGAATTATTTTAAATCCGGGCGACTTGTTATTCTTATGCCCAATGATCAGAATAAACATGTTACGCGACATGTTTATAAAACAATCGTCCAAAAATGCGAAGAATGCCGGCCGGTATCGAAGCAAGTATTTTATTTCGAAAATCGATTCGCGCGTGATTTTGAAGATAAACCTCATTTTTGCAATCGTAGCGATAATATTTCAATGGACTCTCAATCGCACCCCACAGCCTTTTAAAATGTAAGAGACCTTGATTATCGACCTCGGTTCTCCCTAAATTTAGCGTTTCATACCGCTGATCCCTATACCATTTTATGGCTTCCCACTTGATCAGATTGCTGGGTCTCAAATTCTGATATTTCATGTTTGAAGCTCCATACTTATATATTGCATTCTTTCCGAAATGAAAAAAGACAGACGCTGCCACCAATTTGTTTGAATAAAATGCAGAAACGACAATCCCATATCCCTTGGAAATAACAAAATCGAAGACGTTTTTAAAGAAAAAGAATGGCTGGGGCGGGAGTCCGTGCCGCCTTCTTGTCATACAATTCAGTCGATAGAACGACTTTAAGGAGCCCAAAGAACGGTCGATTTGTATAGACACGCCTTCTCTGACGGCCTTGTTGATGTTTCTCCGATTGCTGTCTTTGAGGAAGGAGAACAACTCCGATTCTGTCCGCATGAGATTGAGGTCATGAGTATAGTAAACTTCCCAAGGAGTTGGTTCTTTAGAGAAATAGCCCCCATCTCTCCACTCGATGTATTTCCACCCGGCTTCTTTACCGAAATCAATTGCGCGTTCCACAGCCGTCCTTAAAAGTTCCTTTTTCAAATAAAACGGTGCGCAACGGTCGGTAAAAGGAAGAGAAACTCCTCTTCGGCCTGTTAGGGGACTAACGACATTCATGAAGGGCATCAATAAAGATAATCGGCCGGCTTCGATTGAAGCGAAATAGACCGGATCGCAACCATAACTTTCCTTGAGGGTTTTCGCCCAAGCGGATGAATGAAAAAAAGAATAATCTCCATTCCGCAGCAACAGCGTATCCCAATCAGGGTATTCAATCGGATCGAGGATTTCCAAGCTCATGAAAATAAAGACCTAGACGATGGATTCAACCTAGCGGGAGTGATCAGGCCGGGAAGATAAGTATATACTGCTGCCATTTGACACCTATACTTTTTTCAGCCAGATTTTTCTCCACATCAAGTAACAGTTGCGGCCGCATACGAAATGGGGTTGTCCATCACAATTTGCGCGGTCCAAGATTACCGTTTGCGAAAGTCTCTTCATTTCCCCCGTACCTTCGATTATGATCTGATCGACGGGCTTTAACACGGAAAATTTATGGCCACAGAATTTTTTCATTTCCTTGGTGAATGCCAAACCCCGGTTCTTACCTGTACTGTCCAAGGTTGCCATGATTTCATCCATACTCTTGATTTCTACCCAGTCTCCGGATTGCAGGGCAAAATCAATGGACGGCGTTTTATCTAGATGACTGCCTAGCCTATTGGGAAGACTGAGTCTTAGCAATTTCTTAACGTGCCGGGCAAAAGATACTGAAATAAGAATAATCCTTTTTAAGAATGGCATTGAATTATCGGTGATATCCCAGAAATATTGCCTAACGTTCCAAATCGGCAAGGCGTAAGTGGCTTCCACTAGCGCCATGGATTGACAATGGTCCGCTAACGGCGAAAGGGCTTGGCGGGGGGACTGGACCGTGGAGTTATTAGAATCAGCAGGCGGGTCGGCAGGATGCTGTTTATGGCCGGCTCTTTTTAGCCAGGCTTCTCTCCATAGAAAGAAGCAATACCTGGTACAGTCATGGTGATACTGGCCATCACAATTGATGCGATCTAAGAGAACCGTGTTCCTGATTCCTCTTAATCCCGTATTGGCGTTTTCGATGATCAGCTTTTTAAGGGGCCGAAGAACTTTAAATGTGCCCCCGCAATATTTACGCATCTCAGGTTGGAAAGGCAATCCGGCCAATGTGCCGTCAGTTCCTAGGGTAGAGGCGATTTCTTCAAAGCTCCTAACCTCCACGATATCTCCAGCGCGGAGCTTTAACCTTGAATGTTCACTTATTTGCTTCATGCTTGCTTATTGTTTTCGAGTAGGCGATGCCTTCGGATCTGAGATCAAGAAGGGTTAATTTTTTTAAATTTTCTGTCATTTGGCTTACAAAAAAAAGCACAAAAGTTGAAGCAATTTATGCCTTCAGTCCTCCGGTAACTGTCCATTAGCCCATTTATATTATACATTATCGTATTTGATCGGGCTAGATAATATCTAGAATTGCGGATGTGATCGCCGGCAACAATCATTACCGGAGTGGCTTTTAGACCGCATTAAGATATGTTATTAAAGCAATGGGCTTACCTAAGAAACCGCGCCCGGAAAATGGGTTAAAACCCGATCCCGCTTAACGTTATGCGGAGAATCCCCCAACTGGAGAATATCTTGGCGACATATTCCGGGCCGATAAATTTATCCAGCCTTTTGAACTTCAAGCGTGGAAAAAGGGATAGCAATTGGCTGAAAATGTTGTTATATTTGTTCATGCGAGTGCTCCGACTTTCTCGAGTAAAGCTTTGAGACCACTTTATTTTATTCTGGTCGGAGCTTTGAAAATAAATATTATGGACAAGGGTGATTAGGATGCCAAATTCGTTAAGAATAGTCATTTTAACCACCAGGCTGTCTGAAGATATCTGGCTTATCAACAAGTTAGCAGATGTCTGCAACATTGAGGGCATTGTTCTCCCTCATGGAAAGAGGTGGAAAGAATTCGGAGTTGTCAATGTACTAAAGAAAAGAATCCGGCGTTTTGGCTTTTTTGACGTCGCCAACCAGTCTTTGCTAATTTTATATAGGCTTCTCCTGGAGCGGGGAAAGGATAAAAAATCACTCGCGAAGATCTTTACTCAGAAGCCGTACGATTGCATTGAAAAAAAAGATCTCGCTATTTTGGAAGTCGATAATATAAATTCAGAGCAGGTGACGGATTTTATTAAGTCAAAAAATCCTGATGTCGTTGTTGTGAGTGGGACGCCACTTATAAAGGAATCCGTTATTCGGTCGGTTAAAGGAAGAATGATTAATCTCCACCCTGGCTTTCCACCGCAGTACAGGGGACGATATGGGGCTTTTTGGCCCATCTATAACAAGGAGCCTGAACTAGTCGGCACAACCATCCACTTTATTGATAAAGGCATCGACACCGGCGCGATATTGATTCAGCAACAGGTCGCTTTCGATAAAAGGGATACTGTGAAGACTATTACGTACAAGCAACACGAAACGGGTGTGCGTCTATTGGAAAAATGCCTCACTGATTTTAATAATATTGCAGCCCGGGCTTTTCGCAAAACCGGGTGTCCCAGCAAGAATTATCACGCCCCGGGTTTAACACACTATCTGAAGGCTAAAAGGTGGTTAAAAAAAAGAAATGCTTATTAACTTCACCTATAGAAAAAGGTGCGCATGCTTTTAAATAAAGGAGAAAAACAAGAGTGAGATTCCGAAGAGTGCTTCTGGTAACTCCCGATCCTCATGCTGATTGGCGAGGGATTATGCCGCATCTGGGTCAGGCGTATCTGGCACAAACATTACAAGAAAATGGCATCGAATATGATATTCTGGATTTGAATCTTGGATATAAACCGAAGGACCTCGTCAGAAAGATAGAAGACTATCGCCCGGATCTAATAGGGATGAGCCTTATTTCTTTCGAATACAAGAGGTTTTACAACTTGCTTTCTGATATAAAGAAACGCTTTCCAGATATTAAGATAATTGTTGGCGGTCCTCATGTGACTATTATGCGAGAGCAGGTGCTCAACGAATGTGCGGCTATAGACTACGGTGTGGTTTATGAGGGAGAGGCTACGCTGAGCGAGCTTTGCCTGGGCGAAATAGCAGAAGATAAGATCAAGGGTCTGATCTTTAAAAAGGGCAGGTCTATCGCTTACGCTGGTGACAGGCAATTCGAACAAAACCTCGATAAAATTCCATGGCCTCGATACGAGAAGTTCGAGATGGACAAGTATGTAAAAGAAAGGGTGATTTATTCGAGCAGAGGTTGTCCCCATCTGTGCATTTTTTGTCCGAACAGAATTGTTTCACCAATATACAGACCCAGAAGTCCGGAGCATGTCGTGGACGAGATGGAATATTGGCACAAAGAGGGTATCAGGCAGTTCAACTTCGATGATGATAATTTTAATCTCATCCAAGAAAGGGTGTACAAGATCTGCGATGAAATCGAGCGCCGCGGCCTGAAGAAACTATTTTTGCGCTGCTCAAATGGAATACGAGCGAATAAAGTGGATAGGCAAATGCTGATCAGGATGCGCGATGTCGGCTTTAAGTATATAGCCTTCGGAGCGGATGCTGGAAACGATAGGATGCTGAAGATAGTGAAGAAAGGCGAGACGATAGAAGACATAGAGCAGGCCGTCAAGAATGCTTGCGAGCTGGGATATGACGTAAAGCTCCTGTTTGTCGTCGGAACGCCCTATGAAACGAGAGAAGATGTTGAAGATAAAGTCAGGCTTACCAGAAAATACCCGGTCCAGGAGGTTCACTTCTATAATACGATTCCAACTCCCGGGACAGAGCTTTTCGATTGGGTCAGAGATAATAATCTTTTTCTCGTACCACCTGAAGAATATCTCAATTATGCTTCCTTCTGGGTGAACGATCCCGTTTTTGAAACGCCAGAGTTGCCGAAAGACGAGAGAATCAAGCTTTTCAAGTATCTCGCCAAAGTGAGAAAACAGGTGCACAGAGAAGCAATGTTGCGCATCCTGCGTAACAGTAAAAATAGGGCGGTCCGCCTGCTCGTAAGAAATGATGTCATAGGAATGTTTTTGGCGTCCTTCCTCGTGAATCATTGGATCGAAAAGTTCTTCTATCAGAATGTTCTCGCAAGAAACCTGGTAAATAAATTCAGGTATGGATGGTCTGTGAAAAAGAAAGCTGTCACAACTTAGTCAAGGCTCGGACCGGCCTCTGACTGCAAGATGTGCTATCCATATGTGCAAGCTCATTGAGAGCGGATATTTTTACCTTTTGGCAGAGGCTTCCAGAAACGCAGGTTGACATCTCGCTTTGTTGCAAATTATGATCATCGCAAAATGAAAGGGCATAGTTTTAAGGGCTTTTTGTTTGCTCTCCTTTCTATCATCGCGATTTTGATGGCCTTTCCGCCGCTTCGAAATCTAATGCAAAGTGCCAGGCGTGCTGATTATCACACCATCATCCCTCTGATCCCGTTCATCAGCGTTTTTTTTCTATTTTGGAAGAGAAAAGAAATATTTGTGGCGTCGCGTTCTTTCTGTTGGCCCGGGCTTTTTATTATGGCTGCGGGGGCGATGCTTCGCTTGGTCGGGCAAGGCCTGCAGGCCAATCCCAACGATTACGCTTCGCTCGCGACTTTCTCCGCTCTTGTTTTTTGGCTGGGATCTTTTTTATTTCTTTATGGCAAAGAGGCGCTCAGGAAGGCGTATTTTCCGGTTGCCTTTCTCATCTTTGCGGTGCCCATTCCCTCGATATTGATGGAAAAGATTA
>Ga0315274_10014590_pt1 | contig 11137 bp, 14 predicted proteins | sample YL17G02_20_MG_FD_203700 | JGI IMG/M metagenome (GOLD analysis project Ga0315274, IMG submission 203700) | Sediment microbial communities from Yellowstone Lake, YNP, Wyoming, USA - YL17G02_20 | ecosystem: Environmental > Aquatic > Freshwater > Lake > Sediment | place: USA: Wyoming | collected...
GCAACAGGTGAAACTTTTAAGAGGAGAAGTCTGTTCATCAAGTTCACTGTCTGGTAGACCGCCTTGTCCTTTACCCCGACAACGCTCTCATCGAGAGCTTTCCCCCGGCAGAGACTCTCCAGCAGTGCATGTAGCTTTCTGGTAAGAGGCACCACCCGATCATGGCCTCCCTTGCCCCGCAGGTGGAGCATCTTGCCGGTGAGATCCACATCCCGCACCCGGGGAGGCTTATGACCTCACCCCGCCTCAGCCCGGCGTCGCTCATCAGGAGCAGGATAACGTGGTCCCGGGGCTTTGTCTCGGCCAGCGCCAGCATACGGTTGACCAGCTCTGCGCTGTGATACGGAGGCAAGCAACGGGGGACTCTTACCGGGAAGACAAGCCGCTCACCTCGCCAGGCGTGAAATCCCTGGAGCACTGCCCGATAGAGACGCAGGGTAGAGGGCTTGAACCCATCTTCCCTGAGCCGGGCCAGAAAGCGGCAAGAGGCCTCCAGCGTCGGCGGATCGCCCCCGAGCGCTTTCTGGTACTGAAGAAGAACACCCCGATACCGGTAGGCGCTCCTGGGCGTGACTGCCCTGGCAAAAAGCCCTACCTTCTCATAAGCGGCCAACTCCCCTTGGAGAGGATGACTGAGTTCGTCATCCTTCTTGGCCCGAGTCCTGGCTCTGAATCTGGGCATCTCTGCCACCGCCGGGGAATTAGAATGCCCCCAAGGGAATTCGAATCCCTGTTCTCGGCTTGAAGGGCCGACGTCCTAGGCCTCTAGACGATGGGGGCACGATGCTAAGAATATAGCAGATTTCTCGGGTTTGCGCTAGCTCCATCAGCAGAGCTACTTTAGTCGCAGACGCCGGAACCGAGAGATCATACAATATTTTGATACGGAGGTCGAAGATGCCTGTTAACTTCCTGAATAAAATTCTCCAGGCGCTAAAGCCTGAACCAGTCTTCAAAAAGAAGTGGCCATCTGATTGGCTGTCTAAGGTCAATTGAAAGAGACTACTGGAGTGATGAATGGGGGCAATGGCCGCAGCAGGAGGCTGTTTGTTTCATTTTTCTTGCCAGCCCTTTTCTATCATCCTAAGCCGTCCTTCACCAATGCCGAAGTGATGCCCTATTTCGTGGCGTAGCACACGCTCAACCTCTAGTTCTACTTCTTCGGGCGAGTGGCATATTGCCTCCACCGGTTTCTGAAAGATAGTGATCTTGTCCGGGAGCACCAGATTGTATCTCTGGCCGCGCTCGGTTACAGGCACTCCCTCATAGAGGCCGAGCAGACCGGCTCTATGACTTACCCTGGCGCCGGCCAGTTGTTGTGGACTGGGCCAGTCCTCAATGATCACATCTACATTTTCCAGGTGGTCGCGAAACTCCTCTGGCAGCCTTTGAAGAGCCTTCTCCACCAGTTCTTGAAATGCTTCTCTATTCATCGTCATACCCGTAGTATAGTCTATATCACAGGGCACTCTGGGGCAAGAATAGCGCCAGGAACCCCCTCTCTGAGATTGACAAAATCGGTTGAAATAGGCTAATATATATGCAGAGATGCGCATATAAAGGTTCAGTAATGCGTGACATGGTGAAGGCATTCAAGGCACTTTCTGACGAGACCAGGCTCAGGATACTGGGCTTGCTCATGGAGAGGGAGTGCTGCGTCTGCGAGGTGATGCAGGCGCTGGACATCTCCCAGACCAGGGCCTCCCGCAACCTGGGTATCCTTTATGACGCCGGTTTTCTCAAGTTGAGAAAAGATGGCCTCTGGTCGCTCTATTCAATTGACCAGGAAGGGATAGCGGAGTATTCCTCCCACTTGATCGAGGCTGTCAGAAAGGCGCTGGGAAGCAACAAGGTGGTAGCTCAGGACAGGGAGCGACTCAAGAAGGCCGCGCGCGTGGGACCTGGCTGTGTCCGGCAGTTGGTGAAATAGCGCTTTTATTTTTTGTCTGTTGATATGCGTTGATGCGCATTAAGGCATAACATTTCAAAAGGACGCTGGTTATTATGGTGCTTCTTCGGGGCGGGCTGGATGCCTTATTTGAATACTTATCGGCGCATGTGCTCACCTGCCTGGTGCCTGCTTTCTTTATAGCCGGGGCTATAGCAGTCTTCGTCTCTCAAGCGGCAGTACTGAAGTATTTCGGACCTCAGGCCAAGAAGCTGTTGTCTTACAGCGTGGCCTCGGTCTCAGGTGGGATTCTGGCTGTTTGTTCGTGCACTGTGCTGCCTCTCTTTGGAGGCATTTACAAGAGGGGTGCCGGGATAGGGCCTGCAGTCGCTTTCCTCTACTCCGGGCCTGCCATCAATGTGTTGGCCATCGTCTATACGGCCAAGCTCCTGGGCTATGACCTGGGAGCTGCGCGTGCCATTGGTGCCATGGCCTTTGCCGCTGGCATTGGCCTCATCATGGCCTTCATCTATCGGAAAGAGGAGTCGCAAAAGGACTCACAGGCCTTTGCCATGCTCGCCGCTGATCCTGGAGGCAAGAGCCTCTGGCAGCAGGTAATCTTCCTTGGCACTCTGGTGGGCATCCTGGTCTTCGCCGCCTCCAGAAATTGGATTGCCACAGGCATTCTGCTAGCCGTTCTGGCGGTTATCCTCTGGCGCTGGTTCACCAGAGGTGAGCTGGCGCAGTGGATGAGGGAGACGCTGCACTTCGTTCGCCTCATTGCACCCTGGCTTCTGGTCGGCGTGTTTGCTGCTGGAATTATCAAGATTGTTGTTCCAGAGTCGGTAGTCACTTCATATGTAGGCAGCAACAGCCTCCTTGCCAATTTCATCGCCTCTTTTCTGGGTGCGTTGATGTATTTCGCTACCCTCACTGAGGTTCCGATAATCAGGAGCTTTATGGATTTGGGCATGGGCAAAGGGCCAGCTCTGTCGCTGCTTCTGGCAGGCCCAGCTTTGTCGTTGCCCAGCATGCTGGTTCTTCGTAGCATCATGGGAACTAAGAAGATGCTGACCTACGTCGCCCTGGTGGTGGTTATGGCTACCTTCACAGGATATATCTTTGGGCTGGTAACTCAATAATTCAAGGAGGCAGGAAGTGAAAATCAAGATTCTCGGACCAGGATGCGCCAAGTGTCACCAACTTGAGAAGACAACGAAAGAGGTGGTGAATGAGATGGGCATTGACGCCAACATCGAGGAAGTCAAAGACCTCAAGAAGATTATGCAGTATCCTATCCTGACCACTCCAGGCTTGGTGATAAACGAGGAACTGGTCTGTTCTGGGAGGGTGCCCACCAAGCCTGAGATGACCCAGTTCATTATCAATGCAGCGGACAAAGAAGGGAACTGTGGCCAGCGCCTGACTTAATGCTATCTCAAAGGAAGGTATCTATGTGCTTAGCCGTGCCAGCTAAAGTAATTTCCATAACTGGGCAAATTGCCCAAGTGGAGCTAGGCGGACTCACCCGGCAGGCCAATATCATGCTGGTGCCTGGCCTGCGGCTGGGCGATTATGTCTTGCTCCACGCTGGCTTTGCCATCCAGACCCTGGATGAAGCTGACGCCCAGGAGACCCTAGAGCTACTGGCTGAGATAGCCCAGATAGAAGAAACGTGAGATTCTTTGGGAGATGAGTTGATGCTTGAAATCAAGAAGGCTGCCATAGCTTTTAATCAAGAGGAGTTGCTTGAACTTGAGCAAATCATCATTGACCATGATGAGCGAGAGGCGCTCAAGTTCTTGAAAGAGTCCGTCTATGACAAAATTGCTCACTCTCAGCAAGGTAAACTGAAGTCCCATCTGGACACAAGCGGCGCCCCGGTGGAAGTGTTCAAAAAGGGGCGTTAATATTCAGTGACTTACGGCCTCATTGGATACGCAAAGCGAAAACTACGGAGAAGTGTATGGCGAACGCAGAGTCTAGAGCTGTAACACACAGGCTTTCCATCATAGACCGTTTCCTGACCCTCTGGATATTCATTGCGATGGGCTTCGGGGTAAGCCTGGGCTACTTTGTTCCCAGGGTTGGTCATCAGATCAATTCGCTGCAGGTGGGGACTACTTCTATACCCATCGCCGTCGGGTTGATATTGATGATGTACCCGCCGTTGGCCAAAGTTAGATACGAGGAACTGGGTAGGGTTTTCCGAGACTGGCGGGTGCTGGGGATTTCCTTAGTGCAGAACTGGATCATCGGACCGGTGCTCATGTTTTTCCTGGCTATCCTCTTCCTGCGGGGTTATCCCGACTATATGGTGGGCTTGATCATGATAGGGTTGGCACGCTGTATTGCCATGGTCATCGTATGGAATGAGCTGGCAAAGGGAGACACTCAGTATGCCGCAGGGCTGGTAGCCTTCAACTCTATCTTCCAGATAGTGTTCTACTCAATATATGCTTATATCTTCATAACAGTGCTGCCGGGATGGTTTGGACTCGAGGGCTCAGAGGTAGATGTCACCATCAGACAGATCGCCCAGAGCGTGTTCATATACCTGGGCATACCATTTTTCGGGGGCATGATTACCCGTTTTGTACTCATTAAACGCAAGGGGAGGGAGTGGTATGAGCAGAAGTTTATCCCTAAAATCAGCCCCATCACCCTTATCGCTCTGCTGTTTACCATCTTGGTGATGTTTTCCCTCAAGGGCGATATTATCGTGCAGCTTCCCCTAGATGTGGTCCGCATCGCCATACCCTTATTAATTTACTTCGTGGTGATGTTTTTCGTGTCCTTCTATATGGGCAAGAAGATAGGCGCCGATTACTCCAAGACGGCGAGCATTGCCTTCACCGCTGCCAGCAACAATTTTGAGCTGGCTATTGCGGTGGCTGTAGCGGTGTTCGGCATTGGCTCCGGGCAAGCCTTCGTAGCAGTCATCGGCCCATTGGTAGAGGTTCCAGTGCTGATCAGTCTGGTAGGTGTAGCCCTCTACTTCCAGCGAAGGTATTTTCGGGCCGAGTTGCAGGCAGCGGCACCGGACCCCAAGGGGTGAAATAGCCTTCGGGGGTAACTGTATGAAGAGATCTATGACTCTGACATTAGGCGACCAGGAGCTTATGGAGCTTCAAAGAATCATCCTTGACGGAGATAAGGCAGAGGCTCTCCGTTTCCTAGAAAGGCATTTCAAGGACAAAGTGCGAGCAGTCCTGGAAGGAGAAGGCCACTGCAAGCCCTTTTTTGAAATCACAGGCAGAAGCGCTATACCCAGCGAATTTGACAAAAGTGAGGACTAGCCGTGCTCCTGGAAAGCTGCACTATCACCCATGTTTTGGAATGCATTGCCGACCCGACCAAGATCAGGGTGGTTGCCTCTTTTTCGAATCACGTCGATGAGGTTTTTCCCTATCTCAACGCTATCCTCAAGAACATCGCCTATGTGCCTGGAGCGAAGACAATAACCATGAAGAAAGACCATCGGCTCATTACTATCTATCCCCACATGGCGACCATAGCCAAAGCTGACGATGAAGAGGATGCTAAAGCAACGCTATGCTGGCTGCAGGACTTGATCAACGATACCTGGGAGAAGCGGGACTCCATTACACCATCTTACGAGGTGCACCAGCTCCTGCGCCCTCTGGATGTCTATAGCTTGCTGCCCAAGAAGAGCTGCAAGCTGTGTGGTGAGGCCACCTGCCTGGCGTTTGCAGTGGGATTGCTCCAGGGTAGCAGAACTCTGGAGCAATGTCCCCTGCTCGCAGAAGCAGAATACTCCGCCGGCAGGGAGCGTCTTTCAGAGCTCCTTGGGGCAACTGGCATGCTTAAGCTTTAATCTGAGGGTTGAGCCTGTAGGACTTGACACACAGGCGTGTATAGCCATTGCCAGGATGAAGGACTGTTCATTAGCGTCGATTGAATTCCATAAGTCCGCGAGCAAGGTCTGGCGTGATTCTGGTCATGTCTATCGAACAAACGGAGCAGTTCGTGCGATTGCTTACTAAGATATATTCTATGCCCCGCAGCTAGTTGCTGGGGTTCCAAGGGGGCGCAGCATCCCCTTGGCCAAGGGCGGGGTCAATACCCCGCCCGCGGAGTGGGGCCCCCGCAAAATCGAAGATTTTGTGGGGTTTATTCTATCTTTATTCATTCGCCAGCGCCAAAAGCCTAGTGGCAAAGCCGGAGCAGCCATCGTTATTGCCAAGACGCCCAAAACTTGATAACATTATACGCAGGGGTTTTAGCGTCTGTGCTCCGTGCTCCAAAAGAAAACCTCGTGTTCAGGATAACTCAAGCGATTCTATTCAGGAGGTGAAAATTGAAAAAGGTCAGAGTTGGCGCAGGTTCGGCAGGGTGGCCCGATATGGCTGACCCGGCACTGGTGTCAGCTGAACGGGGTGAACTCGACTACCAGGGTTTTGACCATCTGGCTGAGTTAACCATGGCAATCCTGGAAAGACAGAAGGTCCGCAACCCCACCCGGGGCTACATTCCAGACGTTATTCCTCTGATGAAAAAGCTGCTACCTATTTGGAAGAACAAGCGGTTCAAGATTGTTACCAACGGGGGCGGTGCTAACCCTGAGCAGTGTGCGGTGGAGGTGATGAAGATAGCCAAAGATTTGGGGTTGGTGGGGATGAAGATAGGAGTAGTAACAGGTGATGATATCCCTGTGAAACAACTGGACAACCTAAGAGCTCAGGGGATCAAGTTCAAAAACTCGGAAACCGGCGAGGAAGATATTGACCGGGTGAAGGACAAAATTGAGGCTGCCTACGTCTATATCGGTGCCGACCGTGTTGTTGAGGCCTTGAATGCTGGGGCCGACATGGTGATTGGGGGCAGGCTGTCCGATAATTCCCTCTTTGTAGGGCCTTTCATGCACGCCTTCGGCTGGAAATATGAGGACGAGTACTGGGATCGCATCGGCGCTGGTGTGGCCACTTCTCATCTGCTGGAATGCGCCGGCTGGAGCACTGGCATCTGCTCCACCCAGTGGGAGAAAGTTCCCGAGCCCTGGAATCTGGGTTTCCCCATCGCCGAGATGTCTGAAAATGGCGAGGCCATCATGTGTAAACCCCCCGGGACAGGTGGCCTGATGAGTGAATACACTATGAAGGAGCACCTGGTCTACGAGGTACACGACCCCCAAAATTACCTTATGCCCGATGGCATCGCTGACCTCACCGCCCTAAAGGTGGAGCAAGTGGGGGATAACCGTGTCAAGATAAGCAAAGCAGGGACCAAATCCAGAGGCAAGCCACGGCCAAAAACGCTCAAGTTCTGCCTGGCTCATGCCGATGGCTTCATCATGACCTATATGATGGTCGTCTCCGCCCCTAAAGCCCTGGAGCAGGCCAAGCGGGTTGAGGACTATCTCCAGAGAAGGCTGAAGATCAGGGGGGTGAAGCCTAAGGATATGTTGATCTCGTATGTCGGGATCAACTCTCTCCACGGGCCCGCTGCACCCATGCCCAAAGAGGAGCCCAATGAGGTGGCGATCAGGTTTGCCTTCAAGGCTGATACCGAGGAGGAGGCCCGCCTGTATCAGAATGAGGCCACCCTCACCTGGTATGCCGCCGGAGTGGGAGCTGCCTTCACAGCGCCCGACGTCAGGCCGGTCATGGCTCTCTGGCCCACCTTGGTGCCACGAGAGGCTATACCTACCAAACTTGAGATGAAGGAGGTCAAGTGAGATGGCCAAGAAGAAAGTACCTTTGAGAGAGTTGTGCTTCGCTAGAAGCGGCGACAAGGGTGATATCTCCGATATCGGCCTGATGGCCTTCAACGAGAAGAATTACCAGATCCTCAAGAAGCAGGTTACTCCAGAGCGTGTCAAGGCGCACTTCAAGGACTGGAACAAGGGGGCGGTGGAAATTTACGAAATGCCCAATATCCTCTCCCTGGAGATAGTATTGCGCAACGCACTTGGTGGTGGGGCCACCAAGACCCTCCGCGTCGACCAGACAGGCAAGGCTATGGGCAATGCCATGCTCTGGATGGAGGTAGAAGTAGACTAAGCTAACCTGGCCCAGGTTTATAAATCAAGGAGGTTGCCATGCCTTTATCTGGGAAGGATATCCTTCTTTATGAGAAAAAAGATCATATTGTAACCATCACACTTAATCGCCCCGAACGAATGAACTCCTTCACTCTGGAGCTTTTCGACCTCTGCAACGAGGCCTGGTCGCGCTTTCGGGACGACGATGATGCCAGGGTGGCCATAATCACCGCAGCCGGTGACCGGGCATTCAGCACCGGCATGGACCTCAAGGAGCAGGCAGAGCGGGTGGCTAAAGACCCCAGCTACGATATTGTAAAGCTTAGGCCAGGCGTGTTGGATGGACTCGAAGGTATGCCCAGGGGCAACAGGGTGCACAAGCCGGTGATTGCCGCTATCAATGGCATCGCTACAGCCGGAGGATTCCAGATTACCATGCAGAGCGACATCAGGGTCGCTTGCGATGAGGCCAAATTTGGGGTGAGCGAGGTGAGGGTCGGGCGGGGCGCTCCCTGGGCCGTTCCACTGCTCTTTCAGATGCCTCAGCCCATCGCCGCTGAGATTCTGATGACCGGAGATCTGATTCCGGCTCAGCGACTTTACGAGGTGGGCTGGATCAATAAAGTGGTTCCCAGAGACCAGCTTATGCCCACTGCTATCAAGATAGCGGAAATGATCCGGGAAAATGCACCTCTTTCTGTCAAGGCGGCCAAAGCTATGCTCACCAAAGTGTCCGACATGGTGGTACAAAATGGCCTGGAGATGGCCAAGCTCATCTATGCCCCGGTTTATGCCAGCGAGGATGCCATAGAAGGGCCTCGATCCTTTGCTGAAAAGAGAAAGCCGGTGTGGAAGGGGAAATAAAGAGGCACAGCAACTTCGGGAAAGGAGTGATCAGCCGTGGATTTTGAATTCACTGAAGAACAGAAAATGTGGCGCAAGATGCTCCAGGACTTCGTGGAGAAAGAGGCCGGCAGGGAATACGCCAGGCAGTGTGATATGGAAGGGCGCTACCCTCAGAGGTTGTGGGAGAAGGGGGTGGAGCAGGGCTTCCTGGGCCTTATGATCCCCCAGGAATATGGAGGCATGGGGGCCGATGCTATTCATTTCGCTATATTCTGTGAATGCCTTTCCAAGTATAGCTATGAGATGGCCTCCATCTTCACTGTGCCCATGTTCTGTGCTATGAATGTGGTGCACCATGGCACCCCAGAGCAAAAGAAGCGCTACCTGCCACTGTTCATCGAGGGAAAACAGCGCTTCTCCATCTCCATCACCGAGCCTGATGCCGGCGTTGACGCCGCTTCAGTCTCTACCTTCGCTGAGCTCAAAGGGGATCATTTCTTGGTCAATGGCGCAAAGCAGTTTTCCACCGGCGCCCATCTGCCCAACAACATTATGGTGATGGCAACGAGGACTGACCGGAATGTACCCAAGCAGAAAGGCATTACCGCTCTTTTAGTTCCCAATAACCTGCCAGGGGTAGAATGCAAGGTGTTGCCACTGATAGTGAGAAGAGCGGTAGGGACTTGCGCTGTCTTCCTGCAAGATGTCAAGGTTCCCAAAGAAAACCTGCTGGGAAAGATAAATGGCGGCTGGGAAATAATGACCGGCCATCTGGACCTGGAGCGCATGGCCAACGCTGCCGCCAATGTGGGAGAGGGTCAGTCAGCTCTGGATGACGCAGTCAGCCATGCCAAGACCAGGGTTCAGTTTGGCCAGCCTATCGGCAAATTCCAGGAAATCGGGCACAGACTGGGTGAGCTTTGGGCCGAGCTGGAGGCGGCTCGCTGGTTAACCTACCGCCTGGCCTGGCGCGTCTCCAAGGGGATGCCCAGCCGGGCTGAGGCCAGCCAGGCCAAGCTGATCTCCAGCGAGGTCTTCTACCGCATCACCACAATGGGCATGCAGGTATTCGGTGGCTATTCCTTCCTCCCTGAGTCCGACATGGAGCGCCATTGGAGGATTTCCAAACTGATGGTGATCGGCGGCGGCACCAGCGAGATTCAGCGCATGATCCTATCCCGCTCCCTCGGGTTGTGAGATAGCAAATTACGGCAACAGCACCGGCCCACTGGAGACACTTGGTGGGCCGGTGACCTATTTTTGAGCCTCTGTGCTTACTTTGCGAAAATGGGGATTCCGCAAGGGGCGAAGGCCATTGGTGCAGAGTTGGGGTATCCCCCAGTCTTTAGATTCCCTCAAAAGAGGTGCAGGATACATCATGCCGGGGGTTTGGGGGTGTCCCCCAACCTCACTCCCAATTCCCCCAAGATTGGGGGATCAAGGGGGTTGAAAGAGCCATTTTCGTAGTAAAGGACTATTATTAAGAGGTTAAGTACCAAGTGAGAGAAGATTTTACCCCCATTATTGAAAACACCTTTCGACTGAAGGAGAACGAGGGCCAGGACAAGGTTATCAGCCTGGCAGAAGCAATCAGGCGAAATGTCAAGCCGGGGATGACCATCTACATAGAAGAAGGCGCCAACGCAGCTATCCGAGACGTCCTGCGACAGTTTTGGGACAGCAGGCCGCAATTTACCCTGGTCATGGCGGTGATGTCAGGCGACGCCCTCGACTTGGTTGCCTCAGGCTTGGTTAAAAAGGTCGTCGCTGCGGCGTGCGTTGAGCAGCGCCCTATGCTGGGCCCCAGCCCAGCGATACAAAGAGCCTCTCAGCAGAAGAGCGTGGAGATTGAAGACTGGTCTCTCTTCTCGCTAATGCTCAGGCTAATGGCGGGGGCTTTGGGGGTGGGCTTCCTGCCCACCAAATCGCTCCTGGGCAGCAGCCTGGCTGAGGCCAACCAGGATTCCTTTAAAGCCATGGACGATCCCTTTGGCAGCGGACAACGTCTGGGGCTGGTGAAGGCCCTCAACCCTGACCTGGCCATAGTTCATGCCCTGGTTGCTGACCGCTATGGCAATACCATTATGTCCACACCCCCCAAGGCATGCTATGCGGGATGGGGAGCCAGAGCCAGCCGTGGTGGTGTGGTGGTAACGGTGGAGAAGCTGGTTTCTACGGATTTTATCCGGCGACATGCTGGTTTGGTGACGTTGCCTGGACAGGTGGTCAAATCTGTTTCAGTGGCACCCTTTGGTGCCCACCCTGAAGGGCTGATGAACAAAGGAACCGCCGCTTTCAAGAGCTATGGTGAGGACCACCAGTACATGGACGAAGTCCGAAAGGCCAGGCGTGACCCCGGCCAACTTAATGCCTGGGTGAAAGAGTGGGTGCTGGATTGT
>Ga0315274_10014591_pt1 | contig 11137 bp, 14 predicted proteins | sample YL17G02_20_MG_FD_203700 | JGI IMG/M metagenome (GOLD analysis project Ga0315274, IMG submission 203700) | Sediment microbial communities from Yellowstone Lake, YNP, Wyoming, USA - YL17G02_20 | ecosystem: Environmental > Aquatic > Freshwater > Lake > Sediment | place: USA: Wyoming | collected...
CGATGAAATCTGTCGGCTGGCCACCTCCCAGCCACTCCTGCGGGGATGCATTCACCAATCCGAGCTGTCCTCTTTTTGGCCCTGACTGTTGCATTACTTATGCGTAGGTCAATAATGCGTCGATCCAGGTGCCAACTTGGAAGCTTATCTAATCCAGGAAATCACTTTCCCTCATTTTTGGATTGCGTGGCTGCCGCGGTCACGAGAGACTCCCGGCGAACGGAGTGAACAAAACAACGATGCCAATATGAAGACCCTCTTGAGTTCCTTGTTCGCAGTGGTGCTGGGTTTGGGGCTGGGCGGCACCGAACTGCTTGCCCAGACCGATGGTGGGGCCAAGTTGGAAGTAACGCTGCTCGACTACAACGGCACCGGTACCGCGCATTACACGGTTGCGTGGGTGACCACCGCGTCAGGGACGTTCATAAAGAGCCTCCGAAAACAGGGCCCCACCAGCTGGACGAGTTCCCAATGGACGGCCCACTGCCCGACTTGGAACAGCGCCCGCGCGGGCAGCACGGTGTTGGACGGTTACACGAGCGCCACCGCGCCCAACTACTCCGGCACGAACAGTCCGGTCATCCTGACCTGGAACTGCCGGGATGCGAGCAACAACTTGGTGCCCGACGCCGATTACAGGTTTTGGGTTCAGTACGCGGAGAATGAGAGAGTCGGCGGTCAGGACGTTCCCGGACCGTTCGCGACGGGTGGACTGCTCTGGACCAAAGGACCTACAGGCGCCACAACAACCTACCTCAACCAGGGCGCCAACTTCTCGAACATGAAGGTCACCTGGACCCCCACGAGCGTGCCACAGAACACGGCGCCGGTGCTGACGGTGCCCGCCGACCAGACGATCAGCGAGCTCGCGCCCTATACGGCCAACGCCACGGCGACGGATGCCGACCTGCCGGCGCAAACGCTGACCTTCGCCCTGGTGTCGGGACCCAGCGGGCTCACCGTGTCGCCGTCCGGAGCCATCGCCTGGAGACCCACCGAAGCGCAGGGTCCCAGCGTGAACCTGGTGGAAGTCAAAGTGACTGACAACGGTTCGCCCGCGTTGAGCGTCACCAACAGCTTCACGCTCACCGTCAGCGGAGGGGTGGTTGCGCCGACCATCTCGTCGATCGAGGTGACCGGGGGCAACGTGGTGGTGCGAGGCACCGGCCCGGCGAACGGGACTTACGAGGTGCTGACCTCGACGGACATTGCACTACCGTCCGCTCAGTGGGTGCAGGCCGGAACGGGTTCCTTTGACAGCAGCGGTAACTTTAGTGTCACGGTCCCGGTCAGTGCCGGCGTGTCGCAGAGTTTCACCAAGCTGCGTGTGCCGTAACCCAAGCAGCGAGTGACTGACCAGAGCGAGTAGAGTGCCCTGAACCCAGGCTGAACGACAGCCCCTGCGGAGATGCCGGCTAACGGCGACTCCGCAGGGCGCTTGCTTCATGGCCTGGAGCCGGGTATTCAATCGCACCGAGATTCACGCACGATGAAACCCATTGCTCCGTTCGCTCTCTCCCTTCGTTCGATGGGCGCCGTCCTGGTTCTGATCGCCAACGCCGGCCGCGCCGCCGATCTGCCGGTTGTCACCTGGCAGGGCCAGACCATGGGGAGCGGGTACACCGTCAAGATCGTCGGTGCCGACCTCGCTCCGGCGCAGGTCGAGGCGCTCAAGACCGAGGTGGAGCAGCGCTTGAAAGAGGTGAACCGGCAGATGTCGCATTACCAACCGGACAGCGAACTGTCGCAGTTCAATCGCGCCCCGGCGAAGACCCCGTTCAAAGTCTCGCCCGAGTTCGCTTGGGTGGTGCGATTCGCGCTGGAGATGAACCGCTTGTCACACGGCGCGTTTGACCCGACGCTCGCCCCGGTCATCAACCTCTGGGGCTTCGGCGAGAAAACGGACCGACGCGCGGTGCCGCCAGAGGCCGAGCTCAAGGCGGCGCTGGCCAAGACCGGTTGCCAACATCTCTCCGTCACCGCCCAGGACGAACTGCTCAAGGACATCCCGGAGTTGACGCTCAACCTGAGCGGGGTTGCCAAGGGCTTCGGGGTGGATGAGATGGTTCGCGTGCTGCGCGGCCACGGCTTCACCAACTGCTACGCTTCCATCGCGGGCGAAGTGAAGGTGCAGGGCCACAACCCCCGGGGCACGAACTGGCTCCTCGGCATCTCCGCGCCCATCTCGAACTGGAGGGAGAACGACCCGATGGCGGCCGCGGTCTCGATCTCGAACCAGGCTCTCTCGACCTCGGGGGATTACCAGAAGTTCTTCCTCGACGCCCAAGGACACCGCTTATCCCATATCATGGATCCGAAGACGGGCTGGCCCGTGCAACATGACGTCGGCGGCGTCAGCGTGGTCGCTCCCGACAGCATGACGGCCGACGCAATCGCCACCGCGCTGTTCGTGCTTGGCCGCGAGGAGGGGATGCGGTTCATCGAGACGTGGACGAACGCCGCCGCCCTGTTCATCGTGCGGGAGGCGGAGGACCGGTTCCGGCCGATTCCCAGCTTCCGGTTCACCGCGCTAACCGGCTATCTGCCCTGAACCGCGGGCGGTGGTGTCGAGCGGCGGCAAGTACGTGCTCGAGGACAACTCGGAAACGCCGGACACCCAGATCACCGTCTATGAATTCCCGACGTACACGCTGGTGTGGGAACACAAAGTCGGGGTCGGCCTTGGCCTTTACGGTCGCCCGTGGGGCATGTCGTTCACGGGCACCGAAGGCACCCTCGTCATCAATGACAGCGGTTGGGAAATCCTCCGTGAACCTTCCCGGGATCAACTGGAGCCTCGAAAATCCCCCGGCGGGAGCGATCCGCGACCCCCCCACGTCCGCAATTTCCTCGACTGCGTGAAATCCCGCCGACCGCCGGTCGAACCGTTGGAAGTTCGTAGTGTACCGGAGGCGATAGAAGCACATGGGAAGCGTTGCGGTCGTCGTGATCGTTTGGAGCGCGCCATCGATGACTGCGGTGAGATCATCGCTGTAAGGGCCCTCCACGGTCGCAGAAGACTGCAAGGTGGGCAGTGCTGCCGCGAAGTTCGCCACCAGCGTCCGGTTGGCGCTGGCGGTGAACGTGTAACTCGCCGACGAGCTCACGGGGGCGCCATTCTCCGTCCAGTTCACAAAGGCATAGCCAGCGTTGGCCGTTGCCACCACCGTCACACTCGCGCCGTTGGTATAGGCGCCGTCGCCGCTGGTCGATCCTCCCGCGCCCGGCGCCGCACTGGTCGTGATGGTGTAAACGTCCACTCCCGATGATTGAACGGTGACGTTGTCCATCAGGAAGCCCATGCCACCTCCGGGCTGGATGTTGATCCTTACGAGGTTGAACGGCGTAGCTGAATCGAACGTGAGCGCGCCCATGGGCAAGGTATCGCTTCCGTAAGTCCCACGGGCGCTCACCGATCCCACCGGGGGCGTGCTGGCCGAATTCGCATAGGCGATCAGGACGATCGGCGTGGGGATTTCGATGGGCGGAAAATCGGCCGTCCCAAATGTGAAAGTGATGTTAGTCAGCAGTTGGCTGAACTGGATGTCGAGGACACTTTCGGCGACGTTCGGATAGAAATACTTGCCGGAGAACTGGGACAACGTGAAACCAGTACTGGCGTCGGTCTGAACGGAAAAGGCCCCGCCGGCAGCGCTGAAGCTCGCCGTGACCCCGCCCGACGTCTGGTTGAACGGCACGCCTTGCCCCGTGGTAAGTGTCGGCGTGCTGGTATCAAAATCGAAAGTCGCAGGGGCGGCTTTGGCAGAGAAAGCCGACCCAAAACCCAGGGCTGCCACGAGAAAGACGGCACGCCAAATGACAGCGGGAACTTTGCTTTTCGGATCGAGCTGTGCCGGCTTCTGGAGGGGAAAGAGGCTTTTCATAAACGCCAGCTTTTGGCGGTTCATCGGCCGCGAAACCCTTTTTATCCGGCGCGTCACTGACTCATCGCGAGGTCGTCTGCCCACAAATCTCCCACCACCACCGCGACTTTGCTCCCGCTCTTCATCGCTCCCGCCAGGTTCGGGAGAATCACGGAATACGTTTTCCCGGTGAGCAGCCTCCCCGGTGGAGGGGGGAAGGCGCCGGCATCAGGCATCATCAGCGCCAGGCGGCGCGCACGCGAGTGGGAACGGGCGGCTCCTTCCTGGGGAGCGCCGGCCAACTGGAGCTTCCTGCCACTGGTCCGGTCGATGAGATAGGCCGGGGTGTTACCCTCGGCCAGCAAGGCGGCTTTCTCGGAGTCAACGACGGTGTAGCCGGAAGTCCACCGCAGAATCCGCGTTCGTTAGACGCATGCTGGAAACGCCGGGAGCAGTTGCTTGGCCCCAGCGCGATCCTGAAGGTTGGCGGGCAAGACCATCACGCAAAGGATGAGGTCAAGGGTGCCGACCAGGAGATGCCGCTTACGCCCCTTGACCTTCTTGCCGGCATCGTAGCCCCGCTCGTCGCTGGTCTCGGTGCTCTTGACGCTCTGGCTGTCGAGGATGGCCGCACTGGCCTGTCGGTTGCGTCCTTCGACCCGACGCACGTGTTCCCGCAAGTGCGCGTGAATCTGCGCCCACAGGCCGTTGCGCTTCCACAAGCGGAAGTAGTGGCAGAGACCGTAGCCCAGGGGGCGAAGTGAGTCGGCAGGTTGCGCCATTGGCACGCCGTCTTGACCAGATAGAAGATCGCGTTGAGGAGCTCGCGGAAGACGTGCTTGCGCGGACGCCCCTTCTTGCAGGGCTTGGGGAAGCAATAGTAGATGAGATCCCATTCGGCGTCGGTGAGGTCAGAGGTGTATCGCATCCCCAGTTTGTAAAGGGTTGCGGTACAACGTACAAGTTGTCTTTACAGGAAAATGAAGTCACTTTTCAAACAGGCTCTAAGCCCGCAAGTTCATATCACCGCCTGACCATGAAGTAAAAGTTGAAACCACCGGACTGCTCGGTCGTTACGCAGTAAATGGTGTTCTTGTCCAATGCCATTACCGGTGACGGCGTCAGCCCTGACACCGTACCGTCGGGGGTAATGGCTAGAGAGAAAGGTGCTGTCACACTGCTGTCGCCATTGCTCCGCTGCACAGCGGTGACGATGCCAGATCCTTGAGCGTCAAAAGTCAACTCAGACCGCCCCCAGCCAGCAAATGCAGGTGGGCCGTAACGCGTCACTAAAAAGAGGGATGTCCACTGGCCCGCGATATCCACCGTGCTGAAGTTAGATGCGGCACGTCGGACCATGACGAAAAAGTCGTATCCACCGCCGCCGTCGTTCATGACGCCATAAATGGCATTTTTGTCCAACGCCATGACTGGTGATGGGCTTAACCCACTTACCGTACCGTCGGAACCCACGGTCAACGAAATAGTCGGATTCGTGATATTGGTATCTCCGTTGCTCCGTTGGACAGTAGCGACCGTCCCGGTTCCCTGTGCGTCGAAGTTCATCTCGAAACGGGCCCAACCGGCCAAATCCGAGGAGTCATCGGGTGACGCCAAGAGGAACAATGTCCATTGCCCACGTAAATCCGTTGTGGCGAATCCAGAGGCCGCACGCCTGACCATCGTGAACATGTCGAATCCTCCGCCCCCGTCGTTCATGACTGCGAAAACGGTGTTCTTGTCCAAGGACATCACCGGTGACGGCGTCAGTCCGCTCATCGTTCCGTCGGAGCCCACCGTAAGGGAAATTGTCGGATGCGAGATATTGGTGTCTCCGTTGCTCCGTTGGACAGTGGTGACCGTCCCAGTCCCCAGCGCGTTGAAGTTGATCTCGAACCGCGCCCAGCCAGCAAAATCGGCGGGATCATCCGCCGAGGCCAAGAGGTGCAGCGTCCAGTCGCCAGCCAAGTCTGTAGTAGCAAATGGGTCCAAGAACACCCTGAAAAACATCATGGGGTGTTCAAGGGTCGCCCGGAACGCAGTGCTCGCACTGTGGGCCACTCTGGACTGTAGCGTTGTCATGTTGCTCGGCCCAAGGCTCTCAACGGATGCTGACCCCCCAAGCGAATACCTCTGCTGAACGCTCGTGTTCGTCGCCAGTAGATTGCCACTGCGGTCAAAGCTCGCGATTCGCAAGGGCTGGGCCGTGACTGACAGGTTGACGATCAATCCTGAGATGGTAAGTAGTGCGATACGCATACGCATGTTGGTTGCGGGCTAACGACCAAGCTGAGCCACCGCCGGACTGGAGCGGTCGCCAATCCGGACCCCCTTGTGAAAACCCAACGCGCCATCGGCGGTTGGCTCAAGCGACTGGTTGAACGAAGCCGCTCCGCGGCGGGGCGGGTTGGATCGGGTCAGCGCGCCCGCCGTCACTTTGGTTGGATCGATTTTCATTTCCACCCGCTCTCGCCGGTTTCAGGTTTGGGACGGAACGACGAGCGCGTGTGCCCGTCGCTCCGCCGATCCCAACCTCAATCCTGCGTCCCATCCATAAGAAAAAGTCTCGCCCTACGCAATCCTGAATCGCTTCGCCGACGACCTCCGCCTCCTCCCCCTCCTGCCCCGCTCGCAAAAGAGTTACGTCTTCCAGACCGCCACGGGCAATCGTTGGAATGCCCCGACCCGATCGAGCCCAAACGGGCAGAGGAATCACGACAAGGGAATGGCAGACTCGGAGCCGAGCGTCCCAATTCCACTGCCGAACATTCCGCTGCCGACCACCTCCGGACCCAGCACCCCGCGACGCTCCACCTTCACCCCTCGGCTCGGTCCCCAGATGTCCGCGCTGTCATCAGCCGATGGTCTGGATCGGATCGTGGCACGCCGGTCAAACCCCGCTGACGCCTCCCGCACGCGCTCCTCCGTGAGCCTCATGCCGACGCCCACTCCATTTTGGTCTTGCGCGAGGTTGACCCTCCACCGCCAGGCTCTGTACCACCGCGACCCCGCCGCGCCTCCCAGTCCTCCTCTCATCGCCTTCCAGCACCAATCAGGCTCGGACCCAGCGCGGGGTTACGTCCCGAACCTGCCCACCGACACGCTTATCCCTCCTCTTTCTGTCCACCCGCGACCCTCGCCGCCAATCCGCGCCGAGACTTTCCGCATAAGACCGCGCCGTTCGACCTCCCGCGCCGGGCGCCGCGGCTTCGTCCAACCCGGGAATGCAAACAACCCGGTCCGTCCTGCACCGGGTTGTCTACATTCCTTTGGGATGTTAGCGTTCAATCCCATCAAAGTAGTCCGCTCGCGATCTGCCTCAGACCTACCGTAAACCAAACCATCGTGAACAGCGCCCAAAGCGCTATGAACAGATACTGTACGTACCGGTGTTTCATCCGAATGGACACCAGAATGAGCAACCCTCCAATCACCGTCAGCGCAACTGCCAAGGCCCAACTGAACGACCGAAGCCCGGCATTTGGAAAATCGACAACACGTACGATGGCCACCCCCCAAGGGCCGAAGAAGTTGGCGAACGCAGCCATTATATGCTGCAACGGTGTTATCGGTGCATCGTCGGGCCTGGCGATCAAGTGGATGACCGTGAAGGGCAAGCTGATCACCAACCCAGCGATGACGTATCTGGCCAGTAATGTCCTGGTGGTCACGAGTTCATGCCTTTCTGTGTTACGCTAACGACAGAGGTGAGCGACCGCCGCCGAGAGGGACGATGGCGCGTGAAGGGCGCGTCCGAACTGCCGCCCAGCGTTGAGCGGAGGAGCGCAGCGGCGGTTCGCTCGACCGATTTTGTTGGGCGGTGTAGACACAGTTGATCCGTGTGTCAGCTCTCCAAGTTCTCCCGAACCTCTCGGTAGCGTGCTGTGGCCAAGTTGGATGGACGTCCCTTCGCACAGAACGAGAGGCCGGCCAAGTTGCGGTGCGGACGCTCGACCACGACGCGCCCCCGCTCATCGAGCTTGGATTCGAGGGCCCGCAGAGCTTCCAAGTAGCGCGGGTCGTGCTTCGCACGTTCATAGAACGACAAGACGTACACGTAGGAGAAAAGATTGTACCGCAGGAACGGGTACTCCACCTGCATGAACAGCGTGCCGATGCCGAAGTGACAAGGCCCCATGGGACGTCTCACTACCCAGTGATCCAGCAGCGATTCGACCGCACGATCAAGACCTGAGTTCCGGTTGAGATGCTCCGTGAAGCGAAACGCGTCCAACGCCAGTAGCGTGACCCCGGGATTGGAGAATTCAGTTTCCGGCCCTCGCCCGAAGAAGAACTTGCGGCAGCGCCAGCCGCCGTCGTGGTGCTGGGTCTCAAGCAGGTGAGCGAACGTCTGTTGAAGTCTGGGGTCACGCGCATAACCGAAACGACACAGCACTCTCGCCGCGTCCGCCGTGCCGCAGGGGTACAGCGTGCCGCTGGGCGCCCGCCGAAACCGACCATCCTCTCGCCACGCTTGGAGAATGAGCTGGAGCGCGCCGTTGACTGCCTCCTGAGTGCAGGCCACGCCCAGTTCGTGAAGGATCAGCAGCGAAGTGAGCGTGCTGAAGGGAGCGCCGACAGCTAGGCGGCCATCGGCACTGGCCCAGTAGTCCCCGCCGTTGTCCTGCCGTCGGGCGAGCACGGCTTCGACATCCGCGATGTGTCTGCTTTTCACCAGGTCGAGTCTGCGACGACTCAGGCGCTGCCAAACGGTCCAGCCCTCGTCGGGCGATCATTGGGTGCCCCCGCTTCAGGACTCCTGCTCCTCATTTCGTCCCTTGCTCCCGGAGAGCCCGGTCCAGCTTGCGGCCGAAGTCCTCCCAGAGCTGCTCGGAATTAATCCAAGTCACCCACCTGACGGTTAGACCCGAGGACTGCCCAGCGGGCGGGTGCTCAAACTCCAAATCATCCCGCAGGCGCGGCCGGGGATGGACTTCGGTCTTGGTCAGACCGAGCAAGTAAGCCACGGTTGCCTCGTCCCAAACGGGCCAGGAGTTCCTGTCCCCCGTTACCATCTGAACCAGATTCTCCTGGCGCTCCAGCCAGCCAACGAGAAGGTCTGCCAAGTAGCGGCCGGGCTTGCCCCGGTCCTCGAACAGGCTCCGGACGCGTTCCCGGGTCATGCGCAAATGATTCAGCGCGACGGCCGCGTCCGCGACCACGATGGGCGTGGAAGATTCGAGGAGCACCTGCCAGGCCTTCACGTCATTCTTGACGTTGAACGGGTCGTCTCCTTCCGGCCATTTGCTAAAGGCCATCGCGACGATCTCGATCCGTTCCGCCAAGGTAGGGTCGGCCAGCAAAGCGGAGGCAACATCGGTAGCCGCACCGATGACCAGAACAGGCAGAGGCCGGGTTCGGTTGAAGCCGCGGGATTCCCTCAGGATGAAATCCACCCCCTGGCCAAGGCGAGGCTCGGCTTTGGCGCGTAGGGGATCGCTGGAGCCGGCAATCACCTTTGGGCGTTTGGGGAGCGGCAGGTGATCCAGGACCTCTTTGGCCACGCGAGCGGAGCTTGCCGCTGCCGGCGCCGCCAGCACGGGATGGCTTCCGGTATAAGTGGTCACCACGCCGCGCAGGTCGAACTCCGTGCTGAGGACCAGGTGGGCCAGAACCCACTGGTCGTCCATATCCGCCCCGGTGTCCGTCGTCAACAAGATCGGACGGGGCCGGGATTGCTCTTGGCGCTCCTGGCCATGGCCTGCCGCTTGAGCTGTGAGCAGGACCAGGATCAAAGAGACAGGAATCATGTGAGGTTGATACATGGCGGGCTACTGAATTCGTAGCCGCTTTCGTATGACTATGTCATGTTCGCCGGCCGCCCAACGCCGGACCGCACCCACAGCCACCGTGACAGCACATCGGCAGACGATCCGATATCCGAAGCTCTGCTGGCTATCGCTCGCGGCAAGGCGGGTGGCTGTTGGGTGGCGCGACTTGTTAGCTGCGTGTCTCATCGGGCTCCGTCCAACGTCCAGGTCAACGTAAAGAACGGCATAACCAGGCCCAGCAACTCGAACACCAGAACCCCGATGTCCACCGCCACGACGGCAGCGGTGGCGTGCACCACACGCGACATGGATGTCCTGCTCTGCCAAGCGACCAGGGCAACAGCCAGGCACACCAGAGCAAGCACAGCGAACACTGGAGGTAGGCGCAAGGCAGCAAGGGTGATCGCTGGCAGTCCGTGAGGTCCGAGCAACTCGGCGTACGATTTGCGGAGGGCTCCCGCCAACGCGACGCCGCCCCATGCGATCAGGCCATTCGCGAGGCCGAGCATGCCGAGGTAGACTGCTACAGCGTGGCTCATCACACGCAACGTCCCGGATCACCGACGCCGGACCAATGATGTTCGATTGTCAACCGAGACGCGATCCCGGCGTTCGGTGCAGCCGGTTGGTTCGGCTTCTTTGTCTTCATCTGAATCAAGTCCGAAGCCAACCCGCCTCGCTCACCATTTACCTGGGGCGAGTACAGCTCGGAACCCGACGGCGGCGATATCGATATCCGGGGGAGGGAGACCGTCCCAGTAGGTGCCGCGACACGCCGACCCCGGGGTGCCGAACATCGAGAAGCCACCGAAGTCGCCACCGCGATACACGCGACAACTGCCCGAAGCAGGCCCTTGCGGGTCGAGCACAACCCCACCGGGATACAGGCCCCACCAGTCCTGGCACCATTCCCAGACATTCCCATACATGTCATAGAGGCCCCACGGATTGGGCAGCTTCTGCCCCACCGGATGCGTCCTGCCACGGGGAAAGTACAAGCCAGACCAGGCATACTCGCCTCGCTCGGCAAGGTCTGGGTCGTCTCCATGAAAGAAGCGCGTCGAGGTCCATGCTCGACAAGCATACTCCCACTCTGCTTCCGTCGGGAGGCGATACGCACTGTTGGTCGCTATCCGCCCTGCCGCCCGCTCCTTTTGAGTGAGCATGGCACAGTAGTTCGTTGCCTCGAACCAACCCACCGTGTCCACCGGAAGGTTCGTCTCATTCGTGTAGTATGGGGGCCGGAAATAGCTCGGGTTGTAGCCCGTCACAGCCAGATACTCTTCCTGTGTCACCTCATACTTCCCCATCCAGAAACCGCGGGTAATAATCACATCGGTCTGGGGACCTTCGTTGGTTGGGCTACCCATCCGAAACGTGCCCGGCGCGATAAAAACCATGTTCGTCGGAGCCTCCATCACCACCGCACGGTAAAACCGCTTCCTTGTCGCCGGTGCCGACTTGTCGACCCACAGATACGGGCTGGCGGGCAGTTGCAGATAC
>Ga0315274_10014592_pt1 | contig 11137 bp, 3 predicted proteins | sample YL17G02_20_MG_FD_203700 | JGI IMG/M metagenome (GOLD analysis project Ga0315274, IMG submission 203700) | Sediment microbial communities from Yellowstone Lake, YNP, Wyoming, USA - YL17G02_20 | ecosystem: Environmental > Aquatic > Freshwater > Lake > Sediment | place: USA: Wyoming | collected...
TTCCACCGTATACCAATCTTATTTCAAATGAAGTCACACTTGAATTAGGTCTCCAATCTTTCCAAAAATTAAAAGTATCTACCTTGGAATATACCCCTCCACCAGAAACATAAGCCCCTTCATGTTCATCCTTATAATCATGAGAATCAGAAATTCCAGGATAAGTTACAGTTGACTTATGAAGCATTCTAAGATAGTTATTTTGATTTGAATTCACATAATTGTAAACATCTAAAGAACCATCACCCTTGGCATTTCCACCACTTCCGAAAGCCAAAGCACCAGCTACTAATATCCCCATAAGCCCTTTTCTAATTTTGCCTACCATTAAAATATCAACAAACTAGCCATTTATAAACTTTTCTATCAAATAACTATTACGCAGTAGTTACTAATTCTGCCTAATTAATGTAAGGTTATCTTTGTAGCTATAGACAAATACTCCTTCCCAACTTGAAAGTAGCTCTTTATCGCTAGGATCATCAGGATCGGTTGTTGCATACAGGTATTTGAAACCACTGTCCCAATATCTAAACTGGGGATTCACCCACGCATTTGTACTATTGCTCGCCTGAGTAATATTCAACTCACTCCCAGAACTATTAGCAAATCTCAACTTACTCCACGCGTAAGTTGAGCCGGATGACGAGCCACCAACACCTTTCAAAGTCAAATTTCCATTCTGATTAGCATAAACCCAATACCCCTTATTCTTCCTAAAACTTGAATCATCCATGCTCAAATCAGATGAAGCAGCAAACTTATATTTTCTTTCTGAAGGCAAGCTTGAAGAAGAATCATAATACGAAGCATACCCTTTTATCTTGTTTGAAGCAACGGCAGAATTCCAGCTTGAAACATTCCCAGACGAATTTATAAACACCGCGTTTTCCAACAGGCTCTCATTCGTGCTCGAGTAACCTATTAAATTCCACCCGCTAACTATTGAAATATTAATATCTCCAGCGCTAGTCCCAGCCATATCCAAAGCAACCAAGTTCCACCCCTTATTCAAGCTTATATTAGTCTGCGAAGTGATTATAGTTATGCTTCTGGTTGCAGTTGAATTCTTATTTCCAGCAGTATCAAACACAGAAACATTATACTTATAATCCTCCCCAATCAACCCAATCCAGTTCATAGAATAAACAGCAGTTGTATAGCTAGTTGAATTAACTAATGTATTATTAGAATAATACAGCTTATAAGTTATATTCTTAAAGTTAGCCTCAGTCACAGAAACATTCACATAAACATTAGTCTGCCATATTCTAGTTGAATCATTCAGAGTATCAGACGAATACGAAATTAAAGGATTAGTTGTATCGCTTAAAACAGTATAACTCTGTGTTGCAGAAACATTATACAAACCTGAAGCCCCGCTTCCCCAGGCATGCCACCTGTAAGAATAAGTCCCGTTTGAGGTAAAGCTGTGCGAAGCATTATACACGCTTCCAGTCAAGTTTGTGGCAGTAATATTTGTATTATTTATCTCAAGTAAAACAGTCCCATTCGTGTTGGCAATTGTAACATTAAACCATCCTGTTCCGCTTCCAGTCAAACTTGCATTATTATCCAAATAAGTGCTGAATGCTGGATAAACAGTATCTTTCACAAACGTCACAGAACTTGAATTAACATTATTCAGAGTATCATTGCAGTATAAAGTCCACGTATTGCTTCCCTCTTTGCTTATAACATTTGTAAAATTAGTTCCTGCTGTTTGTGTAGTTGAATTCCAAACTCCAGAACTATTGCTATACCAGCATCTTGAAGGATTTGTCTCAGTTATTGTGTAATTAATAGCTGAAACATTAATGGTATAAGTTATATTAAGCGGGTAAGTTATTGTCAATGTTGGAACAACGCTGTCAATATTAAATCTAACTGAAGAAGAATTAATATTATTTGCAGTATCATTTGCCCATATTGTAACATTATGTTGTCCTTCGCTCCATGTAATTGTTGTTATATTTGTTCCGCACGGAGTTAAGCTTATATTTAATTTCATTGTATCATTGCTATACCAGCAACTCTGCAAATTCAAATCTGAAACAGTATAATTTACATTCAATTTATTATTTGAAGAGTTTGTGTTATTCGTGGGAGTTATAATAGAGATTGCGGGAGCAGTTGTATCTGCAACAGACTCCCCAATAGAATAATTACTCCAACCAGTAACCCCAAATATAACATTTATAGCACCAAGCGCAGTATAATTCGTGCAAATTGAAGCAGGACAATTTGCCCCATCTCTCAATATTGCTGGATTTGAGAATCTACGCCCAATTCCATAAAGAGTTATATTCGCAGATTTATTAAGTCCGCTATTACTACTACTACTACTAACATCCCATATCATTGCTTCTTCATAAATATAACCATTAGTGCTGTCAGTTCTTAATATTTTCCAGCCTGTTCCATTGTAACAACTCCATTCTTCTCCAGTAGCGCTTAATTCAGAATTATGGACTAAAACTCCTTCAGCAAAAAAGTTATGATTATTTTCAATAGTCAAGTCCCATACATAATCTTCTGAATTGTTTACAATCTCAATTTTTGCAATTGGTTTTTGTTCTAAATCTTTATCAAGCAGTATGTCTCCAACTTTAAGATTTTCAGCTGTTTTATAACCAGTGCTTGTATAAAATTCATGATTATAAGTTGCTTTTATAGGTTCTTCAGTTCCAGTATAAATATAATAATATTTTCCATGAACTTGATTTATATCTCTCGAAAATACGTCAATAACTTTGTCATATTCAATTATTCCTGAAGAATTGTAAGATAAAACATAATCTCCAATATTTAAATCTTTAATATTCTTTTCTCCAGATAAAGTTGTTATTTTTGTATATTCGTTTAAACAAGCCATACCTTGAGATTCTATTCTAAATACTAATTTTGTAGAACTATAATTCCAGCAATATGCGTTAATAGATAAATTAGCTGCGCCACCACCATCTTTAACCTGCCATAAACTAGAAATTAATGCGCCACTTGGCTTTGTATAATTTACATAAAGAAATGCGCTAGAACCAGCATCTGATTCTTTTCCAGATGTTCCCCAGTTTCCATCATAAACATTATTTACATCACTCCAACTTCCTGAACCAACCGCATAAGTTCCAGTATAACTCTGGCTGCAGCTTCCATCATTCCCGCCTTGATTGGTAGTATTTGCACTTTCTTGGTAACAATAAGGAGTAATTGATTTGACATAAGCAGAGTTATTATTAATTATTATATCAGCCCCAGAACATCCATACAAACAATCCCCGCTTCCATTAATCGCATCAATAAAACTGACTCTTCCGGCGCTAGAGTTCTCCATATTAATAGTTGCGCCAGAATATGTAAAACTATAATTAAATATGTTAGTGTCAATAAAATTAGTCGAATTCTGCCCAACTTCAATATAAAGCGAGCCATAATAAGCGCCCGTTATTGTCACATTCTTAAAAGTATTATTAGTTGAATAATCACTAGTAGAATTATATATTCCAATAGTATAATCAGATGTAAAAGTTAATACACCATTTTCAATACTGTTATCATCACAATCTTGATACAATCCAATACCAACACCTCTATTGCTAGAGTCATTTAAAACAAGATTTGTAAATCTGTTACTTGAGCTTGAGTACATTCCGATTGCCCCCCCACCATTGATATATGTGCTTGTTGTGATAGTGTTGCCAGAGATTGTGCTGTTTGTTAAAATATTGCTTGAGCTTGAGTACATTCCGATTGCCCCCCCGCCTTCGACAGTATCGCTTGTTATGCTATTTCCAGTGATTGTGCTGGTGTTTATATTGTTGTTGCTTGAGCCTAAGTACATTCCAATTGCGCCGCCGCCATAGACATAGTCGCTTATTATATTGTTGCCAGTGATTGTGCTGTTTGTTAAAATGTTGCTTGAGCTTGATTTCATTCCGATTGCCCCCCCGCCATCGACATATTTGCTTGTTATGTTATTTCCAGTGATTGTGCTGTTTGTTAAAATGTTGCTTGAGCTTGAGTCCATTCCAATTGCCCCCCCGCCATTGAGCTCTTCGCTTGTTGTGATAGTATTGCCAGTGATTGTGCTTGCTGAGATGTTATTGCTTGAGCTTGAGGACATTCCGATTGCCCCCCCTCCATAGATATATTTGCTTGTTATACTGTTTCCAGTGATTGTGCTGTTTGTTAAAATGTTGTTTGAGCTTGAGGACATTCCGATTGCCCCCCCGCCAATAATCATAAAACTCGAACCATTTACAAAATTATTCAAAATCTGTGTTTTTGTTATTATGTTATTATTAGAATTCAAATATATTCCAAGAATTCCTCCACCATAGAGATGAACATTCCCGGTCATAACCACCCTATTAGAATTAAAAATAGTATTAGTTAAAGTATTATTGCTAGATAAATTATATATTCCAACTATTCCTCCGCCATTAATATCTGCGCTGCTTGTAACATTATTCAAACTAAACGTATTATTCACCAGAGCATTATTAGAAGAAACATTCAAATACAATCCCGCATTACTGCTTGCATTGTTATATGAAAAATTCAGATTAGTGAAATTATTATAGTTCCCTTTATAAGAATAAATTCCTGCAAACACCCCATTATTATTCTTTATCGTGTTATTTAAAAATATGCTGTTGTTTACACTGTCAAGGTATATAGCAGTTGAGAAATTAGTTATAATGCAGTTCTTTACAGTAGAATTCACCTTATTTAAGATATATACTCCATTTCCATTCTGGTTTCCAGTTACAGTTTTCCCATTCCCATCCAAAGTCACATCATCAGCAGTAATAGTTATGCAAGTTCCATCTGAACTAATTGACTGGTTTAATTTATAGCTTCCTGCTGTTGAAATATTAGTGCAATTGCTCACAGTTATATCACTAGAACCAGGCAGTTGTATTGTAACATTCCAGCTGTTAGTTATATTAGAAATTCCCATGTTTGAAGTCAGATTAGCATATGCAAAAAAGTTATGAGTAACATCGGCATCCCCAGTTGCATTAACCCAGAAGATAATTGTTTGCGATTGTCCTGCGCTCAGTGATGATGTTGTCAGAGGATTTGTCGAGGCATTTGTGTAAAATGGAGTTGCTCCCGTGGTTGTGTTGATAAGTCCCTTAGTAGTTGTTGTGTTCCAAATCATAGCTTCTTCATAAACATTAGGTGGCTTAAGAGGACCTCTAAGAGTGATAAAAGAACTGCCACCCCAACAAGACCAAGTTATCCATCCACCACTAGTGCTCAGTGCATTGAAAATAATTGGATTTCTGTCAAAACAATCAGAATCTATTGAGAGATTGTTTATAGAGGTATCTTCTACTTGCCATAAACTCGAATTTAAAGCATTTACAGGTTTATAATAAGTAAAATTCATAGTCGGATAAGGACTGCTAATTGGGGCAAAAAGTGCATATGAACTCCAATTCCCATCAAAAGCGCTAGTGGGATCTGTTACAGTAGAACCTGCCCAAGCATAACTCCCGCCATAACTCAACCCGCAACTCCCGTCGTTACCTCCCTGATTTGAAGTATTAGCGCTCTCCTGATAACACATTGAATAAGTTGCAGTATCCAAGCTCACATTAACACTCCCGCAACTTCCAGAAGTGCAAGAAACATTCAAAGTTACATTAAAGAAAGCATTTTGAGTAACATTAATATTTCCAGTTGGATAAATTACTGATAATCCAATAACAGGAGCCACATCTCCAATTGAATAATTACTCCACCCAGTTACTCCCAATATAACATTAGTTGCAGTAAGCGCAGTATAGTTAGTGCATATTCCCGCAGGACAAGCCACCCCATCTCTCAGCATAGTTGGAGTTGTATATCCTCTGTTTCCAATCCCATAAAGAGTTATATTCGCGCTCTTGTTCAATCCTGTTTGAGCAGAATTAACATAAACCGAATTGTTCCCTATTTTAATGTCAGAACTTGAACTGCCAATCAAGTTTGTTCCAGTCCCATTCATATTAGCCAAATTAATAGTTCCCCAAGTTGAATTAGTGAAAGTTATATTGCTTTTTCCAGTAATGTTATAATTAGTGATTATTTGATTAGTTAAATTAAGATTATCTGCGGATGACAATAAATACAAATCAAAAGCACCAGCCTGACTCGCAGTTATGCTATTCCCATCAATCACATCATCAGTTGAAGTTGAAGCATAAACAATTCCCGAACAAGAATAAGTTCCATCAGAACAACTGGAGATTCCAGAATTTATAACAGTATTATTAATCAAATTATTAGATGAAGCTCCTTCAAATACAATTCCTGAATAATATCCTGAACTAACATCATTACCTGAAATTATTGAATCAGCACTAGAAGAACCAAGAGACATGCCATAATAGCCAACATCTATCGTATTAGACAAGATTTGATTGCCTGAACATGACCCCTGAAATATAATGCCTATTGAACTCATTCCGATACCAGTTATATTATTACCAGATACTATGCTATTAGAGGACCCTGAATCAAAATTAATGATATTAGAGGACCCAGTTATATTTGCAAAATTCTTAATAATTATATTTGTTCTTGTCCCGCTGACAACTATCGTATTCCCAGCAGAACTATCAATATTCTTCCCATTCCCATCCAAAGTCACATCATCAGCAGTAATAGTCATGCAAGTTCCAGTTGAACTTATTGACTGGTTTAATGTATAAGTTCCAGCCACATCAATTGTCCCGCAATCATAAATATCATATCCGGATTCAGGATAAGTAGGGTCCACAACATAATTATACTCAACATCTCCAACAGACTTCAAATCAAAAACATCATAACTTTCATTGCCCAAGTTAGTTAAATATATCTTATTCATCCCGCCTGTTAAATCTGTAAACGTAGCCAATAAATTGTTATCATTCTCTCTATAAACCTCAACTGAAGGATAACTGATGTTATAATTCACAAGCCAAGAATAACCTGCGCTGCTTATCTCCTGCTCTAACTGGGCAATTTCATCTTGTGAAGAACTTGAAATTGCCACAGCTGCAGCCCCTATAATCATGATTATTGCAAAAACAAGCAATAATTTATTTTTGTTTATCATTTTACTATTACTTCCCAATGTCCGTTTTTAGTAGACCCAATTCTTCTGAGTTTGCCTTCTTCTTTTAATTTTGCAAGATTCCATTCAACTCCTCTTATAGATAATCCCACAACCTTATGCAACTGCTCTCTTGTGATTTTAGGATTCTTTTCTATTGCAAGCAAAATTTCTCCCACAGTTTCTCCCACAGTTTCTCCCACAGAGACTTCACTTCTCCCAAATACAATTCTAAAAAACTCGCTTGTTTCAAACCTAACTTTGATGCCCCATAATTTAGCAAGCTTTCTTACCCTCTTAATTCCACTTCCAGCTTTTTCAATTAAATTCACCCTGTAAAACATATCAAATAGTATGGGATTTCTCGCAGCGCTTATTCTCCCAAGCTCTTTTCTATCAAAAAGAAGCTTTCCCCAGTTAGTAATCTCAACCCTATCATCAAATATATCAACAGACACATTAACACCTGTTTCAAAATAGTCTCTGTGAATAACTGCATTGACTAATGCTTCTTTCAATGCTTCTTCAGGAATCTCAAGCCTTTCCTCTCTCGGTCCTCCCCCTTTTATGATATATTCTAATTTTAAATGCTGCTTCAAAAACACCAATGCATTTTCATAATTTAAAAACAAATCGCCAGCAAACTCCTTCCTGTCAATTATATCAACTCTTTCCTTGCCTTTAAACAAAATGCAGCTAACTTTATTATTTCTTATAAACCTGTCAATGCCCTTTCCAAACAATAAAATTCCTGCATTATTAAAAATAATTTTATTTCCTTTTTTAATTGCTAAAGATAGGTTAACTAGAATGTCTTTGGTATTATTATTAGAGACATTGCTTTTCCTCAAAAAATCATTAAATTTATTTTCATCAAAATCTTCTGGAAATTTAAAATTCTCGTTTATCTGTTCATCAAATTTAATCCGCCCAACACCTTTAACAAATTTTATTATTTCATCTCTTGATAATTTCTGTGAATTTGGTCCTTCTCTTATATAAAATCCAGAAGAGCATTGATAAGGTTTATTTTCCCCTTCTTTAACATCTATAACGATTATATTCTCAAAACTTTCAATCTCAATTTTAGCGCCAGGGTCGCAATTATGGGCAATATCCTGAATCCGCGATTTTAATTTATTTGAAATCTCAACTCCTTTAATCTCCTTTTTATCACTTATTCCTAAAAAGATTCTTCCGCCTTCTGAATTCGCAAAAGCAACGATTTCTTTAGCCAAATTTTTAGAATCAAAACTTTCCTTAAACTCAATTTTTAATCCTTCTCCTTCTTCCAAAATTAGATTTAGTTCTTTTTTATCCATTTTCTCTCCTTAAAGCGTCAAGCTTTAATTTTTTATAATAAACCCCGCAAGGCACATCAATATCATTTATTTTTATTGTGCTATTGCATCCAGCCCTCGCATAAATAGTAATATCATTCTTATTTGTTAAGTTCTGCTCAAATGTAACTCTTAAATAATTTCCACTTGGAATCACAACATAATTCCCATCTAAAGATTTAACTTGCTCATAAACATCCTCGACAAAATTTCTGTTCTCATCCAGCCAATCTGCCTTAGTAATGTAAATTATCTCATAAATCTGCTTAGATAAATGAGGAACAACCCACTCAATATAATCTGCCTTTCCATCCGAATCCAAGTCATAAGCATCAAAATCAACACTTTGCCTTACAACTTCTCCGGTTTCATTATTATACCAGTATAATCTTATTTTCCCAGTTTCATTTATGCTGACTCTATTATCTAATTCTGTATAAGCCAAAACATCCGTATAATTCAAGTTATCACCAGCAGAAATTACAACTCTCTTTCCTCCGGAAATTTCAGTTTCATTAGCAATAGGAGCAGGAGTAGTATATTCAACAGCAATCTCCTGTTGTTGAGTTTCATTAGCAACAGCAGAAATATCAACAACCTTGATGTTCTCGCTCTCGCTCAAAAAATTCTGCGCATCACTCTCATTATAAACAATTCCGGTTTCAGAATCAGATATAACATTTCCTGTAAAAGAACTCCTTAGCCAAAACCAAAACCTTGTTATCAATCCCGGCTTCTTCTTAATCTCCATTGAAACCAATCCTGTAATCTTTCCTTCAGCAATATCCTTTCTGTCAGTTTCCTCAACAATTTTATTCGAACTATCAGCCAAACTAACAGCATCAACAGCCTCGCTTCCCGCCTTAACAGTAATATTTTCTGCTTCTTTAGGCAATTCAAGCAGTATAGGAGTCGCAGAACCTTGGTTCAGCTTCTCAATCCTCACAGTCTTAACCCATTTAACAGGATGATTTATCACAGCCTTATACTGCTTAGTGGAAATCAAAAACTTGCTGTCACTCACTATCACAGAAAATTCCTGGCTCAATGAATCATTTCCTGAATAAGCATTTGCTTCAACGCTCTCATTTCCAGTAAAATCCAGATTAGGAGAAATAATCATCTTGCTTCCATCAATTTCAATATCAAGATTGCTTGTTTCATCAGCAGAATAACTCTCAGCATTCAAAAAGTAATTATCTAAATAAAGAGTATAATTAGAATTCTTAATCAGGGAAATATCCTCAATATTCTTGATTATTTTAAATTCATTGGAAGTTATATTGGTTTCATTCAAAATAGTTTCATTAGCAAGAGTTTCATTTCCTAACTCAAACAAGGGCTTTCTCACCGCTTTTCCCCCCTTAACCTCAGCGCTCGTCTCAGCCAAAACCTTATCCTGATAAACAAGCTGAATAACAATGCTTTCACTCTGATCAGTTCCTATTCCCAATTTATCCAAATCAAGATTAATATAATTATTTTCATTTTCTAAGTATTGCTCCCCAAAACCTTTCTCAGAAATATAATAATCCGTGCTTACTGTTGCCTTGTCATCAGTTGTCTTCAAGCTTAAAATTCCGATTGAAAGATTCTCATAATCGCTGTAAACCTGTCCCTCAAGAACAGCAATCTGATTTTTTAAATTAAGCTCAAAAGACTCATCAGCAGAAACGCTGCCATGCCATACTTCCTCGCTTTCAGAAACAGATTCTCCAGTAATTGCGCCACTGCCAGCAACAGGAGTTTCAGTTGCAATCGAAGTTTCCGTAGTTGTCTCAGGATTAATTGGTTCAGTTATAGTTTCGCTTGGAGTTTCAGCGGTTGTCTCTTCCGTGATGGTTTCTTCAGCAGGAATAGTCTCAGTTGTTTCAGTTTCAGCAGGGGCAGTTTCAGTTGTTGTTTCGCTTCCCTGAAAACTCTGATTTTCGCTAATTACACCGCTTTCTGATGAAGTTTCACTCTTCGCCCTCAGAATAATAGTAAAATAAACTTTGGGATAGATTCTCTTCTCCCCCATAAACCCATACCCCGCCCCGCCCCCAATAATATTCTCTTTCTCAACATAAAAATTCCCATTAGCATTGCTGCTAACTAAATCACTAAGCAAAAACTCTTTTACAACTCCATTCTGATTAACAAGAAGCTTGGAATTCATAGGAAGCAGCTCCCCATTCTTCAAATTGATTTCCAAATAAGACTCCTTAACATTAAGAATTATCTTTCCAACAATTCCCTGATAACTTAATATAACAATAATGCTCAGAATTAAAAATATTGCCAAAACTACCGGCAAAACAATTGAATTATCACTCGAACCCCTCCCCACATACCTTTTCTGCACATTTCCATTGCTGTCTCTGTAGCTTTCATAAAGATACGGCCCAAATTTTTTTCCATCCCTTTTTATATATCTCTTAAAAACCATTCTCCCTCTTTTTTCCCTGTTAACACGTTATATTTAAAAGAAAACGGCTTTAAATAACTTGCTAAAAAGAATAACTGTAAACAAGTAATAAATCAGTCAATTACACCACAAAATTAGACTCTAAACGACAGTTTCACCACATTCCGCATTTGCCTAGGGGGGCATGTAATAAACTTATAAAAGTTAAGGATAATCCTTAATTCAAATTAGAATCAGTCATCATCTAACAGGTTTTACTTATAGACTAATTAACGTAGCTCACCTAATTTTTCTGCCTTT
>Ga0315274_10014594_pt1 | contig 11136 bp, 9 predicted proteins | sample YL17G02_20_MG_FD_203700 | JGI IMG/M metagenome (GOLD analysis project Ga0315274, IMG submission 203700) | Sediment microbial communities from Yellowstone Lake, YNP, Wyoming, USA - YL17G02_20 | ecosystem: Environmental > Aquatic > Freshwater > Lake > Sediment | place: USA: Wyoming | collected...
GGATTTTAAGAGGACTGTCGGCCAGCAAGCCAACAGCGCAGAGGTGCGCCTGATGAACAGCAGAAAGATGGCCTACCCTATCCAGGGTAATCCGAAAACGGACCGGCCGGCAACTTATAGTTCCCGGCCCGCGATTCCCTCCCGGTGGTGATGCTCCCTCGACCATGTCATTTTATCTGACAGGTCGAGGGGAAATTTCAGCTTAAAAGAACGCCAGCCGGGCGCCTGCAGCCACAATATAGCCGTCCAGAGGCAGGGATTGGCCGTCAGTGGACTTGATGCTGGTCCGCTGATAATCGACTTCGGCAAAAGCGCCGGTGTTGGGACCAAAAGCAAGCTCCACACCTCCCCCCACCATCCCGCCTAAACCGGCGAAACTCGGGGGTGAATTGAGGGTCACTTCCGAGGCCTTGCTGGCAGTGTAATAATCGGCTTCGGCGTTCAAATAAGCATTGACAAATCCATGGGTGCTGCCGTATTCGCCCCAGTACATCACATAGATGCGGCCGCCGTAGCCGAACCTTAGAACACTGTAGCTGGCATTATATCCGCCGGTGTTGGATTTAAAACTGCAGATCCCGAAGCGCGGGCCGGTGTCCAGGTTCTCGTTGAGCTTGGCGTCAAATTCCAGCCCGAAGTCAAAAGAAGAATCCTTGGTGACCAGGATATCTTTAGTCGGGGAAAGCATGCTGCCGCGCAGGCCCAAACGGTAGGTCTTGCGCTGGGCCAGGCTATACAGGTCCTTGGCGCTTATGGTGGCCGTACCTTGGATGGCCCACACCGGACAGGACATAAGGAGCAGTGAAGCCAGGATCACAAATACTAAACCTTTTTTCATGGGGTATCCTCCTTTTACAAGCCCTGCAATTTTATCTATCCTTTAGGTTTTTGTCAACGTCTTTGTGGTATAATTTTTAACCGTGATACGAGATATTATCCGTTATCCCAATCCGATCCTGCGCAAAAAATGCAAGGCGATCAAGAAAGTCGATCCCCATATCCAAAAGCTGATCGACGACCTGATCGAGACCATGCACGTCGCCCCGGGCGTGGGCCTGGCCGCGCCCCAGGTGGGAGAGAACCTCCGGGTCATCGTCGTGGACATCGGCGAAGGCGCTTTTGCGGTGGTAAATCCCAAAACCAAGAAAAAAAACCGCATCCTCCAAACCTTTGAAGAGGGTTGCCTGTGCCTGCCGGGCATCGTGGGACCGGTGGAGCGGGCCTCGCAGGTCACGGTAGAGGGCTTGGATCGGCAGGGCCAAAAGCTTATAATCGAGGCCGAGGGATTCCTGGCCACGGTGCTGCAGCACGAGATCGATCATCTGGATGGGATCGTCTTTCTGGACCGGGTAAAGGATAAAGCGCTGATCCGGGAAGTTTCCAAGAAAGAAGAGATCGAGAAAAAGGAACTGTTATGAAGCTCGTCTTTATGGGAACGCCGATCCCGGCCGCTAAGTGCCTGCAGGCGCTGATCGACGCTGAGGAACAGGTGATAGCGGTCATCACCCAGCCCGACCGGCCCAAAGGCCGCCACCTTCACTCTGCCCCCTCCCCCGTCAAGGAACTAGCCCAAAAGTATAAGATACCAGTAGAAACCCCGGAAAAAGTTAAAGACCAAATCTTTGTGGACAAGATAAGATCTCTTGCTCCCGACCTGATAGTGGTCGTAGCTTACGGGAAGATCCTGCCCAAAGAATTGCTGGATATTCCCAAATACGGCTCCATCAATGTTCACGCCGCGCTTCTGCCCAAGTACCGCGGCGCCGCCCCCATCCAATGGGCGATCTTAAAGGGTGAAGCCGAGACCGGGGTGACCGTGATGCAGATCTCCGAGACCCTGGACACCGGCGACATCATCTTGCAGGATAAAGTAGCGATCGCTCCCGAGGACACGGCGGAAACTCTGCTGGATAAAGTGTTTGAAGTTGGCGCGCAAACCTTATTGCGGGCAATAGACCAGATCAAAAAAGGAACAGTGAAAAAGACGCCGCAGAAAGACGCCGAGGCCACCTATGCGCCGCTCATCACCAAAGAGAGCGGTGAGATCGACTGGAAAAAGTCCGCGACCGAGATCAATAACCGGGTGCGGGCGCTTACCCCCTGGCCTACCGCCCATACTTTTTATAAGGGAAAAATGTTAAAGATATTAAAAGCTGAACCGGCGCCGGTTCCCGGCAAATTCAAACCCGGGGAAGTAATAGATGCAAAAGCTGACTTTATTATCGCTTGCGACCCGGGTAGTTTAGTATTGAAAGAAGTTCAACGAGCAGGCGGGAAGCAAATGACCGCCGAGCAGTTTTTGCGGGGACATCGGCTGACTATCGGGGAGATCCTTCCTTCTTAATTGTCAAAAAGCGCCTCCAGTATCATTTTCTGTGCGGCTAACGGATCGGCCAATCTCAGGCGAGGGTTCCTTTCGGTCAAAGCCAAAAGCAAAGGCCTGAATTTTGGCGGAACAGGTTTCAGCTGCTCAGAATTCAGGGTTGGGCCGGTTTCCGGAAAAGATACCCGGCCCCATCTATTTGCGGGAAAGATCGTCAATCTTTCTTGAGGCAATCTTCCGGTCAGAGCTATATACAACATGATCCCCAAGGAATAATAATCGGATTCCTTAGTGGCAAAACCCGACCCCAGCTCGATCGTCTCCGGCGCGGCAAATTCGGGCGTCGCCCAGACCTGCCGGGGCGGCCCAATATCTTCTGCGCTGCGCAGATCGCGTACCAGATTGAAATCGAAAAGCTTCCCCTCTCCGGCCGGGGAGACCATCACATGATCGTCTTTAATATCCCTGATGACCAATTGCCGGCAATGCACTTCCTCAAACACTTCCAGCATATTAAAGGCAACCAGCATGACTTCCTCAGCCGATAAACGCAGGCGATAAAATTCGATCCCTTCCAGGAATTCCAGGATCAAATAGTCCTCTCCCTGCTCCAAGCAGCGCACTATATTGGGATGAGAGAGCTGCTTAAGGATCTTTCCTTCCCGCCCAACCAGCGCTTTAGTGTGAAAATCTTTGGCCAGTTTGATCGCCACCATTCTTTGGGTCCCATCCTCCCGTGCCTGATAGACCGAGGAGATGCTGGTCTGCGCTATTTTTTTAAAGATCTGGTACCGGCCCAGAAAAGTACGCCGGTCCAAAGGGAGCCCCGTGGAGAAAGTTGACGTTTCCCTCACTCTGAGACCTATCCGGCTCTGGATATTCCTAAGCCGGTCAATTACCCCTTCCGGCGAGACCGCGGAAAATCCGGTGGCCCTTATCCGGTCAGGGGGATAACTTACTCGTGAGGCTCCTTCAACCATATTACCCTGTTTTCGTTATCACTAAAAAATAATTTCACTTTTTAAGATAAATTTCGCCCAACCCCTTGCCAATCAAGGGAAAAATCACCCTTGACAGCCCAACATCTAGTAGCTTATGATACCCGGGCCTACTAAATATAGTATGAAATGCCCAGCATGCAATAAAGACGACGATAAGGTTTTGGACTCCCGGCCCACGGAAGATGGCCTGGCCATCCGCCGCCGGAGGGAATGCAACGGGTGCGGCAACCGCTTCACCTCCTATGAAAGAGTGGAAGAAAAGCCGGTCCTGGTGATCAAACGCGACGGCCGCCATGAGGAGTTCAACCGCGACAAGATCTTGGCCGGCATCGTGCGCGCCTGCGAGAAACGCCCGGTGGACCTCCAAGTTATCGAGGATATCGTGGACGAGGTAGAAAAGAAAGTCCGCAAAATGAGCCGGGAGATACAAACCGCCGAGATCGGGGAATTCATCATGGAAAGATTGCACAAGATCGACCAGATCGCTTATGTGAGATTTGCTTCGGTCTACCGTCAGTTCAAGGACGTGACCGATTTCGTGGAAGTAGTAAAGGAGGTTGTCCAATGAAGCCCGTAATTGTTGAAGAAGAGATAAAGCCCACCACACCCGATTCGACCGATCTGGCCCTGTTCGTCCGCACCTCGAGTGAGAATATCGTGGGCTGGGACCGGGTCAAGATCGTGGATGCGCTGGTAAGGGAAACCGAGATCAGCCGCGATATCGCGGAGATCATAGGCTTTGAGGTGGAGCGGCAGATCGCCGCCCTGCGCATCAACCATATCACTTCCCCGCTTATCCGCGAGCTGGTGGACGTCAAGCTTTTAGAGTACGGGCTGGAGGACGCGCGCCGCAAGCACACCCGGTTGGGCTCGCCGCTATATGATGTAAAGCAGATCATCCTCTCCCCCAACAAGGAGAACGCCAATGTGCCCCACGGCCCCGAGGCCACCAACCTGACCCTGGCCGAGAACATTAAGAAGGAATTCGCGCTTTTACAAGTTTTCTCCCAGGATATCGGCGATGCTCACATGCGGGGCGATCTGCACCTGCACGATCTGGGATTCATCGACCGGCCCTATTGCTCCGGCCAGTCGGTGGAATATGTCAAGAAGTTCGGCCTGGACCTGCCCAACGCCTTAAGCATCGCCAAACCTGCCAAGCACGCGGAAGTGCTTTTGGCGCAGATGGTCAAGTTCTCCGCCGCTCTCCAAGGGGTCTTTGCCGGGGCCATCGGCTGGGACGCCATCAACATCTTCTTTGCGCCTTTTTTGGTCGGCATGTCGGACATCGAGGTCCGCCAGCTGGCCCAGATGCTGATCTACGAGTACAGCCAGCAGGCGGTGGCGCGGGGCGGCCAGGCCATCTTCTCGGATATCAATCTTTACTGGGAGGTGCCCAAGCACTTTGAGAACGTGCCGGCGCTCGGGCCGGGCGGGATCTACACCGGCAAGACCTATGGGGAATACCAGAAGGAATCCCAGAAGTTCGTCTGGGAGCTCTTCAGTGTCTACCAAGCGGGCGACGGCTCGGGCCGGCCCTTCTTCTTCCCCAAGCCCCTGGTGCACATGACCGAGAAATTCTTCAAGACCGAGGGCTGGGAGAAATTCCTGAACCATATCTCCGAGGTGGCCGCCGAGATGGGCAACACCTATTTTGTCTTCGACCGCGGCGATACCGCCAAGATCTCGGAGTGCTGCCGGCTCTCCTTTAAGCTCGAGCAGTCGGACCTGGACGACGCCAAGGAGCCCTGGCGGATGAGGTACTCGGCCCTGCAGAACGTGACCATCAACCTGCCGCGCCTGGCTTTTCGGTCCCAGGGTTCCGACCAAAAGCTCTTTGAGCTCATCGGCGAGATGCTGGAGATGACCGCCCGGGCACACCTGGAGAAAAAGCGCTTTATCGAAGAGCTCCTCTCCCGCGGCAGCGGGGGCCCGCTTTCGCTGCTCGCCATGCAGCGGGACGGCCAGCCTTACCTTCGGATGTGGCGGGTCTCCTACCTGGTCGGCATATTGGGGCTCAATGAGACCGTGCAGGCCCACCTGGGGGCAGAGCTGCACGAAAACCGCGACGCCTTAAAGCTGGGCTTAAAGATCATCTCCTACATGAAGTTAAAGTGCGATGAGCTGACCAAAAAGCACGGCGTCCACTTCGTGCTGGAGCAGACCCCGGCGGAATCCACCGCCTACCGCTTCGCCAAGCTTGACCTGGAGCACCACCCCGAACAGGCCCAGAAGGTGATCAAGGGTCATCCTCTAACCGGCGAGGTCTATTACACCAATTCCACTTACTTCAACGTCTCCCACCCCATGAATCCTATTGACCGCACAGCGGAGGAGGGCCTCTTCCACCCGCTGATCGACGCCGGGGCCTTAACCCATGTGTGGCTGGGAGAGAGCAAGCCCAATCCGGAGAGCATCAGCAATTTCGTCATCAAGACCATGCGCCAGACCCAGAACAGCCAGATCGCCTTTTCCCCGGAGTTCACCGCCTGCAACGCCTGCGGCAAGATAGTGCGCGGCCTGCGCGAGACCTGCCCCCACTGCCAATCCGCAAATGTGGATGGCATCACCCGCATCACCGGCTACTTCTCCCGGGTCACCGGCTGGAACAAAGGCAAGCGCGGGGAGCTTAAGGACCGCTATCGGGTGGCGGAGTACTTCAATGCCGGCCACTGAGATCTTGACCAAAGAGTCCACCGATCTTTCGGTATTCGTTAGGACCAGCAGCGACGATATCGTCGCCTGGGACCGGGGCAAGATCGTGGAAGCCCTGATCCGCGAGACCGGCATCAAGCCGGAAGTGGCCTTGATCATCGGGGTGGAGGTAGAGAAGCAGATCAAGGGATTGTCGATCGACACCATCACCGCCCCTCTGGTTCGGGAGCTGGTGGACGTGAAGCTTTTGGAATACGGATTGGAGGAAGCCCGCCGGAAACATACCCGTTTGGGCTCCCCGGTCTTCGATGTCAAGAAGATCATCTTCCATAAGAACCGCGAGAACGCCAACACCCCCCACTCCCCCGAGGCCACCAACCTCACCCTGGCGGAGAATATCAAGAAGGAGTTCGCTCTCCTTTCGGTCTTCTCCCCCGATGTTGCCGACGCCCATATGCGGGGAGATATCCACCTGCACGATCTGGGCTTTGTGGACCGGCCCTACTGCTCCGGCCAATCCATAGAATATGTCAAGAAGTTCGGGTTGGATCTTCCGGACGCGCCGCACTCCGCTCGCCCAGCCGAGGACGCCGAGGATTTGATCTCCCAGATCATCAAGTTCTCAGTGGCCCTGCACGGGCATTTTGCCGGCGCCATCGGCTGGGACGCGGTCAACATGTTCATCGCGCCTTTCACCGAAGGGATGAGCCACGGACATTTGCGCAAGTTGGCCCGCCAGCTCATCTCGGAGTTCGCCTCGGTCGCGATCTCGCGCGGCGGCCAGGGCTTGTTCTCCGATCTTAATATCTATTACGAGATCCCCAAACACTTTGAGGGAACGCCGGCTTTGGGCCGGGGGGGACTGCCGACCGGCAAGACCTATGGGGAATACAAGAAGGCCGCGCAGGATTTCGCCCGCGCCATGTTTGAGGTCTATGCGGAAGGCGACGGGGCCGGCCGGCCCTACTTTTTCCCCAAGCCCCTGGTGCACCTAACCGACAAGTTCTTTACCGAAGAAGGCCACGAGGATTTCTTGAATTTGATCTCCGAGGTGGCCGCCGACAAGGGCAACACCTATTTTGTCTTTGACCGCGGCGAGACCGCCAAGATCTCGGAATGCTGCCGGTTGGCCTTTAAGCTCGAATACTCCGACCTCCAGGACGCCAAGGAACCCTGGCGGATGCGTTATTCCGCCATCCAGAACATCACCCTGAATTTGCCGCGCATCGCTTACCTGGCCGAGCATAACGATCAGAACCTTTTTGCGATACTCGAGCAATGGCTCAATCTCGCGGCGCGGGCGCATAAGCAGAAGCGCGCTTTCATCGAGTCTTTATTGTCCGAGGGGAACCAGGGCCCGCTTTCCCTGCTTTCGCAGGTGCACGACGGTGAGCCGTATCTGCGCCTGCGGAGAGTGACCCACCTGGTCGGCATCCTGGGATTAAATGAGCTGGTCCGCCATCATCTGGGGCATGAGCTGCACGAAAGCCCGGAAGCCTTGAAGCTGGGCCTCAAGGTGATCAGCTTCATGAAGATCAAGTGCGAGGAGCTTTCGGAAAAATACGATCTCAAGTTCGTCCTCGAGCAGACCCCGGCGGAATCCACCGCCTACCGTTTTGCCCGGCTGGACCTCAAGGATTTTAATGATCCGGCGAGTCGGGTGGTACAGGGAGACCTTAAAACCGGCAATATCTATTACACCAACTCCACCTATTTTAATGTCGCGCAGCGGATGAACGCCATCGATCGGGTGAAGCTCGAAGGCCTCTTCCACCCGCTGATCGATGCCGGGGCGCTGACCCATGTGTGGCTGGGAGAGAGCCGGCCCGAGGCCTCAAGCATCAGCAACTTCGTAAAGAAGACCTTTAGGGAGACCCAGAGCGCCCAGATCGCGTTCTCGCCGGAATTCACTTCCTGCGCGGATTGCGGAAAGACCTCCCGGGGGCTCAAGGAAACCTGCCCCTACTGTAAGTCCGCTAATATCGAGGGTATCACCCGCATCACCGGCTATTTTTCGCGGATCCCGGGCTGGAACAAGGGAAAGCAGGGAGAACTTAAGGACCGTTATCGGGAAGGGGGAATATAAAAATGGAAGTCAAGGTTTTCGGCAAGCCGGGCTGCGAGTACTGCAAGACCACCGTCAAGAAATTCGAGACCTTTTTTGACCGCTGGAACATTGAGCGGGCCAAAGTGGCTTTGAATTTCTTCGACATGGAGCAGGTGGACGGCCTGGCGGAGGGGGCTTTCTATTCCGTCACCAAGATCCCGGCTACGGTCATAGAAAAAGACGGGGAGATACTCAAACGCTGGGACGGCTCGGTGCCGCTTTCCGAAGAGTTCAAGCAGTTCTTTATTTAAAGAGCACGGCGTTGCCCACCGGCCGCTGGGCCCCTTCGGTCGGGCGGTTCAGCAGCACTCCCCTCACCACCATGGTCGAAGACCCCCCGCCGTCCAGGTTCAAGGCATCCACCACCCCCAGCGACTGCATAAAGTAAGCCAGCTCAGTTAAGCTCATGCCGATGCTATACCCCTCGTTGCGACGGGCCCTTTTACGGGGCTTGCCGTCTATGGTGACGAACAGCAGGGAGCCATCCTCCAAGATGCCCACCGCGGTGCGCGCCGCCCGGCCGTGAGCCACGTCCTGCCGGAATTTTTCCTCGTATTTGGTGATGTAGATCCGGCCGGACTTTAAAAGCCGCGGACCTCCGCCCACCAGGTGCTTTAAGCGGCCGGTCACCGACCGGGAAAAGGGGATCACCTCAATATTGACCTCGACCTCATCCCCTTTGTTGACCTGGGAGAGCAGATTTTCGGCATAGAGCGCCCCCGCCGAGATCACGAGGCCTTGCTCCGGGATGCGGGAATTGCCGATGCGGGCCTCGGTGATCTTGCCGCCCACCACGGTAAGCTCGTAACCATTGCCGGGAGTCTCGGTGAGTTCTCCGTAATATTTGGTATATACGATAAAATCGGAATTGCTGGAGCGCGGCTCATTGATGCCGGTAATATCGTAGCGGCTGCCGTTCATCTTGATGTAAGCATTGAGGGCCACGCTGTCGATAAAGGCGCGGTTATCCTCGGTTAGGATAAGGGCGGTGCGGTCGGAGATGGGATAGGAGACCAGTTCCCGGTCAAGCATCAGCACTCCCAGCGGGCGGCCGGAGTAGGAAAAATAGGTGCCGTTCACTCCCCCCAGGGCCTTATTCTGGGAAGCGATCGAACTCACCTTGTCGCGGAAAAAGTGCGGCACCCGCTTGGCCCAGGGATTGATCATCTCCAGAAAACTCGGGGAAGATCTGGCCAGGGAAGGAAAGACCGTTATTTTTTTCGGGTCTACCTTTAGGATCTCGGCCACCACATACCCCTCCTCCACTCCCTTTACCACCCCGAAGTATTCCAAGCCCTCGGCCATCTTGCGGCCCTGCTCCACCTTGGTAAAGGTGCGGCCAAAATCGATCACCAGACGGCTGGGATCCGGGAGCGACGAGATCTCGTAATTTACCGGATATTCGAGCGGGATCTCTACGATGGTGTTGTTTTGGCCTCGGGTGACCTTAAGCTCCCTTATCACCCAATCGGCGACCGGCATCTGGTTTTTTATATTGGATGCGACCTCGCAGGAAAGCAGGGCAATGGTCAGGCCGGCTTCGTGCTTTAAGACCCCATAGAAAGCCTGCCCGTCGAGGTCCAGCACTATCCTGATCTTTTGCGGGTAGGAGGATACTCGTATATCAGTTAAGATCGCGGCTTCCGCAACGGAGAACCATAGAAAACCTGCGACTAAAGTCGCGGTTAAAATTTTCTTCATCACGAATTAATTATAACATAACCTGTGTTATAATCTCCCCGATGGCAGAGTCAAAACCCAGGGATTTATCCCGAGCGCACTTGTCCCGAGTTCCATCGAGGGAGCCGAGGGAGAAATGGGGTACCAAGCTGGGAATAATCATGGCGGTGGCGGGCTCGGCGGTGGGGCTGGGGAATTTCCTAAGATTTCCGGTGCAGGCCGCACAGAACGGCGGCGGGGCCTTTATGATCCCCTACTTCATTTCTTTCCTGCTTTTGGGCATCCCCCTGATGTGGATCGAATGGGCCATCGGCCGCTACGGCGGGCTCTTCGGCCACGGCAGCGCGCCTTTCATCTTTGATAAGCTCTGGAAGAATCGCGCCCTCAAATACTTGGGGGTCATCGGCATTTTCGGGCCGGTGGTCATTTTTATCTACTACACTTATATTGAATCCTGGCTATTGGGCTATGCTTTCTTCGCCATTACTGGGAAACTTTTAGCCTTCACCACTCCTCAGTCCATGAAAAACTTCTTGCTCGCGTATCAGGGGCTGGCGCCCGGGAGCAACCTCTGGATGGCCTATATCTTTTTCCTGATCACTTTTGCCATCAACATCTGGATATTATATCGCGGCATCAAGGGGGGGATAGAGTGGCTGTGCAACTGGGCCATGCCGGTGCTTTTTACCTTCGGGATCATCGTGGCCATCAGGGTCTTGACCTTGGGAGCCCCCAATCCCCAGATACCGGATTGGAACATATTGAACGGATTGGGTTTCCTTTGGAACCCGGATTTTTCAGTCCTGACCAATGCCAAGGTCTGGCTGGCGGCAGCCGGTCAAATATTCTTCACGCTCTCGGTGGGGATCGGCTGTATCTTGACCTATGCCAGTTATCTCTCCCATGGGGACGATGTAGTGCTTTCGGGGCTGTCCGCCGCCTCCACCAATGAGTTCGCGGAAGTCATTCTGGGCGGGTCGATCGTGATACCGGCGGCTTTCGCTTTTTTGGGCCCCATTGGCGCCACCCAGGCTGCCCAAAGCGGCGCTTTTAACCTGGGTTTTGTCACCATGCCCTTGATCTTTGGACGGATCCCGCTGGGAGAAATTTTCGCGCTCCTGTGGTTCGCCCTCCTGTTTTTAGCGGGTATCACCTCTTCGGTATCATTAGCCGAGCCGGCCATCGCCTTTGTGCGCGACGAATTCAAGCTGGACCGTAATAGATCGGTCCTGATCTTTGCCCTGGCTACCTTCCTCCTTTGCCAGCCGGCCATCTTCTTTTTAGGCCACGGAGTGGTGGATGAACTGGACTTCTGGGGCGGCACTTTCGCCTTGGTGCTTTTCGCCACCATCGAGACCATTCTTTTCGTT
>Ga0315274_10014595_pt1 | contig 11135 bp, 8 predicted proteins | sample YL17G02_20_MG_FD_203700 | JGI IMG/M metagenome (GOLD analysis project Ga0315274, IMG submission 203700) | Sediment microbial communities from Yellowstone Lake, YNP, Wyoming, USA - YL17G02_20 | ecosystem: Environmental > Aquatic > Freshwater > Lake > Sediment | place: USA: Wyoming | collected...
ACGCCCGGCTATGGCTGTATCGCTTGAACCCGATGGCCTCCATCATCGCCTCCTACCGTGACCTGCTGTACTGGGGCGCGCCGACCGGCCTGGACTTTCTGCTGCGCACCGCCGTGACTGCCTTGATTCTGCTCGTCGTCGGTTACCTGGTGTTCCTGCGCTACAGTTCCCGTTTCGGCGAGGAGGTCTAGATCCGCTAGCGTTGGGTGATTGAATCTGGATGCAAGATCTCCTGTTTGGTGACGTGATCGTTTTTTCACCGGTCGAGGCCTCGGCCCCGGGCGCAGTCGCGCAGGCCTTTACCTACCACGTGCCGGATGAACTGCGCGGCGTGCTCGCGGCAGGCTCGCTCGTCGTCGTACCGTTCGGCCCCCGGCGGCTCTACGGCGTCGTCGTCGCCCTCAGCGACACTTCTCCCGTCCCCGAAACCCGTCCCATCGAGTCGTTGGTGGATCCCGAGCCCGTCCTGACGCCTGCCCAACTCGAACTCGCGCGCTGGATGAGTCGCGAGTACCTGGCGCCCCTGCACGAGTGCCTGGGGTTGATGCTCCCGGCCGGCGTGGTCGGCTACGCCGACGTGCAGGTCGAGTTGAGCCGGAAGACTGAGCCCCGCGACCTACGCACGGAGGCCCAGGAGCTTTTGGTCACGGTGCTGGATTCCAGGGGGCCGTTGCGCGGGCGGCAACTGGACCAGTTGCTGCCCCGCCAGGAATGGCGCCACGCGGCGACGCAACTGGCCGCCCGCGGTCTGGTCGTCAAGTCCCCTGTCCTGGCCCTCCCCCGTGCGCGCCCCAAACAGGTGCACACGGTCGAATGGATCGCGCCAGACGTGGACCTGGACCAGGCGCTGGCTGGCCTAGAGAGTGCGTGCTACCGCGCCATCGCCTGCTTTCTGCGTGCGGAAGGCGGTTCGGTAGACGTCAGTTGGGTCTATGCCGAGACCGGCTGCCAGCGCCGCCACCTCAACATGCTGGCCAGACGAGGCCTGGTCGCCTTCGACGTGGAGGAGGTCTGGCGTGACCCGCTGGCCGACGAAACCTTCGTCCCCGACACCCCCCCGCCCCTCACGCCCGACCAACAGTCCGTCTGGAACGTCATCCACTCCGCACTCTCCAATCCGCAATCCGCACTCCCCAATCCACAATCCGCAATCCCCAATCCGCACTCCCCAATCCGCACTCCCCAATCCGCAATTTTCCTCCTTCACGGCGTGACCGGGTCCGGCAAGACGGAGATCTATCTGCGGGCCGTGGCGGAGACGCTGGCCCGCGGCCGGCAGGCCAGCGTGCTCGTGCCGGAGATTAGCCTGACGCCGCAGACCGCCCACCGCTTTGGCGCCCGCTTTGGCCGGCGCATCGCCATCCTCCACAGCGCGTTGACCGAGGGGCAACGCTACGATACCTGGCGCCGCATCCGTGCCGGGTTGGTGGACGTCGTCATCGGTCCACGCTCGGCCCTGTTCGTCCCGTTTCCCAACCTGGGCCTCATCGTCGTGGACGAGGAACACGATGCCAGTTACAAGCAGGAGGAGATCGAATTCGAGGAAAGGGACAAAACACGCCATCTCCCTCTTGGCGCGCCTCTGGTGCCGTTCTACCATGCCCGCGACGCCGCGCTGGAACTGGCGCGCATGGCCGGGGCGGCCGCCATCCTGGGTTCCGCCACCCCCAGCCTGGAATCCTATTATCGCGTCCAACGGGGTGCATGCACGTTGCTCGAGATGCCGCGCCGCGTGATGGGCCACGCTCGCCGTATCACCGAATTACAGTCCCGCTATCAACTGCCCCACACCGATTTCCGCCCCCTGCATGAACCACTATCCGAGGCGCGTTACATCCCGTTGCCTGCGGTACAAATCGTGGACATGCGCGCCGAACTGCGGGCGGGCAACCGTTCGATCTTTAGCCTGCCCCTCCGGCAGGCCATGGACGTGGCGTTGCGCCAGGGGGAGCAGGCCATCCTCCTGCTCAATCGCCGGGGGGCTGCCACGTTCGTCCTCTGCCGGGACTGCGGCCACGTCCTGCGCTGTCCTGCTTGCGACACCCCCTTGACCTATCACAGCGCTGCCGCTGACTTGATGTGCCACCACTGCGGACACCGGCAACCTCAGCCGGACCGTTGCCCGGCGTGTGGGGGCAGGCGCATGCGCTACTTTGGGCTGGGCACCGAGCAAGTGGAACAGGCCGTGCAGCAACTGTGGCCCGACGTGCGTACCCTGCGCTGGGACCGCGACACCGCCCGCAACTATGCGGCCCACGCCGCCATCCTCCACCTGTTCAGCCGCGGGCTGGCCCACGTCCTTATCGGCACGCAGATGATCGCCAAGGGATTGGACCTGCCGCTGGTGACCGTCGTGGGCGTCATTTCGGCCGACACGGCGCTCAACCTGCCCGATTTCCGGGCCAGTGAGCGCACCTTTCAACTGCTGACCCAGGTGGCCGGGCGTGCCGGGCGGGGGTTGCTGGGCGGGCGGGTCGTCATCCAGACCTATCACCCCGACCACGAGGCGGTCGTGGCGGCCGCCGCCCACGACTATGCGGGGTTCGCCGCCCGGGAACTGGCCTTCCGCCGCGAACAGGGCTACCCGCCCTACCGCCGTCTGGCCAAACTGGTCTACGAAGACGCCGGCTCCTCCCGCGCCCGGGCCGAGGCCGCAGCGCTGGCCGGGCTGTTGCGCGATGCGTTGGCCTGCCGCGGCCTGCCTGCGACTGACTTGATCGGCCCTGCTCCTCCCTTCTTCGCCCGCTTGCGGGGCCGCTATCGCTGGCAGATGCTGCTACGCCACTCCGACCCGGCCGAGTTCCTGCGCGCTGTCCAGATTCCCGCCGGCTGGCGGGTGGACGTGGACCCGGTGAGCGTGCTGTAGAGAGGCCTCATCCAGAATAAAACACCCGGGCCGTCGAAGGCCCGGGTGTCCTGGTGTTACCAGCGCTCGCTGTTCCTGGCACTCGTCGCTCTCGGCGCTTAGCGCCAGAGGGTAACAGCCAGCAGGTGGAATTGGCAGGCGTTGGCCTGGCCGAAACCTGATCCATCAGTGGGGCTGATCTGTCCTTCGCCCGTGATCATGTTCTGGAACTTCCCTGTAATTGTGCCCCCGCCCTGGCTGGTGTCCACGATTTCAAAGGCCGCGAAGCCGACGATGTGATAGTAGTAACTGCCTCCCTGGCTGGCGGGTTCAGGCTTGGGTCCGGGGATCTGTTCGTAGGCCGGGAATTCGTCGAAGACGGGCGCCCAGATGATCTCGCCCACGGGGGCTGCCCCGATGACACTCGAATCTGTACCAGGCTTGGCGTGGATGTAATCGCCGGTCCGGCAGCCGTTTGCCCATGGGCAGTCGGCGTAGAAGGTCCCATTGTAGCCATGCTCCATCCATTCCTTGAGCACGTTCGCGTCACCGCTCGGGTCCAGAGCACGGGGCCAGCCTTGATCCTCCTCGGTCTGGTTCCAGGCCCAGGCCATGTTCAGCCAGCCGCGGTGCTGGGCCTGGCCGCCCGTGTAATCCACGATGCACCCTTCCAGGCTGGTATCTTTGCAGTTCTTGAAATTGAGGGTAAATAGATCCCCCACGTCCAATGCGTTCACCACTTCAATCGGCACCCCGATCGGCCTTATCCCGCCGCCGGCGAGTGGCCGCCCGCTCATCGCCAGCGCGCCGGCCGCAGCGCCGGCCAGGTCTATCCCGACCAGCGACATGAAATAGGTCTTACGGCTGATCTTGGTGGTCACCGAGATGCCGGTTGCCCCGGTTGGGATGGCGCCGCTGCCCACGCGCCCCAACACGCTCTCGTTGAAGGCGACGTAGTCGGCCACCACGTTACCACTGGCGTATTGCACGCCGTTGGCCTCCGCGTAGTGGATGACCTCCGCGGCGATGGCCGCGTCGTTGACCCCCGGCTTGGCACACATCGCCTCGGCCAGTTTGCGCGTGCCGGCCAGGGCGGCCGCGTCGGCGGCGTTCTGCATGCGGCGGCGCTCCAGGTACACCGTGCCGCCATCAATCGCCAATCCAGCCACGACGAGAAGGGCGAGTATCGCAAAGACAATGATTACCAGCGCTTGCCCGCGCTCTGTACGTCCAGACTTGTTCATCGCTATCACCTCACTTGTTGTTTACAGCCCCCCCGCCAGGATTGACTCGGTAGCCACTGCCCGCAGCCTCAGTTCACCGCTGGGCACGATCACGTTCAACAGGGGCGTCGCCACCGTGAACGAGTAACTGACGGTCACGGTGATTGGTGCCCCCGCTGCTACAGCCGGACAATCCACCTGCACCATGGTGGGATCAATCTGGACCAACGCGCCACTGGCCTCCTGGGCGCGCTGGAGGACCTCGGCCCTCTCATTTGCCTGAGGGTGAATCGCAGCGTAGGACGCTCCCTCCGCCGCCGCGTCGGTGATCGACACGTAGGTATAGTAGAGCCGTCCCAGGTCGAGCACCCCTGCCAGGATGATGAGCAGGATGGGGACGATCAACGCAAACTCGAGCAGGCTCTGTCCCTTCTCACCCTTTCTGTGTTTCATGCGCATCCTCCTACTAAGCCCACGTCACTCAGGCAAGACTTGCCTGGTCTCGGCGTCTATCAACAGCGGGAGCAGGCTCCGATCCTGTGGATCCAACGCGACGATGGCCCACACTGGTTTACCTTGGGCATCCCCTGCCAGGTGCAGGTCCACTACTGCTTGGGGATGTCCGTCGAGAAACGTTCGACCACCGCAGGCCAGGAACACCAGCAACGCATCCCGCGGCCCCGCCTGCCAGGCGCTCTCGGCAGGCATCGTCTGCGGTGCAACCCACACCTGCGCCTGGTTCACCGCCCGCGCGGTCCCAGCGTTCGCGACGACGTCCAGGCTGTAGCCGCCCGCGGGCGAATAGAACACGAACGTCCAGGCACTGGCTCCGTTCAGTAGCGTCTCCTCGCTCGCCGCCTGCCATTGGGCCGAGGCGGACACGAGTTGGGCGTCCGTCGCCTGTGCCTGCGCGGCTGCGCGGGCCTGCCCATAGGCGTCCCATAGAGCGATCGCCGCGCGCGCCGGGGTGGGCGGCGCGGTCTTCGCTGCCGCCAGGCTGGATACATTGCCCCACAGCATGCGCCCCAGCAGCAGCAGATAGCCGATCCCCAGGCCTGCTACTGGTAGCAGGAGTGTCCAGTTCCGTTTGATTTTGTGCGCCATTGCCCTCAATTCCTCATCACCAACGGCAGAAATACTTGGCTGAGGGCGTACGTGTGGTAGACCTGGTAATCAAACATCGCATATTCGCCAGTGCGTTCCTGCCACACACCGTGTAGCTGCCCCAGCGCATCAAATACAATGGATGGCCGAATAGATATCGCATATTCCCCGGCACTGCGTGACATATTTTGTGGACGTGTCCAGGAGTGCCCCCCGTCTCTGGAGCAACTCAGCAACACTTCCTCGGCAGGCTCCACTTGTTCACCCTCTCTAAAACCGTGCCAGGCCACACAGACTGTTACCTGGCCATCCTTCTCCAGCAGGGTCAGGCTAGGAGCACTGTCGGTCGGGTAGAGCTGATTGACGTTCACAGGCTCAGGATCAATCCGTACCGCAGCCGACCACGTGCCACTGGCCTCGTCGTAGCGCGTGTACCGCATATAGTGTTTTCGATCGTACACCTGACCGGCTCCAACTTGCTCCCCCCAGACAACGTGCAAATTTCCGCCTGAATCGGCGGCGATGGCAGGCCAGACCGACAACGTGATCCCCGTGGATAATGTGATGGGGGAAGTCCAGTCCACGCTGTTACCGTTTACTACCCCACGCATGTACATGATCGCTCGCCTGAGCTGCAAGGCACGTTCTTCCCAGACCATGTGCAACGTATTCCCTTCCGGACCGATGGCTAACATCGGATACCACGAGCCAGTGCCTGTGTGGGTGTAGACGACAGTCGCTGTCGGCCATACTGTAGCCGTGAGTGGTCGCATGGCATGGCGAATGTCAGGCTGATTGAAGGCACCACCGCTGAAAACGACGTGCAACCTGCTTGCGCTGGCAGCCAGACTGGGCCGTGTTGAGGTTGACGAGGGAGGCCCCGGAATACGGCGCACTGCATGAGATACCACCTCCGCCTCGTAAATGATAGCCGTATTTGGATAGGTCCCTGCCTGATCACACCAGGTGACGAAGACCTGATCCCCGACGATGACCGCACCAGGCAAATTCGACTCGTCTGCAGTCTGAGTGACCACCGTCGCCAGGGACCATGTATGCCCGTTGTTGCCTGAAGAAGTCACATAAATGTCCCTCGATCCTCCCTCTGACCACTGATCGCTCCATACAACCACCATCCGGCCTGACGAACCAGCCTCGATGACTGGCTGCGCTACCTGGTTACGTGGACTATGGGAGATATCCCGCGGCTCCGTACCACCCCAATCAGGGTCAGTAGCCGCGATGACCGCGCCAGCCATCAGCACCGCCGCTCCCAGTGCGATGGGCCACGCCAGCCACCAGCGGACCTGCCGTGTGCGTTTACTCACCCCCGGCAGAGAGATTGGCAACCGTGAGTCGAGGTCAGCCAGATGCATAACGTTTCTCCCACTCAGCCTCTGTACATGATGATTATTACAACAACCTCATCTTCAGCAATCTGGACACCGGGCACCGTACCCGAATACCGGACGCCGTCAATCCATGTCTCACCGATCACCGTATAGGTGCCCGCTGGCAGGTTCGAAAGTGTGTATTGGGCCTCATTGTCGGAGGTCGTGGAGGCGACTACGTTGCCCCCTCCGTCCAGGCAGCGCACAGTGGTGCGCCCGTGCGGCACGGGGATACCGGTCAGCGAGACCCACGTCTCCCCCATGATCATACCGCTCCCTACCAGTGGAGGAGGCGGAGGTGTGCCTTCCCTGGAGACTGTCACCACGATGGGGCCACGATCGTTGTCCCCCTCGTTCAGTTCGCCCACCTGGTTCCAGGAGTCGGCGAAGGCCCAGATGGCGTAGGTACCGGTGTACTCGAAGCCGTTCTGCACGGTGATGGTGAGCACCGTGCTTTCGTTCACCCCCAGGCCGCTCACCGCGGCCCAGGCGATGCCCGTCGTCTGCGAAGTGGGCCTCGATACGTAGAGGTCTACCCAGAACAGGTTGTTGACCGGGCGGGTGCCGATGTTCTCCACCGCCACCTGGAAGTCGAGCGGCTGGTAGGTCGAGATTGGCTCGGTCGCCAGCAGGCTCAGGCCGGTGACCACCAGGTTCGGCGCCGGGCAGGGGGACAGGAAGGGCGTGCCGACCTGAAAGGTCTGGCCGTTGACGGCGCTGACCTGGTGTACGCCCGCCGTCGCATTGACGGCGATTTGCGTTTCCCACGGGGATGGCGTGTCGTTGGCGCTCAGGGTCTTGATGGTGCTGCCGTCCCACTTGATGGTGATGTTGTCGTTCTTGTTCTGGTACTGCCAGTTGTAGCCCCTGACGGTGATCGTCACCGAACTGGAGGGCCCGCACTGCGGCGAGATGACCAGGTAGGCGCTGGTGGTGCACGCCTCGACGGTGGCCGAGACGTTCTCCCCATACCCGCTCACGTTCACGGTCTGGCCCGCTTGCAGAGGCTGATCGGCGGGCAGGGTGAAGGTAAAGTGCCCGCTGGCATCTACGGTCGTGCGGTCCTGGTAGCCGGTGGCCGCGATGAGCAGGGTGACGGCCCGGTTGGGCTCGCCCGTGCCTCCGGCGACGATGCTGCCGTGGCAGAGGCGGTTGATCACGATGGGATCAAAGTTGCCGCCGACGACGGCCGAGTCCCACTGGGCGTACGCCTCCACCACGATCACGTGACCGGCCACCAGCGGTGGCAGGTTCTCGAACCGGAACGTGCCGTCCGCCGCAACGATGACACTGTTTCTGGCTGGCGCAGGGAAGTTGCCGTCCATGAGGTCGCGGATGTAGAGCGTGCGCCCGGCGTGGGCGGTGCCCGTAACCACCGTGCTGCCTTCCTGGAGCGGTTTGTGGATGATGATGGGATCCAGTACCTCCAGCACCAGCACCGTTACGCTGCTGCTGTCGCTCACCGGGTTGCCCGCTGGATCGCTGCCTGTCGCCGTGACGTTGTTCACCGTCGTCTCGTAGATGCGATAGGAAACCTGCCACGACACGGAATTCCCTACCGCCACGTTCGACGGAGCAGCAGTGGTGCCGAGGCTGTCCACGACGGTCGCGTTGGTCAGGTCCGCATCGCCGGTATTCCGCACGGTGTAGGTAAAGTTCACGGCCTCACCGGGGTAGATCGTCTGGGGGCTGGCGACCACCGTCAGTTCCATGGCGGGTCCGATGACCGTCACCGTGGCACTGTCGTCGTCGCTCACCGTCCCGCTCTGGGGGTCGGTACCCGTGGCCGTGGCCGTGTTCGTCGTCGTAGTAATGATGTTCTCGTTGGCGGTGCTGCTCGCCGCCGCCCCTGCCGCCAGGTCGCCGATCGGGATGGTGTTTCCCAGGTCATCCACGATGGTCACGTTGGTCAAGTCCACGTTGCCGGTATTGGTGACGGTGTAGGTGAACTGCACTACTTCACCCGACTGCACGGTCTGGGGATTGGCCATCACGCTGATGAGGATGGCAATGGTGCTGGGATCGCAGACGTCGCCGATCCCGTCACCGTCGGCATCGGCTTGGTCAAAGTTCGGGTCCAGAGGGCAGTTGTCGTCGGAATCGTAGACCCCGTCCCCGTCGCTATCGTCCATACCACCTCCCCCTGGGCCAGGGGGGTTCCACGCCGCGCCCAGCGTGGTGACGGTCCGTGCGGCTTGGGTCTCAATGTGCAGCGTGCGGATGATCGGCTGGATCACGGGGGTGAGGGTCGGGAGGTCGTACGTGAGATGTATCAGCACCCGGTCCCCAATTTGGATCCTCCCCGTGTCGGTAAATACTGTGGTGCCGGGGCCGCCGTCGTAGGACACGCGGATGTCTACGGCGCTAGCATCCCCGATCGAGATCTTGCTCGTCACCCGGGAGGTGATACCTGGCACGTCGCTGGGATTGACGACGCCGTACCGCGCTCCCTCCCGGGCCGCATTGAACATGCCGGTGTAGACGGTAAAGGCGTAGCCAAACTCCACGATGCCCAGGATGAGCAACAGCAGGACGGGCAGGATCAACGCAAATTCCACCAATCCTTGCCCTGAGGAGCGCCGTGCAGAACTGGGGAACAGAAACGCTTGGGACCGCTGGGGGCCTTGGCGCAGCAACGCCAACGGCGCCCGGCAGTCTGGGGGTCGGTTGTGGTTCACTTTCATGTTTTAACCTCACCTTGTGGTAAACTACGTGGCGTCGAGTCCAACGCCCCGCCCCATCTCTCTGCTGTGGTGTCTCGCGCCAATGCCACCAACGACCTGTGGCAACCTATTCTAACCGTATAACGGGGGCCTATTGCAATCGGTACGGCCCCTCCGATCTGTCGGTACAAAAGTACTAAGGTAATCGCCCAAACACAATAATGGGCCTCTACCGGTGCGTCCACACACACCGGGAAAGGCCCGCCCGCGCAAGTGACTGACGTGGGTACTCGCCGATCGAGCATAGCCGTCAGTCTCCACGTACATCCTACCGCAGCCGGGTTACAGGCAGGTAAGCAGCAGGCTCAAAAACCGCCAAAACCGAAGGAAAAGCAGTTGACGCACGCCAGGGGGCGTGGTATAATATAGTCACAAACTAGACCAAGAAAGACGGCGAACAGGAGGAGTAGGCGGGATCGGCCCTGGCGAACCGATTCCGGGAAGAGAAGAGGGTGCCGGCCCTGGCCGGTGGCTGCGAACCCTCGCAGTGCCCCCCGCCGAAGGTCGCCTGGGAGTCGAGAGGGTCAACGGAGGAACGGATTTCCGATAGCCCTCTCCGGGTTCGCCCGTTAGCGCGAGGGCCCTTGTTGGAGGGCTGCTAGAGTGCGACGATAGGACACGGATTCTCAGGATTTGCGATCCTGTCGTTGAACCAGGGTGGTACCACGGAAGGTTGCCCCTTTCGTCCTTGGACGAGAGGGGCTTTTTGTTTAGGGAGTATGCGATGGACGGATGGGGGAACTGGCTCGGCGTCCCTTGACGGGGGAGCAAAGCGGGGGTAAAATGCAAGTGCCACCATGGTGGCACATCCGCTAGTGGAGGTGAGAAGATGGGAGTGGTCAAGTTGACAATCAGGCTACCCAGGGCCTTGCACCAGGCACTGCAACGTAAGTCGCAGAGCGAAGGGCGCTCTCTCAACCAGACTGTCGTCGAGGGGCTGCGGCGATCCCTGGAGACGCAGGTGACCTACGAGACCGAGCGTGAGCGCACCGAGCGCGTGCTCCGCGAAAGCGGCATGCTGGTGGAACTCGGGCCAGCGTGGGACAAGTACATCGAGGGGGCACCTGACGTCACCGTCGAGGAAATCCGCGAGTTGTGGAAGGGCCAACGCCCTCTCTCGGAGGACATCATTGCGGATCGGGGTGAGCGCTGATGGGCAGCCTTTACCTGGACAGCAGTGCCGTCGTCAAATACTACATCGCAGAGACGGGTAGTACGTGGGTGCAACAGATAGTTGATGACCGGGAGAACACGGTCACTGTCTCTCAGTTGACTGCGGTCGAGGTTGCAGCAGCCGTGGAGAGGCGCAGGCGTGCGAAGGAAATCAGCCAGCGCCATCGAGTGCGTACCCTGGCCAGGTTGGGGATAGATTTTCGCCAACGGTACACGATCGCTCAGGTCAGTGACCCAATCGTCGAGTTAGCAGTGGAACTGACCGGGCGTCATCCCCTGCGTGCTTACGATGCTGTACAACTGGCAACTGCGCTAGAGCTTAATCAGATTCTGCGCGGCAATCGCCTCCCGCCCCTCACGTTTATTTCTGCTGACAAAGCGCTGTGCGACGCGGCCAGGGCGGCGGGGCTGCGCGCCGAGGATCCGAATGATCATCCATAGGCGACGCAGACCAGGCGGGGCTTCCGGGTGACCACAGACGGAGGTGAGCGTATGGTGCACCACAAGCGCTACAATCCGAGCGACGTAGAGCCCCGGCTCCAGGCTTTCTGGCAAGAGTCGGGCATCTACCACTTCGATCCCGCGGCCGCCGGGCCGGTCTATTCGATTGACACCCCTCCGCCGACCGTCTCCGGCCACCTGCACCTGGGGCACGTCTACTCCTACAGCCAGACCG
>Ga0315274_10014597_pt1 | contig 11135 bp, 8 predicted proteins | sample YL17G02_20_MG_FD_203700 | JGI IMG/M metagenome (GOLD analysis project Ga0315274, IMG submission 203700) | Sediment microbial communities from Yellowstone Lake, YNP, Wyoming, USA - YL17G02_20 | ecosystem: Environmental > Aquatic > Freshwater > Lake > Sediment | place: USA: Wyoming | collected...
ACAAAAGCGCAATCCGGCCGAACCCCGATCGAAATCATTGCCTTCGGTTATCGGACACGGGAGGACAAAAGACTCCTTCGGCAGTTCGTGGATTTCCATTGGGGCCATTACGAGAACGATCCCCAATACATACCGCTCCTGGATTACGAATACCTGGGATTCGGGCTGCTCGGCATCCGCGGATTTTTCGAGCCGGTGAATCTCTTCTTCAAACACGCGGACATGCGGTTCTTTCTCGCGAAAAAGGACGGCCGGATTGTCGGCCGCTGCAACGCATTCGTGAACCACAACCACAACAGGCACTGGAACGACAAGATCGGATTCTTCGGGCAGTTTGAATCCACCGAGGACCAAGGCGTCTGCCGGGCCCTGGTCCGCGCGGCCGAAGGCTGGCTCAGGGGGCAGGGCATGACCACGGTCCGCGGTCCGCAGAACCTTCCCGTGAACGAAGCCACGCCCGGCATCATGACCTTCGGCTTCGATTCGCGTCCCGTGATGTATTACCATTATACAAAACCTTATTACGAACCTCTTCTTCTGGGTGCGGGGTTCAAGCCGATCAAGCGCGTGCTGTCGTGGGAGGCGGATGTCCAGAGGCCGATGGAGGAAAAACTCGAACGGCTGGGGCAGAAAATCATCGACCGGTACGGAATCACCATCGAGCACTGGGGCAAACGGCCGCTGAAGGAACGCAAACGCGAGATGTTCGAGGTGTACAACGACGCCTGGAACGACAATTTCGGGTTCGTCCCGTTCGAGCAGGACGAGTTTTACCGGATCGTGGACGACATGCAGTTGATCATGGATAAGGACCTCTTTCTCTTCCTCTACGTCAAGGGAGAACTGGCCGCGTTTTTCGGCGGAGTGCCGAACGTCACCGAGAAAATGAAGCCGATTCCCGGACTCCGGCGGGCGGAACTGCTGCGCGCCCTGAAGATGATCCTCGGCAAGGGCGCAGTCAAGGGATTCCGCCTGGGATACCTGGGAGTGAAGAAAAAATACCGCAGGCTGGGACTCGACGGCGTCATGATCTGGAAGCAGAAACAGTACGCCCAGAAAAAGGGATACCAGTATTGCGACATGGGCTGGGTGCTGGAGGACAACGTTCTTACGGTGCGGCTCAGCGAAATGGTGGGAGGCAGGCTCTCGAAAACATACACGGTTTTCGAGAAGCCCGTCGAATGATCGACCGCGAAACCCTGAAAGGATTTCACGCCTGGTTCGACGGCTACGTCCAGGGTTTTCTATTTCCGGATGCGACGCTTCAAAAAAACAGTCAGGTCAAGATCGATCACAGCAAAAGAGTGTGCACGGAGATCGCGAACCTGGGCCGGAGCCTTGGCATGGACGAGCCGGGCCTCCATTTCGCGGAAACGGCCGCGCTGTTCCACGACGTGGGCCGGTTCGAGCAATTGTCCCGTTTCATGACCTTTTCGGACCACCACTCGGTCAACCATGCCGAACTCGGCATATCCGTTCTGAAGTCAGAGGGAGTCCTCGACCGCCTCCCGGAGTCCGACCGGGACGGATTGTGCGGCGTGATCTGCAACCACAACCGGTTCGCGATTCCCCAGTCCGAATCCGGATTCCGCCTGACGATGAGCCGGCTGCTTCGCGACGCGGACAAACTGGACATTTACAGGATTATGATCGAGTATTACCGGAACGGCGGGGGAGAGGACAACACGGTCGCCCTGGGGCTCCTGGACATCCGGGAAATTTCACCGGAGGTCATGGAGGATCTGGCGGCCGGGAGGCTCGTCCTCTCGGAACACCTCCGGACCATCGATGATTTCAAACTGATGAAAATGGGATGGGTTTACGACCTGAATTTTCCCGCTTCCTTCGCCGCGGTTCGCGAACGAAGTTACCTCGAAGCCATCCGTGGCATGCTGCCGGACACGGATGAAGTGTGTCGCGCCTACACGCGGGTCCGAACCCACCTTGATGCGAAATGCGGGGTGCCTTCCGTTTCGGGAATCGAAATGATTGCTCAGAGCGCTTCATAAGATTATTAACAGGATGATGAAAAACCAAAGATGACCACGGAAGGTCACGGAAAAAACTGAAAACGGGATATTTCCCTATTATACGCCTGATCCGTGGGCATCCGTGGTAATTCGTTCGTTCCCGGATGTATATTAAAATGGTTTTTCAACAGCCTGTTAAATGCGATAAGATTTATCCTAAATTGGAGTCATACTGTCAACTTGAACGTGCTATGAGCAATATGATCAAAAGCTGAAGAGGGAAAGGCATGTGGCCGATCATGTCGGAAGACGAATTCGCGAGGGTCGAGGCGGACAGCGGCAACACCGTGGTCCTGCGCGGCGGCGTCTGGTGGAGGAAAGTGCGGCCGCTGTTTTTCCGGCCGCTCCTGCCCTTTCAACCCTGCCGGCCGGAAGCGCTGAAGGGGGCCTTCGGTCCCTTCACCGGAACCCAGCACGCCGTGGATCCGGACCAGCCCTTCAATTCGTATTTCAACCTGCTCATCTGGGACCGTCTTCAGGAGTATGCCCTCTCCGGAGTGACCCAGCAAACGCGATCAAAGATCCGCAAGGCGCTCGAAAACCGGATCGAGCTGGCCCCGGTTGCAGATCCGGAGGCCTTTGTCGGAGAGGCGTATCCCGTTTACCGCTCCTTTTTTTCAAGGACCCGTTATGGTTTTCAATCCGAACGGCAGGACCGGGAGGGGTTCGAGGCCTGGGCGAGAAAGCTCCTTTCCCATCCGAAGCTCCTGGTGCTGACCGCCATCCGCGAAAAGAAACTTGTTTCCATATACATCAGCTGCAGGGTCGGGAACGCGGTCGTTCTCAAGGCCGCGATCAATTCGGACGAAGCGCTCCGGATCCACGCTCCGGACCTCGCGATCCACCACTACCGCGAGCAGGCGTCGAAGATCCCCGAAATCCGCTTTCTGTATGACAGTTTTTACCAGGAGCATGAGAGCGTGAACACCTTCAAGATCCGGCGCGGCGCGCGCGTGGAAGCCTTTCCCGCCAGGCTCCGGATTCCCGTCGCTTTCGAGGTTCTTCTCAAGTCTTTCCGAAAAAACGAATACCGGCAATTGCTCGGGCTCGACCCCGAAGCACTGCAGACGATCACCGACACGAACCCCCCATCTTCCTGAAGGGAGGATACCATGAAAATGTCCGCGTCCCTTGTCTGTGTCCTTTCCGCCGCATTGTCCCTTCACGCCCTCGCGGCCGGGCAGGCGGTCCCGGGAGATTCCCCCATACCCCTCGATACAAGCGTCACCGCGGGTGCGCTGAGCAACGGACTGCGGTACTTCATCAAAACCAACCATAAACCCGAGAAACGAGCCGATCTCAGACTCGTGGTGAACGCCGGGTCCGTTCTTGAGGACGACGACCAGGCCGGGTTGGCTCATTTCACCGAGCACATGGCGTTCAACGGCACGACGCATTTCAAGAAACAGGAACTCGTCCGCTACCTCGAATCCATCGGCATGGCCTTCGGTCCGGAGGTCAACGCATACACGAACTTCGACGAGACGGTGTACATGCTGACGGTGCCGACGGACACGGCGGATGTGATGGACAGGGCCTTTCTGATACTCCAGGACTGGGCGAAGGAACTCCTGTTCGAGAACGACGCGATCGCCGGTGAACGCGGCGTCGTGATCGAGGAGTGGCGCCTCGGCCGGGGCGCCGATGCGCGCATCCAGGACAAGCAGTTCCCCGTCCTGTTCGCGGGGTCCCGTTACGCGGACCGGCTGCCCATCGGCAGGAAGGAAGTGCTCGAAACATTCAAACCCGAAACCCTGAAGCGGTTTTACCGGGACTGGTACCGGCCCGATCTCATGGCCGTGATCGCGGTGGGCGATTTCAACAAGGCGTCCGTCGAATCTTCGATCCGTTTCCGCTTCAAGGATTTCGCGGCTCCCCCGGACAAAAGGCAGAGGAATACATTCGAGATCCCCGACCATCCGGATACCCGGTTCGCAATCGTCTCCGATCCGGAAGCCACGGGTTCGGAAATCGGCGTGTACTACAAGAATGCCCCGCCATCCGAAAAAACGGTCTCCGATTACCGCCGGATCGTGACCGAAAACGTCTATGACGCGATGATGAACCAGCGGCTTTTCGAACAATCGCGCCGGCCCGATCCTCCCTTCCTTTATGCGCTCTCCGGCAAAGGCCGGATCGTCCGTTCGAAGGGGGTCTATTACATGGGCGCGGGCGTGAAGGACAACGGCATTCCGGACGGACTGGAGGCCCTTCTCACCGAGGCGGAACGCGTCCGCCGGTTCGGATTCACCCCGGGGGAATTCGACCGGGCAAAACGCGACATGGTGCGATCGCTGGAGAAGGCCGTCGCCGAGGGCAGCAAGACCGAATCGTCGGCTCTCGCCTCGGAACTTGTCCGGCATTTCCTCGTCGGCGAACCCGATCCGGGGCCCGCGTGGGAACTGGAAACCACGAAGGCGGTGTTCTCCGACCTTGGCTTGGATCAACTCAACCGGCTCCCCGCGGAATGGATGCCGGACGCCAACCGCGCGGTGCTCATCGGCCTTCCCGAAAAAACGGGTGTGCGAAAACCCTCCGAAGCCGAATTGAAGGCCGTGTTCAGCAATGTCCGTTCAAAAACGATCGAACCTTACCGCGACGACGCGATCGACCGCCCGCTGGTGCCGGCCGTCCCCGTCGCGGGTCGCATCACTTCGGTGAAAACCAACCCGACCCTCGGCACCACGGAATGGACGCTTTCCAACGGCATCCGCGTGGTCCTCAAGCCCACTGATTTCAAGAACGATGAAATCCGCTTCACGTCCTTCAGCCCGGGCGGCAACTCCCTCGTGACGGACGGCAACGCAATCGCCGCCGCGACGGCAGTGCCCGTCATCAGGGAGGGGGGAGCGGGCGCGTTCACCAATGTCCAGCTCGACAAGAAACTGACGGGAAAGGTCGTCACCGTGTCGCCCTCGATCGGCATGCTCACCGAGGGGATTTCGGGAAGCGCGTCTCTACAAGACACCGAAACAATGTTCCAACTTGTCTATCTATATATGACCGCGCCGCGCAGGGACACCAGCGCCTTCCGTTCGTACCGCGAACGGATGCGGGGCATGCTCGAGAACCGGTCGAAACAGCCGGAATCCGCGTTTTTCGACACGCTTCAGGTGACGCTCGCGAGACATCACCGGCGGGCGAGGCCCTGGTCGCTGTCGCTTCTCAACGAAATGAACCTCGACAGCTCCTTCGCGATATACAGGGACCGTTTCTCCGACGCGGGCGACTTCACGTTTTTCTTCGCGGGGAATTTCCGGCCCGACTCGATCAAGCCCCTGATCGAAACCTGGCTCGGCGGCCTGCCCTCGCACGGCCGGAAGGAATTGTGGAAAGACCTGGGCATCCGCCCACCCAGAGGGTTGATCGAAAAAGTCGTCCGCAAGGGTATCGAATCCAAGAGCCGCGCGGCGCTCGTGTTCACCGGTCCCTGGAACTGGTCCCCGGAAAACAACCACCGGTTCGAATCCATGGCCGGGTTCCTCCGCATCCGGCTGCGAGAGGTTCTGCGCGAGGATCTGGGAGGAACCTATGGCGTTTCCGTCTCTCCATCCGTCACCCTGCATCCGGACGCGGAATACAGCCTGTCCATCTCGTTCGGCTGTTCTCCTGACCGGGTGGGGGAGCTGACCCAGACGGTTTTCAGACAGATCGACACGCTCATGACCAAGGGGCCCAGACCCGAGGACCTCGCCAAGGTGAAGGAAATTCAGCGGCGTGATTACGAAACCAATATGAAGCAGAACGGGTACTGGCTTGACGCGCTCTGGGGCGCCGCATTCACCGGGCAGAATCCGGAACAGATCCTGAAAACGCCGGATCTGATCGCCAGACTGTCGGTCGACGGGATCCGGAAGACGGCGAACGAAGTGTTCGACCTGACGAATTACGTCAAGGTGATCCTTCTGCCGGAGGGATCCGGCGCGCCCTGATCCGAAGTCTGTGCCTATGATTCGGGAGGCCTACTAAGAAACTCAGGGGGTGTTCGATAACATAGACCATTTTCCGCTAACCCGCCGGGGATTGCGTCAGTCACGGTGTGGGTTTTGGTGGTGGATTCCCCCTTTGAAAAGGGGGAATAACATTGAGCGGGTGATGCTTTTCTAATGGCTGTCGGTACTGAGTTTCTTTTTTGAAAGAACGGCGCCTGCGCCGTGGAGCTACTCGCAGTGACGGCGAGTTGTTTTATGTTTATAAAAGTCCGCTGAGTTTCATGGCAGCGCGGATCAAAACGGTTAAAATTCAGTTTTATTCCGCGTAAAAATTGATTATATTATCGATCCTTGTCCGGGTGGAATTGAATCGAACCGTTTCAGGAGGCCGTCCATGTCCGCCGAACTGGGAGCCCTGTTGACCGCGGCCCTTTCGATCGGATTTTTTCATACGCTCATCGGACCCGATCATTACATTCCCTTTGTGATGATGGGCAAGGCCAGAAACTGGTCCGTGCCCAAAACCGCGACCGTGACCTTTTTCTGCGGCGTCGCCCACATTCTGAGCTCCGTGGTTCTCGGGCTTGTCGGTATTTTCTTCGGCGTGGCCCTTCACAGGCTGGTCCGCATCGAATCCATCCGGGGGAACCTGGCGGCATGGGCGCTCATCGCCTTCGGGCTGGCATATGGCATCTGGAGCCTGAAGAAGGTCTTGAAAAACCGGTCGCATGAACACGAGCACCTTCACGAGGACGGGCTCGAACACGCGCACACGCACGTCCATTCGCGCGGACACTCGCACCTGCACCCGAACACCGACTCGTCCACCATCACTCCCTGGGTTTTGTTCACCATTTTCATATTCGGGCCCTGCGAACCGCTGATCCCCCTCCTGATGTTCCCCGCCGCGAAAAACAGCCTGGCGGGCATGGCCCTCGTCACCGCGGTGTTCGGCGCGGCCACGATTCTCACCATGCTGGGCATGGTCCTTCTTTCCGTCTACGGATTCCGGCTGCTGCCTTTCAAGTCGCTCGAAAAATACAGCGGCGTGATCGCGGGAGCGGTGATTTTCCTCACCGGAATGGCCATTCAGTTCCTCGGATTGTGACGATCCTTCAGGCGGGCCGCATGCATACCCCCCGCAATTTGATCGGATGACCCGGTGTCCATACTGCAGATTCCCCCGATTTCCTCGCTCGGTCTGATCCTGTCGTGCCAGTGCAGCAACGAATGCCGGCACTGCCCGCCATTCTCGTCAGTGCGTCGCCCTTTCACTCGGAATTCATCCCCCTCGACCGCGTGGAGCGCGCCGTACGCGTCGGGCGGAAGGTGTTCGGCGCCGAAGGCGTCCTTCTGTACACGGATTTTTTCTACGACCAGCTGCGGACCGCGGACCCGAAGTATCCCATTACGTTCGAGGACTACCTGGAAGCGATCGGGCTGGACCGCGCCGCGCTTTTCCTCTCGGACCGGTATGGCCTCATTCCCAACGACTCCCTTTTCGCGGGAATCGATCTGTTGGATTAAAATTTCACGCAAAGGACGCGGAGGGGGAATGGAAGTATGGGAGTGTATCATTAAATATGATCCATACGGACCAGTGACATGAAATCCGACGATCCCCTGCTTGAATCCGTCACGGCGCGCGACCGTATCTTCGACGGGGCATTTCTCCGCCTCGACCGGCTGACCGTTCGCCTGCCGGACGGCCGCACGGCGGCACGTGAAGTCGTGGTCATGCGTAATTCGGTCGCGGTGCTGCCGATGGACTCGGATGGCAACGTGCGCCTCGTCCGCCAGCACCGGCCGGCCATCGGCAGGACGCTTTTCGAAGTGCCAGCCGGACTCATCGATGCGGGCGAGTCCCCCTCCGACGCGGCGGTCCGCGAATGCGAGGAGGAGACGGGCGTGCGCCCCGGCAGGCTCCGCGAGTTGATCACCTATGCCCACGTGGAGGGATATTCCACCGCGTTTATGACGCTTTTTTACGGTACGGAGCTCGATCGAACAGGCAGGATCCGCCTCGATGCGAACGAATTCGTCGAACCGATGACGATGCCGTTCGACGAACTGCTCGCGCTGGTACGGTCCAACCAAATCATTGATTCGAAGACGATTCTCTGCGCGATGATGGTGAGGGAGATATTGTTTAAATAATAATACAGGAAAACCGTTCGCGCTGAGTCCCGTGTCCGGAATTATTACTCAGAGCGCTTTATAAGTTGACAAAAATCGGCGATTTTGAGCCTAATTCAATATGGTATTATCAACTTGTTTGGCGCTCTGAGTAATAACTCTGTCGAAGCGCGAATTTCGCCGTTCATCCTTCGACAGCCCTTCGGCAGGCTCAGGGCAGGGCTCAGGACGAACGGCGAGATTTTCCAAAGTCCAATAATAGTACAAAATAGGAAGGCAATCCGCCCAACCCCTCCTCAACCACGAAATGTCATTCCGCATAAGGCCTGGCGAACCGTTTTTCGTAGGCATCGTTTTCCTTCAGCTGTTTGTTCCAGTAAAAATCCATCAGACCGGTTTTGGCCAGAATTGAATAACCCATGCGTGCCCATTTGGGCAGCCTTTCGGGTTTGGCCTGACGCCGCGCGAGTGTCGAGTCGAATTGCCCCGATGATCCGAAATCGCCTCAACGGCTTTTTCCCAGCAATAACACGGTGCTTCTCGGATTGGCGAGGTATGCGTCCGCGGGATTGAGAAGAATTTCTGCGCCCGGCTCCATCAGGTCCTCCCCGAGCGGCAGGCTGGTGTCCAAAATCCGGTACCACCGTTTTCCGCCGTCCAGACCCGGCAGGATGACCCGCTGAAGACGAAAATCGGCGTTCAGGATGATGAAGAGCCGGTAATCGCCGAGGGACGATTTCTCCTCGCTCCCATCCAGCAGGATGCACAGGGTGCGGCATCCGGGATCGCCCCAAGCGGGATTGCCGCCTTCAGGAGAATACCAGGAGAGGTCCGGCACGTCGTTCGCATTCAGATCCTTTCCCAGGTAGAACCGGCGTCTCTGAAGCACCGGGTACCGGCGGGTCAAAGCAATGGCTTTCCGGAAAAACTCGAAGATCCCGGCGTTCTTTTCCGCCAGCTCCCAGTCGTACCAGCTGATGGCGTTGTCCTGACAGTAGGCGTTGTTGTTTCCGCCCTGGGTACGCATGAATTCGTCACCGCCGAGAATCATGGGAGTGCCCGAGGCGAAGAGCAGGAAGCAAACGTGATCCTTGATCTGCTGTTCGCGGAGACGGAGGATATTGCAATCGCCGGTAGCGCCTTCGGCGCCGCAGTTCCAGGAGTTGTTGTCGTCCGATCCGTCCCCGTTCTTTTCGCCGTTTGCCTCGTTGTGCTTGTCGTTATAAGAGACCAGATCGTGAAGCGTAAATCCGTCGTGGCACGTGACGAAGTTGACGCTGTTGCAGGCCTCGCGGCCGCTGCCGGCGTACAGATCGGCGGACCCGGTCATGCGCCAGCCCAGTTCGGCGACCTGACCCATATCCCCCTTGACGAATTTCCGCACCGTATCGCGGAACCTGCCGTTCCATTCGGACCAGTCAACCGGAAAATTCCCCACCTCGTACGTCCCCAAATCCCAAGGCTCGGCGATCAAAAGGATCCGGTTCAGCACGGGGTCCTGAGAGACCGCCTCGAAGAATCCCGAGGATTTCTGAAAGCGCATGTCCCAGCCAATGCGGCCCAGAACCGAGGCCAGGTCAAAGCGGAAACCGTCCACGTGCATGGTCTCGACCCAGTAACGCAGCGAATCCATGACCAGCCTGAGCGCGGGGGGATTGTCCACGTTCAGGCTGTTGCCGCATCCGGTGAAGTTGTTGTAATAGCGCGAAGGCTCGTGAGGCGGACCGGTCAGGCTGTAATAGGTCGGATTGTCGATCCCCTTCAACGAAATCGTGGGACCCAGCTCATTCCCTTCACCCGTGTGGTTGAAGACCACGTCCAGAATGACCATGATGCCCGCCCTGTGCAGTTCGCGGACCAAGGTTTTAAACTCCTGCACCGCGCAGCCCGGCCGCGTGCCCGTGCCATAGGATGATTCTGGAGCAAAGAAGCCGATGGTGTTGTATCCCCAATAATTGGTCAATCCGCGGTTCCGGAGGAAATCGTCGGTATAGTGCTCGTGCACTGGCAGAAGCTCGACCGCGTTGATGCCGAGCCGTTTGAGATACGGGATTTTTTCGATGAATCCAAGATAGGTTCCAGGATGCCGGACGCCGGAGGAAGGATGGGCGGTGAATCCTTTTGGGTGCACCTCATAAAGAAAACTCTTTTCGGGAGGAATGTCGGGAGGGGCGTCGCCCTGCCAGTCGAATGCGTCGTCGATGACGATACTTTTCGGCACGATCGCCGAATTGTCCCTGAGATCGGGCGAGAGATCCTTCGCGTCGGACAGAGGATCGTAGGCCAGAAGGAGGTTATCCAAGTTGACGAATTTATGGGTGATTGCCCGTGCGTAGGGGTCCAGCAGGACTTTGTGCTCGTTGAACCGCAGTCCGGCCCGCGGATTGTACTCTCCCCGAACCTTATAGCCGTACAATTGGCCGGGCTTCACGCCATGGACGAATGCATGCCAGATGTATCGGGTGCGGTTTTCCAGCCGAATGCTGTCAGTGACGCGTTCTCCCGTTACGTCGAAGAGGAGCAGGAACACCTCGGAGGCATGCTGGGAATACAGGGCGAAGTTCACGCCGTCTTGCTGCAGCGTCGCTCCCAGGGGATAATACCTGCCTTTGGAGATGCGCTTATCGGAGGAATGATTCAGTCCATTCGTCACCGTTTTTCCCTTCTGGAAGGTCGGATTTTACGGAGTGATTATCCAGTAGTCATTCTAACAAACAAATCTCCGAAATGCAAGAGGATTTACAGTTCCGGTCAAGTTGCTTGCATGACGGGTAATCCGGTAAAAAATTCCATGCCGACATGGAAAAAGTTGCCGAAGATTTGAAGTAAGAAAATTCATTTTTGATGTTTTCCGGTAAAGATGCAGATCGTAATTCCATATTAATTTAATAATTAAGGTAAGGTCCGTCAAATTGATAAAAACTGGCACAGGGATTGTATATCCCATATAATAGACAAAAATTCCTTTCCTCTTCCCCTAAAGCCGTTGTTTCAAAGCAACGGCTTTTTTTAATAGTGCGCCCGGCAGGGCGCACTT
>Ga0315274_10014598_pt1:0-10000 | contig 11134 bp, 10 predicted proteins | sample YL17G02_20_MG_FD_203700 | JGI IMG/M metagenome (GOLD analysis project Ga0315274, IMG submission 203700) | Sediment microbial communities from Yellowstone Lake, YNP, Wyoming, USA - YL17G02_20 | ecosystem: Environmental > Aquatic > Freshwater > Lake > Sediment | place: USA: Wyoming...
CCGCGACCTCTCGGCCAATCCCACAAAAAAAAAAACTTCAAAAAACTCTTCTTCTCACCATTCGTCCTTGACGCCGTACTTTGCCCTCAGCGCCGGCTTCTGCTTCAGGTCCCTCAGCGCCGCGAAGTCGTCCGGCGAGTCCGACGGCACGGAAGTGACGATGCCCGTCCCCTTGGTCATGGAGATCGTGAGCAAAGGAAGAACAAACAGCGTGCCGTGCGGCGCGCGGGGCGCCGAGAGCGGGACTCCCAGGAGCGCCTGTCCCGAGACGACCGCGACGGGGGCCGGGCTCGGGTCGGGCCCCGAGGCCAGGAGGTCCTGGTAGGCCATGTTGCGGGCCGCGTGCCCTCCCACGATGTAGAGAGGAGGAGGTGAGGCGGAAGAGGAAGGGTTTCCGTCGGAATCAGCAGCAGCAGCAGCAGCAGAAGCAGAGGCAGAAGCAGAAGAAGGGGAAGAGGGAGAGGCTCCCTCGTAGACTCCGTACTCCCCGGCGGGGAGCGCCCAGCAGTTGGTCTGCCCGAACATGGTCTCGGGGCGGAGCGTCGCCGCCAGCAGGAAGATGGGCGAGCCCGGGTGCGACGCCGCGAGCCGGGCCGCGACGGCCGAGAAGCCGCAGCAGGCCTCCAGCTCCTCGGCACGGACGCGCATCTTCACCAGGCAGTACTCCTGGGGGCCGACGCCCTCGCCGCTGGCCCTGTCGTGGTCGGCGCAGGGCTGGCCGTCCTTGGGGCTGAAGACGGCGGCGCGCTTGTCCTGTCCGAGAGTCGAGAGGCAGGGAGAGAGAGAGAGAGGAGAGAGACGAAGGGCGTTTTGAGATGGAAGGAAAACACGAGTTTTCCCACCCCCGACTTTTGAATTTCCGGTGCCTCTTTTTCTCTTCTCTCTAATTCTCTCTCTCTCTCTCTCTCCTTCTCTCTCTGTAAGAAATGAAAACAAAACTCACCTTGACGACCTTGCCGGCTTTCCGCAGGCAGTTGAATTGCCTGTTCGATTGTGGGAGAAGCATTCGAGGAAGAGAAAAGAGAAAGAGGTTTTAAGTTTTTTCCCTTCCTTTGTCTCTCTATCGTTCTGAGGCCTTCACTGCTCTCTCTCCCTCTCTCCCACTCTCTCGCTCACTCTCTCTCTCTCTCTCGCTTCAAAAAGAAACAGAGAAGACAAACGTCAAAAAAATCTCCCCTCACCAGCGCACGAAAGAGTCGTAGAAAGGATTCGCGTCCGTCGTGATGAAGCTGCGCCGCCAGTCGACGCCGCAGCCCATCGCCGTGATGTCCCTCTTCGCCAGGGGGGGGAAGAACTGCAGCCAGTGCGCCGGGTCCCTGAAGGCGGGGATGTCCTCCTCGGCGATTCCCGACAGCTTCATGATCTCCCACTGCGTCGCTCCCGCGCCCTTCTTGGCGGCCGCCTTCGACTTCTTGCCCGAGAACTTGGAGGGGTCCTTCTCGGCGGCGGCAGAGGCCGCGGCGGCGTCGGCGGCCGCGGCCGCAGCGACGCTCTCCTCGGATTCCTCCTCCTCCCCGGGGAACACGGGGGGGCACCCAAAGTCCTCCATCTCCTGTGCGAGCCTGTCCGCGCAGGCCTTGATCGGCATGCCGGTGCAGTGGAACGCCTGCGGGAACAGCACCCTGTCCCCACAGAGCCTGCGGTGCGCCGCGGCGAACTCGAGCTTCGACAGGGAAAAGGCGTGGCCCAGGTGGAGGAGGCCGTTCATGTACGGGTAGGGGAAGGTGCCGAAGAACTTGGGGGGCCTGGGCTCGCCTGCGGTTTGAGGTAGGGATGGACGGAGAGAGAGAGAGGGAGAGAGGGAGAAGAGGCTGAGGTCGAAGAAGAAGAAGAAGAAGAAGAAGAAGAAGAAGAAGAAGAAGAAGAAGAAGAATGAGAGAGAGAGAGAGGACGAAATCAAGGGCCGCCGTCGATGGAGCTCTCCCTCTCGTAATCTCTCTTCTCCTTACCTTCGCCGGGAGCGTCGGACTCGAAGACCTTCTCGGCCTCCCAGCGGGCCTGCGACTTCTCCTGGATCGAGAGCAGGAGGTCGCGGCGGGCCGTGGAGGCGGCGCCGACAGGAGCCTGATTTTTGTTTTTGACAAAGGTTTTGTTTTGCCATCGATCAAATGGGTGAGAGCATGCAACGTCGCCGTTTTTTTCGAGGCGAAGGCATTGCGATTTGAGTCAACTTTGGATAGCCAGGGATAGAACGTGATCGTACGCATCCACAAAAGGTGTATGTCGACGCTAAAGACTTTCAAATGGGGAAGAAACGGCGGTGGCGAAAAGAGAGAGAAGAGCAGCGTCGTCGGCGACGTCCTATCGATCGACGGCTGGCAGTCTTCAGCCTCTTTTCCTCTTCCGTCCTCCTCTTCTTCGTCGGCAACACTCACCGCTTCTGCGGCAGCAGCAGGCGGAGGATCCATCTCTGCTGTGCGTCAAGAGAAAGAAAGAAAGGGAGCCTGTTTTTAAAACAGGCGGATCTTTTTCTTTTTTACTTTCTTCGTCGAGCGAGAGAGCGAGCGAAAGAAGAAAGAAAAGTCTGAGTTGAACGGAGGGCAAAAATTTTCTGCACTCTTCGGGAACGTCGGCTTCAAAACCTAGCCAAGACTCCTCCAACTCTTTCCCAAACCTTCTTTCAAAAACAGGGAGGCCGCAGAGATAGGGCCCCTCTCGCTCGTGCGTGCAGACGCTCCGTCCTCTTACTGCTCAGGAAGCGAGAGCGTCAAAAGAAAAACAATGGCGGCCCGCGCTGCTGCTGCTGCTTCCTGCGGCGGCCTCGCCTCATCTTCGTCGTCGTCGTCTCCGTCGGCATCGGCCTCGACTCCGCTCCCTCGCGCCCCGAGGCGCTCCGCTCTCGCTCCTCGCGCCCTGGCGATGCCGTCGAGCATCTCCTCTCGAGGAGGAGGCTCTCCCGCCGCCAGGGAAGCGCAAGCCGCTTCCGCTTTCGCGTCGAAAGCGAGCAAAGGAGTCTCCACGGTCGTCGCCAATGCGACGGCCGCCGCAGAGGCGAGCGTCGCTGGCGCCGCCACCGCCGGCGCCTTCCCTCGCGGCGGGCACTGGGAGGTGAGTGTTTCCCCCCTTTTTTTCAAACGCTGGATGTGTTCAGATCCCTACCTGTCCCTGCGGATGCTCTCGAATGCATTTTGGGAATAGAACGAGTCACGATTCGAGGGGCGACGAATGCGGACTCGATCCGGCCGAACCCTTTTCCTCACCCTCCATCCTCGATGACCCCAACCTCAACACCCCCCCCATCCCCCCATCTCAACTCCCCAACCAACAACCCCTCTTCCCCTCCTCAAAAACAGGTCCACAAGTTCGGTGGCACGTGCGTCTCCTCCGCGGACCGCATCGCCTCCGCCGCCGAGCTTATGGTCTCGCAGCTCGCCCGGAGAGAGAAGGACCAGGGCCCCGCGGCGTCGGCCGCCGTCGTCGTCAGCGCGATGGGCGCGCACCCGTCGTCGCCCGTCAAGGTCACCGACCTGCTGCTGGCCGTGGTCGCCAAGGCCGCCTCCCGCGACGCGAGAGGCTTCTCCGATGACCTGGCCGCGCTCAGGGCCAAGCACGCCGAGACCGCCGATGAGCTGCTGCTCGGGAGCGAGGGAGGGAGCAGCGGCCGGGCGGAGCGCGACGCGTTTGTGGCGTCGGTCGACGCCGACATCGAGGACCTCCGCGCGGTGCTGCAGGCCATCTCGATCGCCGGAGGCTCCGGCCCGTCGACCTCGGGGAGCGCCTTCGCGGACTACGTCGTCGGCCACGGCGAGCTCTGGTCCGCGCGGCTGCTCGCCGCCGCGCTGCGCGCCCGCTGCGGCGCCGACGCGGGCGTGCTCGACGCGAGGGAGGTGCTCGTGGTCACGCCCACCCCGGACGGCACGAGCGTAGACGTCGAGTACGGGCCCTCGGAGGCCGCGCTGGACGCCTGGGGCGCCAAGGAGGCGGCGGCGAGGCGGCAGGGGGCGGGCGCGGGCGAAGGCCAGTCCCAGCCCCGGTCCCGGCTGCCGCGCCTCGTCGTCGTCACGGGCTTTGTCGCGCGCACCGCCGACGGCCAGCCGACGACGCTGCGCCGCAACGGCTCCGACTACTCCGCGACCATCGTCGGCGCGCTGCTCAAGGCCTCGTCGATCGTCATCTGGACCGACGTCGACGGCGTCTTCAGCGCCGACCCGCGCAAGGTCGCCGAGGCGGTCTGCCTCGAGTCGCTGTCGTACGCCGAGGCGTGGGAGCTGGCATACTTCGGCGCCTCGGTGCTGCACCCGAGGACGACGCAGCCGGCGATGCGCGACGGGATCCCCGTTTCGATCCGCAATTTCTTCGACCTGAGCGCTCCCGGGACCGTGATCCGCGCCGATCCGCTGGATCTCGGGGCCGCCGGAGGAGGAGGAGGAGGGGACGCTTCCGCTTCCGCCGCTGCCTCTGCTGCTGCTGCCGCGGCCAAAAAGGCCGCCGCCGGCGGGAACAAGAAGGGGAAGAAGCGCTCGACCGCCGCGGGAGGCGACGGGATGGTGAAAGGGTTTGCGACGATCGACGACGTCGCGCTGATCAACGTCGAGGGGACCGGGATGGTACGAGAGGAGGTTTTTTATCTCCCTTATTTTTTCTTTCTTTCTTTCTTCTTGCTCCCTGCGACCTCAAGAGAGAGACGTCGACGTCGGCGACGACGACGAAGATGACGACGGCAAAAAAGAAAAAGAAAAAACTAACCTCTTTTTCTTTCTCTCTCCCTTTTCTCTCTCTCCCCCGCTCCCCCCTCCCAAACCTTAGGTCGGCGTCCCCGGAGTGGCCTCCGCCATCTTCACCACCGTGCGAGACGCCGCCTGCAACGTCGTGATGATCTCCCAGGCCTCCTCCGAGCACTCCATCTGCTTCGCGGTCAAGGGCGACGAGGCCGACAGGGCGGTGGGCGCGCTGAGGGCGCGCTTCGCCGACGCGATCGCGGCGGGGCGCATCTCGGCCGTCGAGGTGATCAGGGACTGCGCCGTGCTCGCCGCGGTGGGCCGCGGCATGTGCGAGCGCAAGGGCGTCGCGGCGACGATGTTCTCCGCGCTGGCCAAGGCAAACGTCAACATCCGGTCGATCGCGCAGGGCTGCTCCGAGTACAACATCACGGTCCTCGTCGACCAGAAGGACTCCGTGCGCGCCCTGCGCGCCGTGCACGGCCGCTTCTACCTCGCGACGCTGCCGCTGGCCGTCGCCGTCGTGGGGCCTGGGCTGATCGGCAGGACCTTTCTGGCGCAGCTCGCGGAGCAGGCCGCCGCGCTCAGGGAGGAGTTCGACATCGACGTCAGGGTCCTGGGCGTCGCGTCGAGCACTCGCATGGCGCTCAGCGACACGGGCCTCGACCCCGGCGCGGACTGGGCGGCCCTGCTGGCGAGGCCCGAGGCCTCGGTCCCCGCAGACCTGACGCTGCTGGGAAGGCACCTGGCGAGCAACTACGTTCCCAACTGCGTCATCGTCGACGCGACGGCGTCGGCGAGCCCTCCGGCGCACTATTTGGAGTGGATGAAGGTGAGAGAGAGAGAGAGCGAGGGAGAGAGGGGGGGAGAGAGGGAGAGAGAGGGAGAGCGAGAAAGAAGAAGAACAAGGACAGTGCGAAAAAGAAAAAAAACTCACTTTTTCTCTCCCTCTCAAACTCTTTCTCTCAATCAACCCTCTCTAAAAAATAAACAGGCCGGAATCCACGTCATAACGCCGAACAAGAAGCTCAACAGCGGGCCACTCGAGCAGTACTCGGCCCTGAGACAGTTCCAGCGCGAGAGCTACATCCATTACCTCTACGAGGTAAAGTTTTTGAACTTTCTTTTTACGTTTTCGTTCTTTCCCTCTCTCTTTTCGGTTTTTCCTTCCTCTCTCTCTCTCTCCACCACCGCCAAGATCAAGATCGAAAAAAGAAACAAATAAAAGCCGGGGACGAAGAAACTTTCTTTCACTATATTTTCACAGTTTGTCCGAGCGCTTTTCGAAGCGTGATGGCGAAAGAAAACCGTAGCACTCAAACCACTGAGGCTTTTTTTATCTTTTCTTTCGTCTTCCATCATCCCTCCCCCTCTTCCTCCTCTTTTTTACTATCTCTCTTCGGATTCCTCTCTCTCTTTCTACGCCCTTCTTTTTCCATGAAGAAGCTCGAGCTGACCCCCTGCAATGACGAGGGAGACCCCTCCCCCACCCCACCCCCACACGCACGCGCGCACGCACCAAAATCCCAAACACACCAGGCCACCGTCGGCGCCGGCCTGCCCGTCATCGCGACGCTCAAGCACCTCCGCGACACGGGCGACCGCGTCCTGAGAGTCGAGGGCGTCTTCAGCGGCACGCTCTCCTACATCTTCAACTCGCTGTCGCCCGGTCGCAGCTTCGCAGAGGTGGTGGCCGAGGCGAAGGCTCTCGGGTACACGGAGCCGGACCCGAGGGACGACCTCTCCGGGACTGATGTCGCGAGGTACGGAGGCTTTTGAAGAAAGGAGGAGAATCTGCGAGTTTTTTTTCTTTCGAGGTCGGGAGGTCGCGCGGCGACGGGACGCGAGTTTTCTCCGCTTCCGCTCTTTCTTCTGCTTCTCGAGGGGCCCGAAGGAAGGGGGAAGAGACACTTCCAAACCAGCAGGCGAATCGCTCACCCTCTTTCCCTCGCCTCTCCCCCTCGAAACGTGGAAAAACTCTTTTCAAAAAAAAAAAAAAAAAAAATCGAACAGGAAAGTCACCATCCTCTCGCGCGAGGCCGGGATGGAAATCGAGCTCCTCGACGTCCCCGTCGCGTCGCTCGTCCCTGCCGCCCTCTCGCGGGGGACCGTTGACGACTTCATGGCGGGGCTGAAGCTCGACGACGGCGGCGTGGGCGCGATGCTGGCCGAGGCCGCCGAGGCCGGGGAGGTCCTGCGATACGTCGGCGTCGTCGACGTCGAGAACGGCGCTGGGTCGGTCGAGCTGCGGCGGTACCCGCTGTCGCACCCCTTCGCGGCGCTGGCGGGCGCAGACAACATCATCGCGTTCACGACGGCGAGGTACAGGGCACAGCCTCTGATCGTGCGGGGGCCGGGGGCCGGGGCGGAGGTGACCGCGGGGGGGGTGTTTTCGGATCTGTTGAGGCTCGCGGCGTACCTCGGGGCTCCTTCATGAACTTTTTTCTTGAACCTTTTCGGGGGATCTTTTTTATTGGTGTGTTTCGTTTTGAGAGAGGGGGAGATTGGAGGCGTGGAGAGAAAGACTCTTTTGAGAGAGCGCGAGAGAGAGAGATTGAGAAAGTCCTCGGGGCCACGGCGAGCGACGAAAACAAAAGGAAAGAAAGGAACGAGAGAGAGAGAGAGAGAGAGAGAGAGAGAGAGAGAGAGAGAGAGAGAGAGAGAGAGAAACAAAAAGAGAGTTTTTTTGAATTTCATTCTTTCCCCGTTTCCATCCCCTTCGAGTGAATTCTTTCCTGTGACAAATGAATAAAAAAAGAAAGAATAACAACGAAGACCACACACGATGACGAGGCCGAGACGGAGAGACGGAGAGGGCTCGCACGAAGGCGAAGAGAGAGAGAGAAAAACAACGAGAATGACAAGGCCTCCTCTCCCGCGTTCCGCCCTCTCTTTTTTTCTTCTTTTTTGAGAGAACCCCCGCCCCGCAACCAATTCTCTCTCTCCCTCTTCTGATTGAAACAAGGTGAAAGAAAAGTTGGTAACACATTCAACAAGGGGGTGGTCGTGAAAAAATGTTTGTTTTTGTTCTCCTCTCTCCTCCCCCTTTTCGTCTGCTGCGCCGCTACCGTTTTTCACGTCTCAAAATGTTTTTTCGGGGTAAAATTTTTGGTTTTTTTTCTCTCTCGCTCAAAGTCCCTCTCTCTCTCTCTCCCTCTCGCCCACGTATCTAAACCTGCGCCGTCGTCAGCTCCGTCGTGATCTTGTCCAGCTGGCCCTTGACGGAGAGGTCCACCTGCGACGACCCGTACTCGACCACGAAGCCGGCGATCAGCGACGCGTCGACCTCGGGCTTGAGCTTGATGTTCTTCGAGCCGGTCAGCTCCTGCAGCTTCTTCGCGATCAGGAACTGCTGCTCCTGCTCGAGCTTGACGGCCGACCGCACCACGGCGACCTGCGTGTCGGTCAGGCCGCAGTAGAGCTTCTCGAACGCGACAAAGACCTCGTCGGCGGCGACGAGGCGGTCGTTGTCGACGAGCAGGCCCAGGAAGTTGAGCGTCGAAGGGTCGAGGCCGGCCTCGGCGCCGAGGCGCTTGAGGAGCTCTTTCTTCTTGGGGCCTGAGACGCAGGGGTTGGTGAGGAACTCCTTGACGTCCGGGGAGTCGCGGAAGAGGGTCTGGGGGAGGGTCGGAGGGGGGCGGGGGTGTTTGCGTGCGTGTGTGGGAGAGGGGTGGAGGAGAGAGAGAGCGCGAGAAGAGGGAGAGGAAGTGAGCGAGAAGAAGAAGAAGAAGAAGAAGAGGGAGGTCGAGAAGAAAGAGGGCAAGAGGAAGGAGGACGCGCCCCGGACTCTTCTCTCCCTCGGCGTGCCGTTGCTGCGAACGCATCGGCTTGCTTTCTTTCCGCAGACGAGGCGCGGGCAGCACGACCGAGGGAAAAGGGCGAGCGAGGGGGGAAATAGAGATAACGCGGTCTCTGTGGAGGTCGAGAGAGAGCCGCCGTCTTTCGCCTCTTCTTTCGCGCGAGAGCGATCTTTCTCGCGGTCGACCTCGACGCTTTTCAAGGCGACGCTTCTCAATTGACGCCTGCAGTGCGTGTGCGAGCCTCTCAGCGTGCTCCACGAGGAGGGCAAGAGTCCAGGCCAGCAGAGCGGAGCAGGTGAGCCGATAGCGAAGAACAGCTCTCGTCGATGCTTGCTTGCCGCTTGCTCGGCTCGACCTCCCTGCGCCAAGCTGCCGCCTTTCCCCCTCTCCATCGGCGAATTCTCGTCGCGCTGCACACGCCTCCTCTCTTGCTTTTCAAATCTGTCATCTCGGGTGCATGAGCGCGACCGTCGCGGTCCCCAATGCACCAGGAGGAAAGCAGGAGAAAGGGCAAAGAAGGCACGAAGGAGCATTTCCTTTTTTTTTGCGGTGGTCAGCGACTCGAGAGGCCGAGGCGGCGGCGGCGGCGGCGAAAGGAGAGGCAAAGGTTTTCCATCAATTCTTCCTTACCTGCAGGGTGTCGACGTCGGCGTGGACGGCGTCGAGCGAGCCCTTGGCCTGGGCGGTCTCGATGAGCGCGGCGGCGTACGCCGAGCCGACCTGCTCCATGCCGCCGGCCTGGGTGAAGTTGGGAAGGAGGTGAGAAAGCGTTTTTTTTTTCGTGGTCGTGAGCGTCGGTCGACCGAGAGGGGGGCGTCGAGGGAAGCGAGCCAAGGGAGCAAAGCCCCCCGCGCGGGGAGCCCCGATCGCTCCTCTGGCGAGGCTGCCCCCCCAAAGTAGAGACTTCGATGTGATCGTGCGCTGGTGGGCTCGGCTTGTGGAGAGGCCCGGCGTGGCGGCGACGCCGCAAGCGCAGGGAAAGGCATGATCTCTGCCTCTTCTCTCCAGCGTCTCGAAAGAGAGGGCGAGAGAGAAGTTCCAGCTCGAAATTCACCTTGACGGCGACGACGCGGCGGGCCGGGGCGGGCGCGGAGGACGCGCGACGCGAGCACGACGGCATCGCGACGGCAGCGCGCCCGAGAGCGACGGCGGAACGCATTCTGTTTCGAGGGAGGAGGGCGCCGCGGGGAGAGGAGGAGATTGGGCTTCGGAGAGGAAGGGCAGAGTGAACGAGAGAGGGAGGGAAAAAAAAAAGGTTTTTTTTTTTCCTTCTCAACCTGGACCTTTTTGTTTCTCCACACTCTGTCTCTCTCCTCTCCACGCCAAAAGCACAACGGAAAACACTCCCCTCGCCCCCAGCGTTCTCTCAAAAAAAACTGCGTGCAAAAAAGAAAACACACAAGAACAAGATGAAGAACAAAACGCCTCACCTCCGCCTGTCGAAGGCGAGGTGAAAAAAGTGAAAACAAGAAAAAAAAACGTCGACGCCCGACACTCGACACACAAACTCTCCTTTTTTTTCTTTTTCACCCGTTTTCCCCC
>Ga0315274_10014599_pt1 | contig 11133 bp, 12 predicted proteins | sample YL17G02_20_MG_FD_203700 | JGI IMG/M metagenome (GOLD analysis project Ga0315274, IMG submission 203700) | Sediment microbial communities from Yellowstone Lake, YNP, Wyoming, USA - YL17G02_20 | ecosystem: Environmental > Aquatic > Freshwater > Lake > Sediment | place: USA: Wyoming | collected...
GGTTCGGTGTCGCGGCTGAGAGGATGAAGGCGATGCATGAGGAATTGTCTCAAGCCTGCTCTATCGATATTAACGTCCTCGTCAAGGAACTGAGCTTGAAAAAGAGCCTCAAGGGACCATGTGGCGCGTATATTTCCCGCTGAGATAGGCATCCCTTAGCTTGTGATATTCATCTGCGTTCCTCAATGCCTTCTCCTTTATGGTCACATCCTCCTGCTTGATGATCTTTCCAGGTACACCCACGACGACGGATCTTGCGGGGATCTTCGTACCACCGGTGATCAAAGCGCCACCACCGATTATGCATTCATCGCCTATCTCCGCGCCATTCATCAGCGTGGAGTGCATACCAATGATGCAGTTGTCGCCGATCGTCACGCCGTGGATTACCGCGCCATGCCCTATCGAGACGTTCTTCCCTATCCTGTTCGGAAAACCCTCGTTACCATGCACCGCAACATGGTCCTGGACGTTCGACCCTTCTCCGATATCGATGCTGTTGAGGTCGGCTCTCAATACCGCGAACGGCCACACGCTCACTCCGGCTCTGATAGTGACATCGCCTATGATCACAGCAGATGGATCGATGTACACTCTATCATTCGAAATGAAGGACATACTTGGCCGTAGGAGGAAACTAAAACAAAAAGGTTGTTCTCGCTCAGATCTTCGAGGAGGCAACGGGCTTCTTCGCCGTGACCCTCTTGGGGAAGTACTTCAGCAGGACGATGTCTCCTACCGCCTGGATCCAGCGATATGGTATGTTCACCGCTTTCGAGTCCTCGACCAGTAGCGGATTCGTCTCGCTGACGAAGATGCCATCGACCAGTTTTCGTTCAAGGTCGATGACGAGGTTGTTCACGTTTCCTAGAAAGATGCCGTTAGGTGTATACACCTGCAACCCGATGAGCTCAGAAGCTTCCTCCAACATTGGCCATCCCGCGTGGATATCGTGATGGCCTCTTAAAAACTCTTCGGAATGTCTCGACGCTCCCCATCGCATAAGGATTCTCGACTCAGACATTGCGGTACCTAATCCTTCTGGGAAAAGGTATTTAAGTAGACATTCGGCATACGCTTATGCCCAAATGGCGCACAACCGATTCGAAGGATGATCAAATGGATGAACTGGAAGAGATTAGAAAGAAAAAAATCGAGCAGATGAAAACCGACATGGGAAAGACGAGTGCTGAGGTATCCTCTGGCCCGGTTGAGGTCACGGATTCGAGTATTGACGGGTTCGTTAAGGATCATCAGGTCGCTGTGATTGACTGCTGGGCTCCATGGTGCGGGCCGTGCAGAATGATAGCCCCGATCATCGAATCACTTTCGAATGAACTTCAAGGAAAGGTATCCTTTGGCAAGTTGAACACGGACGAGAACCAGATGACCGCGATGCGACAGAACATCGCCGCGATTCCTACACTGCTGGTATTTAAGAATGGGAGGCTTGTGGATAGGATCGTCGGTGCCATTCCGAAGGAACAGATACTCCGACGAATTCAGAAGTTCATGTAGACATCTCTGAGAGAAAGGCATCGATATCACGAGTTCCGCAAGTTCTCACAAGGGAATGCGTTCTATCTTTACGAGCGGCCAATCGATTCTCATTGCATGACTTCGCGTTCTTATCAGTTCGTGAACGTAATATTGACTCGCTGACGTATGTCGAGACGCGCCGTGCGTTCAATTCGTTCGTCTTCTGGATTTGAAGATCACTCCCCGACTAGCGCGTGTATCAATCGATGCAGTCCAACGGAAGAACAGTTATAGTGATTGAACACGATTCGATTCGATAGTGGCGAACATGGAAACGGATGTTGCTATCATAGGCTGCGGACCTGCCGGACTTCAAGCCGCAATCAATGCTGCCAGGAACAAAGTGCGGGTCGTCGTCATCGGTCACACCGAGAACAGCGCTCTTGCCAAGGCCAGAGTCGAAAACTACTTCGCCGTCGAATCAGCTGAGGGTGGGGAAATGCTCGAAGTCGGGCTGGACCAGGCTCGAAGGTTCGGAGCGGAGTTCCTCGACGAAGACGTCGTCAAAGTGATGAAGCATGAGGGCGGATTCCGCGCGCTGACAGACCACGATCGAGAGATCGTGTCCAAGACGCTGATACTCGCTCCTGGAATTTCCAGAACGAAGATCGGAATAAGAGGGGAGAAGGAGTTCCTCGGAAAGGGGGTCAGCTACTGCGCCTCATGCGATTGCCATTTCTTCAAGGGAAAGAGGGTCGTCGTTGTCGGTGACGAAAGCGTGGCTGCTTCTGCGAGCCTTCTGCTTAGGGAATACGCCTCAAAGGTCTACTGGCTAGTCAGAGAGATGAGGGTCGCGAAACCGTTGCTAGATAAAGTCAAAGCGACGGACATCGAGATTCGGACTCCTGCCTCACCTGTGAGGATCCTTGGAGATGAGATGGTGACGGGTGTCGAGCTGGAAGATGGTAGCGTGATCGATGCCGATGGGGTCTTCATCGAACTCGGGGCGATGGGTTCGATCGAGCTTGCCTTGGACATAGGGATATTGCCAGATCCGAGAGGCTTCATTCCCGTCGATGCTGAATGCAGGACCGAGGCGAGCGGTGTTTTCGCATGCGGCGACGTGACTGGTACGCCGTGGCAGCTTGCAAAGGCCGTAGGCCAGGGCTGTATCGCAGGAACGAACGCGGCTGAAATGGTGAGGGAGAAGGAGTGAACGTCCATGTCCGTCGAGAACGAACTGATTTCGGGCATGCTGAGAGAAGAAGGCGGTTTCAAGGACGCCCTCCGGAGAGTGCTCGAGGAGGAACTCCAGATGAGCGTTCACGAGTTTTGCTCAAGAACAGGTCTGTCACTTAGCACTGTTTACAAGATCATGCAGGAGGAGCGAGAGCCTAACCTCAGGACCGTGAGGCGCGTGATCAAGGCGATTCGGAGGCTCGAGAAACATCCTGGCGGTAACTTCATCGCAGTAATAGCGAGCAGACCAGTTCTAGACCGGATCGAAGAAAGGATCGTGAGGATCGGGGGAAAGAACATCAAGGTAAAGGAGTACCCGGCGTCCACAATGGAGGAGGCGATAATCTGCGCCGTCAATGCCGAGAAGGATGGTGCTCTAGCCGTCGTGTGCGCGCCGATCATCGCACCGACGATCGAGAAGATACTGACGATCCCGGTGTCGGTCGTCATACCGAGAGAAAGCATGCTCAGAGCGATCGAAAGCGCTGCCGAAAAAACCGTCTAACGATTGAAGACCGTTTCTATCTCAAGCTCGGCGAGTATCTTCTTCCTGAGGGAGGCGAACTCGACGCCTGATCTGTCCCTCGGCCGCTCCCATTCGACATCGAAAATGCTCTTGATCTTCCCTGGACGCGCAGACATCACAACAACTCTGTCCGCGACGAAGACCGCCTCGTCCACTGAGTGCGTGATGAATACGACGGTCTTTTTCATCTCTGACCATATGCGGAGAAGCTCCTTCTGCATCAGGTTCCTTGTCTGAGCGTCTAGTGCACCGAACGGCTCGTCCATGAGAAGGATCGCAGGGTCGTTTGCTAGAGCTCTTGCAATACCGACCCTCTGCTTCATTCCCCCGGATAGCTCATTTGGATGGGACGTTTCGAAGCCTTTCAACCCAACGAGGTCAATGTATCTGTCGGAGATGGTTCTCCTTTCCTCTTTTGGGATTTTCCTGATCTCAAGCCCGAATTCTATGTTCTTCCTGACGGACCTCCAGGGGAACAGGCCGAACTCTTGGAAGACCATTCCTCGATCTGATCCAGGACCGGCTATCTCCTTGTTCTTGAGGAGAATCTTGCCGCTTGTTGGTTCTTCCAGGCCAGCGATTATCCTCAGGAGAGTGGTCTTGCCGCATCCTGACGGTCCTAGCACGCATACGAACTCACCATCCATTATGTCGAGATTGAAATCCTCGATTGCGACAAGTCCCCCGTCGTCTTTTCTGAAGGACTTGTGCAGGTCCTTGATCGAGAGGACTATTTCATTCCCATCCATTTGGACACCCTCCTTTCGATGTACCCGCTAATCTCGACCGTCAGTATTCCAAGGGCAGCGATGACGACCATGCCTGCGAACATATAATCCCATTTGCCGACCTGCGACATCACCGAGATATAAAGTCCCACTCCTCCACCAAATGCAACGATCATCTCAGCCGCGACAATGCACATCCAACCGATTCCGAGGCCTATTCTTATGCCGGTCATCAAATACGGAATCGCGGATGGAAGTATGACTTTCTTGAAGAGCGTAAGTCTATCAGCTCCCTGGGTCTTCGCTACGTCGAGTAAGAGTGGGTCCACGCTCTTGACCCCGAAGACTACATTGGAGAGAACTGGGAAGAAGACTCCCAGGAGGACCGGCATGACTGGACCCCAGTATACCCCAACGATCACGAAGAAGAAAGGAGCCCATGCCATTGGTGGTATCGGGCGAAACACCTCCACTATTGGTCTACCAAAGTTCTCCACAATGTTAGAGAAGCCCATCAAAAGGCCAAGAGGCAAAGCGATTACGAAAGCCAAAGCAAATCCCCAAAGGAATCTGACAAGGCTCTTGCTCATGTGCTGCCACATTGTCACACCAGTGTTGGGATCCGGGTTCTGGAAGGAGTCGACCAATGCCACTCCCACTTTGTAAGGCGATGGAAAGTACTCTGAGGGAAAAATGCTCGACAGCGCCCACCATACAAGAACGAATACCACAAGGGAAACAAAGACAATCGCTGCACTCTTCATCAGCCCGCGCTCGGAATCGCGGGAAAGGAGCTTCCTCAGTCTATCAAAAGCGTTGGATTTCATTCTATCACGGCAATACGGTTAAAAATTAAAAAGGTTTGGAGCGAGGATCAAGAGGGTTTGAGCTTCACGGTGAAACCGTGGTCCTCGGCCACCTTGAGAAACAATAGGTGCTGTATCGATGACGGTCCAGGGGTCGCGACAGCCTTTCCTTCAAGGTCCTCGTAGTTTTGTATCGAAGGGTTGACTATTATGGCCGATCCTTCGCTGTTTGCCTGGGCGACGATTATCGTATTCACACCGCTGTTGAGGTGGAATAGAATCGCTGGAGGACTACCCAGGTATCCCATGTCAGCTGCCTTGCCAGCAAATGCTGTCATTATGCCTCCGCCATTTGGATACCCGCCCGGAAGTGGGTCGATCGTTCTCACTCCAAATTTCTCGAAAAGTGTCTGGCCTCCGCCTACTGTCCTGTTCTCCGCAACGACTCTCGCGAATTGGTGAAGATCTCCCGTCAGGTACGCAAGTCTGACATCCCCAACGATGACGTCGCTGGGCAATACAGAGTCGGCGCTGGCGAGGTAGCTGCCGTCCACATAGTTGGCGACAAAGTCGTTGACCGAACTGTATCCCCTAGCACTAAGTTTGCTCTGGTCTATCTGTCCTAGAGTGATGTATGTATCAGCGAACATCTTCAGTCCGGCACTGAACTGCTCATTCATTCTGTAGTCAAGCGTCATGTGACCCATTGCGGCCGCGACGACAGAGTCATTGCGATTGCTGAACTTCGCACCTATTTCCAGCAGCAGAGTGTAGTTCGCGCTACCAGGGTGCGCCCATGCATCAGCAATCCATCTGTTAGCTTCAATGTGGGCCTTCAGGACTCTCATGACTAGATTCGGATGACTCTGGGCAAATGACTTGTCAGCTGCCACGACGCAGCAAGGATGATTGGGCCAGACATCTCCCGACCATTCCAGTACCCTGCCCGTTCCACCGAGCAGTGAATCAGACACGTATGGTTCCCAGCTCACGCCACCGTCGACATCACCTCTCTGAATCGCGACCTTCTGGTCCTTCGGGGCAATTGTCACCCAGTATACGACCTTCTCCGTCTTCTCACTGGGCCCGAGACATCCCGCGGCTGCGATTCCGATGACTACGATGGCAACGACTAAGAACACTGAGGCTGCAGGATTTGGTTTCATCGGATCACCTTAAGCGACAAAAAATCCCCTACATATAAATCGCTTTTCCCTTTCAAGGGAAAAAGTATCCTCATTGTACGTGTACCTTGCGAATCTTATACATCTGGGTGCCTAAACAATTGTTCGCATTGGTTGTCCATCTTCTGCTATTTTGAGTCTATTTTGGGGCTCTGCAGATAGGTTGTGTCACAAGAAAGAAATTATAAGGCTTACTTTCTATCGACTTATTTGATAATATGTTCGAGCTAAATGTTGTCAGCAACACGCCATTGACTCCCCTTGATGATGTAGATGACGTAGCCCTTCAATTCCTCACACAGATTGGGTATCTGCCGGAAGGATACGGACCTAAGACCGAGGCGACCCACGTAAAGGATGGCGTGCCGTATAGGCTTTTCATGAACTGTTTCGCGAAGAACATGAAAAGGGTTTGGCTCGTTGAAGAGCTAGCTGCGACCCTAAAGACCACCAAACCAACGATCTATCGGCACCTTAACAAGCTGAAAGCCATGGATGTCATCGAGGAAGTCATCACTGAGCGAGGAAAGCAGAGAAAGAAGGGATATCGGATTCGATATGGAGATCTCAAGAAGGCCTGGAGCTTCACTGAGGCAAACGTCGAGATGGCCATGGACGGCTACAGGAAGACCGTGGACCATCTTCAAAGGCTCATAGGGGAGGAGCGGTAGATGCCGAGCAAGGAGTCGGTCGAACCGAGCCTGACCAGAGGATCGAAGTGGAAGGTCGTGAGCAGCGGAGGACATGGTGAACCTATCGTCTCATCTGGAATCTTCAAGGGATATGTCGCGTTCGGTCACGACTCTGCGATAAGCATCGAACTGGACTCTTCTCATGGCGAGGATACTGGGCGGGTTCGGGTAATCCCATGCGCTGTCGTCCTGTCATTGGACCTGATAGCCATCAGACGGGAAGAAGAGGAAAAAGGCGGAGAAGAGCGGGGCGTCTACTTCGGCTAGGCAGTTGGCATTCTACACGGTAGCTTCTCAGAATCGGACACAGTCTTTTTATCCACCTGCGCAATGGTGTTGCCGTGGACTATCACGAGCGCTTGTTAGAGATGATACTGGATGGTAGCGTAAGAGATCGGAAGGCCCTCCAGGTTGCGAAGATAGCGCTGTCAAAGGAATTTCGTCTGGGTAGAGTCCCTCCCAACTCAGAGACTCTTGCAAGGGCCGACCCGAAAGTTCTTCCAATCGTGGAAAAACTCCTCCGCCGGAAACCTGTCCGAACCCTCAGCGGAGTCGCGGTCGTGGCCGTAATGACCTCCCCTTCACCATGCCCACATGGCAAGTGTTCCTATTGTCCAGGCGGGATCGAAAATGGGTCGCCGCAATCATACACTGGCAAGGAGCCAGCCGCCCGGAGGGCCCTCACCAACGAGTTCGATCCGTTCAGACAGGTGTCGAGCAGATTGAGACAGCTCGAAGCGATCGGGCATCCCACGGACAAGGTGGACTTGATAATCATGGGCGGAACGTTCACCTCCAGACCAGTGGAATATCAGACCTTGTTCGTTCAGAGGTGTTTCGATGCTCTGAACGGGACCGAAAGCGGGACTCTCTTAGAGTCGCAACACTTGAATGAGAAAGCGCTTCACCGCTGCATCGGCATGACGGTGGAGACAAGGCCGGACGTTTTCGACGATTGGAGCTCAGCGTTCTCCATGACGTTGGGAGCGACGAGAGTCGAGCTTGGGGTCCAGATACTGGACGACGAGATATTGAAGGGGGTCAATAGGGGACATGGCGTCGATGCCGTGGTGAAGGCCACGAGAATTGCTAAAGAGAGAGGCATGAAGGTCTGCTATCACGTCATGCCAGGTCTCCCTGGGTCAGATCCTCAGAAGGACGTGGATCGCTTCGCGATGATCTTCAATGATGAGAGATTCAGACCAGATATGATCAAGATCTATCCGACCCTCGTAGTGAAGGGCACGCCCTTGTATGAAATGTGGCGTGATGGTGCTTACTCTCCATATTCGACCGAAGAGGCTGTGCAAGTGATCGCCGAGATGAAGAGCCTCGTGCCTCCCTACGTCAGAATACAGCGCATCCAGAGGGACATACCGGTCCCTTTGGTAGAGGCGGGAGTCGACAAGGGTCACCTAAGACAGCTTGTTAGAGAGAGGATGCAGCTCGGCGACAACAGGTGCAAGTGCATACGATGCAGAGAGGTCGGGTTGATGGGGGTAGAGGCATACGATAGGAAGGATGTCCATCTCAATGAGACAAGCTATCAGGCGTCTGGAGGAACGGAGCACTTCGTTTCGTTCGAGATTCCCGTCCTCGGGGCGCTCGTGGGGTACGCGAGGTTGAGGTTGACCCCATCATCATTTGAAGGAGGTCCGGCCCATCTCCGCGAGCTGAAGGTGTTCGGTCAGATGGCCCCACTCGGCGACTCGCGCGAGGCGTGGCAGCACCACGGGTATGGGAAGGAGCTGATGGAGGAGGTCGAGAGGATCGCCCGGGATGCAGGCAGCGGCAAGGTCCTCGTGACGAGCGGTGTCGGCGCGCGGCAGTACTACGCCTCTCTGGGGTATGATCGCTCGGGCGTCTATATGGAAAAGCCGTTCAGGTAATGTTTTATTCCATGTCACACATACTTGAACTGGTGTTCCATTGGCTTGCGTGGTGTGCGGTGTGGAGACGAAAGGTGCCGCGCTCCTCTGCGGGAGATGTCTAGGGAAAATAGACGATCCTTTGACCCTCCTGCCCGTTTCCCTCGATCCCACTTCTGACCATAGACTGTTCCAGGTCGCGAGCGCTTCATTGCGGATCGGTCCCACTTCGACTGCCGACACGACGTTTTCGAAGGGTCTTGAGCCGGCGCTACGGCTCAGGGAGATATTAGCCTCGAAGGATGCTAGCGCTCTTCCCCAGTTCATCGACCACTACCTCATGGGATTGGGCATTGGACTGTATCTTAGGGGAGACGAGCGGATCCCGAGGAGAGGGCTGATATGGAACATCATGAAGGGTGCTGAAGGATTGGAGTTCAATACGGAGCAGTGGGCCTCGGCCTCGGTGCGCATGGGGAATATCTACTCTCTTCTGGCAAGGGCATTATCCATGCTTCCTATTGATTCCTCTGCTGCACTGCCCTTGGCGCAGAAGAATGCCGACACAGCTCGAAGGTTGTACTCCAGATCTTTGCTATATCCTGCCTTGAACCTCGCCTCTTCGACGAACGAGGCGATGCTCGACCATTGGACGGGGGACTCGAATAAGGCATTGTTGACGATCGAGAGGCTTCTTGGGCTTGAGCTGTCGGAGGATGACAGAAGCCACCTAATGATAATGAAGGCCACGATTCTCGTCGATACCGGGGAGATGGCAAAGGCCGTCCAGATAGTGGAAAGTCTCCCAGGTGTGGTGAAGGATGCAAGAGTCTCGAGATTGAAAGTCCTGACGGAGGGGAATAAATGAACGATCTCGGACTGATGATCGATGAGAGCTTTGATGCGCGCATCCTTAGAGCCGTGAAGGATTTGACCCCGGAAAAGTTCAGGGAGCTATCCATACAATTGCTGGAAAAAATGGGACTGAAGGTCACTGCAGCGGTTTTGTCCGACGACGTTGTTTTTGCCGAAGGGGAAGGGAAGGAGGGCAAGTATCTCATCATGGTGTCAAAACGCCAGGATCACGCTTCCACCGCAGGTCTGAAATCGATAAAGGAAAGGGCTGATGCGGAGGGGCGTTTGCCAGCGTTGATCGTCACCCACGAGGTCGACAAGCAGGCGGTCGATTATGCTGTATCTGCTGCGATCGCCTACGCCGACGGATCAAAGCTAGTCTCGCTGATGAAGAAGTACGAGATAGCCGCACCTTTGCTTCGCGATGTCGATCGACAGATATTGGAGAAGGAGGGTGACAGATTCCTGCCATCGATCGGCAAGCTGGATGGTATCATGGAAGCCGTGGAGGAGAACATAAAACACTCCCGGTACAATGAGGCGTTGGTCGAGCTTGAGAGAGCGCTGAGATTCAAACCCACACATTTCATCGCATGGCAGAAGAAGGCGAGCGTGCTCATGGAGCTGGGTGAGTTCAGGGAAGCGCTGGAGGCGTGTTTGAAGGCTACTGAGCTAAGGCCGACCGATGCGTCTTCGTGGTACGTCATGGGTCTGATCCATCATGAGCTGGGGGATTTCGAGGAAGAGATCAGATCTTACGACATGGCCCTGAGATTCTCTCCCCACATGAGCGCTGCTTTGTTGAACAAGGGTGCGACCCTGTTCCAGCTTGGAAGGCTGGAACAAGCCCTCAGAATCTACGACAGTCTGCTTGTCTTCTACCCCAACAGCCCTCGAGCGCTTAACAATCGGGGTCTCGTGTTGAAAGCGATGAAGAGACCAGATGAGGCACTGCAAGCATTCGACACGGCGGCCGCCAACGATCCCGCTTATGTCGATCCCTTGGTCAACAAAGGATCATTGCTCTCCGAGCTAGGAAGGTTCAACGAGGCCATCGAGACGTGGAAGGAAGCGGTTACGATCCAGAGAGGGAGTGCGGAAATCTGGATGAGACTGGGTCAGGCCCAGAAGGTAGCCGGGATGTTCGAAGAGGCGGCGAAGTCCTTTGCTGTTGCGGTGGTGCTGGACCCAGGAATCGCCGGGGCGTCGAGGGAAAGGGACGAGGCCCTTGCTGCCGCCGGAATGATCGGCAGGAAGGATGTGAAGAAGGAAACGGGTGACCTTTGTCGGGAGTACATTGCGGCGTCAATTCTACTGAGGGCGGCCGGCGAGCTCGAGCAATCGTTGGGGGAGCTCGAGAAGTGCGGGGAACTGGAATCCGGAATTCCTGTTGTTTATCTTCATCAGGCCGGTCTGCTTCTTGAACTGGGTCGTCTAGAGGAGGCACTGGTCGCTCTGAAGGAAGGTGTCAGGGAGGACCCTCGGAACGCCGATATCATGCTCGACCTGGAAGCCCTGACCTATCGCATGGGACGGAAGGACGATTGCCTCAAGCTGCTCGAAGGAGTACACGATTCCAATGAGGCGATCGCAAGACGGTGTCTCATGCTTCTGGACACTCACCACCCCGAGAAGGCAGGCGTCCTTGCAAAGGAGAATGAGGGCAAATATCGTCTCTTGGGCGAAGTACTGTCGATCGCGCTGATGGATCAAGGCAAATATCGAGAGGCCGCCGAGATAATAAGATCCTCGCTGA
>Ga0315274_10014600_pt1 | contig 11133 bp, 9 predicted proteins | sample YL17G02_20_MG_FD_203700 | JGI IMG/M metagenome (GOLD analysis project Ga0315274, IMG submission 203700) | Sediment microbial communities from Yellowstone Lake, YNP, Wyoming, USA - YL17G02_20 | ecosystem: Environmental > Aquatic > Freshwater > Lake > Sediment | place: USA: Wyoming | collected...
TGGCCCTCCTCCATCATGAAGTTGACGTAGGCGCCTCCGGACGAATGCGGATGCAAGGCGTCGAAGTACTCCTTGGTCCAATTGGTGATCTTCTCTTTGTTCTTGGGGTCGGGGTCGACGCCCACGATGACTCCGGCCAGCAGCGCGTCGCGGTAGCTGAACGCCGTGTCGGCGTTGCCCACGCGCTGAGCCGCGCCGTTGATGGGATACATGTGCATGGTGGAGTGTCCGGTGGGGAGCTTGGCGGCGTGCTCGAGATGCCGCGCGATGGACGCGTCGCTGATTTCCTTGAAAAAGTCCGCCCTCCAGTACCACTGAAGTCCGGGCGGGTAGAGACCGTCGAACAGGCTTTGCAGCGCGGGGAAGGGCATCGGCCCCACGTGATCGAGCGCCGGCTTGCCGACGCTGCGCATGGGTTTGGTGACCTTGTCCGCTTTCTCGGGCGCCGCCGTGGAACACCAGATGACGGCGCACATTTTCTTGCCGTGCAGGTCGGCCGGAAACAGCGGCACGGGCGGCACGGTGAGGAAGGCGAAGAAGCCGCTGACGTCTTCCGGCGCCTGGGTGATGAATTCGCGGTAAGCCTTCATGACTTCGGGGGTCTGGTCGAGTGGCCAGAACGTCGGGCCTGCGTTCACCATCTTCACCGGGTGCAGGCGGAAGAGAAAAGACGTGACCACTCCAAAATTTCCGCCGCCGCCGCGCACCGCCCAGTAGAGGTCTTGATTCTCCTCCGCGCTGGCGGTGACGAAACGGCCGTCGGCGAGCACCACGTCCACGGCCAGGAGATTGTCGATGGTCAGGCCGTAGGGACGGCTCAGGTGGCCGATTCCGCCACCGAGCGTAAGGCCTGCGATGCCGGTGGTGGAAATCGTGCCGGTCGGCGTGGCCATGCCGAAAGCGTGCGTGGCGTGATCGACGTCGCCGCCGGTGCATCCGCCCTCGGCACGCACCGTGCGCGCCGCCGGTTTAACCCGCACGCTCCGTATCAAGGAGAGGTCAATGACCAGGCCTCCATCACAGATTCCGAGCCCGCCGGCGTTGTGCCCGCCGCCGCGAATAGCTACCAGCACGTCTTGCTCGCGAGCCGCGCGCACGGCGGCCATGACATCCGCCACGTTCACGCAGCGCGCGATGGCTCCCGGCCGCTTGTCAATCATGCCGTTGTAAACTTTCCGGGCCGCCTCGTAGCCCTCATCGGAGGGATTGAGGATCTGGCCGCGGAATTGTGGTTTCAGTTGTTCGACTGCCTTTTGCAAAGACATCGTTTGCCCCCTTGGTCTTGGTCGTCAAACCCTGATTCCAGTAAGGTTACACCAATGTCCGTCGTTTTGTCCAATCTTGCCCATGCCTATTCCCCCCATAGTCTTGGGTTTGGGTTGAATTACTTCCGGTTTTCTCGCATGCTTGGAACTTGTTTCGGGGATACCGTGTTAGGTCATTTCGAGGAGTCAAAATGTATAGCGGAATTCGAACCCTTATCCTATTAATCTCTTCTTTGCCGATTGGTCTTACGTCCATTCTTGCCGCCCGCCAGCCGGCGGGCCCCGTGATGTTTCGCGGCAACCCGCAACACACGGGCGTGTACGACGGCAAGGGCGGTTTCCCAATTCAGAAAGAGCGCTGGCGATTCAAGACCGGGAATGTAAACCGCTCGACGCCCGTCGTGGCATGCGGCGTGGTTTATGTTGGCAGCCATACGGGCAATCTCTACGCCATTGACGCGCCGACGGGCGCCGCGAAATGGATCACGCAATTGGGCGGCGAAATCTCCTCGTCGCCGGCCGTCGCAGAGGATCTGGTCTTCGTCGGTAACGATGCCGGGTTTTACGCCCTCGGCATCAAAACGGGTGAGAAGAAGTGGACGCTCAAGACCGGCGAGGTCGCTCCTTTCGCGCATCGGTGGGACTATTTCCAATCCTCTCCGACTTACCTTGAGGGAGTGCTCTATTTCGGCAGCGCCGACGGCAACATCTACTCCGTTGACGCCCGGACCGGCAATGTCCTCTGGAAGTTCAAGACCGACGGCCGCGTGCGCACTTCACCGGCGTTGGCCGACGGTGTTCTCTACTGTGGCAGCATGGACGGCAATCTCTACGCGCTCGATGCCAAGACCGGGCAACTGAAGTGGAAGTTCAAGACGGCGGGGAATTCCTTTTTCCCGCTTGGGGAAGTCCAATCAACCCCCGCCGCGGCCGACGGGATGGTTTTCTTCGGCAGCCGGGATGGATTCCTCTATGCCGTGGACGCGGCAACCGGCGAGAAGAAGTGGACCTACTCGCACGAGGGCTCATGGTGTATCTCCGGACCGGCGGTGGCGGATGGGTTAGTTTTCGCCGGAAGTTCGGACGGCCAGTTCGTAAACGCCGTGGATACGAAAACCGGCCAGGAGAAGTGGCGCTTCAAGATGCCGTCGCGTGTCTTTACTTCCGGCGCCATTGCAGGCGGGAATGTCTACTTCGGGGCGTGGGGCGGCGAAGTGATGTGGTTCGACGCCAAGACGGGCAAAACCAAGGGCGCAACCATGGCGGAAGCTGCTGTCCAGGCTTCTCCGGTGATTGCTGATGGCGTCCTCTACTTCGCCAGCGACGATGGCTATCTCTACGCCGTGGAACTGGAAGCTCCAAAGGACCGTCGCGCGATCTCGCTCGACCCCAAAATTCTCGATCAGTATGCCGGCCAATATGCGCTCATGCCCGGTCAGGTCATGACCATCACGCAGGATGGCGAGAAGCTCAGCGCCCAACTCCCCGGGCAGCCCAAGCTTGAAATCCTGCCGGAAACAGAAACCCAATTCTTTGTCAGGGAAGTGCCGGCAGAGTTCGAGTTTTTGAAGGATGAAATGGGAGGGTGCAAAGAGGTGAAGCTCCGCCAGAGTGGCTTTGAGTACACGCTCAAGAAGTTGAAGTAGCGCGCAATCGGGTGGGGGGAGCATTCATTGCTCGCCGGGACTCGCGAGAATTCGCCGCTGGAGTCGCGGTACAATCGTCCATTGGGCTTCAAGCACAGGGCTGAATAGTTTCAATTTAGCTGCGGCATGGAATTCCGGAAGGTGTACGCCCGCAGTGCGAAACCACCTCGATCTCGTCTCCCATCCCACGGAGGCGTTATCGCGATGGAGGAATAAGTATGAAGGCGAAACAGGCTGTTGCCCCGCGCATGAGCGATGCGGCGGTCGAGGCCAAGACCGGCAGAACCTGGGCCGAGTGGTTCAAGATTCTTGACGCCGCAGGGGCGCGCAAGCTGAACCACAAGCAAATCGCCACCTTTCTGTACGACGAGCACAAGGTTCCGGGTTGGTGGGCGCAGATGGTGACCGTCACCTACGAGCAGGCCCACGGCATGCGCCAGAAGCATGAGAAGCCGGAAGGATTCGAAATCGGCGGCAGCAAGACTCTGGAAGTTCCCGTGGCGAAGGCCTTCGCGGCCTGGGAAGACCAAAAGTTGCGTCGCCGCTGGCTGAAAGACGCGGGCTTCACGATTCGCAAGGCTACGCCCCACAAATCCATGCGCATAACCTGGGTGGACGGGAAGACGAGCGTCGAGGTCAATTTCTATTCGAAGGGCGATGGCAAAAGTCAGGTAGCCGTGCAGCACGGCAAGCTCGCGGACGCTAAACAAGCCGGGCGCATGAAGAAATACTGGGGCGAGCAACTCGGCCGTTTGAAGGAAGTTCTGGAAGCATGAGGTATGGTTCCGGGCCGTTCACTGTGAACCCTGTCATTCTGAGCGGAGCCGGGCAGTTCGGGCGGAGCGAAGAATCTGCTTTTGGATGTCTCACCTGACCAACTACAGACCCTTCGCTGCGCTCAGGGTGACACGAAAAACGCTTGGCGTGACATTAGGCATATTGCACTCGATTGAATCAAGGAGGAAGTCATGGCAGGTAACGTCAAAACCATTCCCGAGGGATTCCGCACGCTCACGCCGTATCTGGTGGTGCGCGATGCGGCCAAGGCCGTCGAGTTTTATACGAAAGCTTTTGGCGCCGACGCGCGCAGCGTGCACTATGCGCCGGACGGCAAAATCATGAACGCCGACCTCAAAATCGGCGATTCAGTGCTGTTACTCTCGGAGGAGTTCCCGGGGGCGCAGTGCCGCTCGCCGCAGTCCATTGGCGGCACATCGGTGACCATCCACATCTATGTCGAAGATGTCGATGGGTGGTTCAATCGCGCGGTCTCCGCCGGCGCCACCATCTTGATGCCGGTGATGGATATGTTCTGGGGCGACCGGTACGGGCAACTCAAGGATCCCTTTGGTCACCACTGGGCATTGGCGACTCACAAAGAGGACCCGACGTCCGAAGAAATTGAGCGCCGCGCGAAAGAGGTCTTCGCCAAGATAGCCAGCCAGGGGCAGCACCAGGCTTGAGTGTGCCCGACGCTTTTTGGACATATAATTGTGCATTGCGGGCAGCCCTGTGCCTCCGCGCGCTCCGGCAAGGGCACACGAACCTCGGCACCCGACTCCGTCAAAACCCATGAAGATTGCCATCTCGGTCTCTGAGAAGGAAAAGGCCAAGGGGACGCGGTCCGCGTACTTCGCGGCGCTCGTGGCTTCGGGAGCGCCGCCGGCAGAAATAGAACTCGTGAGCGCTGCCGATATGCGTCGTGTGCGGGCCGAAAATTTCGACGGCATTCTCTTTGCCGGCGGCGAGGACGTTGACCCGGCACTTTACGATGAGAAGAAGAAATACGCCAGCGTCCACGTTGACCAGACACGCGACAGATTCGAGCTGGAACTGCTGGACGCCGCTCTCGATCGTCGTCTGCCCATTCTCGGCATCTGTCGCGGCATCCAGATGATTAACGTGAAGTTCGGCGGTACGCTCTATCAGGACTTGAAAAACGACACGGCGATGGAACTTGATCACCGGCAGCCAGATGACCGCACCCAACCCGTCCACGCCGTACTGTTGTCGGATCCGGAATCACGTTTGGCGGGCGCATTCCAGGGATCTTGCCGCGTGAACAGTCTGCATCACCAGGCTATCAAGCGGCTGGGGCGCGGCCTCAAGGTCACGGCGCGCTCGGAAGACGGATTAGCCGAAGCCGTAGAAGCCGCGGATGACTACCCATTTCTCATGGCCGTGCAATGGCACCCCGAGGAGATGGCCGACGTTCCCGAGCAACGGAAGATCTTTCAACAGTTCCTTGCCAAGTGCCGCGAAGTCGCCGCAGGCCGAAATCCCACATAGCGGCGGCCCCACACGGCCCTGCGCTGCTCACCGGCTCCTGATTAGCTGCTCCCGACTGCGGCGTCTTGCGCTGTACCTCCGAAAGATGTAGCCTTACTTTTCGGGCTTACCCAGAAATCGTAACGACCGGAAAAAGTCGCACGGGGCGCCAGTGGGTATTTCGGGACCATCGTCAACCCAGGGACCGCAGCTCATGCTACGCCGGAGAGTTCGTCGAACACGACGCGTCTCATTTTTCGTTCTCTTGGCGAGCATTGGTGCGCTATGGGTGTTCCCGCGGGGGCCCGCCGCGCAGACCGCGTCACCGCCCAAACCCAAAGGCGTTGATTTCAACCGCGACATCCGCCCCATCCTCTCGGACAATTGTTTTACGTGTCACGGACCCAATGAAGAGAGCCGCCAGGCGAACCTGCGGCTGGACATCAAGGAAGGCGGCGCGTTCGACCAGCGCGAGGGATATCGAGTTATCGTGCCGGGCGCGAGCGCCGAGAGCCGGCTCTATCAAAAGATCAGCGCGAAAGACGAGGCGCTCCGGATGCCGCCGGTCATATCGGGCCGCAACCTGACCGCGAAGCAAATTGAGCTCATTTGAGAATGGATTGACCAGGGCGCACGCTGGGAAACGCACTGGGCGTTCGTCACTCCGAAACGCCCGCCGCTGCCGGACGTCAGGAACCGGGGTTGGGCCCGCAATGACATTGACCGCTTCATCCTTGCCCGTCTGGAGCGCGAAGGACTGAAGCCCTCGCGCGAGGCCGACAAGGCCACGTTGCTCCGCCGGGTGACGCTCGACCTGACTGGCCTGCCGCCCACTCCCGACGAGCTCAAGGCTTTCCTGGCTGATCAATCTCCCGACGCCTACGAGAAGGTCGTGGACCGCCTTCTCGCGTCGCCCCACTACGGCGAACGGATGGCGATGCAGTGGCTTGACCTTGCCCGCTATGCCGACACGCATGGCTATCACATCGACAGCCATCGCGAGATGTGGCACTGGCGCGACTGGGTGATCGCGGCCTTCAACCGCAACCTGCCGTTCGACCAGTTCACTCTGGAGCAGTTGGCCGGGGATCTTCTCCCCAACTCGACCCCTGAGCAAAAGATCGCCACCGCGTTCGACCGCAATCACATGATCAATTTTGAAGGCGGAGCGATCCCGGAGGAATACCATAACGAGTACGTCGTCGATCGCCTGGACACGACGGCCACCGTCTGGATGGCCGCGACGCTCGGCTGCGCGCGCTGCCACGACCACAAGTACGATCCCTTCAAGCAGCGTGATTTCTACCGCTTTTACGCGTTCTTCAACAGCGTTCCCGAGAAGGGACTCGACGGTCAGCAAGGTAACGCCGGGCCCGTCCTGCAGCTTCCCTCCTCCGAACAGCAGCGTCAACTCGATGACCTCAAGCAGAAGATCGCCTCGATCAAAGAGGCGTTGCCGGAAAAGGAAATTGCCTCCCTCGAAGGCGAATGGGAGAAGTCTGCCCTCACCAGCATTCCCACCGACACGCGTGAAGGGCTCGTGGCTCACTTCGACTTCGAGAAAAACCTGGCGGACACTTCCGGCCGCAACCTGCCCGCGAAAGTCCTCCGCGGCGGCGTGACGTATGGGTATGGCCTCGTCGGGAAAGCGGCCGAATTCAGCGGCGAAGCGGATGTCGAGCTGGGCGACGCCGATTCGTTCGATCCCTCTCAATCCTTCACGCTGGCCTTCTGGTTCAGCCCCGGGTCAAAATTCGAAATGGCGGTCCTTCAGAAGCTCGATGATCCGAAGACCCGGAGAGGATTCGAAGTCCTGCTGGATGACACGGAATGGATCGGGTGGCAAAAGCGTTCGTCGCACGTAATCGTTTGCCTGATTCATAGCTGGCCTGACGACGCGATCGAAATCAGGACGAAAGATCAAGTGCGTTTCAGAATGCCCCACGTCGCGCTTACCTACGGCGGATCGGGCAAGGCTTCCGGCTTGCAGATGTTCATCGACGGCAAGCCGCAGGAAGTGGAAATCCTGAAGGACCACCTGACGGGCCCCGTCGCCAGCGGCCGTCCGCTCGAAATCGGCAACAAGGAATTCGGGAGGGCCTTCAAAGGCCGGATGGACGACCTGCGCATTTACAACCGGCCGCTCGCTGCTTCCGAGATCGAGCAACTGGCCATTCATCAGCCCGCTCGCGCGCTGGTCTCGGGCCTTTCCGGAGCTTGCGAGGAACTGAACCAGTTCAAGGGAACGGACGTGCTGGTTGAATCCGAGGACCCGCTCGCCGAGCAAGCGAAAGTCGATACTCTGGCTTATGGAATCAAGGAGCAGTGCGAGTCAGAAAAGGAAACAATCCGGGACTATTTTCTCACCTGGGTGGCGCCGGAAAACTTCAGAAAACCTCATGCTGACCTGAAGAGCCTGAAGGAGCAAAAAGCTGAGCTGGACAAAGCGATTCCCAACGTCATGGTCATGGAGGACTTGAGCATGCCGCGGGAGACTCACATTCTGGCGCGCGGCGATTACCGCAACAAAGGCGAGGTCGTGACCCCGGGCGTGCCCAGCGTGCTGCCGCCGCTGCCTGCCGGCGCGCCCCCGAACCGGTTGGGCCTGGCGAAGTGGCTGATTGATCCTTCGCACCCGCTCACCGCTCGCGTGGCCGTGAATCGCTATTGGCAAATGTGCTTCGGCACGGGAATCGTGAAATCCTCCGAAGACTTCGGCTCGCAGGGCGAGCCGCCCAGCCATCCGGAGTTGCTCGATTGGCTGGCCACGGAGTTCGTCCGCACCGGGTGGGACATCAAGGCGATGATGCGGCTGATCGTGACGTCGGCGACGTATCGCCAGTCGTCGCGCGTTACGCCCGAGCTGCTCGAAAAAGATCCTGAGAACCGCATGCTCGCGCGCGGGCCGCGCTTCCGCCTGCCGGCGGAAATCGTGCGGGACAACGCCTTGTCGATCAGTGGCCTGCTGAACCCTGCCCTGGGCGGGCCGAGCGTTTATCCTTACCAACCCGCCGGACTCTGGGAGGAGATGGCGTTTGGCGAGGGTTTCACCGCGCAAGCCTACACGCCGAGCGAGGGCGCGGACCTCTATCGCCGGAGTATGTACACCTTCTGGAAGCGCACGGTTCCACCGCCGTCGCTCACCACCTTCGACGCGCCGGACCGTGAGAAGTGCACGGCGCGCCGAGCCGTCACCAACACGCCGTTGCAGGCGCTGGTGCTGCTGAACGATCCGACCTACGTCGAGGCGGCGCGCTCGCTCGCCCAGCGAACGCTCGCCGAGGTGGGCCACAGTTCCGCGCAGCGAATCAATTACGCGTTCCGCCTGGCGACGGCGCGCAATCCCGCGCCGCAGGAACGGCAAGTCCTGCGGCAGTTGGCATGGCGCGAGCTGACTCATTATCGCCGCGACAAGGACGCGGCCGTCAAACTCCTGCGGGTCGGCGAATCCGCCTACGATTCGAAGCTGGACGCGAGCGAACTGGCCGCCTGGACGACCGTGGCTGGCGCCATCCTCAACCTTGACGAGACCGTCAGCAAAGAGTGAAGCCATGTGCCAGGAGAAAGAATTCGAACTGGGTATGACGCGGCGGACGTTCTTCTCGCGCACCAGCGGCGGCATCGGAATCGCTGCTCTGGCGTCGCTGCTCCACCCGAATCTCTTCGCCGCAGGGGCGGAGTTCGATCCGAAGACGGGCGGGCTGGCCGGCCTGCCGCACTTCCCGCCCAAGGCCAAGCGGGTGATTTTCCTCCATCAGTCGGGAGCGCCGTCATAGATTGAACTGTTCGATTACAAGCCGGCGCTCGACAAACTGCACAACACCGAGCTTCCAGGCTCGGTCCGCATGGGCCAGCGCATCACGGGAATGACTTCCGGCCAGGAATCGTTCCCGGTGGCCCGATCGATTTTCAAGTTCGCTCCCCAGGGACAATCGGGGACGTATCTCAGCGAACTGATGCCGCATCACGGCAAGATCGTGGATGACATCGCGCTGATCAAGACGATGCACACCGACGCAATCAATCACGATCCGGCGATCACCTTTATCCAGACGGGCTTCATGCAACCCGGTCGGCCCAGCATGGGGGCGTGGGTCAGCTATGGGTTGGGCAGCGAGAACCAAAACCTGCCAACCTTTGTCGTGTTGCTCTCCCAAGCCCAGGCACTGAATACCGATCAACCGCTTTTTTCACGGCTTTGGAGCAGTGGCTTCCTGCCCACGAAATATCAGGGCGTGCGCTTCCGCGCCGGAAGCGACCCGGTCCTCTATCTTGCCGATCCTCCCGGCATCGACCGTACCACCCGCCGGCGGATGCTCGACGCCGTCGCGAAGATCAACCGCCTGAGCGCGCAAGCATACGGCGACCCGGAAATCGAAACCCGGATCATCCAGTACGAGATGGCATACCGAATGCAGACCTCAGTGCCGGCGCTGACGGATCTCTCGAAGGAGCCCGACCACATCTTTGAAATGTACGGCCCCGACTCGCGCAAGCCTGGAACCTACGCGGCCAATTGCCTACTCGCGCGGCGCCTGGCGGAGCGTGGCGTGCGCTTCATCCAGCTCTATCATCGCGGCTGGGACCAGCACGCCGATCTGCGGCGAGACATCGGGCTGCAGTGCAAAGGTGTGGACCAGCCTTCCGCGGCCCTGATCCTGGACTTGAAACAGCGCGGGCTGCTCGACGACACGCTGGTCATCTGGGGCGGGGAGTTTGGGCGGACCGTGTATTGTCAGGGTAAGCTGACCGACACCAACTACGGCCGCGATCACCACCCTCGCTGCTTCGCCATGTGGCTGGCCGGCGGCGGAATCAAGCGCGGCATTACGATCGGGGAAACTGACGACTTCTGCTACAACATCGTCTCCGATCCCGTCCACATCCATGACTTGCAGGCCACCATCCTGCATTGCCTCGGAATCGATCACACCCGGCTGACTTTCAAGTATCAGGGCCGCCACCACCGCCTTACCGACGTGGAAGGCGAAGTCGTGACCAAGCTGCTGGCGTGAGCAGCATCTCACCCACGAGGCCTTCCTACTAGCCAAACCGTGATGCGACAAGCTATGCTTAGCTCCGCGCAGGGACCCCACGATCTCTCGCACAGGAGCAAAGATGGCGGCGAAGATCTTTTTTCAGAAGGGCGACATCACCGACTTGGCGGTGGACGCTATCGTCAACGCGGCGAACACCGACCTGATGCTCGGAGGGGGAGTGGCCGGAGCCATCCGGCGCAAGGGCGGGCGGACGGTTGAGGAAGATTGCGAGCGGGTCGGCCCGGTGGCGTTGGGCGGGACGGCGGTCACCACGGGCGGAAACCTAAAAGCTCTTTACGTAATCCACGCAGCGAGCATGCATCTGGGAGGGACCACCGGCGCCGAATCCCTGCGCCTGGCCACACGCAACAGCCTGATGCGGGCCGAGGAGAAAGCCATCAAGAGCATCGCCTTCCCAGCCATCGGTACCGGAGTCGCCGGGTTTCCGATGGAAGAGTGCGCGCGGATCATGCTCACCGAAGTCCTCGATCACATCAAATCGCGCAGCAGCCTGGAGAAGATCTACTTCGTGCTTTTCGACGACGCGGCGCTTCAGGTGTTTGAAGAGGCCTACACAAAACTGACCGGGCGGCCCGCCGGCCACGCGTCCTAGCATGAGCATCCCGCCCGCCAGTTCGGGAGAACAGTCGGAGACGAAAGCGGCTTCGCTGCGAGAAACAGTCGAGAAGGAACTCGCCCGGTACGAGCATCCGCTGTTCCGATTCTCGACCGAAGAACGACGGACGAGCGTACTCCTGATGATCGACCTGGCGATGGCTTGGGGTTCGAGCATCATTACGAAATCAATCTCCACGAGCGGGAAATTGAGAACCCGCAGTTCCCTTGGACTTTCCAGAAGCTTCTCTACGATTGCCTGCACGACTTCATCCTGGAGATGTTTGAGCGTAATCCTCA
>Ga0315274_10014601_pt1 | contig 11133 bp, 10 predicted proteins | sample YL17G02_20_MG_FD_203700 | JGI IMG/M metagenome (GOLD analysis project Ga0315274, IMG submission 203700) | Sediment microbial communities from Yellowstone Lake, YNP, Wyoming, USA - YL17G02_20 | ecosystem: Environmental > Aquatic > Freshwater > Lake > Sediment | place: USA: Wyoming | collected...
CCTGAAAAGGCCGGTTGCCTTTGTCAACGAAGCGGTCCACACCCAGGTAAGGAAGATGGTTCTTCCTGTACCCGGCAATAAATCCTTTCGGGCCGATAAAAGATATAGCATTGTATAATCTGTCTCTCTCCTTTTCCAGGAGCCCAAAGGCAATATAGACGTCAAGCTCCTGGCAGATTGACTGCAGTTCCTCGGCGCTGGGGCCGGGTATGGTTTCGGCATAAGGTAACGCCTCTTCGCGACTGGAAAAGACGTAACCGGTGAGGCTGCACTCAGGAAAAACGATGAGATTTGCCTTATTGCGGGCTGCTTCTCTGGCCGCATTCACCATGCTTTTTAAATTTTTCTTAATCTGCATCAGCTTGGGGTCCATCTGAACCGCCGCGATTTTAATTATGTCTGACATATAACCTCCTGAAAGTGTTATGGGCTTATTTTCAGCAACGAATTATATTAATCAATGGCCATTTATCTCTTTCTCTTGAGCTTTTGCAACTGCTGGTATTCCGGACGATTACGGTAAAAGTCATCCAGCGTGTAGCAGCCGGACACCATCCCCTGGCGAGGAGCGGTCAGGCAATCCCCACAGGCACGGCATATCAACTCGCGTTTTAAAGCTCTTCCGGCAAGTATATCCGCCACCATGTCCGGGTAGCAAAGCGACATCCGCCCTATGCCCACGAAGTCCGCCATCCCATTACGTATCACAGGTTGTGCCACATTGGGCAGCCACTGTTGCAGGTAGGAATAGCCGCTGCCAACGTAAACCAGTTCGGGGCGCTTACGTTTCAATTCCTCCGTTACCGAAATCAAACGGGCCACCCCAGCCAGCGGGTCTTCCGGTGGCCGATACCCGTCCCAAGGCGGAGTGAAGTAGGGGCGCAATATATGAGAGTTATAACCAGCGCCGGCCGAGATACATACCAGCCTGATATCCAGCTTGATGAGCAAGTCCAGAAAAGCCAGCGGCTCGGTAAGGTCTATGCCCAGTCCGGTACCATCGCCCCCAAAGGCATATGGATATCCCACCCCTTTAAATGGAGACGGTACGCCACGTCCCTCCGCACCCTGCTGAAAGGGGAAAAAATCAAAGGCGCTGAAACGAACCGCGATGTCCAGTCCCGTTGCCTCGGTTCGAACGCCAGCCACGATTTCTCTCAGAAATCGGGTCCGGTTCTCAAAGCTGCCGCCATAACGCCCGGGACGCTCAACCGCGCTCAGAAATTCGTGGCCAAGATAGCCGTGGCAGTGTTTTATATCAACGAAACCAAATCCGGCTCGCTGTGCCAGTTTTGCCGCCTTGACAAAGTCTTCTATCAGATGAGCGATGTCCTCATCAGCCATCACTTGCCTGTCGCTGGTCACCCCGAATCTCTGGTCAAGAAGGGGATGACGATAGAGGATTACGGGTTCCGGGCGTTTCATATCATGTGGACGAGACAGCCGTCCGGAATGGGTCAGTTGCAATCCAACCAGCAGGTCGTCGCAATGACCGAAATACTCTTTATGGGTTCGCACCAGCAGTTCTCGTAGTTCGCCAATCTCGCCCACCGTTTCCTCTGACATCACCAGCTGACTTGGGCTCCCCTTGCCATCGTGGCGGACCGCCACCGCTTCTCCGCCAAATATCAACTTCGCGCCACTGAGGCCGAAACGCTGCCAGCGTCTCCTGGTCAGCGCCGTGGGTCTTCCGTCATCAGTGCTATCCCAGCCTTCCATGGGGAGCATGGCAAAGCGATTCCCAATCACGCGGTTACCGAGGGCATACGGCTTGGCCAGAGGGGAATCCGGTCCCGATTTTACTTCCGCGTCAAAAGGTAGAGACACTCCAATTTGACTTAGATAGCTGGTGAAGTCAGCAACGTTCTTGATGGCCGCAATATTCCGCATGGCTATTAATATCCTTTCAAAGATAAGTTGAAGAAATAAGCCTTCTAATCCAGCGCTATCTCCTCAAATTCCACAATTAACCGGTCAGGCTGGAACCGTTTCAGCACTTCATCAGGGGGAGCGCTGATAAACCGCTTTAGCGCGCGTTCACAGCTTGCCACGTCTTCATAGACGGACTCGGATATGCCGTAGATATCACTATTGTTGAGGGTCTTGATGACCCGGTTTATGGTATACTGTTTCAATTCCGGATGGGCCAGCTTCTTATAAAACTCCGCGTGCTGGGTGCGCCATAGTTTCCATGTCTCATCAGGGTCATATCCCGGTTTGAGTCGAATCACTCCCATGAACTTAACCATAACCAACCTCCCTTTTTGATATGAAAGTATACCATCTCCAAAATTAAAGTTAAACAATTCACTAACACCTATTTTTAAACGGTTTAAACAATGTATTTTTCTTGACAGCCAGTTGACGGGGATATAGCATAGCCACAGTAGCCTATACCGAGAATTGAGACCATTCATGGTAATCTCATCGCTTTCTGAGCGGAAAGGAGCCGGACTATGTGGCAACGAATTACGAGTATTATAATTAAGGAATTTATCCAGCTCAGCCGTGACCGGCGTTCTATGGCCATGGTGATAATCATACCCATAATCCAGATGTGTATCTTTGGTTATGCCCTGAGCACTGATATCAAGAATGTTTCCATGGTTGTCTGGGATGCCAGCAATACGGCGGAAAGCCGTGAACTGATCAATAGCTACGAGCAGACGGAGTTCTTTGCGGTCAAATATTATGCCACGGATTACGATGATATCTCCAAACGCATTGAATCAGGCAAGGCCAAGGTGGCTCTGGTGATACCTGATGAGTACGATAAACACCTGCATCGCGGAGAAAGCGCCTCAATACAGTTCCTTGCCGATGGGTCTGACCCCAATATTGCCATACAGGCGGTAGCCAACGCCAACCTCATCGCTCAGGCAAAGGGTATTGAAATAATGAGCAAGGTACAGGGCCACGAGCTGACCTACAGCATCATGCTTGAACCCAGAATCTGGTATAACCCGGCGATGCAGAGCTCAATTTTCTACCTGCCCGGTCTGGTGGGCATCATCCTCCAGGTTCTTACCATGATGCTGACTGCCTTTGCCATCGTCCGGGAGCGAGAAGCCGGTACCATTGAACAGCTTAATATCACGCCATTGCGCCGTGGTGAGTTAATTGTTGGCAAGCTCGTGCCCTACATCATTATCGCTTATATTCAGGTGTTTATGGTGCTGGTGACCGCGGTGTTCATTTTCGACATGCCCATCCGCGGCAGCCTCCCGCTACTTATTGCCTTATCTTTCCTCTTCCTCATGTTCTCTTTGGGCCTGGGCCTTTTTATATCAACCGTTTCTCGAACCCAGTTCCAGGCGATGCAGTCCAGCCTTTTTGTATTTCTACCCAGCATCTTGCTCAGTGGTTTCTTGTTTCCCATCGAATCAATGCCCAGGCTGGTACAGTGGATTTCAGCCGTACTGCCGTTGACCTACTATCTCAGAATAGTACGCGGCATCATTGTGAAAGGGATAGGCATTGAATATCTGTGGCAGGACGCGACGGTGCTGGCCGTAATGGGCGTCATCACCCTGGTGCTCGCGACATGGAGACTGCGCAAAACCCTGACCTAATACACCGGACCTTCTTACCATGAGATGAATAAAAAGGAGGCAAAAACCATGAAAAAAGAATATATTTCACCCAAAGGCTTATTTGAGCCCATAGGCTGGTCACATGCGGTTAAGGCGGGTAATACCATTTACCTCGCCGGCATGGTGGGCTTCGATGAGCAGCGAAATATCGTGGCTGGCGGCTTTGAAGGCCAGACGGTCAAGGCTTTGGAAAACATCAAGCTCGTCCTTGAGGCAGCGGGAGCTTCCCTGAAAGACGTGGTCAAAATGACCGTCTATTTAACCGATATGGACAATATTATCGAATTCCGGGAAATCAGGGCCCGTTACTTCAGCCCTCCCATGCCCGCCAGTACCGGCATCGAAGTCTCAAGGCTGGTACTCCCCGAGCTTCTTGTGGAAATAGAAGCTATCGCGGTTGTTGGTTGATTAGCACCACCGTCGCTATGAAATTGGCTCAATCCCGTCTCAGCGTTCTGATTATAGCGCCGTTTTTATCCCGTATATTGACTCTCAGCGGCATCCCGCCGGGAAGGGCATGCGTCGCACAGGCAAGGCATGGGTCGTAGGCGCGGAAGGCCATCTCAACCATATTCAGCAGCCCCTCTTTAACCTCGGGGCCTTTGACAAACCCCTCGGCCGCTTTCTTCACCGACAGGCAAATCGGGGCGGCATTGTGCTGGGTAGCCACAATCAGGTTCGCCTTCGTCAAAAGCCCTCGCTCATCGGTTTCGTAATGGTGAATCAGGGTGCCGCGGGCCGCCTCAACGCAGCCCACTCCCACCTTTTTGAGCTTAAAGTTCATATTGCGTATATCTTTGCTGGTCAGCAGAGGGTCATTGGCGATTCGCTGCAAATCTTCGGCGGCCTGGAGAGCTTCAATGAGCCTCGCCCAGTGGAAAGCCAGGGTATGGTGGCTGGGCTTGCCCCCGAGCGCGTCAAACATGGCCTCGCATTCCTTTTGCGCCAGTGGGGTAGCCATGCCATCGGCCACATTCAGCCTGGCCAGAGGACCCACGCGATACAGTGACGTGCCGTCGCCATCATTCAGGCCATTCCAGCCAATTTTTTTCAGGTGGGTCAAGCGGATATAGGTCCAGGGCTCCACCCACTCGCCAATGTGGTCAATATACTCGCTGGGGTCGAAAAGCGCATACTCCTTCCCCTTGGGGTCAACGACGCGTAACTTCCCTTCGTAGAAGTTGACCTTATTATTGCTGTCGACCAGCCCCATGTAGTAGGTATTCAACTTGTAGGCATCGTTCAGGACCAGGTCGAGGTGTTTTTTATCGGCCACCACCACATCCTTGAAAAGCTTCAAAGCAAACTGGGCAAAGTCAACGGCGTCATCGGCCGTTTTCTTTATCCATACCCGCTCTTCCTCGGTAATGCCTCTGGGGACACCGCCGGGGAGTCCGCCTTCGGGATGTGGCGGCTTGCTGCCGATAAGGCGGATGATATCCCGGCACCTTTTTCTGATGTCAATTACCTTGCTGCCGATTTCCAGTCCAACTTTATTGATGAGGCCGAGGATATTTCTCACCGCCGGGTCGGCGTCGGTGCCAACCACAAAATCAGGCGCGGAGAGAAAGAAAAAGTGAATGTAGTGGTCTTCTATCATGAAAGCGTTGTAGTGCAGCTGCCGGACCAGTTTGGCCGCGGGCGTTGGCTCAACTCCAAAGACGGCATCCACCGCCTTGGTCGAGGCCATGTTGTGCGGGGTCGGGCATACGCCGCAGATATTGGGCGTTATCCGTGGCATCTCCTCGACCGGTCGGCCCAGGCAGAACCGCTCGAATCCACGCAGTTCCACCACCTGGAAATAAGCGTCTTCCACTTTTCCCTTGTCATCAAGGAATATCTCAATCTTCCCGTGGCCCTCAAGCCTGGTTATCGGATTTATAGTTATCTTCTTTGCCATCGTAACCTCTCCTTACCGTTCTTACTGGCGTTTTTTTCTCAGCAGAGATACCGGCAGGGTAAATCGATAGGTATACCCAGCCAGGTCATCCAGCTTGTCGATAAGCTGCTTCATCTCCTCGTCGTTTTCGGCGTCAAGCATAGTGGCCAGGGCAGAGATGAACTTGGCTCCGGAGTCTTCCACGCCTTCCACCGGTCCAAAACAGCCCCGGCAGGGCATATTGATGTTGATGCAGCTTTCACCGCAGCCACCCCGCGTGGCAATGCCCATACAGAGTATGCCCTGCGCCAGGAAGCAGGTATCGGGGCTGGCTTCAACTTCATAAATCCGCTTGACATCCTTGATGGAGATTTTATCCGGCTTGGATTCATTGCGCTTGCAGGTATCGCACAGCGCCTTGTGCGGCGCCAGCGTGGCGCCCTTGGGAGGCAGTTTGCCCTCAAGCACCGCGTTCACAGCATTGGCAATGAGGTCTGGGGGCGGGGGACACCCCGGGAGATAGTAATCAACATCAATGACCTGCTTTAGCGCGAACACCTGCTCGTAGAATTCGGGAAGCGTTAGCTCTTTTCCGTTTACTTTTGACGTGGGCTGAGGGTAGTTACCTTTCGGGTTCACCACGGTGGGGGCATCACGGTAAACCCAGTTGAAAATATCCTCTTTGGTACGGAAATTGGCCATACCTGGCGTGCCACCGAAGCAGGCACAGGCGCCAAAGGCCAGAACCAGCTGCGATTTCTCCCGGAGCAGCTTGGCCACTTCCTCCTGTTCTGAATTCCTGATGTGGCCGTTGATGATACTCAACGCAATCTCGCCGTCTTTCATGGCTTCAATATGATGGTACTTGAAGTCCATGGCCACAGGCCAGAAAATGACGTCCACCGCCGATGTTACCTGCAGGAGCGCTTCATTGAGGTCAACGACCGCTTCATCGCAGCCACCACAACCGCCAAGCCAGCATATGGCTACTTTTGGTTTAGCGACCATCTTTTTTCCCCCTCTTTAAAAATTTCATCATAGAAAAATCTCCTCCAGTAATTTTATGTTAACTCGTTTTCAGCTTTTCACAGGGTTTTTCGTGCTGCCCATCGAGCAATTCAAGAATTATTTTTAAGGCTGTCGGAACCGCTTTGGCCACGGCTGGTGTAAGGTCATCGCCGAAGCTGGTCAAATCTTCGGCTTCTATGGCCACGATGGTCACGTCTTCAGGCATCGGCCAGCCGAGGGCTTTGCCCAGCTCCATGGCCTGCAATAAACCGGTGCCGTGCTGGTCATACTGATTTACGCTCTTGGTGTGAAAATCACGCGGTGTCAGGCAGTACACTGCTCCGGGAACGCCACCGCTCTGGATGGCGTCGATAATAATGACGGAATCAAAACCTAACAGGAGTTCGGCGAGGTTCAGGCCAGCGAAGCTGGTCTCTTGAAGCTCAATACCGGGACTTGAGAAACGACTGCGTAGTTCCTGAATAAGAAAGTGCCCTACCCTGTCATCCCTGAGAATAGGATTTCCGATACCCAGAATCAGCGTCCTGGTGCTGGTTTTAATTTCCGTACGCTTAGTTTTATTCACCAGTAAATAATTTATATTAGTACTACTAAAAAACGCAGCCTTATAAAGACAACTTAAAATAAAAGCTGCCAATTAAAAAATACAATAAAATGACAAAATTAGCAAATATTGGCGCTAACCGGAACGAGGATACCTTCTGCTTTCTGGTATTGACAATTATAGAAATCGGTCTATAATTTAAGTCCCTGACAGTACAGCATTAGCCTGTTATCTTTGCCAGAAATTGTAAATAATCGGCAAAATGGTTATCATCATAGAAAAAGAACCCAAGGAGGGAGCAAGTGAAGAATAATTTATTTGACCTGCGGGGGAAAGTGGCTATTGTTACCGGCGGCAACGGCGGTATTGGCAAAGGCATCGCCGACGGTCTGGCATCGGCCGGGAGCGACATTGTGATTTTTGCCCGCAACAAAGAAAAGACCGCGGGAGCGGTAAGCGACATCAAAAAGAGGTTCGGGGTAAGGGCGCTGGGTCTGGCGGTGGATGTGGGTCAGGAGGCAAGCATCAAGAAAGGAGTGAAACAGGTGTTCGACGAGTTCGGGCAGATCAACATTCTGGTCAATAACGCCGGCGTTAATATTCGCCGGATGCCCGAGGAATATACCGTTGAGGAATGGGACTGGATTCTGGGGATAAACCTGCGTGGGGCTTTCCTCTGCGCCAAAGCGGTTTACCCGGCCATGAAGAAAGCCGGTGGCGGTAAAATCATCAGCATCGGTTCCATGACTTCCCTTTTCGGCCTGGCCAAGGTTTTGTGTTACGCCTGCAGCAAGGCGGGGATAGTTCAGATGACATACACCCTGGCACTCGCCTGGGCCAAAGATAATATCCAGGTCAATGCTATCCTCCCCGGGTGGATTGATACCCCACTGACGGTATCCGCGCGCCGGGACTTTCCCGGGCTGGACGAGTTTGTGCTGGACCGGACGCCGGCCGGCCGCTGGGGGGTACCGGCTGACTTTGCCGGCGCCGCCGTTTTCCTTGCCAGCAAAGCTTCCGACTTTGTCACCGCTGAATATATCAAGGTTGATGGTGGATTTGGTCAGGGCACAAACACCATGCACCCGTCCGCCCGCTAGCAAACACCAGAATAAATTTACGAGAATAAATAAAAAAGAGGGGGTAATTTGAAATGTCATTCGGCACCGGAAAATACACATATGACCTGGTTGACGGGTGGGCAAAACTGCCCGAAGGGTGGTCGTTTTTAGATGTCGGCGGTATCTGCATCGATGCTCAGGAGAGGTTTTACATCCTGAACCGCAGCCAGCGTCCCATAATCGTCCTTGACCGTGAAGGCAACCTGCTCAATTCATGGGGCGAGGGCTTCTTTAACCGTGCCCACGGCAGCTGCATCGGTCCCGACGGTTCCATCTACTGCACCGACGATAGAAACCATGTCGTCGCCAAATTCACTCCAGAGGGCAAGCTGCTCATGATGCTGGGCACCAAAGGACAGGCGTCGGATACAGGTTACACGCGGACCTGGGATTCCTGGGAGAGCCTGGCCCGAATACAGCGAGGCGCCCCGCCATTCAATCGCCCGACCGGCGTCGCGGTAACGCCATCAGGCGAGATTTACATCGCCGATGGTTACGGCAACGCACAGGTGCACAAGTTCTCCGCCGATGGCAAGCTGCTCTTCTCCTGGGGCGAGCCCGGTGGTGCGCCGGGACAGTTCCGCCTCCCCCACAACATCTGGCTGGACAAAAAGGGACGGGTCTGGATTCCGGACCGTGAGAACAGCCGGATACAGATATTCACCCCGCAGGGCGAATTCATAACGGAATGGACGGACGTTATCCGACCCACCGGCATTTTCATCGACAAAGAGGACACGGTATATATCTCCGAACTATGCCTGCGGGTAAGCATTTACACCATTGACGGCAGGCTGATCACGCGCTGGGGGAACGAGGGAAAGGACAAGGAAACGGCGCTCTTCCACGCCCCGCATGCTATCGCGGTTGACTCGCGGGGAGATTTATACGTTGGCGAGGTGTCCATGACCAGTGCCGGTGTGGACAAAGGCCCCCGGACAATACAGAAGTTCGCCCGCAAAAAGCCGGCCGCTGGTTTGAGGAGGTAAATATGTTTGATATCATTGCCTTTGGCGAAGTTCAGCTGAGACTGTCCACCCAGCATTTCCAGCGACTTGAGCAGGCGACCAGCCTTGATGTCACCATCGGGGGCGCCGAGCTCAACGTTATGGTCACCCTCCAGAGGTTAGGGCTGAAAACGTCATACGTCACCCGCCTGCCCAAAAACCCGCTGGGCCGGATGGTGCAGAATAAAGCCCGGGAACACGGTGTTGACACCTCACATGTCATCTGGTCAGACGGAGACCGACTCGGTGTCTACTTTCTCGAATTCGGGGCGCAGCCCCGCCCCAGCTCCATTCTCTATGACCGGGCTCATTCCGCGATTTCCCAGATACAGCCCGGTATGATTGACTGGGACAATGTCTTGGCTCAGACCAAAGCTTTCCATGTCACCGGCATCACCCCGGCCCTGAGCCATAGCTGTCTGGAGGCCACCGCGGAAGCCCTGCAAAAGGCCCGCAAGAAGAAGTTGCTCGTTAGCTTTGACCTCAACTACCGGGCCAAGCTATGGAGCCAGGAACAGGCCAAGGCCGGCCTTTCGCCCCTGATGAAATACGTGGACGTTTTAATCACCACGGAGGAAGATACAGAACGTGTATTTCAGATTAAAGGCCGGGACTGGAAAGACGTGGCCCGAAAGCTGGCCAGTACCTTTGGCTTCAAAATCGTGGCTATCACCCTGCGAGAAAACATCACCGTGTGGCGCAATAACTGGACCGGCATTGTCCTAGCGGATGGGCAGATTTACGAAGACCGGAAATATGAGGTCGAGGTTGTGGACCGGGTGGGCAGCGGCGATGCTTTCGCCGGCGGCTTTCTCTACGGCTATCTTACCGGCAAGGGTATTGAGACATCGCTGAAATACGCTAACGCCGCGGCTGTGCTGAAGCATTCCTGTCCCGGAGACCTAGCCTGGTTTACCCTGGAGGAAGTGGAGAAGCTGATTGCCGGCAAGGGCGACCTCAGGATAAGCCGCTGATAACTAAAATATAATATATTGATGGCTAGTTGCCGTGTCCCCGGCCAGTAACTGGTATCACTTCCTCTACGGCGCCGTTTCTCACGCCGTATATCCGGTCGTGTATGTTGATGACCAGGGTGGCATTGTTGGGCACGATTTCCAGACGCTCGCCCAGTTTTAATTTTTTCCCGGGCGCCATGTAATATATACCGCCGGTCTCGGCGGAGAGACGTCCGAACCACAGGTCGGGACGCCCCTGGACCGAGCCGTAGCTCAGCCTGCCCTGCCACCAGAAATCCGGGCTGTCGCGATGTTCAAAAAGCGAATCGCTGCCGAATGTCTTATAACCGGCGTCTATTATTGCCCAATCGGGGTGCGATGTGCTCATCACGGTGGTCAACACGGTTACGGCGCAGGCTTCCCGCGTGTTACCACCCATCCTCGTATACCGCATATCGCCGATAACGAACGCTCCGGGATGAATTTCGGTTAATTCCGGTAATTTGCCTTCTTTGCGGAAACGGCAGGTGGCGGGAAAGGTGGCCGAAGCGCCCACGGAGACGTGCTCTATTTTAATGCCCTCATCTCTCAGCATCCTGACGTTTTCGGTGATTATCTCGGCAGCTTCCAGAGCCACCGCATCCCGGTCCTCCAGCGTCGGTTTCACCCCCATCTCGTGCGCATAGATACCGATGAGCTCAATGCCCGGCAGCCGGCGGAGCTTTTTGGCCAAGTCCAGAACCGTCTTGCCCGGCAGCACACCAAACCGGGAACTCCGGCCCAGGTCAATCTTTATCAGCAAGCGAGCCCTTTTACCCGCGGCCTGCGCCAGCTTCGATATGATTTCAGCCTGCTCCAGCATGTCGACGACCACGGCCAGCTTCAGGTCCGCCCTGCCCAGCAGTTTCTTGAGTATTTCCCCTTTGAGACCGCCATAATAGCCGGGATGAGCGATGATGATGTCGTCGATTCCCTGCCAGGCCATAGCCTCTGCCTGCTCCACA
>Ga0315274_10014603_pt1 | contig 11132 bp, 5 predicted proteins | sample YL17G02_20_MG_FD_203700 | JGI IMG/M metagenome (GOLD analysis project Ga0315274, IMG submission 203700) | Sediment microbial communities from Yellowstone Lake, YNP, Wyoming, USA - YL17G02_20 | ecosystem: Environmental > Aquatic > Freshwater > Lake > Sediment | place: USA: Wyoming | collected...
TTCCATCAAAGAGGACAATGCTCTGTCGTTCCTGTTGGAGGGACAAGGGCCCTTGCCGCTGTTGGTCTGCGCGCCGACGAGCGACGTTTCGTTGGGCCGCGGCGGGAGCGGCGAGGCGGGCGTCGGCGAAGCGCCGGACGTCGGCGAAGCGCGGGACGTCGGCGAAGCGCCCGCCGGCATAAATCCCTACCTCCGCGCGCTCATCGAGTCCTTCGGGACACGGGTGAAAGCCGCATGGATCGATCCGTCGCGCCTTGCGGCTCTTCCCACGGCGGAGCGCAAGGTCGCGCTGGTTCATTGCCCCGAAGGAACCTCCCCTCAGGCCCGCCAGAGATTGAAGCAGTTCGCCGAATCAGGAGGCGCGGTGGTCCTTTTTCCCGGGGGGGACGCGGCCTTTGCGGAGAAGGACCTGGAGGACTTGTGCGGCGCGCGCATCGAGGGCTGGGAGACGCTCGACCGGCATCGGCTGGTGAGTTCCAGCGCGGCGGACAGCCCTTTCACGCTGCTCGACGAAATGGGCAGCACGCTCCTGGGGCATCCCAAGGCGCTCCGCTATCTGAAGGTCGCTTTGCCGACGGACCCGAAAACCGTCACTCCCCTCGTCCGCTTCGACGATGGTTTGCCTTTTCTTATCGAACGGCGGCTCGGCAAGGGGGTGGTCTACCTTTTCACCGTGCCCCTCGATCCGAAGGCGAGCGATTTCGTTCTCCGCGCCGCCTTCTCGCCCTTTCTGTACCAGCTTATCCAGCACTGCTCGAACGCCACGCGCGAGAAGCGATCGTTCCTCGTCGGCGACGTCTTGCCGGATTCCGCGATCCCTGCCGGCGGACGGGCGCTCCTGATCGACCCGGATGACCGAGCCATCGACCTTTCAGCGAAACGGGCGCCCTTCGCCACGCCCGGCGTCTATCGGATCAAGCGCGACGACGGAGAGAGCGCGCTCTGCGTGCGGATCGACCCCGAAGAATCGGACCTTGCGCTCATGGACCCGCAACGGACGAGCCTCCTCGCCCAGAGCGGACAGGGCGGCGGGAGCGCGAGCGTGCGAGACCCGGCCCTGGCCGCCTTTCTTCACGCCGCGCCTGAGCCCGACGCGCCCTGGCGCCTGTGGCGGAATCTGCTGGCCGCGGCGCTGGCGTGCATGGCGATTGAGACGCTCCTGGCCGCGCGATCTTCCAGATAGGAGGGGGCGAACGTGCTGAAACGTCTGTCCGTAACGACCGAGCTTGCGCGGATCTTCGAGAAGATCAACGCTTTCCGCCAGCGCGTCTGGACGCTGACCCTCCTGCGCGGCGCGGTGGGCGCGGCGTGGTTCTGGCTGACGTCCCTTCTCCTCCTGGGAGCGCTCAATCTCCTGTACCCTTTTCCAACGCCCGTCCGCCTGGGTTTCCTTCTGGGCCATCTCTTGCTCGTCGGAATCGGTTTCTGGGTCGGGTTGCGGCGGTCGCGAACGGACAAGCGCGGCGTCTTCCGCCGCCGAATGCGAGCCTGGGCCCTGCGGTGCGAGGAACTCGCTCCCGGGTTGAAAGGCCGTCTTGTCACGTGCGTGGACGTCGCCGGCGAACCGGACGGCGAGAAGGTCTTCGAGACCAACCCGGTCGCCAAGGCGCTCCTGCGCGAGACCAGCGAACGGTTCGAGTCCTTCGATCCCGCCGGCGCCCTGCCCGGCCGCGCGGTTCTGATGACGTTCCTGATGGGCTGTCTGCCCCCCCTTTTTCTCGCCTTTCTCCTCTCCCAAGACTTCAGATGGACCAGGTCCGCCGTGTCGAGTCTCTACCGCTACCGCATGCCGGTCGTCTCCTCGTCGCCCTTCTTCCGCGGCCGCGTCGAGATCAAGGGCCTGACGGTGCGCCCCGGCGACGTGGAGGTCCCGCGGGGCTCCTCGGTGGCGATCGAGGCGCAGGTGGATTTCACGGGCGCCTTCGATCCGGAAGGCCCCCCCGTCGTTCACGTCGCCGAGAAAGCCGGCCAGATGGAATCGTATGCAATGATCCAAGACAAGAACTCCACCCAGACGGAATCCACCCTCACGTTTCGCACGGCCCTGCACGAGGTCATGAATCCCGCGCGTTACCAGGTCCGCCTGACCCCGCCCGGGAAGAGGAAACGATCGCAGATCAAGAGCCCGACCTACAAGATCGAGCCGTACGATCCACCGAACGTCGAGTCCCTCGATTCCACAGTGACGCCGCCGGCCTACACGCGCTTGCCGGAAGAAGAGATTCAGGGCGCCTACATCGCGGGATTGGAGAACTCGCGCGTGACGCTTCGGGCGCGCTCCGATCGAGCCCTTTCCTCCGCCCGCCTCGCGGGGGGAGAGGGCAGGACGCTCGAAGCCCGGATCGTCGAAGCGGAAGACACGGGGAAGCCTCAGGTCGCGGAGTTTCAGTTCGAGATATCGCAGGGCGAGGAGCTGCGTCTCGAGGTCGTCGACAAAGCGGGGCATCGCAACCTCGATCCTCCGATGATCGTCGTTTCCGCCCGGAAGGACGACCCGCCGTCCATCCGCATGAAACGTCCGGGGGCGGACTGGGCGGTCCACCGGCTGGCCGAGGTCGAGCTCGAAGTCGAGGCCGCCGATGACTATGGGCTCAAGGAGGCGCTCTGGACATACCGGATCAACGGGGGCTCCGCGACGACCGAGACTCTTTTCGCCGACCGTGACGAGGGCGGTGGAACGCCTGAAGGCAAGCCGGTCCGCAAGCAGAATCTGCGGCGCTTTTTCCCGTTGGAAGACGTTCGCATCGAAGATCGTCTCTCGTCGGCCGGCGAGCGTTCCCTCGAAGCGGGCGACAGCATCTACTACCGTTTCATCGCCCGCGACGGCCAGCCGAACGCCGCCAAGGGAACGGCGATCTCTCAGCCCTTCTTCCTGACCATTCGGCCCTTCGAGCAAGTCTTCTACAAGGGTGGCGCAATCCCGCCCGGGCCCGCTGACGCGCCTCCGCCTCCCACGCAGCGTCAGGTCATCGTGGCAACCACCCGCCTCGCGGACCGGTTGGAGGCCGAGAAAGCGGGGCGACCGCAACCGCAAACGGTCGGCGAAGCGCTGGATCTTCCGGAAACGGAGAACGAGAAGATGTCGCAAGACATCGCGCGCGCCCAGCGCCAGGTGCGCACGGGGACCGAGCGCCTGAAACAACAGATTCAGGCCTCGCCGGACGTTCCCGACCTTCAAGAACGCGTCGCCCACCTGGACGATGCCATGATCGACATGAAGCAAGCCGAAAACCACCTCGAGATCGTCAGGCCCCACGAGGCCCTTCCCTTCGAGAACTCGGCCCTGCGCCACCTGACCGCGGCCCTGGCGGGTCTGCCGAAGTTCGTGAACTGGATGACGGGCGGGATGACGTCCCCCTTTCCTCCCGATCCGATGACGAGTCTCTCGGGCCAGCGCGTGGAGGTCCGCGAAGACAGGTACGAGCTCTTCGACGCGCCCAAGTCGAGCGAGAAGCTCGACAAAGACCTGATCGAGGCGCTCGAAAGGGTTCGCGCCTTGGCGCGCCGCCAGAAGGAGTTCCAGGAGACAATCCGCCGAGAACAATCGCAACGAGGCCCTGGCGGCGGAACGGGGGGAGGGGATCCGGAGACCTCGCCGTCTACACCCGCGGACCAGGCCGACGGGGTCGGTGAGATGACCGACTCCTCCGGCGCGCCGCCGGGAGTGAGACTCGAAAAGATGCGCGAAGACGCCGAGGAAAGCCGCCGTCGCCTCGAACGCCTGCGCGAGGAGATCGAGGGGATCGAAGGTCTCACCGACCCCGCCGGCCTCGACGACGAGACCATCCGCAAACTGCGGGAGTCGATCGAAACGGCGGCGCGCGAGCTGGGACGTTTGGGCGAGGCGTTGCCCAAACCAGACTTGGAGGAGGCCCAGGCGGCCAACGCCCGCGCGCTCGAGGAACTTCTGGATCTCGAGCTGGATCTCGAGAAAGCCCGGGCCCAGAACGCTCAGGCGAGAACGCGCGACCTGGCCGCGCGCCTGAACGATCTCATCGGGCGCCAGGGGGCTTTGCTTGACGCCACAAAGGGGCTTGGGCAGAAACCCCCCGGCGAGCAACAGGCCGACGGGGCCGGCGAGGAGGCGCGGAAGGGCCTCAGGCAGGATCAGTCGCGCCTGGGGACGGACGCCAAGCAGACGGCCCAGGCTTTCAATGCCCCCGATGCCGATGACCAAGACGGCGATCTCGAAGCGTTGCGGGAGGTTGGCCGAGAAGTCGGGCAAGCGGCCGATTGGATGGAGCAGGCGGCGGCGAACATCGAGCAGGCCCGCGATCTCGAGGCGATCCGCGGGCAGGAAGCGACCTTGAAGCAGCTCGAGAACGCCCGCGACGCGTTGGATCGCTACATGGCCGGACGGGCGAACGATCCGCTGTCGAGACTCCAGCAAGCTCTCGAATCGGTCCGCGACTTCAAGGAAACGATGCAAGCCCGGGAGTCTCAGAGGGAAAGCGAGGCGCCGGATGATCTCCCACAGGCGGATTCGTCGGTCCCTCGCCGCCTCACGCGCCCTGCGCGCCTGGTACGGGTCGAGATCCAGAACTTGCGCAATCTTCTCGAGGGCGATCCGCAGCTCCTTCTCCTCGTCGACGCCCTGGCGCGGACGGCGAATGGGCTGCCCGATCGCCCGCTTTACGAGGCGCCTGAGACCATCGGGGTCATCGGCCAGATCGTGGCGACTCTCGAGCAACTGGAAGAGGCGTTGGTGGAGAAGATGCGCCTGCTCGACCAGAAGCAGCGCCTCGAGCAGACGCCCCGCGACGAGCTGCCGTCGCCGTTCCGCGACATGGCGGCCCGGTATTTCGAAGCCCTCAGCGAGGGCGCCACGGAAAAGGGCGACGGGAACGAGAACGCGGAATGATTGACGGACTCTCAGGGTTCTTTGGCGATGGGGCAGGGACCTTGATCCTCAAGGGGATGACGCTCTCGCATTTGCTGTGGGGGCTTCTGGGCGCGATCGTCCTCGTCGCCGCGGCCTTTGCCTTGCAGGTCGGCAAGGCGCCGCGGTTTGTCAAGCCCTTCGCGTCGCTGTTGCGTCTCTCGGCCGCCGCTCTGGTTCTATGCGTTCTGACGGAGCCGGTCCTTCGCAACGAGGAGGCCATTCCTCAGCAGTCCTTTCTTGTGCACCTTTACGACACGTCGGGCAGCATGCGGATCCAGGATTACGAGAGCCAGCCGCGTCTAAGCGTCCTTCAACGAGAAGCCCGAAACTCCGCACCCCGAGCCGAGCTGGACCGGCTGTTCCGCGGTCTCGAATTCACTTTCGATAGGAACCTGGACGTTCTCGAAGACGCGGGCCTTCCCGAAACAGGGGATCAGCCGACGGACCTCGTAACGGCCTTGCGAAATCTGCAAGCGCAGATCAAGGGCCTCCCGGTGTCAGGCGTCGTTCTGGCGACTGACGGCAACGCGACGGTCAACAACAACCGCCAGGCGATCGTCGAGGCCGCCGGCCAACTCGAGGTCCCCGTGTATCCGGTCGGCGCGGCCCCGCGGAAACCCGAACCCGACGTCTGGATTGAGAAGGTGGTTCATCCGGAAGTCGTGGCCACGGGGGTCGGAACGAAGATCACCGTCCTGACCGGCGCGCGCGGCATGGAAAACGCGCCGATCGAGATGACGTTGATCCAGGACGGCGAGGAACTGGAGAAGCGCGCGCTCAATCCCGTGCGGGACGCGCAGACTCTGAGCGCCGAATTCATGGTCTGGCCGAAGGAACTGGGTCCCGCCAGCTACCGCGTGAAGGTCTCGACCCCCGTCCCCGAATCGTATCCCTGGAACAACGAGGACGACTTCTTCATGGATGTCGTCAAGCGCAAGCACCGCATCCTTTACGTCGAGGGGTACCCGCGTTACGAGTACCGTTTCCTGCGGGCGGCCTTCGAGGACGACAAGCGCTTCCAGGTCGCCTCCATGATCTACGTCACCCCGACGGGCAGCGCGATCTATCGCCAGGGGCTTTCCGAGGAGTCGGAACTGCGCAAGGGGTTTCCCGAAGAGCAGGAGGAGCTCTTCAAGTACGACGTCGTCGTCCTCGGCGACGTGCCGGTTCACCACTTCAACCGCAAACAGATTCTGGCGCTTAAGGAGTTCGTCCGCATGCGGGGCGGGGGGCTCCTCTTCCTGGCGGGCGACTACTCCTTCGATCCGAACGGGTTCGCTCGAACGCCGCTGGCCGAGATTCTCCCCTTCAGATTCAAGACGAGTCCGCGCCTGGGCGAGGAGTACCGCGTCTCCCCCACGCCGGAGGGGATCGAACGCGGCATGTTCGGCCCGTACGATCCGCGGCTCGATCGCAAGCCGCCCTGGGCGGTCCTGCCGCCTCTCAAGGGGCTGTTCCCCCTCGGCGACCTCAAGCCGGGCGCCGTCACGCTTTGCCGAATCGAGAAGGGCCAGGGGCCGGACAATCCGCCCGTCGTCGCCTTTCAACGTTACGGGCGTGGGATGACTCTTGTGTGCGGCATCTCGGGCACCTGGCCCTGGCGGTTTCAGACGCCGGCGGACAACCCGGCCTATTCCGCGTTCTGGAAAGAGATGATGCTCATCGTTCGCCAGGAAACCGACGCGCGGCTGCAAGTGAAGGCGGCTCCCGCCATCGCGACGGTGGGAAGCGAGGTGTCCGTCGAAGGAGTCGTCCTGGACGAGTCCTTTCAGCCGGACCCCGCGACGCCAGCGGCCCTGGAGATCCAGGCTCCCGACGGCGGAATACTCACGGTCCAGGCGCCGTCGGCGCCGAGCGGCGAAGAGAGCCGCGAGATCACCTTCCGTCATCGGCTGACTCCCGCCGCGGCGGGAACCTACAAGGTGACCGCCCGGGCAACGTGGAAGAAGACCGGGGAAACGCTTGAACGGACGACGATGTTCATCGTCAAGAGGGACGCGCCGGAACTTCGCGAGGTTCGGCTCAACGAGCCCCTTCTGCGCGAGATCGCGTCGGTGACGGGCGGCGAGTACGTTCATCTTTCCGAGTACGGCAAACTGCCCGGCCTAATCAAGCCGCGGGAAGGGTCGATTCGCAAGATCAAGGAAGAGCCGGTCTGGGATCGTCTCGGCGTTCTGCTCGCCATCGTCGGCGCGCTTCTGACGGAATGGCTGGTTCGGAGAGCGGGGAGTCTGGCATAGCGCCTGGGCGAGAAAGAGATCCGGAAGAGAGGACGTCGGAGCGCATGAACAGGCGATCTTTCCTGGTGCGCGGGCTTCAGCGAGCGGCTGGAGCCGGTCTGCTCGGCGGCGCCGGGCTCGCGGGCCCCTTGGCCGCGCTGGCCGCGAACGCTTCCGCCCAGCCCAGCCAATGGTCCGCGCAACGCGGGCAGTTGGACGAAGAGAGCGACGCGAACGTTTTCGTTTTCCCGCGACTCCGCTTCAAGATTCTCACGCGGGTCGAGGGCTATTGGGACGCCGAGCCCGACGCGGACGACAAGTTCCTCGCTTTCCTCGGGGACAAGACGAATCTGAAACTCTCAAGAAAATCATGGCCCGAACGCATCATCGACATCGAGGAACTGCGCAAGGCCTACTTCGAACCCGACGCGAAGACGCAGATCTATTCCCGGCCTTTCCTCTTCATGACGGGCGAGGGCGACTTCAGGTTCGAACAGGCTGAGGCGGTCACCCTGGGAGAGTACTTCAAGCGCGGCGGTTTCCTCTACGCCGACGATTGCGTCTTCCGCGGCTACGGCGACTTTTTCTTCCAGGCCTTTCTGCGCGAAATCCGCCAAGTCCTCCCCGGCACGGAGATGCAGCCGGTCCCCCACGACCACGGGATTTATCACTGCTTCTTCGATTTTCCCCGCGGCGCCCCCTTCTGCCAAGGCCAACGCCACCGAGACATGGGGCTTTTTCTCGAAGACCGCCTCGTCGCTTTCCTTACCGCCGGCGACATCCATTGCGGCTGGAAGTTCTGGGGAGGGAGCCGCACGCTCGAGTCGATGAAAATGGGCGTGAATATCGTCATCTACTCTCTGACACATTGAGGCAGAACCGAGATGCTTGATCTCTTGCCACAACACATGGTCAATGGGCTGGGTCCCCGCGCGCTTTCAGCGCCCCCCGGGCGGTTCGTTTCCTCAGCCGCTTTTTGGGGCCTGACGGGTTGGGGCTTTCTTCTGTCGTTTGTCTTCGCCCTCTCGACGGCCCAAGCCGCCGACCATCTCCTCCTGATCGGCGGCCTGGGCGGCGAAGAGAAATACTCCAAGGAGTTCCACGAGGCCCTGACGACGATCCGCTCGCTCCTCGCCGAGAAGCACGGGCGCCCCGCCGCGAACGCGCGCCTGCTGACCGACTCGGAAGCGACGACTCGCGGCGTGAACGCCGTCTCGACGCTCGAGAACGTCGCGCGGGAGTTCGAGCGCCTGCGCGCCGACATGAGAACTTCCGACACGCTGCTGCTTATCCTCGTCGGCCACGGCCAGTCGGACTTTCAGGAGCCGAAGTTTAACCTCCCCGGGCGCGACCTTACGGCGAGCGCCCTCGGGAGAATGCTCGACGCGCTGCCCGCCCAGGACCAGCGCCTTGTCCTCGCCTTCCCCTGCTCGGGCCACTTCAGCCAGATCCTTGCCCATCCCCTTCGCACGATCCTCGCTTCGACCGACGGGCCGCGCCAGATTCATCACTGCGTCATGCCCCGCTATCTGATCGAGGCGCTCAAGACCGACGCCGCCGATACGGATCACGACGGCGCCGTCTCGTTCTACGAGCTCTTCGGGTTCCTGTCCCAGGAAGTGGAAGGGCATTTCGTCGGGGGCGACATGCTCCAGACCGAGAACCCGTCGCTCGAAGACAACGGCGACAGGGAAGTCACAACGTTGGCCGAAGGGATGGACGCCGGCGACGGAGAGAACGCCAAACGCATCCGCTTCACGCCCGCGCCGGGGAAGCCGGGCATATGACGACGCTGTGAAGCGCGCGGATTGTCACAAGCGGAGCAACGCGCAGTGACCCCGAAGAACGAGGAACGCGCATCTTGTCTCGTCGATGGCAATCGGGGAACCTTTTGCCCCGGCGACATCTCCAAGGGCGCCCGCCCCGCATCGCCGGAAGAAGAAAGATAACATGAAGGCCGTGGCACTCATGGTGTAGGATCGTGCTCGGAGCACCAATACGACCCAAAGGAGATTGTGACATGACCGACTTCACAGACAGATCTCATCCCTTGCTTTCCTGCCTGGTGATCGCTTTGTCGCTGTTCTCGACCGCGCTTTCCGCCGCCGAGATTCGTCTCAAGGACGGCAGAACCATTGAGGGGAAAGTCCTGAAAGTCACTGAGGACAAGGTAACGATCCAGAAGGGCAGTTCCACGTTCCCCCTTCCCCGGGACCAGGTCATCGCTCCCGACCTAGCGCAGCTGACAGCGGGCGCCAAGGCGGCGGCGGAAAAGGGCGACTTTGCCTCGACCATCGATCTCTGCGAGCAAATTCTCGTGTGGGACGCCGGGCATTCCCAGGCCGCCGGCCTGCTGGCGCAAGCCAAGGAGGGGGTCGGGAAGGCCCAGGCGAAGGAACGAGTTGAAGGGGAAGCGCGCGCAAGAGAACAAGAAGCGCAGGAGAAAGAAAAGGCCGCTCGAGAAGCGCGGGAGAAGAAGATGGAGACAGCGCGGCGCCTGCTGACGGAAGGCGATCGGACAAATGCCCGCACGCTCTGCCGGGAAGTGCTCAACGAAACGCCGGACGATCCCCAGGCGAAACGCCTGCTCGCCGACATCGAGGCCGCCGAGGAACAGACCCGCAAGAAGGCGGCGATGGCAGAGAATCTGTCATCGCCGCAGTACCTCAAGGACGTGCTCGCGCAGATCGAGGCAAAACTCGCCGGCGTCAAGGAGTGCTCGTACCTGGATAGCTGTTCCCACAAGGCGCCGAAAGGGGAACTCGCTTACCGCGAGGAGCGCTGCTTCCGGCGCCCGAATCTCTCTTACACGAAGCACACCCAGACGAAACACATCATCCCGGGCGCCGCCGGCGCCGTTACTCTGTCGGTTTGCGATGGGACAACCTTCTGGCAGCTCACGCAAAACGCACCGGGTTCCGGACGCGAGATGGCCGCCAAGATGAAGGCTCTCTCGCCGGAGAGGATCGAGGAAATGATCCGGCGCCACGAAACGCCGCAGCTTTACAAGTATGATCTCCAACGCTTCGACGCCGCGGGCTACTCGGCCGCTGACGTTTCCCTAGTCGGCATGTTGCTGGAGCCGTTCGGCCTATGTGACATGTCGACTCTCAGGCTGACGAAAGAGGATGCTTCCGTCTGGGTCTTCGACGCGAGGGCCCGCGCCGGCATTGAGGGGGGGGGAATTCGCATCACCATCGGCCGGAGCGACGGCATCCTGAGAAAAATGGAGTTCCTCTACGACGCCGGCGAAGCGGCATCGACCGACACCGTGTCGGACGTTCGAATCAACCCGACCTTGCCGGACGGGCTCTTTGTCTTCACCCCTCCCGCGGGCGTCGAGGCGAAAGACAACACCGACTCCATGATTCAGGGCCTGAAGAATCAGGGCGTGAAACCCCGGAAGCAACCATGAGAAACCCGGCCACATCCCGGACATTGTTCTTGCCTGACAAGCGTCGGCCTTGCGCAACGCTCCTGGCGCGGCTTGCCCTGCCGGCGCTTCTTGCCGCCGCATGGCCATGCCTCGGATTTCCCGCGCCTCCCGCCGCCGACGGAGATTCCAGGGACGCTCCGCCAGCCAAGGTCGGCGTCCCGGTCCAGGTCGGCGTCCCGATTAGAGTCGGCGTCCCGATCCGGGTCGGCGTCATCGTGAGCCTCTACACCGCGACCGGACCATCCTTCGAGGCGCAGCCTTATGGCTTCGGTCACGCCGACCTGGCGCGCGTGTTCCAGAAAGCCGGCTACGAAGTCAGCGCCGTCATCGAGCCGGGCGCGGAAAAAGAACCGGACCTCCAGAAGGCCCTCCAGGACCTCGGTCTTTCCGAACGATGGGTGGACGGGTCGGACGCCGCGGCCCTGGCGAAGCTGGACGTCATCGTCTCGGGCTCGAATCCCAACATGCGCGACGAGGTGATCGCCGGCATCATCGAGGCGGTGCGCCAGGGCGCGGCTTTTCTGAACCTCGAGGCCTTCGGCACGGTCAACCCCCTTTACAACAAGCGGATCGAGACGCTTCTCGGCATCCGGGA
>Ga0315274_10014604_pt1 | contig 11132 bp, 7 predicted proteins | sample YL17G02_20_MG_FD_203700 | JGI IMG/M metagenome (GOLD analysis project Ga0315274, IMG submission 203700) | Sediment microbial communities from Yellowstone Lake, YNP, Wyoming, USA - YL17G02_20 | ecosystem: Environmental > Aquatic > Freshwater > Lake > Sediment | place: USA: Wyoming | collected...
TGCACCACGTAGAAACCGCTCGACAGATCGCCTTCATGGAAGAGGTAATCCCCTTTCTCCAGCGAACGGAGGACGGTGATGACGGCGATGGTTTCCAGGTCGGCGGGCGGCAGGCCGGAGAAGAGCTGGCAGCCGCGCAACGTGTTGGCGACGGCGATCTGCTTGAGTTGGGTCAGTGTTTCAGGCATGGGTCAGGAGGTTCCGTGCCGGGGAACGTCTTGGGCCGGGCGGGCCCGGTGGACGGCCCCTCGGCGCTGCGCGTCAGGATGCGAATTCGCGGCACACGGGCATTGAAGAACAACCCGCTTCGGCCGGCAAGCGTTCATCCGTGGCGAGCGTCTCCCGCAGGTTGGCCGCCGCGCTCTGAGCCGACGGCCCGCCGTCAGGCGGGCCGAGGGCGGTTTCTCGTCGAAGGCGGAACATTCACGTTTCTTACCGGCAAAAAAGGGCCGATGATTGACAATCATCGTGTAGTGCCTCCCCTCACGCAGTCCTACGTTGCCCACGCAATCGATAGGTGGGATCGGCCCAGGCCTGACGGTACTGCGACTCAGCCGGACCTGTGGCCAACAAACCTGTCCTCCGAGCGCGCGAGCATGAAAGTCAAGCCATCACCCAAACGCGGCCGGGTCGTGGTGGAAGTGGATCGGAAGGACGAGCAACTCCTTCCCGGAGGCGGGACCGCCGCGGCGCAGCCCTCGCCCTTCGAGTTGAAGAAGGTCCTCGTCCCGGTCGATTTCTCGCCGTGCTCCCGCAAGGCCCTGCAGTATGCCCTCGCCTTTGCCAGACAGTTCCGGGCCCGCTTGACGCTGCTCCACGTCATCCCGGCGAACTACTTCATCGGCTCGGAGTTTGGGCCGATTGATTTTCCCTTGCCGGAGAAAGAACTGCGCCAGGGCACCGAGCGCGAGCTGGCCGCGGTGGCGGCGCGGGAAGTGGGGACGGCCGCCCTGGTCGAGACGGTCGTCCGGCAGGGCCAACCGGTGCAGGAGATCGTCCGGTTCGCCGGCGAGGCGGACATTGACCTCATCATTCTCTCGACGCACGGCCGCACCGGGCTCAAGCACGTGCTGATGGGGAGCGTGGCGGAAAACGTGGTGCGCTACGCGCCGTGCCCGGTACTGGTGGTGCGGGAATTCGAGCACGAGTTCCTGGGATCGGCTCGCTGAAGAACCAGGAGGCAAAGTCGCATGAGCGTGGCTGTGGAGAACGAGCACCAAAAGCCGGTGAACGAGGGCGCGGGAAAAAAGGCCGGACTGCCGTTCGGCGCTCCGCGCGAGCACCTGGGCAACCGGTTCGTGTACGCGGTCATCTCCTCCCGTGCCCGAGGGCTCTCCGTGGGGGTGAACCTGACGCCCGACCGGCGCTGCAATTTCGACTGCGTGTATTGCGAGGTTGATCGCAAAGCGCCCGTGCGGGACCGGCACCTGGACGTGGCGGCCATGGCGGAGGAATTGGAGCGGACGCTCACCCACATTCACCAGGGCCAATGGCTCGGGCCGGGCGGTTGGCGTCAGATGCCGACCGAGCTGCTGCAACTGCGCCACGTCGCGCTCAGCGGGGACGGTGAGCCCACCCTCAGCCCCAAGTTTGCCGAGGTGGTCGAGGCGGTTATCCATGTGCGCGCCCGTGGCCAGTTCCCGTTCTTCAAGCTGGTGCTGATCACCAACGCCAGCGGCCTGGATCTGCCCGCGGTCCAGGCGGGTTTGAAGCTGTTCATCCAGGACGACGAGATTTGGGCGAAGCTCGACGGCGGTTCCCCGGCCTATCTGAAGCGCGTCAACCGACCCAGCGTGGACTTGGACAAGGTGTTTGGGAACATCCTGTTGGTGGGCCGGCAGCGCCCGATCGTGATCCAGAGTCTGTTTCCCCTGCTCGACGGCCAGGAGCCTGCCGACGAGGAAATCGACGCCTACGCGGCCCGGCTGCAGGAGTTGAAGGCGGGCGGCGCTCAGATCTCGCTCGTTCAGGTTTACTCAGCCACGCGGCCGACGCACAACGGCGCCTGCGGTCACCTGCCGCTCAAGTCGCTCTCGAAGATTGCCCACAAGGTGAGAACGGCGACCGGTTTGGCGGTGGAAGTGTTCTGAGCCGGGAAGAGCGGGCGCGGCAGCCCTGGGCTCGCACGCCGTGGAATCCGAGCTATCGCACCGCTCGCGGTCAAGCCCTCCCGGCGCTTGATCCTCTCGCCCACCTCGGCGAGAACGACGACATGATGAGTTGCCCTTCCCCAACCCCAGCCAGCGGTGCCCCGGCGGAGCGCCTGCGCTTGCGCTGCGTGGTGCGGGGCATGGTGCAAGGCGTGGGCTTTCGTCCCTTTGTGTATCAACTGGCCACCGCCCGGCGCCTGGTCGGCTGGGTGAACAACTCGACGCAAGGCGTCGTGATCGAGGTTGAAGGCCCCCGGACGACGCTGGACGATTTCCTCGAACGCCTTGAAACGGACAAGCCGACCGGCAGCTTCATCCAAAGTCTCGAGGCCTTCTGGTTGGATGCTGTCGGCTATCGCGAGTTCGAAATCCGCCCCAGCGACCCGGTGGGCGAGAAAACCGCGTTCGTCCGCCCGGACATCGCTACCTGCCCCGAGTGCGTCCGTGAAATCTTCGATCCGGCGGATCGCCGCTTTGGCTATCCGTTCACGAACTGCACGCATTGCGGCCCGCGGTTCAGCATCCTCGAGTCGCTGCCGTATGATCGGCCCAACACGTCGATGAAGCGCTTCACGATGTGTGACGCGTGCCGGGTGGAATACGAGGACCCGCGCGACCGGCGCTTTCACGCCCAGCCGAATGCGTGTCCGGACTGCGGCCCGCACGTCGAGCTGTGGGACGCCACAGGCAAGGCGCTGAGTCGCGAGCGCGAGGCGATCACCGCGGCCGTCACCGCCTTGCGGCAGGAAGCCATCGTAGCCGTCAAGGGCCTGGGCGGTTTTCACCTGATGGTCGTGGCCCACTCGGACGCCGCCGTGCGCCGATTGCGCGAGCGAAAGCACCGCGAAGAGAAACCGCTCGCGTTGATGTTCCCGTCGTTCGAAGCCATCCAGGCCGCGTGCGAAGTGTCGGCCGCGGAAGCGCGCCTCCTGCGTTCACCCGAAGCCCCGATCGTGCTCCTGTCCCGCCGCGATCCATTCCGCGATCCGCAATCCGCGTTCCGCGTTAGCGAGGCTGTGGCTCCGGGCAATCCCTACCTCGGCGCGATGCTGCCGTACACCCCGCTGCATCACCTGCTCCTGGCGCAACTCCAAGTGCCGGTCGTGGCCACCAGCGGCAACCGGAGTGATGAACCGATCTGCGTCGATGAGCGGGAAGCGGTCGATCGGTTGCGCGGGATCGCGGATCTTTTCCTCGTGCACAACCGACCCATCGTCCGACACGTGGACGACTCCATCGTTCGCGTCGTCGTGAGCCGGGAACTGGTCCTCCGCCGGGCGCGTGGGTTCGCGCCCTGGCCGCTGCGGTTGCCGGTGGCCGGTCCTGATGCGGCCGGAGCGGCGGCGGCCCCGACCGTCCTTGCCGTGGGCGCGCACTTGAAGAACACAGTGGCTTTGGCGGTGGGACCGCACGTGTTCCTCAGCCAACACATTGGCGATTTGGAGACGACCGAGGCGTTCAACGCGTTCCGGCGCGTCGCGGCCGATTTACCCCGGCTCTACGAGACGCGGCCGGAAGTGATCGCCGCGGACGCCCATCCCGATTATCTCTCGACGCGCTTTGCGCAGGACGCGGGCCGGCCGGTCGTGAGCGTGCAGCATCACTACGCGCACGTCCTGGCCTGCATGGCGGAAAACGAGTTGGAGGGACCGGTGCTGGGCGTGTCCTGGGACGGCACGGGATTCGGACTCGATGGCACAATCTGGGGCGGAGAGTTCCTGCGCCCGACGGCCGTTGGGTTTGAGCGCGTGGCGCGGTTGCGGCCGTTCCGGTTGCCGGGCGGCGACGCCGCGGTGAAGGAACCGCGGCGGTCGGCCCTTGGCCTCCTGTGTGAGTTGTTTGGCGAAGAGGCCTTCTCGATGACCGACCTCGTCCCGCTCCAGGCGTTCCCGGCCGGAGAGCTCAACACGCTGCGTACGATGCTCCGGCAGCGCGTCAATTCGCCACTCACCTCCAGCGCCGGCCGGTTGTTCGATGCCGTGGCCTCGCTGGCCGGGCTGCGACAGCGGATGGCCTTCGAAGGTCAAGCGGCGATGGAACTCGAGTTCGCCGCGACCCAGGTGCAGTCAGAGGCGGCCTATCCGGTGTCCCTGCGTCGTCAGGAGTCGGACCCGAAGACCCGCCGCAAGCCCTACGCGCCAGCCTGGACGGTGGACTGGGCGCCGATGATTCAAGGGGTGCTGGCGGACACGCGCGTCCGAACGCCGCTCGCCGACATCTCCGCGAAGTTCCATCGCGCGCTTGGGGAGGCGATCGTGCTCGTCGCTCGAGCGGCCGGTCAGGAGCGTGTGGTCCTGACTGGCGGTTGTTTCCAGAACCGCGTGCTCCTGGAAGAAACGGTGCGGCGCCTGCGTGAGGGCGGGTTCCGACCCTATTGGCATCAACGCGTTCCACCGAACGACGGCGGGATCGCCCTGGGGCAGGCCGTGGCGGCGCGGCGCACGGCTGTGGGCCGGGGCAACCTTGAACCGCAACAGCACCCGGCTTGATGGAGTGGATTCGCGCATCTGAATTCTCAGGCCGAAACGGGGTTTGGCGGGCCGAGGCGCTTGCTTTGCCCGCCCGACTCGTCTTAACTCCCCGGATGCTTTTTGCCTCGTTGGCGACCGGATGGGTGCTGATCCCGGCGCTGGGCTTGACGGTCTTCGCCGAGAGCGTCCTCCGCGCCGGCACCCCGCGCCGCGCGCCCGTTCGCGTCCGCCACCGTGCGGGCCGCCCCTCAACGCCGGTCCGATGAGCGGCCCCCATGTGCCTCGCGATTCCAGGTCAGATTCTCTCGGTGGCGGGTGCCGATCCGTTGACGCGGATGGGCAAGGTGAGCTTCGGCGGGATCGTGAAGGAGGTCAGCCTGGCGTATGTGCCGGAGGCCACCGTGGGAGACTACGTGATCGTGCATGTCGGCTTCGCGATCAGCAAAGTGGACGAGCAGGAGGCGCAGCAGGTCTTTGCCTACCTCGAACAGATGGATGAACTAACCGGACTGAATAATGCCAATGAAACAATTCACGATGATCGACGGTAACGAGGCGGTGGCCTACGTGGCCTACCGCTGCAACGAGGTCATGGGGATCTACCCCATCACCCCGTCCTCCGGGATGGGCGAGTGGTGCGACCAGTGGGCCTCCGAGGGGGTGAAGAACTTGTGGGGCACCATCCCCAGCGTGATCGAGATGCAGAGCGAAGGCGGCGCCGCTGGCGTCGTCCATGGCGCGCTGCAAACCGGCGCCCTCACCTGCACGTTTACCGCGTCCCAGGGCCTGCTCCTCAAGATCCCCAACATGTTCAAAATCGCCGGCGAGCTCACGCCGACCGTTTTCCACATCACCGCCCGCTGTCTGGCCACGCACGCGCTCTCGATCTTTGGCGACCATAGCGACGTCATGTCTGCGCGGAGCACCGGCTTTGCCATGCTGAGCTCGGCCTCCGTGCAGGAGGCGATGGATTTCGCGCTCATCGCCCAAGCCGCCACGCTCGAGGCGCGCGTGCCGTTCCTCCACTTCTTCGACGGTTTCCGCACCTCGCACGAAGTGTCCAAGATCGAGTTGGTGAACGAAGAAACCATGCGGGCGATGGTCAGTGAGGATTTGGTCATCGCGCACCGTCTGCGGGGCATGAACCCCGACCGTCCGGTGCTCCGCGGCACGGCGCAGAACCCCGACGTCTTCTTCCAGGCGCGGGAAGCCTGCAACCCTTTCTATCAGAAGTGCCCGGACCTCACGCAGAAGGCGATGGACCAGTTCGCCAAGCTGACCGGCCGCGCCTACAAGCTCTTTCAGTACGAGGGCGCGCCGGACGCGACGAATGTCGTCGTCCTCATGGGTTCGGCCGACGAGACGGCCCACGAAACGGCGGACTACCTCAATACCAAAGGCGGCAAGTTCGGCGTGTTGAAGGTGCGCCTCTATCGGCCCTTCGATATGAAGCGCTTCCTGGAATCCCTCCCCCCCACCGTCAAGTGCGTGTCTGTGCTCGACCGCACGAAGGAACCCGGCGCGGGCGGCGAACCGCTTTACCTCGACGTCGTGGCCGCCCTCGTGGAAGGCCTCGCCAACGGCTGGGGCCAGCTCAAGTCCATGCCCACGGTCCTCGGCGGCCGCTACGGCTTGTCCTCAAAGGAGTTTACACCGGCCATGGTCAAGGCCGTCTTCGACAACGCCGCGTCCGCCCAGCCAAAGAACCATTTCACCGTCGGCATCGACGACGATGTGACGAACCTGAGCCTCAAGTACGATCCGGGTTTCTCGGCCGAGGGCGCGAAGGTCGTGCGCGCGATGTTCTATGGCCTCGGGTCCGACGGCACCGTGGGCGCGAACAAGAACTCGATCAAGATCATCGGCGAGGCCACGGGCAACTACGCCCAGGGCTACTTCGTCTATGATTCGAAGAAGGCCGGCGCCGTTACGGTGTCACACCTGCGTTTCGGCCCCACGCAGATTCGCTCGACCTATCTGGTGAACCAGGCCAACTTCGTGGCCTGCCACCAGCCCGTGTTCCTGGAACGCTACGACATGCTCCAGCCCCTCGTGCCCGGCGGCACGTTCCTCCTCAACACGCACTACAGCGCGTCCGAGATCTGGGACACCCTGCCGCGTCCGATGCAGATGCAGATGGTGAACAAAAAGGTCAAGTTCTACGTCATCGATGCCATCAAGGTTGCCAAGGCCACGGGCATGGGCAACCGCATCAATACCGTGATGCAGGCCTGTTTCTTCGCCCTGTCCGGCGTGCTGCCGCGCGAGGAGGCGATCGAGAAGATCAAGTACACGATCAAGAAGACCTACGGCAAGAAGGGCGAGGATGTCGTCAAGAAGAACATCGAGGCCGTGGACCAGACGCTGGCCAACCTGTTCGAAGTGAAGGTGCCGGAAAAGGTCTCGAGCGGGTTCGGCATCCCGGATCCCTTCACCACCGACGCGCCGAACCGCATCAAGGAAACCCTCGGCAAGATCTACGGCGGCCTGGGCGAAACCCTGCCCGTCAGTGCCTTCCCTTGCGACGGCACGTTCCCGACCGCCACCACCCAGTACGAGAAGCGCAACCTCGCCCTCGAGATCCCCGTGTGGGACGAGAAGACCTGCATCCAGTGCGGCAAGTGCGTCGCCGTCTGTCCCCACGCCACCATCCGCATGAAGGTGTACGACGCGCAGTGCCTGGAAGGGGCGCCGGCCACGTTCAAGTCCTGCGACGCCCGGTCGCCGGAATGGAAGGGCCTGAAATTCACCCTCCAGGTCGCGCCGGAGGATTGCACCGGCTGCATGCTCTGCGTGGACGTGTGCCCGGCCAAGAACAAGAGCGAGGTCAAGCTCAAGGCCATCAACATGCGCCCGCAGCAGCCGTTGCGCGCCCAGGAACGCGAGAACTGGAGCTTCTTCATGAAGATCCCCGACTTCGATCGCCGGAAGATCAAGGTCACCCAGCTCCGCCAGCAGCAGGTCATGCGTCCGCTGTTCGAGTTCTCCGGGGCCTGCGCCGGCTGCGGCGAAACCCCCTACCTCAAGCTGCTCACCCAGCTCTTCGGCGATCGCGCCGTCATGGCCAATGCGACCGGCTGCTCCTCGATCTATGGCGGCAACCTGCCCACCACGCCGTATTGCGTGGATCATAACCGCCGCGGCCCGACCTGGAACAACTCGCTGTTCGAGGATTGCGCCGAGTTCGGCCTCGGTTTCCGCGTCTCCATCGACAAGCAAAAGCAATTCGCTGGTGAACTGCTCAAGAAGCTCGCGCCCAAGCTGGGCGATGACTTCGTCAGCGGCCTGCTCAACGCCAACCAGAAAGACGAGGCCGGCATTTACGAGCAGCGGGAGCGAGTCGCCGCCTTGAAGCAGAAGCTCGTCGGCGATTCCTCCAGCGAAGTCAAGATGCTGCTGGCGGTGGCGGACCACCTGGTCAAGCGCAGCGTCTGGATGATCGGCGGCGACGGTTGGGCCTACGACATCGGCTACGGCGGCTTGGACCATGTCCTGGCCAGCGGGCGCGACGTCAACGTTCTCGTGCTCGACACCGAGGTCTATTCCAACACCGGCGGCCAGATGTCCAAGGCCACCCCGCGGGGCGCGGTGGCCAAGTTCGCCGCGGGCGGCAAACCGCTGGGCAAAAAGGATCTGGGCTTGATTGCCATGAGCTACGGCACGGTGTACGTGGCCAGCGTGGCGATGGGCGCCAAGGATGAACAGACGCTCCGCGCATTCCTCGAAGCGGAATCGTATCCGGGGCCGTCCCTCATCATCGCCTACAGCCACTGCATCGCCCACGGCATCGCCCTCGAAAGCGGCGTCGGCATGCGACAGCAGAAGGCGGCGGTCGAGTCCGGCCAATGGCTTCTCTACCGCTACGACCCGCGCCGTGCGGGGCTGGGCGAGAATCCGCTGCAGCTCGATTCGCAGGCGGCGAAGACGAAGGTGCAGGAGTTCCTGATGTCGGAGAACCGGTTCAAGATGCTCACGAAGAGCAAGCCGGACGATGCCAAGCGGTTCTTCGAACAGGCCCAGAAGGACGCCGAGGCCCGCTGGCAGCTCTACGCCTATATGGCGGCTCGCAAGCCCGTTGGCAACGGCGCCCCGCAGCCCGCCGCCACGCCCGCAACCGCATGACCTGATGGGGCGCTCGGGCGGTCCGTGCCAACGGGCCGCCGGGCACCCCGGCGACCCCGCAACCCACCATTCACCAAGACCTGATCATGAACCTCACGACCACTTACCTGGGACTGACCCTGAAATCGCCGCTCGTGGTTTCTGCCTCGCCGCTGGCCGAGACGCTGGACGGCATCAAGAAGATCGAAGACGCCGGGGGTGCCGCGGTGGTGCTGCACTCGCTCTTCGAAGAGCAACTCCGACAGGATTCGCTGGAGCTCGACGAGCGGATGACTGCTGGCACCGAGAGCTTCGCCGAAGCCCTCACCTACTTCCCCGAACCGAGCGAATACCGTCTCGGGCCGGAGGATTACCTCGAACACATCGCCAAGGCCAAGAAAGCGGTGAAGATCCCGATCATCGCCAGCCTCAACGGCTCCACCCTCGGCGGCTGGACCAGCTACGCGAAACAGATCGAACAGGCCGGCGCCGACGCCCTCGAGCTGAACATCTACAGCATCCCGACCGACATGGACACGCCGGCCGACCAGATCGAGCGGACCTACCTCGACATCCTCAAAGCGGCGAAAGCGGAGATCAAGATCCCGGTGGCGGTAAAGCTGAGCCCGTTCTTCACCAACTTCGCCAACATGGCGAAGCGGCTCGATGACGCCGGCGCCAACGCGCTCGTCCTGTTCAACCGGTTCTACCAGCCGGACATTGATCTCGAAGCGCTCGAAGTCACGCCGAACGTCCTGCTCAGCACGCCCATGGCCATGCGCCTTCCGCTGCGCTGGGTCGCCATCCTGCACGGGCGCGTGAAGGCCAGCCTCGCCGCCACCAGTGGCATCCACCGCGGCACCGACGCGCTCAAGTGCCTGATGGCGGGCGCGGACGTCACGATGGTGTGCTCCGTCCTGTTGCGCCGGGGCATCGAACACCTGACGGTCATCCAGAAGGAGATGACCGACTGGATGCAGGAACACGAATACGAGAGCGTCGCCCAGCTCCACGGCAGCATGAGCCAGGAGAAGTGCGGCGATCCGAGCGCGTTCGAACGCGCCCAATACATGAAGGCCATCGCGTCCTACAAGGCCGCCTGAGCTGCCGGGAACAGACCCGCTTCACGCGAACCGCGCCGGCTTGCGTCGGCGCGGTTTTGTTTGCCAGCGGTTCCGCGAATCGAAAGTGTTGTGCCCCGTCAGCTCGTTTTGAGCCGTAGCCGCGGACGTGAGTCCGCGCATGCTTTACCTGGCCGAGCAGAGATCAGCGCCGATTGGCACAGGATCCGTTGTCCACCTCGCGGTCTCCGACTTCAGCGCCTGGACTCGTAGTGAAGATCTCGCGCCAATCGGCGCAAAGCGTCCGTGCTCTTGGCCTGGCCCACATTCTCCAGCCCCCCGTCAGCTCCTCATAAACCCACGGGTAGCTGCGGACGTGAGTCCGCGCATGCTTTGCCTGGCCGAGCAGAGATCAGCGCCGACTCACGTCGCGAGGATCCCTACGGTTCCACGACCACCAAGGCAGGGAACCGCCTCCGGAAATCCGCGCCGTTGCGCGTCAAGAGGCCTTGAAATCGAAGGGAGAAGGCACCGATCAGAATGTCAGCAATCGGGCGTTTGGTGGCGGCCCGCTGCCGCTTCTGTTGGACGTGCAGGGCCCAGGCCGCATGCGCCTGTTGACTGTCAGCCAGCGTCCAGGCTTCAGGCCAGATCACGCCAACATTGGCCAGGAACTGCTCTTCGGGTGTCAATCACCCAGGCCACTACTCCTCGCCTTCACGGAGTTCCCCCAGCCATTGGGCCGTGGTGCGTGGCTCGGGGTAGAACCGCCGCGCAAAACCCAGCATGGCGACGGCGCCGGGGAGTGCCGCCTTGGGGTTCGTGGCACGCTCGGCCTTCCCCAACCACAGCAACAGTTGCTCAGCCTGCTCTTCGGTCAGATGCCTCACTTTCTCGAGGGCCTGTTCAGTCGCCGTCATGCGGGCAACAAGATACTGCAAACCCCGTCATCTTGGCAATCCCGCATCAGGACCCGCATCGGGCCCCCCCATCAGGGGCCATTCCCTCCGCCCTCCGACATCCGGCGTCCGCCATCTGGTAACTGAGCGTGATAAGCTGCGAAAGCGTCTGGCGTTGGCATACGGTCGGTTTAACAAAACTCCCGAAGCCTGCGGAGGACTGCGCGACGCTAGGAGCGCCATTTGTTCTCCAACCTGCTGCTGTGAGCAAGAGCAAGAGCACGAGCCTCTCGATACGGGCCAACTCGCCCGGCCTGAAGGGCTAGTGTAGCCGAGGGCCACGCCCTTGTCATTACCCACATCTTTCTGCGCATAGTTGAGAGGCTCTTATTGCATGTGCTTGCGTGCCAGTAATTTAGGACTTGTACATTTCGGGCACTCCTTCACAAT
>Ga0315274_10014605_pt1 | contig 11132 bp, 14 predicted proteins | sample YL17G02_20_MG_FD_203700 | JGI IMG/M metagenome (GOLD analysis project Ga0315274, IMG submission 203700) | Sediment microbial communities from Yellowstone Lake, YNP, Wyoming, USA - YL17G02_20 | ecosystem: Environmental > Aquatic > Freshwater > Lake > Sediment | place: USA: Wyoming | collected...
CGGCGAAACCATGTTTCCTGGCCTTCCCGTCCGAGTCTATCAGCATCTCTTTGACATCGGCTTTCACGCCAAGCTCCCTGACGCTTTCCCTGACCAGCCCCTTTGTCTTTACGCACCACGGGCAGTCCAGGATGTACAGCACTTCGATCTTCATAAACATGGTTGGATTCATCCTATTTATGGTTTTGCGCCAGGGAAGGCAGAACATCTAACATCAATATATACATAACTTAACAGTAGTAATTAATATGATATTTAAATCCATTGCCCTAAGCATACTGATATGATGAATAAAAATGACGTATTGGCATGGGCCAGGAGTTTAGTAGAAGATAATCCGGATACGCTAAGCGATCCTGATGGCTATCTGAGGCATACCGGTCAGGTCTATGATTTAGCCGGAGGCGTTATGGGGAATATCCTTTCAAGATACCCGAACATCCCGCTGATTGCAGAGGAAGTTTTATTGGGAGCGGGCTTGCATGACATCGGGAGACCGCTCCAAAGAAATCAGATATTTCATGGGCCGAGGGGCGCCAGATACGCCGAGCAAAAGGGGCTGGAGAAAGGGGTTGCCGCATCACCAAAAGACGTTTGCAGGATTGCGCAGATGTTCAGGTCGCATGGCTTTGCTTATGAATATTGGCTGGACCCGGAATGTTCTGATTTAAGGAAAGGGATTGAGCCATTGGATTCATGTCTGCTGGTTCCAAGAACATGGCAGGAGGCCATAGTTGCATATTCGGATCTCGCCAGCCATAACGGGGAGCGGATTAAAATTGAAGACAGGCTAAGGGAGCTGTTGCAGAGATATGAAAAATACCCGGAATATCAAGACGGAAGGGTTGTCAGGGCCGCAAGGGCCGCAAAAAACAGGATTCTGGAGATGTCTGAAAGGGTAGAGGCATTAGAGGCAGGCAAATTGAGCGAAGAGGATATTGTTGGGTATGGATTTCTGTGATTGCGGTGAGATTCCGCCAGAACCTAAGCTGCATCAGGGCCGCAGGCATCGGCCGCGCCGCATTTTAATCCCGGCTCCAAATAATCCCCATGACAGGGCGCAAGCCAACCCGACCCGGCCAGCCGGCCGTAGCAGCCAGTCCAGCACATACAGCCAGGCTGCTCAAGGCGGACCTGCACATCCACACAGCCAGGTCAGGCGACAGCGACATCTCGGCTTACGACATCATGGAGCAGGCCCGCGCCAACAGGCTTGACGTAGTGGGGGTGGTTGACCACAACACCTGCCAGGGCGCGATTGAGGCAAAAAGGCTGGCGGCGAATGAGTTTCCAGGTCTAGTCGTGCTGGTAGGCCAGGAGGTCAGGACCAGTGAAGGCGAAATCATAATATTCGGCGTTGAAAAGGACCTTGCCAGGGACAGGCCGCTGCTTGAGACGTGCAAAGCTGCAAAGAAGCTCGGCGGCTTCATTGTCATCCCCCACCCATTCGACATAACCAGGCACGGTGTCGGAAAGCACGCGCGCGGCATATTGCCTTACATAGATGCCGTAGAGGTCCTCAACTCAAAATCAGTCTGGAAGCGCTTCAACAGCAACGCAAGGGCGTTCGCCGAGGTCCATTCCCTATCCATGGTGGCAGGCTCTGACGCGCACTTCCCGCAGTACATAGGCATGGCGTACACGCTCATAGATGTTGGCAAACTGGAATTCACCGAGAAGGACGTCTACGCGGCCATCCGCGCGGGCAAAACAGCGGTAAGCGGCAAGGCCGCTGGCATATTCAACGTCAACCTAATTTCGCGCGCGAAGTACCTGATAAAAAACGCGAGGAAGTAGATATAAGCATAAAACACATGATGCCATGGAAATGAAGGAGCTGGTGAAGTTCATAGAAGAGGAGGACGCAAGGCTGGCCAGGCATTACGGCAGCAATCTGGATAAGGAGAAGACCATACTTGCAAGGACAGTCAAGCTGGCCGAGGAGCTGGGCGAGCTTTGCAACGAGGTCCTGTCCCACACATCGCTGCAGAGAAGGGACAAGCTTGACAGCCATGACAAAGACCACATAAAGGAGGAATTCGCCGCAGTCATAGAGGACTTCTCCCGGCGCAAAAGAAGGTTCGGGGAGTAATTTAAAGTTTCCATCCAATAATCATTATGACTAATCGTACTCTGAAATTATTTAGGTGCGAAGTATTTCACGATGGTCCTTATGGCGACCCGGGACGTCATCAGACATATTTGGTTATTGCCGCTGACCGTGGAGAAGCAGCAGATATTATATACGGGAACTTCAACAGTCAGGATTACAAAAGTGTCCTAGATGTACATCCAAGGGAAATGGAACCTATTATGGGACCGGGTGGAAAAAAGTACCTATTAGAATTTTCAGATGATAGCATCAGACCATGCCCTTCCCCATCACCCTCCCCGGCTGCATCTTCAGCCTAGAAGCGTTTCTGTCAGTCAATCCACTCATAACCAGCGCTCCTATGCATAATCTCGGTTATCATTACATCGCTGCCGACAACCACATAGTTATAAGCTTTGGCATGGAATAGTTCTTAGACAGCAAAAGAAGGTTCGAGAAGTGAGTCCTACTCCAGTTCTGCATGCCATTTTCTGACAAATTCTTTGAGGTCTTTGGAAAAGCCACTGTATGCGCATGCCGGAACACCCGCATTAAGATTAAGCCGCCTTTTCCCGTCATTCGGCGCCCCTAATGCACTGTATACCTGGTCATGCTCTATCTCCCAACATTCTAATCCGCGAGGTGGTAAATGATATGACCCGGCGAACTCTTCTATTAATCCTGCTATTGTCTGGTATTCAGGAATTGCAACATACCCTTTGATTGTCTGGTCGTTAAATCGGATAATGCAAGGCGATTCCATATGCTTTCTCAGAAGGCCGGTCATATCAACCAGCACGGCTTCTGCCTGACTAAAAACCGGTTTAACTTTTTCAAACTTGAATGGCGGTGAAAGGTTTTTCAGCCTCTGGTACGGCGTCCCCCTGAAAAGAGAAAGGTCTTCCGGCAACATCCAACACTCGTGGATGGCATATCCAAGCTCATTCAATTCAAGCAATCTTGCCATGGCGTCCATGCACATTGCCATCTGGGCACCCTCGACTGCTGCCGCGTATTTCCTCCAATCATAGCCGCCTTTCACTATGGTTTCCATCATCTCATCGGTTATGGTGCGGCCACTCTTCTCGAATGTTTCCACTACGCTGCGTGCCTGGCCAAGCGGCATATCGGCGGCATCGGTATGAAGCAGCGTTTCATGGTATGGTCCGCCACCCGTCTTTGCCATGTTAAAACTGCGGCTTAAGGATTTAAAGGAATTTGCCAGGGAAGAAAGACCGGAGGGCGGGATTAATTGGCGCATTTCTCAATCATCTCGTCCAGAATGCCGGACATGCTCTTGCCGGTCTTCCTTGATAGCTCTTTCAAATGACTGAAGTTGATGTCCTTCAGCGTGAAGCTCCTCCTGACCTTGCGGAGCGGAAGCCTGCCGGTGCGGTCGTAATACTCCAGCATGTCCGCATACCTCTGGTTCTCCTTCATTATCCGCCTAATGTCCCGTGGCAGCATAGCGCACCAGCCTCTCTATCCTGTTTATGTCGGTCATGTTGTGCATGGCTATGTTGGTTATTTCCGACACCATATTTTCCCTGTTTTCCTTTCCCATACTTATCCCAGACCTCTCCAGCACGGCCATGGCAACCATCAGCGCGGTTCTCTTGTTCCCGTCTGTGAACGGATGGCCGACGAGTATGGCCCTGAGCAGATATGCCATCTTCCTGTAAACGCTTTTGCCCTTCCCCATCTCAAGCGCTGTTTCTATTTCCGCATCGTTCCTCAGGCTGCCGCCGTATCTCCCGTTTATAGCCCTTATGTGCTCCTTCCCGATGATGTATTCCGTATTCATATATACTTTTTCGCATGGTTATTTATAAAGCTTACGTTTTCGTATATATGATTTACGTAATGCGGCGTATTGCCGCCCGCACCTTAAAACCCTTACCCGCCAACATATCACCATGCAAGCCATGCACGCGGCCGCGGACAAAACGCACGCCAAGATGCCGCAGCCCAAGCCCGCTTTTGTGAAGCGCATGGAAGCGCTGCTCGGCGCGGATGGGGCAAAGGAATTCTTCGGCTACATAACAGGGCAAAGGCCGCCGGCCAGCCTGAGGTGCAACACCATCAAGATGCAGCCTGCCGCGCTTAAGCAGCGGCTGGAGGAGAAAGGCTGGCGGGTAAGCCAGCCGATTGCAGGCAGGCCGGAGATGATGCTGGTCGAGGTGGACAAGCCAAGCCCGCACACCCTGGGCAACACCATGGAGCATATGCTCGGCTATTACTATGTCCAGGGCCTTTCAAGCATGATGCCGGTAATTGCCATGGACGCCAGGCCCGGTGAAAGGCTGCTGGACCTGTGCGCTGCCCCCGGCTCCAAGGCCACGCAGGCAGCCGCTGCCATGGGCAACAGCGGCTTCATGCTCGCCAACGACATCAGCATCCACAGGATAAAGGCGCTTTCAGCGAACCTTGAACGGTGCGGGGTTGCCAATGCCGTGGTCATGATAAGGCACGGCCAGGAGCTGTGCAGGCTGCTGGCCGTGGCCGGCATAACATTTGACAAAGCGCTCGTGGACGCGCCATGCTCAGGCGAGGGCATAGCATTCAAGTTCCCGGCAGTGCTGGAAACCTGGGGCATGGAAAGGATAAGGAAGCTGTCAGGCCTGCAGAAGCAGCTTGCGGCAGGCGCTGCAAAGGCGCTTGCCCATGGCGGCGAGATGGTGTATTCCACGTGCACGCTCGCGCCTGAAGAGGACGAGGCTGTCGTGGACTTCCTGGTCAGCAGATGCGGAATGGAGGCTGTCAGGACAAGGCTGCCGCTTGAATCGAGGCCGGGCATCACGTCGTGGGAAGGAGCAGATTTTTCCGAAGAAGTTGCCAAAGCCCATAGGATTTATCCGCACGAAAGCAACAGCGAGGGCTTCTTCATATGCAAACTGAGGAATGCAGCATGAAACTGGAAGTGCTCAAAGGGAAAGAGAGAAAGAGGTTCATGGAAAGGCTCAGCTCGCAATACGGCATTGAGGAGATTCCATTCCTTCTGTCCAGGTCAGGGGACGAAAGGATAAGGATGTTCTCAGGCTCTCTGCCGGCCGGCGAAATGGAAAGGATATCCAGGATGGGCATCGAGAGCATGGGCCTCTATCTTGCCAAGGACCAGGGCGGGGTTATCAGGCTGTCCTTCGACGCGCCCTTGCTGCTCAGGGGCCTGATGACGAAAAACATAGTCGAAGTCAGCGCCAGGCAGGCCGCGGAATGGATGAAAGGCAATGACATAGTTCTGGACGGGCCCGCGCCAAAGGGCTATGTTGTGGTGAAGTCAGGCAACGACATGCTGGGCTGCGGCAAGTCGCTCGGCGCTGTAATAAAGAATTACGTGCCAATGGAGAGGAGGATAAAGGAATAGATATGCCGGATGAAAGATGCGTGCATGTTCTCAGCCTCCAGACAGGAGCAGCCACGTACATGCCGGTCGCCTGATGATTGCCGCTAAAAACACACGCATAGCATACACATGCAACCTACGCCTTCTCACCGACGCACCCAATCACGCGGCCCCACCTGTTGGCCCAGCGGTTGGCATAGTTCAGCCTGACCCACCAGGGCCGCGCGGGGTTGACAATGCCCTTGCGCAGCATGCGGCTTGACGTGAGGGTCACTGGCGTGAACAGCCAGAACAGGGAGAACAGGAATTCGCCGCCCAGGACCTTGCCAGGATTCAGGCCAGCAGCCTCCATGCGCCTTACCAGTTCGCGGCGGGTGTAAGGGTACTCGTTTCCGTAAATCCAGCAGCCAAGCTTTGAAGCCATGCCCTTGCCGAGCCTGTAGGGCGGGCATTTCAGGTGCGGGATGATTATGAGGACTTTGCCGCCTTTCCTTGCAGCGCGGGCATGGATGTCTACTATCTCCTGCCTTTTCGGCGGCAGGAAATGCTCAACCAGGCCTTCGCTGTGCACGAGGGCGTATTTGCCCTTTTCGTCAAAGTCAAAGACGTCCTGCTTCACCAGCTCTGCGTCAAGGTCCAGCCTTTCTAAATTGGCCTTCACCATGTCCAGCGCCCGCTGCGAAGTGTCCACGAACGTCAGCTTCGCCCCCTTCAGCGCCATTATGGTCGAGTTCACCCCAGTGCCGCATCCGAACTCAAGGATTTTCTTGCCTTTGAAATTGTAGCCGGGCAGCAGCTTTTCGTAGAATTTCCAGACGTACGGCTCCCTGCCTTTCTTGAATTCGGCTTTCCCTATGCCCTGCCAGATGCCTGACCAGTCCATGGAGAAATAATTGGACCGAACGTATTAATTTGTTGCAGTGGCGCAGCGCATCATAAGGGAGCAGGCTGTGCCGGCGCGGATGCAGGATGAATGGGGTGTGGATGAAAAGCCGGCATCGTGTGAGGTATGGAAAGGGCATTTGCTTGAGATGAAATAGAGATTCAGCACGGTGCTCCAGCTACGGAGCCATCCGGCAAGCTCATTGACAGCGCGCTGGCTTTTGCTGGCTAAACTTTGATGAACGATGCGGACATGATGCAATCCACACCCCGCACGCGAATGCCAGCACACTCTACGCACGTTCACGGCATTCCAATATCGCGCGCCTGTAAATCCTTTCCAGGCCTTGCGCGGTCTTTTCTATGGAATACCTCCTGGAAGAACTAAGCGCGCCTGAAGAAAGGCGCTTTCTTGCGGCCGCGCTGCTCATGGACGCTGCCTTCCTGGCCAGCCCTTCAGCATCGCCCGGACTGAAAAGCAGGCCATTTACCCCATCCTCGACAATCTCAGGCACTGCGCCGGCTGCAGCGCCGATTACAGGCAGGCCCGATGCCATGGCCTCAAGCAATACTATGCCTTCGGTTTCGACAGGCGATGCTGTCACGAATGCGTCCGCGCTGGCATAGTATTTTGGCAGTTCTGCATCCGGAATGAAGCCTGCGAACTTCACGCAATCCTCTATGCCCAGGGATTTGGCCATGCGCTTCAGCTGGCCCAGCGCAGGCCCCCTGCCGCCTATGACCAGCATGAAATCCACGCCGTCATGCTTCATGCGTTTCGCCGCCTTGAGCAGGACGTCGACACGCTTCTCTTTGCTCATTCTGCCAACATGGAACAGCATAAGCCCATTCAACCTTCTGTCCAGCCCCGCCTCCAGCCTTCTCCTGAGCCTTTTATCACAGTTCTCCGGGCTGAACTTCCTGGTGTCAACGCCGTTGCTCAGTATCTCCACCCGGGCCTTGCAGCCGGCCTTGCTCAGCCAGCCAGCCGCAGCCCTGCTGGGCGCTATGACAACATCACACCTGTTGTAGAACCAGGCCATATACTTCAGAGCAGCCTTTGAAAGCATGCCGTTCACGGGCCTAAGCCTGCCAAGGACCGGGACGTAGTGGACGTAGTCGGATATGGGCGTGTCGAACGTCCCTACCAGCGGTATACGGCGCTTCCGGGCGAGCCTCAGCGCCACCAGGCCGAAGACCACTGAGCTGCGCACGTGGGCTATGTCCAGCTTGAAACGCGCAAGCCTTGACCATAAGTCATGGCTGGGCACGAAGAACCTGTAATCCCTGTACGTAGGCAGCCTCATGCCATTGAAACGGTGGACAGGGCAACCAACGGCATTGGAAGGGCCTTTGCCTACGGTGAATATGGCCACTTCATGCCGTTTTGACAGCTCGCTGCTGGAATTGCAGATGGCCGTCACCACCCCGTTGACCTGGGGCAGGAAACTCTCCGTGAATATTCCTATCCTCACAATCCCACCTTATCCCACCTATTAGGCTCGATTTCAGCTATATAAGCGTATTGGCAGCAAATTTTATAACATGCTCTGGGGATTTACGCTGGCCTTGCTAATGGGGATTACGCTGGGCTTCATGGCAATGTCATACAGGTTTGACAGGTCATCGAGACGAAGGAGGCTTAAAGGGCTTTCCAGCTATCCGCTTGTTTCGGTCATAATACCTGCCTACAAGTCCGAGAAGACCATTGCAGGCACGCTCAGGTCAGTCCGCAGGTCTGGATACGAGAACACTGAAATCATAGTGGTGAACGATTCCGATGACAGGACGCCGCAGATAGCAAGGAAGTTCGGCGCCAGGGTAATCCAGAACGGCTCCAGGCTGGGCAAGGCGGCCGCGCTCAACACCGCGGTTGAAGCAGCCAGCGGCGAGTTTTTGCTGATACTGGACGCTGACACAACGCTGCAGCGCTCCACCATAACCACGCTGGTGAGGTCTTACAATTCCTATGATGCCGCAGGCGAAGACGTCGGCATAGTGGCGCCCAAATACGCTGCAAGCAACAGGCACAACTTCATAGCAAGGCTCTCGGACATGGAGCAGAGGCTGCACCAGAACCTCATGAAGGTGCAGATGAACTTCGGCAGCATACTTTCCATCCGCGGCTCCTGCCTGCTCATAACAAGGCAGGCCTTCCAGGCCGCAGGCGGGTTCTCCAGGACGCTGCTGGAAGACGGGGACTTCACGGCAAAGGTCATCAAGGCCGACTACAAAATAAAGTACGAGCCAAGGGCGCTGGCCGCAATCAACGAGCCCGAAACCCTGCAAAGCCTGCTCAGGGCAAAGAAGCGCTATGGGAAAGGCACCTTCTACTGCGCGTTCAGGCACTGGAACCCCTACATCATATCCCCGCAGTCCCTTGTCTGCTTCTTTCCGCAATTCCTTCTCATGGTCGCAGTCATCGGGCTTTTAGTATTCCAGAACCCGCTCACGCTCGCGCCCATAACCATGCTGCTTGCCTCGTTCGCCTTCGCCGGCATATCATCGCAGGCGCTGGTGGTGTTCATTGCGCTCGCGTCGGTCATAGGCGTTTTCATAGGAAGCCATGCCATCACGGCTGCCCAGGCATCCACGGCAAAATATGGCATGGCCGGCGGCATGGCAGGCACATTGCTTCCGTTCATCCTGTTCTTCGTGCCGCTCGTCACCGTGGCCTATGCAAGGGGCTTCATATCCGGCATGCTGGACAAGCTCCACCGCAGGCCGGAGCTGGAGTTCAGCAACTGGTGACTTGAATTTTATCCATCTGCGATGACGATGGCGTTCAAAGGACTTAAGCATCTGACCCCGGGCAGAAGGATGCAATCAGAACGCCATGACACAATACGGAAGCGTCATAATCCAGATTCTTATAAACCATGCGATTCAATTATTACAACAGGATATCCGGAGGCTGGCAGGGGATTTGATGTACAGGCTCACAGAAGAAGGCAGGAGATACATGGAACACGGGCTGCCCGAGGCGAACCTGGCGAAGATGCTTGACAAGCCAATGCCAATCGAAGACGCAAGGCATAAGACCGAAAACTTCAGCATAGCGCTGGCATGGGCCAAGAAGCGCGGCTGGGTGAAGCTGGATGCCGGCAGGCTGGTGCTCGTGAAGAAGCCGGGCCAGGTCCCGGAGCAGGAAGGCCTGAAAATGGTTTCTGAAGGAAAGAAGCCAAGCAGCCAGGTGCTTGAAACGCTCATGAAAAGGAGGCTGGTCGAGGAGGAGCGCGAGGACGCGGCGAAGAAGGCGCAGAGGCTTGTTGGCAGGGAGATATCCGGCCTCACGCCCGAGCTGATAAAGACAGGCCTGTGGAAGCAGGCCAGGCTCAGGCCGTACAATGTGTCAGCGGTCGGCAGGAGGATATTCCCCGGCAAGAGGCAGCCATACAACCAGTTCCTGGACATGGTGAGATACAAGCTGGTTTCGATGGGGTTCAAAGAGATGACCGGCCCCACCATCGAGCTGGAATTCTGGAACTTCGATGCCCTGTTCCAAGCGCAGAACCATCCTTCAAGGGACTGGACGCAGACATACTCGCTCAAATGCCCGAAGCATGGCAGGCTGCCCGGCCAGAAGCTGGTAAGCCAGGTCAAGGCGGCCCACGAGAACGGATGGAAGACAGGCTCGACCGGCTGGGGCTACGAATGGGACAGCCAGAAAGCGGCAAGGCTCGTGCCAAGGGCGCACGACACAGCCATATCCCCGCGCTACCTTTCCGGCCATTCCGGCAGGATTGAAATCCCGGGCAAATACTTCAGCCTGGTCCGATGCTTCAGGCCGGACGTCATAGACGCGACGCACGGCGTTGAGTTCAACCAGCTCGGCGGCTTCGTCATAGACGAAAGCCTGAACCTTGGAGACCTGCTCGGCCTGCTCAAGGAGTTCATACAGGAGATAACGGGCTTCAGCCAGGTCAGGTTCAAGCCAGACTACTTCCCGTTCACAGAACCGAGTATCGAGGTTTCGGCCAAGCACCCAGAGATGGGGTGGATGGAACTCGCCGGCGCCGGCATATTCAGGGAGGAGCTTACCATGCCTTTGGGCATAGAGCAGCCTGTGATAGCGTGGGGCTTCGGCATAGACAGGCTTGCGATGATGAGGCTGAACATCAGCGACATACGCGAGCTGTTCAGCAGGAACCTGGAATGGCTGAGGAACAGCAGGATAATGTTAAAATGAGCAGCGATGATGAAACAAGGAATGCGGTGAAATGAAATGCCGACTATAGAAGTTGACTACGAGGACTTGCTTTCGCTGATAGGCAGGCACATCCCGATTGACGAATTGCGGGACAAGGCCGTGATGTACGCCAAGGCCGAGGTCGATGCGATTGAAGGAACCATGCTCAAGCTGGACATCAAGGACGCGAACAGGCCCGACCTCTGGTCCGCGGAAGGCGTGGCGCGCGAGATTGCGGGCAGGTATGGAAAGCCGGGGCTGCCCCGGTACAGCGTCGCCAGGCCGTCGCTTGAGGTCATGGTCGACCCCAAGGTGAGGAAGGTCAGGCCCTACACGGTCTGCGCGGTCGTGCGCGGCCTCGCCATAAGCGGGCACGTGCTTTCGCAGATGATACAGTTGCAGGAAAAGGTCGCGGAGACGTTCGGCAAGAAAAGGCGCGAGGTGGCTATCGGCGTTTACGACTTCAGCAAGATAAAGGGCCCGATACGCTACACCACGGTGAAGCCGGACGGGATAAGATTCGTGCCTCTGGAATTCACCGAAGCGCTGACGCCCAGGCAGATACTCCAGCAGCATCCGAAAGGTAAGGAGTACAGGCACCTGCTTGACGGATGCGCTGAATATCC
>Ga0315274_10014607_pt1 | contig 11132 bp, 6 predicted proteins | sample YL17G02_20_MG_FD_203700 | JGI IMG/M metagenome (GOLD analysis project Ga0315274, IMG submission 203700) | Sediment microbial communities from Yellowstone Lake, YNP, Wyoming, USA - YL17G02_20 | ecosystem: Environmental > Aquatic > Freshwater > Lake > Sediment | place: USA: Wyoming | collected...
AAGGCGTCATCACACTGACGCCGGCGCTCTCCGGATTCAGTGTGATGACGCCTTGAGAGTCGGGCGTGGCGGCTCCGGCCGGCGCTTTCTCTTTCCGCGTCGCCTCGTTCTTCGCCTTGCTGGTCTTTCCTTTCCTTCCGGCGGACTCCGAGTTCCATCTTGGAGTGACCTCCAAGTCGCCCTTGAACTCCACAACGACCACCAACGCGATCTCCGATGGCGCCTGGGCCGGCAGCGTCAGTTCAACGCCATCGCCCGCCGCGTTGGCTTGGAACGGAACCTCGGCCCCGCCCTTGAGCAATTGCGCGCCCACGATCTGGTCGGCCTTCAGCGCGAGCGGCAGCGACTGGCCTTCCTTGGGCCACTCGAACACAATCAGAAAAAGACGCTGGCCCTTGCGGGTGATGCGGCCCCATTCCGGCGCCGCGCCCCAGGGGCTGGCCGATGTCCCGTAGATTGCTTCGCCGTTGGCCTTCATCCACGCGCCGACGCCCGCAAGACTCTTGACCTCGCCGTCGCAGAGCGTGCCATCGCCGCGAGGGCCGACGTCGAGCAGGTAGTTGCCGCCCTTGGAGGCGATGTCGGCCAGGTTGTGGACAAGGTCCGCGGGCGACTTGAACGGGCCTTCCTCGCCCTTGTACCAGAAGCTGGGGCCGACGCTCATGCACACTTCCCATCGTCCCTCTGGAGGCGCGCCCGGGATGTGCTGCTCCGGCGTCACGTAGTCGGCGTAGCCGTCCGTGCCGCGGTTGTCGATGATGATGTTGGGCTGCAGTTCGCGCATCATCTTGTACATGGGAAGCGCGTCGGGCACGTTCGGCAGCCCGATGTCGAACCAGAACTCGTCGATCGGGCCGTAGTTTGTGAGAAGTTCGCGGACCTGCCCCTGCTCGAATTGGAGCCAGTTCTTCCAACGGTCGGGATGCTTGTTTACGAAGTCGGGAATGTAGTCGATGCAGCGTTCCCACCACACGCCGTCGGGGTGATGCTGGTCCGGGTGCGAATAGTAGAGGCCGATCTTCAGCCCCGCCGCGCGGAACGCGTCGACGTATTGTTTGACGATGTCGGGGTTGGCGCTCTTGCTATAGGGGCATTCGGGATTGGTGATCTTGTAGTCGGTCAGCTGGGTGTCCCAATTGCAGAAGCCGTCGTGGTGCTTGGTGACGAGGACGGCATAGCGCATGCCGGCGTCCTTGGCCACGCGCGCCCATTCCGCTGGATCATACTTCACCGGGTTGAAGGTCTTGTAGAGGTCGAGGTCCTTTTGCACTTCCTCGCGCGGCAGCGCCTTGCCGTCCTTGCCGCGGCCGCGGAAGATGGGGCCTTTGGCGGTCTGCGCCCATGGGCCCCAGTGGATGAACATGCCGAACTTCCATTCGTTCCATTGGCTCATGCGTTCCGCGACGGCCTTCGTCGATGGCGACGAAGCGGCCTCCCTTTCCGCCTCCGGCGCGCCGATGGCGCTCTTGCACAGCGCTGCCGCCATGAGGAAAAACAATCCGAAAGCGCTCTGGCTCATGGTTCTTTATCCTCCCGCAGCGATCTTTGTCTCCGGCGCCCTACAGCGCCGCGTTCAAGTTGCACAAACGCTAGAAGTAGTTGCATAACCTCTGAATGGGCGGCGGCGTTTTCATAACCCCTTGTCTGGCGAAGATTTGGTGGATGCTCTCCCCGCGAGAAAGGGGTAATGAAACCGCTTCCAAGCCCCGACGGGGCGAAGCCAACAATCTGCCGCCGCTTTGTCATTTCAGCGTCTTTAAGGTGAGACAGGCCAGGTTTATCGCTTTCCAGGTCTTCGGATCACGCGGACGAACCTTGACGATCGCCTCTCCCGGCTCCTTGATTTCGACCTTGCCCAGTTTCGCCGTTTGGAACTTGTCCCAGCCGCCGGTCGCGGGCGCTTTGCCGATCAACTGCTGTCCCGCGATCTCGACAACGAATTCCGATTCGCCTTTCGCCGAGGCGACCAGCGCGCCGACCTCGTAGGCGCCCGCCTTGCGGAACGCAACCCGGTTCCAAGAGGCCCAGTCCCTGGGATTGTCCCAGAACCCGATATTCGGCTTCCCGCCACGGGTCTCGACCTTGATTCTCGATCCGTGCAGCTCGGCTTGGTCCGCTTCCAGCTTCAGCGAGCCGTCGGCGAGAGGCTCGACGGTTGGACTGTCCTTGCTTGCTTTGGGCGCGGCGGTTTTGCCGGCCTTCGGCCTGCCGGTCTTGCCTCCCTTCGGCGCGCCGGACTTCTCCTCTTGCGGAGCAGCGGCTTTTGGAACCCAGGGAAGATTGCTTACGTCGGCCGACGCCACCGTCTTGAGGCCGGTGATCTTGAACGCAAAGGCATGCTCGCACGGTTTCTGTTCCGGCATCTGGATGGTCAGGCCCTCCTCGTTTCGCGCCCAATTCAACTTGCCGCCATGCCCGAGCAGGCGGACGTCGCTCACCTCGCCTTCCACCAGCGGCGAGGCCTTCGCCAGCGACTTGATCAGCGCCTGCTTCTCCGGCCAACCCAACAAGATGGCATAAAGGACATTGCCTTTGGTCGTGAAGCGGATGTCTTGGGGGGTGTGCGCTGGGGCCGTTTTCTCATTGAATGAGCTGCCTTGGAGGCCCGTCGGGCCTTCGCCAAACACGCTCCACGGCCGCGTGCCGAAGATGGCCTCGCTGTTCACGTCCATCCACTGGGCCAAGTCTTCGAGGACTTTCACTTCGTCCTCGTCGATCGTGCCGTCGCCGCAGACGGGAATATTCAACAACAGGTTGCCGTTCTTGCTGACGATATCCACCAGCATCGGAATCACAATCGCCGCCGTCTTGTACTTGTGGTTTTCCAAGATGGATCGGTTGTAGTGCCAGCTGCCGATGCACGTGTCCGTCTGCCAGGGATACGGCTCCAGCCGGTCGGCGCGGCCCCGCTCGATGTCCCATACATCCGCCTTGCGCAGATCCTGCGGCATCTTCTTGGTGGTCAGCACGGCCTCGAGCTTCCCATCATGCCACTGCCGGCTGGCGTTGTAGTAGTGCGAGGCGATCCGAAGCCCCACGTCGCTGACCGTGTTCAGGGGCATTACCCCGTCGTCGAAGTACAGGAGGTCGGGGCGATACTTGTCCATCAGATCGACCACCCGGTTGTAGAACTTGTCAATGTAGGCCTGATCGGGTTTCTCGCCGGGCTTGTGGGCCTGGCAATAGAGGTCCTGCGGATCGTAGCCCTCCCACCACAGGCCCTTGCCGTCGGCCTTGGTCAGCTGGCCGTCATAGGGAACGCCGGCCAGCGGGCCGTCTTTGTCGCTGCCCTGCGCCACTTCATACCAGCTCCAGGACCGGGCGCAGTGGACGGTGACGCCGAATCGCAGCCCCTGCTTGCGCGCCGTCTGGGCCCAGATGCCGACAATGTCTTTTTTCGGGCCGATGTTGACGGAGTTCCACGGCTGGTATTTGGAGTTCCAGCAGTCGAAATTGCAGTGGTGGTTGGCCAGCGCGACGAAGTATTTCGCCCCGGCTCGCTTATACAGCCGCATCAATCGGTCGGGGTCCCAGTTCTCCGCTTTCCAGATATTGCAGATGTCTTTGAAGCCGAACTCCGAGGGATGCCCGTAGCGCTCGACGTGGTATTTGTATTGCGCGCTGCCCTGTTCATACATGTGCTTCGCGTACCAATCGCCCTGCTCCGGCGCGCACTGCGCGCTCCAGTGCGCCCAGATGCCAAACTTGGCGTCCCGGAACCAGTCGGGACATTCATACTGCTTGAGCGATTCCCACTCTGGAGCGAACTTGGGTTTGGCCTGCAATCGGCACGTCACACTCACGCACACAACCGCCACCGCCAGAGCCAGTGTCCTCACGACGCGCTTTGGCAACATAGAAACTCCCTCCCTTGCTTCTTGTTCGATAGAGCGATCCGCAGCGCAAACGCGTGATCGCATGGCGGTTGATCCGGCATCTGAACCGTCAGGCCGTTCTCGCTTCGCGACCACTTCAAGGGTTTTTCCACGCCGAGCATGCGAACCTCGGCGATGGGGCCAAACCACAGTCCTGCGCCGCAGCCGAGCGACTGAATCACGGCCTGCTTGCCCGGCCAGCCCAGGCAGATGGCGTAAAGCGCGCCGTCCTTCCGCGTGAACCGAATGTCTCGGCCGGTGAAGGCCCGCCGCTTGGTGTCGGTGAAAGCGCCCTCGGCCACTTCCGTCGGCCCCTCGCCGAACGCCAGCCACGGACGCGCGCCGTAGATGGCTTCGCCGTTGACCGCGAGCCATCGTCCGATCTCCAGCAGAATTTCCTGCTCCGGCTCGGGGATGGCCCCATCCGCGCGCGGGCCGATGTTGAGCAGCAACGCGCCATTCTTACTCACGATGTCGATCAGATCATGTATGATGGAGGCCGGCGTCTTGTAGTCGTGATGAGTAACATAGCCCCACGAGTTCTTGGAAATCGAAGTGTCCGTCTGCCAGAACAGCGGGCGGATCCCCTTGAGCTGCCCGCGCTCGATGTCAAACACGGCGGCGCCTTCAGGGTAGGCTTGATACTTATAGTTGATGGCCACGCCGCGATTCCATTGCGCGGCTCGGTTGTAATAATACGCGGCAAACTTCGCCAGGCATGGCTTGAACGCCCGGTGCTCGATCCACCAATCGAACCACACGATTTGCGGCTGATACTTGTCCGCCAGTTCGCACGTCCGCGCCAGCCAATCCTGGAGAAACGCCTCATCGGGACCTTCGGGCGCGTGGGGATCGTGGTTGTTTGCGGGCTTGGGTTTCGCGGGGCCGTAGAGCCCGGCGTAGCGGGGATCGCGCACATCGGAATCGAACGTCATGGCGCCGTCGAAGTACCACCAGTGCTCGGCCCGGTGGCTCGATAGGCCAAAGACTAATCCCTGTTTGCGCGCCGCGGCGCCCAGCTCGCCGATGATGTCGCGCTTCGGGCCCATTTTCGCCGCGCACCACGGCGACAGTCCGCAATCGTACATGGCAAAGCCGTCGTGATGCTCCGCCACCGGCACGACAAACTTCGCCCCGGCTCTGCGGAACAGGTCGGCCCACGCCTCCGGATCGAACTTCTCGGCCTTGAACATCGGGATGAAGTCCTTGTAGCCGAACTTTGCGTGAGGGCCGTAGACGGCCACGTGGTGCGCGAATTCCCGCATGGTCCGCTGATACATGTTCCGCGGATACCATTCGCTGCCGAAAGCCGGAACGCTGTAAAGGCCCCAGTGGATGAAGATGCCGAACTTAGCGTCTTCATACCATTGCGGGACTCGGTAATTGAGCAATGACTCCCACGTGGCCGAGAACGGCCCGGCCGCAATCACTTGGTCAATTGTCTCCATTGGCGTCCCTTCCAGATGGAATGGCCGAGAGCGAAGTTACGGCCTGTGCGCTCGCCGTTCCCGTCGTTTCGGACGGCCCATGGCCTCCCCCATGCCAGAAGCGCTCAATCCTCGGTGGAATCGCCCGCCGCCGCGGCCTTGCCTTTGCTTCTTCCTTTGCGCTTGGCCTTGCCGGCGTCGAGCTCCTCATCGGCGGCCTTCTTGGCGCCGGGCCATGAGCCGGTCAGAATCGGGAACGGTTCGGGAGGAGTGTAGGGGGTGTCGTAATCGGCGCCTTCGTAACTGCGCTTGCACGACTCGATCCAGTCGCGAAGCCGCGATTTCATCCGCGCGGCGATCTCGGGCTTCTCCTGGATAATATTGCTCTTCTCATAAGGGTCTTTGCGCAGATCGAAGAGCATGTCTTCGCGGCCGTCCCCGGAGAAGTTGGTCAGCAGCTTGTATTGGCTCTCTTCCATCGCCACTGTGGGCGAGCCGAACATCGCCTGCTCGCTCTGGATGTAGCGAAAAGGGATCGGCGCCGGCCGCTCCGTCATCTTGCCTTCGATCAAAGGCAGCAAACTGACGCCGTCCAGCGGCCGCGGCTTGCCCGGCCACTGGAAGTTCAGCAGCTCCATGGTCGTGGGGAAATAGTCGAGGGTGCTGCACGGAACATCCACCACCCGTCCGGGCTGCGCATGCCCCGGCCAGACCAATAGGCCTGGCACGGTCACCCCTCCGCAAAAGAGGCTTCGCTTGCGCCCGCGCAAGCCGCCGGTCGAACCGCGATAGCGCGCCGTGTCGCCGGTTTTGCCCTCGGGCCCATTGTCGCTGCAGAACCAGAATACGGTGTTCTGCGCAACGCCCAGCGCCTTGAGCTCCTGGCGCAGGCGCCCGACCTGCTCGTCCATGGCGGTGATGCACCCGTAGTAGTGCTGCTCGTCCTCGCTGTATTCGGAATACATCGCCCGGTATGGCGGCCCTGCGACGACCGGCCCGTGCGGGGCATGGAACCAAACCACGGCCAGGAATGGCTTCTTCTCGGCCGCGGCCTGGCGGATGAAAGGAATCACGCGGTCCATGATCACCCGCGAATCGTCGCCCGACAGGTTCTCCGTCTCGAGCTTGCCGTTATGGCAATAGGGGGTCTTCTCCCCAAAGCCCATGCTTGTCGGGTCCCAGGTTGGCACGCACGACTCGGTCACGAAACTCTCATCGTAGTCGCGCTCCCACGGGGGCGCGTAGTTCGCCTCGGGATTGCGCCGATCGCCCTTCGAGGACAGGGTTTTGCTCAACGTGCCTAGATGCCACTTGCCGAAATGCCCGGCGGCATAGCCGAGCGACTTGCACATCCGGGCCATCGTCGCCTCCTCGGCCGGAAGATGGCCCGCGTTGGCCGTCCAGATCCCATAGCGAAAGTAGTGGCGTCCCGTCAGGCAGGTGCCGCGCGTCGGCGAGCAGACGGGGCCGCCCGAATGGAAGCGGGTGAAGCGGATTCCTTCGGTCGCCATCCGGTCCAGATTGGGGGTCTTGATGATCTGGTTGCCGTTGAAGCCCACGTCGCCCCAGCCCAGATCGTCGCACATGCACAGGATGATGTTGGGCCGGCTGCCGGCCGGCGAAGGCGCGGCCTCGGCTCCGAGCAAGGAGGGCCGGGCATAAAGCGCCGCCATACTGCCGGCGCAACCCCCGGCCGCGAGTCTCAGGAAACTGCGGCGCGTGATATGGTTGGTCATTCGTCGGATCCTTTCCTCTCTTTATCCAATCGCAGCTCGCTGCCCCCTTCACCCTTGCAGCAAGGCATGATTGCGCGGCTGGGCCGGGGGGTCAAGCGCCGCGGTGGCGCCCCGCCGCGGAAGGCCTTTAACTTCCGGAACAGCCAAGTCAGACTCAGGGAACACGAATGCATTCGGACGAGATCCAGGCGGCTGAAGGAAATATTCCTTGCCGGTCGGCCGCAGACAATCTCAAATCTAACGCGGCCATGACCTGCGCCTAGCGCCTCTTGGCCAAAGACCCCGACGCCCCATTGGCGTTGAAGGCCCATGAGCCAAGGCCATTCCCGTCAAGCGCCAACGGGCTGACGGGGCCAACCGAAACCCATCGAGCGAAGGAGAACGAGCGGATGCGCATCAAACAGGGGATCTGTCTGGGGTCGTTCACCAAAGGAGCGGCCGACCTGCCGTTGTTCAAGGCCCTGGCGGACATGGGCTACGCCGCCATCGAACTGGTGCCCAAGAAGGACGACTTCGAGGATGTCATCGCCGCCGCCAAGTCGTGCGGCCTCGCTGTGTGCGACATGGTGGGCCACGCCTCGCTGAAAGACGGGCTGAATAACCGCGCCAATCACCCCCGCATCGAGGCGGAGCTGCGACAGTCGCTTGACGCCGCCGCCAAACATGCCATCCCGAACGTGCTGTGTCTGGCCGGGAACCGCCTTGAGAGACAAAACGACATGGAGGCCATCGAGGCCGTGGCCGAGGGTCTGGCGCGCGTCGCGCCCTATGCGGAAGAGCGAGGCGTGACGCTCGTCCTGGAGCTGCTCAACTCGAGTGTCAATCACCCCGGCTATCAATGCGACCGCACGGAGTGGGGCGTGGCCGTCTGCCGCCGCGTCGGCAGCCCGCGCGTCAAACTGCTTTACGACATTTACCACATGCAGATCATGGAAGGCGACGTCATCCGAACCATCCAGAGCCACATCCAGCGCATCGGCCACTTCCACACGGCGGGCAATCCGGGCCGCAACGATCCGGACGAAAGCCAGGAGCTGAACTACGTCGCCATCTGCAAGGCCATCGCCGAAACGCCCTACACGGGATACGTCTCGCACGAATACAAGCCCAAGGGCGACCCGATCGAATCGCTGCGCAAGGCCTTTGCGATTTGCGACCAGGGATGAGGCCGACGCCCGGGAACTTCGGATTGTTTTGAGACAAGCAAGGACAAGACGCGACGCGAACTTTCGCGCCCCAGCCTGAATTCCATACAGACAGGAGCAAAGCATGGCAGACAAAGTGAGACTCGGTTTCATCGGATGCGGCAACATCATCCGCGGCCATCTCGAGCAGGGGCTCAAGGACTTCGAGGACGTCGAGTTCGTCGGCTGGTGCGACCTGAGAGAAGAAGCGGCGGCCGAACGCAGAGCCCAGGTCGGCGGCCAGGGCGAGATCTTCACGGAGGCCGCCGAAATGCTGGACAAGGCCAAGCCCGACGCGGTCTTCATCGCCCTGCCCACTTTCGCCCACGGTCCCGTGGAGAAGGAGGTCGTCAAGCGCCGAATCCCCTTCTTCATCGAAAAGCCCATTGCCATCGACATGGCCACGGCCGCCCGAACCCTCGAAGCGGTCAAGAAGCGCGACATTCTGACGTGCGTCGGCTACATGAGCCGCTACCGCGAGCCCGTGCAGCAGGCCAAGCGCCTCATCGAAGGCCGCTCGCCGGTGTTCCTCCTCGGCGGCTGGGCCGGCCAAGGCCCCAAGCCCGACACGCCCATCTTCCAGTGGTGGGTGCGCAAGGAGATGTCCGGCGGGCAGTTTACCGAGCAGGCTACCCATACGGTGGACCTGGCGCGCTATTTCTTCGGCGACGCCGAAAGCGTCTACGCCGTCCCGGTGCGCGACCGCGTCCCGCGTCCGGACTTCTTTACCATCGAAGACGCCGTGGTCGCCGACGTCCGGTTCCTGAACGGCGCGGCCGGGTGTCTTTACGGCGCGTGTTGCATCGGCGTTGGCGGAGGCGTGACGATGGACATTCACTTCATCGACATGAAGATCTCTTTCACCTCCGGCAGGCAAGACGGGCTCATCCAGATCAAGGGCCAGCAGCCGATCCAGCTGCGGGGCGACGCCAAGGCGCTCCACCTCGAAGACCGGGCTTTCATCAACTCCGTCAAAGCCGGCTCGAACCAGGGGATCCTTTCCACCTACGAAGACGGTGTGAAGACCCTGGCCATTTCCCTCGCCGCCGACAAGTCGATGAAGACCGGAAAAGTGGTGAAGTTGAAAGACGGCGGCCTGAAGCTGGGCGCTTGAGGCCCCGTCATCGCTTTGATCCTTTGGATGCGCCTCGCCTACGCCTCTTCGATCAGCGTGACGCCGAGCGCCTGGCAGAGCTCCTGAATGGGCGCTTTCAAGTCGCCGTAGAAGGTCACGCGGTGCCACCCGGAGCTCCAGCCATTGAGCAGTTTGTCGATGTCGCCCTTCAGTTCGACGGCCAGCTTGGTGCGGCAGGCCCTGTCCTCGTCGATGTTGGCCACGGCCTTGCCCTGATGGAGCACGGCCTTGCGGGTCGTCGGGATGAACTTCAACGTGGTCGTCATGTAGCCGAGCGGCATCAACGAGCGCACCGCGGCCCCGCGCCGATCTTCCGAATGGCTGCGGATGTGGAACGGGTTGCTGGGGCCTTGAGGGCCAAAGACCTTGCTCGGCGCCACGCAATGCGCGTAGATGACCTGGTTCTTCGACGTGTCGAAGACGGGATCGGAGATCATGCCCGGCCGGCCGGTCAGGCAACCGACGGCCAGCATCGTGATGGTCGAGGACAGGTCGGCTTCGCACGCGCCGACCGAGCCATCGTTGTTGAACTGGCAAAAGCCCAAACACGGATACGCCTGGAGAGAGCCGCTGTAGAATCCGCGCAGACAGTGGACCGTGATCGCCTGCGCGTCGTGTTGTCGCATCAATCCCCGCATGGCCACGCACATCGCGCCCGACTTGACGATGTCATCCCGCGCAGGCTCGACAATCTTCTCCGCTTCTCCAATCCAGCGATCGGCCCACGCGGCGGCCTCCTCGCGGTCGGCGTTGCGCCAGGCCTGGTCTAGAACGGAGAACTCCAGCCCGACAACCTTCGCGCCGAAAATCTGCTCGATGGCGCCGCCCAACGCTTTCTGATCCTTGCCCACCACAAGAATCTTCGAGTTGCGCAGCTTCTCCAGGCATTCGCCGATGTCGCGGATCTGCGGCGCGTCCTCGGCGCACGATATATCGCCCGCCGAGGGAATGTTTTTCCGCCGGACCGCCTCGGCGGCGGCGAAGAAATCGTCCGCCGCGGCGCCCGGCTCTTTCAAGATCGCAAACCGGCGCACGACTTCGGCGATGTCCTCGAAGCGCGAGGCGGCCAGGCCGATCACCTTCCAGCCTTTGCCCCGCGCCGTGGCGTTGGCGGACAGAAACTGCCCTCCGCCGGCGTAGAGATGGTCCACCAGCACGGTGGGCCGCCCCGCCGCGCCAAGCAACGGAATCAGGGCCGGTCCGCCCCCTCCCATGCCGGCCATGTAGACCACATAGCCGTCGACCTGTTTGTCTTCCTCCATGATCTTCTTGGCTTCGGCGGCGTTCTTCGTCCAGACCGGGAGAAATTCGATCTGCGGACAAGCCTGCCCCAGCTGCTCGGCAAACTGCTTCGTATGCGCCTCGTAGTCATACCCGATGTTGGGCCAGGTGATCCGGTCCGGGGTGGTGTGAGAAAACACCAGCCGCGCCCGAACCTTGCGGCTTTCCCCGGAGGGCTGGGCCCTGGCCGAAAGCGCCCCAACGCCTCCCAGGCACGCCGCGCACCCGGCCAAAAACCGCCGCCGGGAAAGCGGGCAGCCATCGAACCCTTGCCTCGGCTGCCGCTGACCCCGATCTTTCTTCATTGCCATCCCTCCTTGAGGACTCCTCGTTCGAGTTCCCTCATTCCGCCCGCTGAGGCATATTCCGTTGACGATCGCGGCATAAATAATGCATCGCCACCGCTTCATGAGACCCGCATCAACACTGACGATTTCGGGGGCGCGGTGTCGCATTATTTGTGCCGCGATGTATAAGGCCCTGCTCCAACGGCA
>Ga0315274_10014608_pt1 | contig 11131 bp, 8 predicted proteins | sample YL17G02_20_MG_FD_203700 | JGI IMG/M metagenome (GOLD analysis project Ga0315274, IMG submission 203700) | Sediment microbial communities from Yellowstone Lake, YNP, Wyoming, USA - YL17G02_20 | ecosystem: Environmental > Aquatic > Freshwater > Lake > Sediment | place: USA: Wyoming | collected...
CTTGCGCTGGCGGGTCTCGGCGGCGATGCGGGCGATGAAGTCGAGGGAGGACTCCATCGTCGCCGGCGACATGGTGGGGCCTTCGTGTGGCCCGAAGCAGTAAGAGCACGAGGCCGGGCAGGCGAGGGAGGGGACGAGCATGAAGTGGGGTTGGAGGGCGCGCTTCGTGGCGTGGCTCTCTGCCGGCCGTATTGCGGGAGCTAGCCCCTCAGCGGAGGATTCCGCGTGCAAGTATGCACGCCCCACCGCCTCGCCCATGCCCAACCCCCTCCATGCTGGACCTCATCGAGGATTCCGCGTGCAAGTATGCACGCCCTACCGCCTCGCCCATGCCCAGCCCCCTCCAAGCGGGTTCTCACGCAAGGTTCCGCGTGCAGGTATGCACGCCCTACGTTTTTCGGCAATCGGCAATCGGCAATCACAAGAGCGCCCACGGCTCCCGATAGGGGTAGTGGAGCTGGCGGTTGGCCTCGTCGTCGCCGATGAACTCCTCTTTGACGGGGTCGTAGCGGAGCTTGCGGCCGATGCGATAGGCGATGTTGCCCAGGGCACAGAGGCTGGTGATGCGCTGGCCGGCCCCGACGTCCACGATCGGGCGCTTGCGGCTCCGCACGCAGTCGAAGAAGTTGCCGAGATGGTCGTTGCTCTTGTAGAGCTGGACCTCGTTGGCGCCGGGCTCGAAGAAGACCTTCTTGTCGGCCCGCACGCCGTCGCAGTTGCCGACGACGAGGGTGTCCTTGTCGCCGACGAAGGCGACGCCGTAGGCCGGGGGCTTGAACTCGCCGCCCAGGCAGCGCGCCTCGCCAGGCTGGTCCCAGTGGAGGGTCCAGTCGGGGTTCTTGAACTCGTAGGTGACGCTCATGGTGGTCGGGATGTCGTAGAGGCCGTCGGGGCGGTCGCCGGTCGCCTCGACGGTGACGGGGCCGGTGGCATCCACGTTCATGGTCCAGCAGACGATGCCGAAGATGTGGGCGCCGCGGTCGCGGATGTTTCCGCCGCCGCTGCACATGAGCCAGCGGAAGCTGCCGTGGGTGCGGGCGGGATGGTAGGGGAAGTAGGGGAGCGGGCCGAGCCAGAAATCGTAGTCGAGGTCAGCCGGCACCGGCTGCGGCGGCGAGGGGGGGTGCGAGGGGTTCGGGTAGTGCCAGCAGAAGACCTCGCGGACCGTGCCGCAGTAGCCGTTGCGGACGTATTGCGCGGAGTAGCGGCCGCCCGTCTGGGAGCGCCCCTGGCTGCCGACCTGGACGATGCGGCCGAAGCGCCCCGCCGCCGCGATCATCGCCTGCCCCTCGCGCACCGTCACGCACATCGGCTTCTGGACATAGGCGTCCTTCCCCGCGTAGCAGGCGTGGATAGTGTGGAGCGCGTGCCAGTGGTCGGGCGAGGCGATGACGACCGCATCAAGGTCCTCGCGCTCCAGGAGCTTGCGGAAGTCGTGGTAGGCATAGGCTTTGCCGTCCGTGACCTCGACGGCCTTGGCGAGGCGGCCCTTGTCTATGTCGCACACGGCGAGCGCCTGCGCTTCACGGCTCGCGTGGGTGCCCCTCAGGTGTCCGCCGCCCATGCCGCCGACGCCGATGTGGCCGACGGCGATGCGGTCGCTCGCCGGCTCCTTCTCCGGCCCGCCGAGGGCCAGACTGGTCAGGAAATACGGCGCGGCGGCCCCGGCCCCCACGCCCTTCAGAAACCCCCGCCTCGAGACCACTTGAGACATGGCAACCCCTTCTGACGTTGAGAGTCCAAGGCCATGCCACCTCCGCACCCGTGCCAGGACAGCGGGCATTATGGCGCTCGCCCGCTGGCGAGTCAAGCCGACGCGACCGCTTGACAAGCGCCAGGAGGCGGCATAGGATGCGGAAGACTGGGCCGCCGCGAATCTCAGAGATGCCCGGGACAATCCCGATTCCCCTCGAGGTGGAGAGAGCCCCATGAGTCGCATCCGCCGGAAGTTGCTCTGGCCTGGCCAACACCCTCGGCCACAAGGAACACTTCTACATCATGCTCTCGACGAACGAGGAGTACGGCGACTTCGTCCTGCGGCTTCGCTTCCAGGTGGAGCGGGGCGTGAAGGGCAACAGCGGCATCCAGATCCGCAGCCGCTACAACGCCCAGACCGGCTGGATGGAAGGCCCGCAGATTGACATCAACCCGCCGAACCCGCAACTGACCGGCAAGCTCTGGAACGAAGGCCCCGGTCCCCACCGCTGGCTCTCCAACGAGCCCATCAAGGGGCTGAAGTTCTTCTACGCCGATGAAGGAGACGGCTGGAACGACCTGGAGATCACCGCCCAGGGGATGAAAATCAAGTCGGTGCTCAATGGCGTGACCTTGGTGGATTACGACGGGACCGGCGTCCTGGACGATGAGTTGCACAAGAAACAGAACGTGGGCACCAAGGGCATGATCGGGCTACAGATCCACTCCAATGATGAGCTGAAGCTCCGCTTCAAGGACATCCGGCTCAAGCGGCTATGAATCGCATGCGGCGCCTGTCACCGCACGAATGCGCACGCCAAGAGCCTACTGAGCGGCGGCAAGACAACCAAAGAAGCCCCGACGCGAGACACGGTTCTGCATGCGATACCCTCGCTATCCGTCGTGGGTCCCCAAGGCAAACTGTGAAACTCAAGGCTCACGGCGCTAGGCTCTGTACGACAATGGGCCGCAGTGTGTAGCGCCAGCATCTTGCTGGCACCCAAAAGCCGCCTGGAAGGCGGCGCTACGAATTGTCGTACAGAGCCTAGCAGGCCATCGAGTCAAGCTGGCAAGCTGACAGAGCTGACAATGCGGCTTGCGGGCCTACTTGGCTTGCATTGTCGGGGAATTGTGCTAGACTGCGCTCGGTCGTCGTCAGTCCCAGGGCATCGAGCTGAAAGGGGAAGACCATGGGATGCGCATCGCGCCTGGCGGCCATGCTCGTGGGCGCCATGGTAGCGGCAGCCCCGGCGGCCTCGTGGGCGGCCGCGAAGCCTCCCACGGGGAAGGAGGGGCCCGGCAAGCTCGAGCTGAGCGGCGCCGAGCACCGGATGGACAACTTCGAAGAGAAGCTCAAACGGATGCGCGGCCAGCCGCTCAAGCTCGGCCCCCTGGAGACCGAGACACTCAAGCGTATCTGGGCACTGAAGGAGAAATTCCCCGACGACCCGAAAGTGCAGGAGCTCTTCGACCGCGCCCAGAAGGCCGTCATGGCCAGCAAGGGCGAGACGACCGACCTGCCGGAGGACGCTCTGGCCTACCGCGAGAACCAGAAGAAGCTCACGAAGCTGTTCTTCGACCTCGCCGAGAAGGAGTGGGCCGCCTACGGCCAGAAGCTGACCGACTCGGGCAAGCTCCTGCGCCGCGCCTTCCCCCCGCCCGACCACAAAGAGGCGCCTGCCGAGAACGTGCTCGGCAAGTACGTGCTCCTCGAGAAGTTCACGTACCCCTCGAACCAGTTCATGGACGTCGGGCGCGAGTTTTGCTTCGTCGGCACCCCCTCGCGCGGCTTCTACTACGTCGTGCTGTCGGGCCGCGCCTGGCTCGGGCCCTACGAGGCTGTCAAGCGCTATCGCCGCTTCATCAACAACGACGTGCCCGAGGGCATGGCCTGGACCCTGGTGGGCAAGATCACGGGCTCAGACCTCCTGGTGCCCCAGGCGGGCGAGCAGAAGACCCTGGCGGCCCACTGGGGCTGGACCGTCGAGCCGGAGGCCATCTACGTGCCCGAGCGCACCTTCGCCGTCGCCTCGCCAGACGACGAGCGCGGCGGCACCTTCGCCGGCGAGGCCAAGATGGAAGAGACCAAGTCGGCCATGTACAGCATCAAGGAGGTGCCCAAGGACGTCACGCCCGAGCGCCTCACCGAGATCTACATCACGGCCATCAAGGAGAAGAACTACCCGCTCTACCTCGACTGCATTGACCCCAACCGCCGCAGCACGCCCATCGCCCGCGACCTGTGCATGTACCACTGGGAGTGGCACCAGCAGCGCTTCGCCTCCTGGTACTGCCTCGTTAAAGTCGGCACGGCCAAGATTCGGGTCGTGCAGGGCCTCGACACGAGCGGCGACAGCATCGAGATGCGCTTCCTCACTCCCGAGCAAATCGCGGAGATCAAGAAGCGAGCCGGCGAGACCATCCTCGACGCCGAGCTGACCACCCAGGCATTCGACGACAAGGGCAAGCAATACGGCTCGCCCAAGCCCCGCTTCTTCAAGAAGATTGGCGACGGCCGCTGGTACATCATCAACTTCGCTCAGCCGTTCTGACCCCCGGTGCAACGCGATAGGGGAAAAGCGATGAAGAGCACTCGAGTCCTGCGAACCGTGATTGCCGGCTGCGCTCTCGCCCTCCTGGCCGCGGAGCCGGCCCGCGCGGCGGCAATATTCCCCCCCCCGCCCCTGCCCAAGCCCCCCGTGAAGGGGCGAGGGCCAGTGCCCATCCCATACCCAAACATGGGCGACGGCAGGGAGCCGAGCCTCAGGGCGCTGGTCACGATGTCCCACCAGCTCGATGAGATCGTCACGGTGAAAGGCCACACCGGCCGCGCCGACGTGGTCGCGGCCTGGAACACCATCGTCCAGACCCAGCGCGACTTGTGGTTGGCCGAGATGCAGGCCGCCGTCGAGGCTGCCAAGATTCGCATGAAACAACAAGGCAAGGTTGACGCGGCCGTGATCGCGAGCATGAACGCCCAGATCGCCGCCCAGCTCAATTTCATCAATAGCGTCTTCGGCACCGGCGGCGGCATGCTGGCCGAGTGGAAGCTCGACTACAACCAGCGGATGGCCGGCATGGCCAATCTGGACAAGAACATGGCCGTCATCTTCAAACAGCTCACCACCGACATGGACCAGGTGCATCAGAGCCTGAAGGACGCCTTGGCGGCGTTCGACCGCTCGGAGACGAGCCCCACGACGGCCGAGGGCCTGGCGAAGAGCATGGAGGCCCTCAGAACGCGGATGGAGCGCGTGGCGCGGGTCGTGGACATCCGCCAGAAAGTGGTGGAATCCTACCTGAAGGCCTCCGCCTACTCCGAACTCAAGAAGAAGCTCGAGCCCATCCTCAACCTCATCACCCCCGAGCAGGTCGCCCAGGACCCCAACCTCTCGTCGCTCCCCGCCGAGGTCATCCAGACCCTCCAGAACTGGAAGACCCTGCTCCCGAAGAAGTGCGAGGACACCTACGGCCCGGTCTGGGACTCCGCCAAGAAGGCGGGCGAGTGGGTCACTGACCACAAACGCCTCTGGCAGTCGTTCCCCCTCTTCAGGGAATCCAGCACTTTCGACGACATCGCCAACCTTGTCAGCCGCGCCAAGGCCGCCGCGAAGGAGAAGCTGGACGCCATCAAGGCCCGATGGAAGCTTGCTGATGCTATCAAGGACGCCAAGAAGCGCGCGCTGGAGGAGCGTCGGGCAGTCCGACCCCAGCCGAGCCCTGGGACCAGGGAGTACCTAGTGAGCCTTGCAGGCAGCCTCATGATGGCCGCCGACAAGGTGGTACGAGATCACCCCGGGTCCCAGAAGGCGATGGAGCTCCGCCGCGAAGCGGAGCTGCTCGTGCGGGAGAACGCCGCCCTCTTGCAGAGGCTGGCGGACGCCTATTGCTCAGCCGACGGGCGCGAGTACGATGAGCTCATCGCCAAGTGCGCCCAGGCCCAGGACAGCCCAGCCGCTGCGGCCATCTGGGGCGACTTCATCGCGAAACGGACAACGAAGATTGTGGAGACCCAACAGTTCATCAGGGAGAATACTGACGACATGCTCAAGCTCAAAGACGTCTACGACGACGTCTACGGCAAGCCCCCGGCAGCTGTCCCATTCCCATCAAGTCCACCCACCGAGACCCCCCCGTGGCTTAGGTGAGACTCCCCTGCATCCCCGTACACGGGGAGGGCTGGGGTGGGGGGGCCGCGGACCTTTGCATTCCTTTTGCAGAAGTCAATATTGACGAAGCGCAGCCCCTGCTGACGCGCATGGCCACGCGCTAGCTTCCTCGGTGGTGGGGAATGGGTGATCGTGCCCGAGTGGCCGACCGCACCACGCCCCAAGGAGCCGCCGCGGGCCTCACGGTGGAGCGCTCGCCAGGTCGAATGGCGCCTCCGGCTCGAACGGGAAGGCGGGCCTCTGCCGGCGGATGTAGGTCAGGCGCTCGATGCGCATGTCGCCGGAACCCGGGGTGAGGAGCATAATGTAGCGGGGAGCGATTCGCGTGAGGCCAGGGAAGAGGTAGCCCTCCTTGACGACCACGAGCTTGCGGCTCAGCGGGTCAATCCCGCACGGCTCGAACTGGCTGGGGTCGGTGAACGCCATCGGCCCCTCGGCGAGGATCGCCTCGACGCCGCCGATCCGGATGACGGCCATTCGCGCAGTCTTGACCAGCCGCACGACCTGAGCCTCGGCCTCCAGCGGCGGCCCGAACCGCTTCTCCACGGCCGCACCAAGGGACAGGCGCAGCGTCTTCCCCTCGCCCGCCTCGAAGCACCGCTTGACGGCTTGAGCGTCCGCGATGCCAGCGACCACGGCGTTGCTGACCTTTCGCTCGACGAGGTGACGGAGCACGATGGGCAGGTCGCCCGGCGCGCTGGCCGTCACGTTGTCCCCGCTGTCGGTGAGGAACACGGTCGGCTCCTTGGCCTCGAGTGCCCGCGTCACCCCCTCCGCCAGCTCGGCGGTCTCGCAGCCGAAGGCGAATTCGCGTCGCGCGTCCCATACCTTGCGGGCGAGGTGGACCGCTGCCGCGCGGGCCGCCGCCCGAGACCCGTCGGCCGTCACCATCACGGACATCCCCGTGTCCGGCGAGTCGGTCCACGCGCACCCCACGAAGAGCGTCGCGGCCAGGATTCGCTCCTTGTGCCCTGCGACGCCATCGCGCTCGATCCGCCGCGCCTCTTCGACGAGCGAGCGGAAAGGCTCAGCGGTGGTCATCGCCTTCTCACCAGGCAGAATCAAGGGAATGGGCAGGACGTAGGAGACTGGGCGCACCTTTCCGAGAAGCGTGTCCAGGAGGATGCGCCCGGCCAGCTCGGCGGTTTGCGGGCCGTCGGTGTGGGGGGCGGTCTTCAGCCCGACCAGGATGTCGCCAAACTCCGCGATTCGGGCGGGGATGTTGCCGTGAAGGTCGAACGTGCAGGCAATGGGCACCTTCGGCCCCACGATTGAGCGGGCCTCGCCCACGAGCACCGTTTCCGCCGGGCCAATCCCTTCGGCATACATCGCGCCGTGGAGCCGCAGGAACACCGCGTCCACGGGCAACGCGGCGCGAAGCGAGGTCAGCACCCGATCCATCGCTTCGCGACAGGCCCGTTCATCAACCGTCCCCCCTCCGGATGGATGCGCGGACACCCCGGGGACGACGACGATGTTGGCGTCTCTCCAGACAGCGAGGGGGCGGTCGCTCGTTTTCGGGAAGTGAAACGCCATCGTCTTGACGGGGTGAAACGTATTGGTCTCGTGGGCGAACGCCGCAACGAAGACCCGTTTCCCCGCCCCGGCGCTCGCGCACGCGGCCCCACAGGCAGCAATCAGGCCTGCCAGGTTCGCAGTCCCCATGTAACACTCCTTCTCGACTTGCGCTCGGACAAGCTCGAGCCCCGTCACCCATCGGAACCCAGGGCCTGCGGGAGAGCGATGTTGTAGTAACCAAGCCAGAAGTGCGTCAACTCCTTACTCCGGGGCTGGCCGAGAACACAATGCGGCCCGCTCCGGAACGGCAAGCACTATGGAGTGCGGCAAGGTGTTGCCGCTTTGGAACCCCAGCGGAGCGGGGGAGGAGGATGGAGCTCCGTCCCGCGGAAGGGCGCTGAGCGTTTTCATCCGCTCCGCTGGGGTCGAAAGCGGCGACGTTTCGCCGCACTCCACAAAATGGATGGCATCTCCTCTGTTCCCAATGGAGGCCGCGAAATCCGAGGCGCTTGGGAACTTCTTGAGGACCTCATGTGCGCTGCCATCCTGGAGCCGACGGCGAGAGGATTCACGGCGCCTCCTTCGGCGCGGCGGCGGGGCCGTAGCGGGTGAGGTCGAGGATCTCGGCGATGTTGTCGGGGCCGGGGGCGTCGCCATCCCTGCCCTTCTTGGCCCACTGGGGCTTGAGCTGCCAGGTCTTGTCACCCATGAAGAGGTCTGAGGCGCCGGCGATCACCTCGGAGTGTTTCTCGAAGCCCTTGGCGCGCATGTCGTCGAGGGTGAATTTCTGGTGGTTCCCGGCGTATTCGCCGAACTCGTAGCGGGGCGGGGCATCGTAGAAGTTGAAGTCCATGAACGCCAAGTGCACCTTGTCGCCGGCGGCGACGAAGGCGCTCTTCTTCTCGTAGAAGGCGAGGATGGGCTTGCCGCCGGAGAGGACGACGTTGTTCCAGACCCTGTTGTTCCAGATGCCGCCTGCCCAGGCGCCCGCCAGGGTGTCGGCCCGGACGAGGTTGTCGTGGACCTCGCAGCCGTCGCACGAGCAGTGGAGGCTTAGCTGGCCATCCACGACGTTGTCGTGGATGAAGTAGCGGGCGATCTTGCCCTGGTTGTTCCCGTAGAACTCGACGCCGTTGCGGGTGAGGAAGTTGCGGCGGCAGGTGTTCTCGATGCCCGAATCCTTGTCGAAGATGCCGGCGGTGTTGGAGTGGATGTAGTTGTCCTCGATGATCATCTTCGTGGTGCGGTAGAGCTTGATGCCGGCGCTGTTGGGGCTGCGGCCAGTGACGCCCTCGATTATGTTGTGGTGGATGCGGCACTCGCTGGCGCCCTCGAGCCGCAGGCCGTCGTGGTTGTCCGAGGTATCCACGTGGATACCCTTGATGTGGCAGTAGGCCACCTCGACGCCGATTCCGCCGATGCGGGCGGCCGCGTGCGGCCCCGTCTCGATGGTGAAGCCCTGATAGGTGACGTGCTGCCCGCCGGCGAGCATGGGCTGGTCGCCGCCGCTATGGATGAGGCGCGCCTTCTCCCCGGGGCGGGCGCGAAGGGTGATGCGCTTGTCGGGCGTGCCGGGCCGGGCCGCTCGCAGATAGCCGAGCCAGTAGTACTTCCCCTCCAGCGTCTTGATGGCGTAGTCGCCCTCGCGAAAGGTCAGCGTGTCGCCCGGCTGGAGTGCCTCGATGGCCTTGCTCTTGAGCTTCTCGCTCGTCGGGTCGGGCAGATCGGCCATGCCGAAGGGCTCGGCCGCCGTCCCCGCGCCGGGGCCTGGCCTATTGCTGACGAAGTACTCCGTCGCGCCGGCCGGCAGGGCCAGGGCCAGCCAGATCAGTGCAGCCGCGGGGGCGTGCGTCCGTCGTGGCATCGCTCTCGTTCCTTCTTCGCTCCGCTCAGATGACAGCCACCGGGTGCCATCATGCTGGCTGGCCTCGATGCTGTCAAACACGCAGCAAGTCCCGGGCGAGCCTTGACACGGGGCGTGGGGCGGGGTACATTCGCCTGCGTCAAGCCGACTCACGGCCTTCGTCGGAGGAAGGGACGCGAATGGCTGCTGAAGACGCTATCCGGATGATCCTCCCGACGATCGAGCGCTACATCGAGGCGCTCCGCAAGAGCGGCATCGCGCCCCAGAAGGTCTATCTCTACGGATCCTATGCCAGGGGCACGGCCACCGAGGCCAGCGACATTGACCTGGCGATCGTCTCTGAGAACCTGACAGGAGACCGGATGGATAATGAGTTCGAGCTGATGCGCCTCACCTGGGATGTTGACACCCGCATCGAGCCCCACTCCTTCCGCCCCGAGGAGTTCACGCCCGACGATCCGGAGGTCCACGAGATCGTCGAAACGGGCGTACCCATCATCCCCTGAAGCCGCGCACCGGTCGCCCCAGAAGTGCCCGCCGCCAAAGACTCTTGAGCTGCGCCATGACCAGCGTAGCCTTCGGCGGTGCGCGCGCTACGGCTCCAGCTTCTTCAGCCGCCTCCCGCCGCGCCACGCGGGGGTTTGCGGGCTGGCAAGCACAAACTGACCCTCGTAGAGGGTGATGACAACCATTTCCATCGTGGCGTGTGGCTTCGACCCGAGGTCGGGCAGATCCGAATAGACTATGTTACCCGTGGTGAACAGTATCCCGCGGTTCCAGGCCACGGCGGGGATCGTATGCCCTTCGAGCTTGACCCGGAAGCGCCCTCCGGCGTCCGTGGTCACCTCAATGAACGGCGCCGCCGGCTCTCGGTCGGCCCTGGCGTACCTTCCAACGTACTCCGCGTAGGTCTTGATGTCGGGAGCACCGGCCTTCTCGCCGCCTCCGTGCCAGTCCATGCGCCGCTCGTTTTTCTGGAAGGCTTCCTTGTACTCCTGCCACAAGACCTTGAGGAAGTCCCGGCTCGCCTGGCTGAACTTGTCGCGCTCCAGAGACTTCGCGATCGTCGCATCGAGCTCCTGGAACGGGTCGGGCGCCGCTTGCTCCCCAGCGGAGGCAAAGCTACCCAAAGCGAACGCTGCAATGGACAGGGCTCTTGTCATGACTTGCTCCTTCTGTCCATACGGGGCCAAGTATTCCGAACGGAATCCTCGGGCGTAAGGCCTCATTCCTGCTTGATCGCGGCGCGGAGGCCGGGGAGCTGGGAGCCATCGGGCCGGCGGAGGCGGGCCGCGGCGCCCCAGTGGCCGCCGCCGTTCCAGACCTTGACCAGTATCGCGTTCCAGCCCTTCTTGAGGGCGACCTCGACCTTGTCACCCGCCACTGCGAAGCTGCGAGGCTGGCCGGCGTTAAGGACGAGGGCGCCGTTGAGCCAGACCTTCGCCCCGTCGTCGCTGCCGAACTCGAGCTGGGCCTTCTGGTCCTCGGGCGACCAGACGTTGCTCCGGAGGTAGGCGGCCACGCTTTCCTTCGCGCCGAACTTCTTGACCAGGTCCATGTGGAAGGGGTAGAACTGCTTCTCGCCGCCGCCCGGCGGGATGACCTCCCAGGCGACCGCCTTGGCGTCAGGCCCCACAGCCGGGGGCGGCTGTGCCACACTAGCTTCGGGCGGGAAGGCGACGTCGTGGAGGCCAGGGCCGTCCGTGCCCGACTTGGTGTAGGGGCCGGCGACCTCCCAGGCGGTGATGTAGTCCTCGAACTTGTCAAGCTGGTTGAGGGCCTCCTGGGCCTGCCTCTTCACGTCGTCGCTGGGGGCGGCGTCGAGGAGCTTCTTGAGGGCGGCCTTCGCGGCGTCGGGCTGCGCGCCGGCCAGGCCGCTGGCGAT
>Ga0315274_10014609_pt1 | contig 11131 bp, 10 predicted proteins | sample YL17G02_20_MG_FD_203700 | JGI IMG/M metagenome (GOLD analysis project Ga0315274, IMG submission 203700) | Sediment microbial communities from Yellowstone Lake, YNP, Wyoming, USA - YL17G02_20 | ecosystem: Environmental > Aquatic > Freshwater > Lake > Sediment | place: USA: Wyoming | collected...
GTCGACGCTCGCGCGAGACTGCCTCGTGTATGACATTACCGGCGAGAGGATTCTTGACGAGAAAAGCGACGGCATCACCGTCAGCCGCATCACCGTGGACCTCGATCGCACGATCCACCACCTCGATTTCAATGCGGAAAAGAGAGACAAACTGCTTAAGGAGCATGCCGATGACGTCATGCTGGAAAAATCGTTTTCGCGCGAGGCGTGGTTTGTGTTGAAAGCCAGACGTCCCGGTGTAAGCGCTCGCGCGCTCGCGCATGAATACGGCATTGAGGAGCTTCGCGACTATATCAACCGCAGCCGCCGCGACATCGACAAGCTCCGCGGGATTAAACTTCCACAATGACGACGAAAGGTTTCCAAGAGGAGAACGCGGATGGTTACTGCAATCGTGCTGGCGAACGTGAAACGGGATGCCATCAATGAGACGGCCCAGGACCTGTTGAAGCTCAAGGGGATCGCCGAAGTCTATTCGATTGCCGGCGACTGGGATTTGGCCATCATCATCCGAGTCAAAGACAACGATCAGTTGGCGGACGTGGTCACGAATCACATGCTGAAACTCGGGGGCATCACTAAAACCACAACGCTTCTCGGTTTCCGGGCGTACAGCAACTACGACCTCGACCGCATGTTCTCAATCGGCCTTGAATAGGGTAGAGCCATCCTGTCGCGGACAGTCATTGCCTAATTGGAGAATGCAGATGGCATCTGATTCCTCCCGGCCCGTGAAGTCGCCTGCGAGCGGCATCGCGATCAGCGGCATGACCATCGTCTGCCTGCTGGCCCTGTTCAAGCTGCTCCTGCATTTCTGCTTGAACAGCCGGTACGGCTATCATGGCGACGAACTCTACTTCATGGCCTGCGGCGAACATCTCGATCTCGGCTACGTCGATATCGGGCCGCTGACGATATGGCTTGGCCGTCTTTCGCGACTCGCGATGGGCGACTCGCTGTTCGCGTTGCGTTTCTTCTCGGCCGTTGCAGGCGCCCTTACCGTTATCCTCATGGGGCTTTTCGCGCGGGAGTTGGGCGGCGGCCGCTTCGCCCAAGCGCTTGCCGCGCTCACATACATTATCGCCCTCGGCTGGCTGCTTCCGGGCAACATCCTTGCACTGCCTTCATTTGAACCGTTGTTCTGGGGACTGTGCGCACTGACTGTGGTCCGGATCATCAAGACGGGCAACACAAGGCTCTGGGTCTGGTTCGGCGTCGTGGCTGGAATCGGTTTCTTGAACAAACCGTCGGTGGTCTTCTTCGGCGCAGCCTTTGTCATCGCCCTTTTGCTAACGCCGCAACGGCGGCTTTTCCTCGACAAGTGGATTTATATTGGCGGCCTCGCGGCATTTGTTGTCGTGCTCCCGAATCTGTACTGGCAGTACACGCACGACTGGCCCACGCTGCAGTTCGTGATGGGTCTCAACGCGAACATCATGCAGCGCATCTCCGCCCTCGAGTTCATCGCAGGGCAAATCCTCTACTACCATCCGTTCAACGCCCCGATCTGGCTCGCGGGACTCGGCTACTACTTTTTCTCGAGGGAGGGCAGACCTTATCGCGTCCTCGGATGGACCTACGTGTTCGTGTTCCTTTTCCTGCTTATCGCCAAGAGCAAGATCTACTATCTCGGCCCGGCCTACCCGATGCTCCTTGCCGCCGGCGCACGGGCCATCGAACAGGTCATCGAGAAACGCAGTCTCTCGTGGATGAAGGTTGCCGTGCCTGCCGCGCTGGTGGCGGGAGGGCTGGTTACGGCGCCGGGCGCGCTGCCGCTGCTGCCGATCGAGAAGCTCGACGGATACGTACGTGCTTTGACCGGCGGATTCATCAAGAACTCATACGAGTTGACGGGGACCTTTCATGATATGTTCGGATGGGAGGAACAGGTCGAGACCGTAGCCAAAGTCTACGACGCCTTGCCCCCAGAGGAGAAGGACGAATGCGTCATCTTCACCGGCAACTTCAGTTGCGCGGGCGCAGTAGACTTCTTCGGACGGCGTTACGGCCTGCCGCGAGCCACCACCGTCCATCAGAACTACTATTTCTGGGGACCTCCCGAGAAGGACGGCAAAGTACTCGTCACACTGAGCGTCAAGCCCGAAGACCTCAAGCTATTCTACGACGATGTCCGGCTCGCGGCTACGGCGGAGTGCGAGAGGTGCACGACAGGCAGGCGACACATGCCCATCTTCGTGTGCCGCAGACCCAAGGCGCCGCTCAGGGACATCTGGCCGAGCCTGCGGCCCATAGCGTTTTTGAACTAGCCGCACACAAAGTGCCATGATTCGTTTTCTGTGATCGGGTTCTTCGGCCTGCGGGAATTCCTTCGACATGTTTAGTATGGCGTTGCTTTGCTCGATTGCCGCCGTCACCGCGGCGCCTGCTACGGAAGACCTCACAATTGAAGGGCGGTATCTTAAACTCGTGATCTCGCCGGAAACGTGGGGGAGCGTCAAGGAGTTCATCCTCACGGCTGTCGGCACGAATTACGCCGGAGAAGGCGGCCTGGTCCAAGAAGGTTTCGGGGTCAGCAGTCCTTATATCCCCAACCGCCGGCTGAACGATCAATTGGAGACCGTCGAGCCCGGCGGCGCTCACCCGACAGTCCGCTATTCCTACGATTGCGAGGGCCCGAACATCAAGGGCCTGCACATCACGCGCGTCATGGAAGCATCGCCTGATGAGGCATCGCTCCTCGTCCGGTGGAAAGTCGAGAACAAGGGCGACGAGAGCCAATGGATTGCGCCGTGGGTGCGAAACCCCGTCTTGCCGGGCGGCGCCTTCGATGCAGCCGATCGCGTGGATGTTCCGACGCTCGCGGGCGTCAAGCACCTGAGCACGACGGCGTATCACCCCGCATCGCGGAACTGGGCGGCCGTCACGGACCCAACCGCGGGCGTCAGTGTGTACGGTGTGTTCAATGCGGATCAAACCCACTCGTTCCTTGCCGTGTGGGACTCGACGACGAAACGGTGCGGGTTTCAGACGGCTTTCCTGCCGCGATTTCTGAAACCAGGCGAGAGTTGGGAGACCGTCTACCGCCTCAATGCCGTCCGCGGTTTGAAGCACGTCGATTTCGCCACGGACGAACTGGCGGCCCAAATCGACTACCAGTCCGGGAAACTCGTGCTGCTCCTCTCGACCGTGAAATCCCTCCAGGAGCTTCAAATTCATGCAAGTGTGCTCGCCGAGAATGGCCGCGTGTGGAAACTGCCGCCGAAAGCCTTCAACATCGACCCGAGCATCGTTGTTCGAAGCACCTACGATTGGACGGCGCCCGGCGACGGCGCTTACGAGTTCATGGCCGAGCTGACCCTCGGAAAAACGGAACGTCTGCTGCTCGGAAAGACCACCGCCGCGCCTCACGGCGGCATCGACACGCAGTTCGTCGTCGGCACGCGCAAGACCAACTGGATGGAGCCGTGGACGGACGCCCCGCTAGCGCTCACGCACGGCTCGCGCACCCTCAAACGCTCATTAGCCACGGCAGGCGAGACGGCCATCTGGATCGAAAGTCCTCTCGAAAAGATCTTCCGAACCGACGCCGTCGAATCCGATGGCCGCATCGATGCAGAGGCGCGCTTTTCCCTTGCCCGGAATGAGCGTGAATCATTCCAGGTCATCCTGCGCCCGCCGAAGGACAAGGACCTCGCCAAGGTCTCGCTCAATATCAGCGACCTCGTCAACGATGAGACGGGCGCGGTCATCAAGGCCGGCAACGTGCGCGCTTACAACGTCGGCTACTGTCCCGTTCGCATACCCTCGTTTTTCGAGGGGCCCACGGGCGACTGGCCGGACCCGTTGCAGCCGTTCAAGCCCTGCACGGTTCCCGGCGGACGTTGCACGGCCCTCTGGTTCACCGTCTATGCCCCGCTGGATGTCCCTGCGGGAACGTACGCCGGCCACCTTGTCCTCTTGTTGCCCCAAAGCGATCCTATCGACCTAAAGATCGAAGCGACCGTGTATGACTTCGATCTCCCCGTGACGCCGTCGCTCAAGACCGATTTCGGTTTTCGCCAGGACATGGCCCTCGACGGCGCGAAGGCGAAAGGATGCACGCTTTCATCGCAAGATCTCACGGCGCGTTATGTGTCTGATGCCTTCGACCACCGCGTCACGTTGCGCGAACCGCTCCAGTTTCCTCCTCCTGCCGCGGACTACGCTGGAGAGCTCGATAAGTACGGCCCGAAACTCAAGGACAGCCTCGCTCGCGGCGCTACGACGTTTGCGGTGCCTGCGGGTCTCCTTGACGCGCCCGGTCAGCTCGAGAAGGCGGACGCGTTCGTCGTGGGCCGCAAGGTCGATAAGCGCGCCTTCTGCCCCATCGCGACGAATCCCACGCCGACCGAGCACGAGGCCCTCGCGGAACGGCTCAAGTCGTGGCACGCCCTCGCGCCGGACATCCAACTCGTGGTCGCGTCATTCGGAATACAGCCCTTCTTGCCGGAAGGTCCCTGCATCTGGTCCGTGCACGCGCAGATGCTCGACACGCCGAACAACGGGCCGATCCTCGAACGGATCGCCCAAGGCAACGAGGTGTGGTGGTACGTCAATCGATATCCGGCGCGCCCCTACGGCAATTTCCTCGTGGATTTCGCGGCCATCGAGCACCGCATCCTCTTCTGGCAGACCTGGGCGCTCGGCATACGCGGCTTCCAATACTGGTCCGTCAACTACTGCGAGAAAGGCCGCGACCCCTATGCCGGTTTGACGGACGTCACCCCCGTGAACGGCGACGGATTCCTCCTCTATCCAGGTCCGGACGGCCCGGTCGACTCGATTCGTTGGGAGATCATCCGCGACGGAATCGAGGATTACGACTATCTGCGGCTTCTCTCTGATCGGATCAAGAAGCTTGAAGGGGCTGGTGGCAACCAAGCCCTGCTCGAGCGGGCGCGGCAAACCCTCAACCTCAAGACCCTTGTCCCCGACCTCGTTTCATTCTCTCGAGATCCCAAGGTCCTCTTCGACAAGCGCAACGAGATCGCGAAAATGATCGTCGAATTGGGAAAGGCCCGTTAGCCCGGATTTCTCACAGTTTCATTGCGGGCCTCGGACCGCCTTCGGCGGCGGTTCGCAGAGGAAAGCTGCGAAATTCGCCAACTCTCTTAGCAGGTAGTCACTTCGCGATCAGGGGCGCGAGCAGGTTGACGGCGTAATACGCGATCATGGCGAATATGGCAAGCAGGACAATCCCGAGCAGATAACGAAGGCCGCTCAGATCTGCCACTTGAGGTGCCCCTTCCTCCGGCTCAACGTACTCCGTGTCATTCTCCGCGTCATCAACGATCTCCTTGCCTTCAGGGTCGTCCATTGCGACGAGATCGCTTTGCGATTGCTCACCTTCCTGTTCCTCCCCTGGCCCTTCAGTGGCCTCCATCGCGCTTTTCAGGATTTCGCTTGCGCGTTCGAGGTCCGTTTCAGCAACTTCAAGCCGAACGCCGCCCATGGAATACGTCATCGGCGGGAACAGAAGGGCGGCGGCATTCTCATCAGGCAGAAATGACTCGATGCCGTTCTGCGAGAGTATCTCCTGGTAGAATTGCGCCGAGCCAACGTCCTGAAAGGTGGCCAGGGTGACGAACTCGTTCTTATCATCCTCGCTCAAGGCATGCACTCCCGACTCATTCCATCACGGGCTTCTCGAACTGGAGGCCGCAATACAGGCATTTCCAGTGGCGGGAATTGGAGATGCGGCCGCACTTCGGGCACTGAAGCGGGCCGTGCGTTATGGCGTCGTCCTTTACGCCGTCGCGCGCGTCCACTTCACCGGCCTTCGCTTCCAGGTCCGCGTCGGACAGCCCCAACCGCTCGTGAACCAATTCCCATAGCGCCTGGTTGAGCAACGACAACCGCGCCACGTGGTGTTCAAGCTCCTGCAGCCTCTCTTTCTGCGACAGCGCCTGATCACGTATCTCGGCCACTTCCTCCGACCGATCCGAACCCCCACGCAACAAACCGCCCATCCACATCATGCCCATATCATTTTCCTCACTCGGTGAGACTAAGGCAATGAAATCCGCCGGTATTATCGCACTTCATCTCTCATGCTTCACACTTCGGCGCCTTCCAGGCTTTGCCCAGCGTGATGCCGTGTTCGATAAGCGGATCTGCCGTAAGGTTGTTCTTCGACATCATGCCGGCGATCCACGTTTCGAGCCGGCATTCGAGGTCACGCGCTACGTCCGACTCCTCGTCCGCGATGTTGATCAGCTCATCCGGATCGCTGCGGAGGTCGTACAACTCCCGCATCGGCGTGTGATAGAAGTCCTCCTCGCGCGCGAGGATGAACTTGTACGTTGCAGTCCGAATCGACCACTTCATCTGCCACGTGCATTCCTGACTCACGACGAACTCCCGCGTCGGCTCGGTCTTCTGCCCCCGCAACCACGGCACAAGGCTGATCCCTTCCATTTTCTCAGGGATCGCCGCTCCACACAGTTCCAGCAAAGTCGGGGCGACGTCCACGTGTGCGGCCAAGTACGGAATGCGCGCCGGCTTCAGATCCTTGTGCCGGAAGATCAGCGGCACATGCAGGTTGCCGTCATACAGGCCGTGATGGTCGAAGAAGATCCTGTGACGATACATCAACTCACCGTGATCGCTCGTCAGCACCACAAGCGTATCATCGGAAACCTTCAGCGCATCGAGCGCCTCGAGCAGCTTGCCGATGCCCTCGTCGCAATATCTAATCTCTCCGTCATACAGCGCCTTCACGTACTCCGCATCGGTAATACTCCCGCCGAGTTTGTTGAACCACGTCTCCTGCCACGTCCGCCCCAGCGGATGCTCGATGAGACCGTCTAGCGTGTGGTTGTCCGGGTCATGCGGGTCCCCCTTGTAGAACAGCGTGCGATAGGCCCGCGGCGGCAGATATGGGGTGTGCGGGTCCCAGTAATGAACGAACATGAAGAACTGCTCTTTCGCGTGCTGCTTCAGCCACGGGATGGCGCGGCGGTTGATCTCGCGGTTGTCGCAGTTAATGCTGAGCGCGCGCCGCCGCGTGGGATCGATGTAAAACTCATAGCCTTGCGCGAAACCGTATCGCCACTCGCCAAGGTTGTCGATGGCGCACGTCGTGTAGCCGTTCTTCCGCAGCAGCGAAGGCAGCCACGGCGACGACCTCGAGATCCCTCGCGCGCCCCCATGCGCCACGACCCCATGCGTGATCGGGTACTGCCCCGTATTGATAGTCACAAACGACGGATGCGTCGGTATCCCCGGAGCAATCGCCCAATCACACACCGTTCCTTGCCCCGCCAAGGCGTCTAAATTCGGAGATGTGTTCCGCGCGTATCCATAGCAGCCAAGATGGTCCGCACGAAGCGTATCAATCACAATAAAAAGGACATTCAAGGACAACGTTAACCTTTATCCGCGGTGAGCGTGTAACACGGCGACTAATTGAGGCAAAACTCTAACAGGTAGAAACGCTCTCCGCAAGGATCTTGAAGAAGACAGGGAAGTATCCTGGGATTCCACGGACTCCGTGAGGGCCTGTCAACATCTGCTCTTGAGTAGGGCGGGGCGCGGCAATGCCTTCCGGATACGGGCACGGGCATCTCGCGCGACCCTCACAACTCGGCGCGCCTCCGCCAGCGTGATGGGTTCGTACGTCCCTGGATATCGGCTCACCGTTGCGAAATCCGTCAGCCTCTCTTGGTCTTCGGCACTGAGGCTTGGTCGGATGCTCTCCGGCATCAAAGCGATCAATTCCTCGATGTTGTGCACCCTCGGGAAGCTGATGCCATGCAATACAAGAGCCGCTTTCAGATACTTTTCCACGCACTGCTGCGCGTGGAAACAAACCGTGTCAGTCGGACATTCGCGGTCGAGTTTCAGCGTGTGGACAGCGTTCGTCAAGTCGTTCTCCGCCTTGGCAACCCATTCGCGTACAACCGCGATTACGTGTTTACCGCCGGGCATACAAGACGTTCCCTTCACGCGCCGCAGGCTCTTCGATCGTGCCAACAATCCCCTTGCGCCACTCAAATTCATCCGGGGTGCTCACGATGATGTCCTTGGGCACCCGAATGTCGTGGAGCGCTAACCGAATCTCGAGTTGCTTCCGCCTCTTCGATCCTTCGACGGGCATGACCACGAGGAGATCCACGTCGCTGTCCGGCCCCGCGCGTCCCGTCGCATGAGATCCGAACAGGATGACCCTTTCCGGTTGGAACTCCTGAACGATCCGCTTCGTCATCTCACGTATGGCTTTCCGAATGTTCACTGTTCTGTCCTTCTTTCCCCTACGCCGTCACAGGGATCCCACCCAGGACTGAAGGTCATTCTATCACGACGCGGCCCATGGGGCAGAGGGCTTGGTAGCCGAGGTATTGCATATACTGGTCGAGGAGGACGATTGCGGTGAAGGCTTCGGCTACAGGCCATACGCGGGCGACGATGGTTGGGTCGCGGCGGGTGGCTGCGCTGAGGGTCGCATTGGTGAGCGAGACTTTGTCGATCGTGTGTTGATCTTTGGCGATAGTCGGCGTTGGTTTGACGGCCAGGCGTACGATGATGGGCTGGCCCGTTGTGAGTCCGCCGGTGATGCCGCCGGCGTTGTTTGACTCGAACGTCACCTTGCCGTCCTTGGTGCGGATTGTGTCGTTACATTCGGAGCCGCGCATGTCTTTCACAGCGTATCCAGCGCCGATTTCGACGGCCTTAATTGTGCCGATGCTCATCATGCGTCCGAGTTCGCCGTCGAGTTTTCGGAATACCGGCTCGCCCATGCCCGCCGGGAGTCCTGTGGCGACCACCTCGACCAGGCCGCCGCTCGAATCGCCCTCGTCGCGGATTTGCAGGATGCGCTTCTCCATCTCGAAGGCAGCGTCGACGTCCGGACAGTTCATCGTGGGATGTATCCCGTGCTGTTCCCGGATGGCCTTCGCGTCCATGGGCTTCGCGTTATCCTGAATGGCGATGAGGTCGCGTTCGAGTTCCGCCAGCACGGCCATTTTCTGGAGGAATCGCATGTCCGGCGTGATTCGTCCTGAGCCGAACACCCACTCATAGATCGGATCGTAGTCGCGCCGCACGGAACGGAACGTGTCGACTTTCCTCCGCGCTATATCATGTGACACGTCCGGCGCGCGCACGCCTGCGGCCTCTTTCACGTACGCGAACACCTCGATTCCGTGCTGCTTGAGGACGCGCCGCGCGACGGCTCCGGCCGCCACGATAGTCGACGTGTACCGTCCGCTGAAAAAGCCGGCGCCGATAGCATCATCCCACTCGCCGTACTTAATATAGGACGCATAGGATGCATGCCCAGGTCTGGGCGTGCGGTTCGTCACCTGGTATTGTTCGATGTGCTCGAAATGCCGATCTAGGTTCGGGATCAGGATTACCATCGGCGTCCCGTTTGTGTAGCCCTTGTTCGAGAAGCCCGGCATCGTGTCCGCGGCATTCACGCCGCTGTAGATCACGGGCACGTCCGGTTCGCGGCGCGGTGATGCAAGTTCGCTCTGCCCCGGTTTGCGCGTCAGCAGGGCCTCGTATATCTCCGCCTCGGTGATGTGAAGCCCGACCGGGACCCCTTGAAGATGAACCGTCAGCCCTTCCTGATAGCTCCCGCCCGCCACGGTAGTCTGAAACAGCGTTCCGTAAGTGCAGCCAAGCATGCGACTATCTCCCTTCAGTGCTCCTGCTCGTAATCGTCTTCGTAATCGGCATCGTGCTCGATCTCAAACCAAAGCGATGGCGTTCCGCTTGGAATTACGATTCGACCGATATCCTCCCGCCAAGTTGCCTCAAAGATTCGGCAAAAGTTGGGAAAGTTACAGAGAGCGCCTCTGCGTTATGAATGACCGTCCGTCCCGGAATAACGCTGCCAGCGATGGCCAGCGCCATGACCACGCGATGATCCCCGTGGCCATCGACATCGGCCCCGTGGAGTTCACTCTGTTCCACGACAAGGCCGTCCGCAAGCTCTTCGACGCGCGCCCCGAGCCGCTCGAGTTCGCGATGCATCACCGCAATCCGGTCCGTTTCCTTGATGCGGGCTTGAGGCACATTCACAAGGCGCGTTACGCCCGTGGCGAAGCATCCCACCACCGCCATCATCGGCAGCGCGTCCGGCGTCGCGTTCAAATCGAGCTCGCACCCGTGGAGTTGCGCCGCCAGGACGCGGATGCCATCCGCCGTAACCGACACGTTCGCGCCCATCCGCCGAAGATAGCCCACAACGGCCTTGTCACCTTGTGTGTCGTTCATATCAGGGCCAAGGCAGGTCACATCATTCTCGCCGAGCGCCCCGGCAGCGAGGAAAAAGGTCGCCGACGAGAAATCGCCGGGGATCCGGCGGTTGAACGCGCGATAGCTTTGGCCGCCAGAAATGCGGAACTCGCGTAGGTGCTCATGTTCGAGATTGATCCCTTCGCGCTTCAACCAATCAAGCGTGATCTCGACGTACGGCTGCTCGTTCAACAACGGCACCCGGATGTGCGAATCGCCAGCCGCCAGCGGCGCGTTGATGAGCAGACTCGTGAGGAACTGGCTGCTGACCGCCTCGATGGAAGTCGCGCCGCCGCGCAGCATGCCTTCCACGGCGAACGGTGCGCAGCCGTTTGCTCGCGTCGAACGCACGGACGCTCCGAGGTCGTTCAGCGCCGTCGCCAGCGATCCCGAGGGACGCCGCCGGATCTGCTCATCGCCCGTGAGAATGGCGATGCCCGATCGAAGCAAAGAGCATGAACCCAGGGCGATATTCAGCGTGGTTCCTGAGTTCGCCACGTCAATAACGTCGCTCGGCGTCTTCGGCACGCCGCCGACACCCGCTACGCGCCACACATCGGGCTGCGTTTCGATCTCAGCGCCAAGTGCACGAAAAGCCGCAACCGCGGAGCGCGCGTCCTGCGAATCCAGCGGTTGACGGATGACACTCTCGCCCTCCGCTAATGACGCGATCGCGACGGCGCGGATCGTATGCGACTTCGATCCGGGGATATCGACCGCCCCTCGAAGTACACTGCGCTCGCAAACAAGATTCATAGTTTACAGAGACCCGTTATCGGACCCGCTGTTCAGTCCGCCCTCGACACGCAACCCGTGGCCCAAAGAAGGGATGATATTACCTCTTCGGGCATGCTGTCAAAAGCGCAGCCTAATGCGGTGGGTTCCGCTT
>Ga0315274_10014610_pt1 | contig 11129 bp, 9 predicted proteins | sample YL17G02_20_MG_FD_203700 | JGI IMG/M metagenome (GOLD analysis project Ga0315274, IMG submission 203700) | Sediment microbial communities from Yellowstone Lake, YNP, Wyoming, USA - YL17G02_20 | ecosystem: Environmental > Aquatic > Freshwater > Lake > Sediment | place: USA: Wyoming | collected...
CGATGCGATCATGGCCTACATCGAAGGACACAACCAAGACCCGACACCTTTCGTCTGGAGCGCCCCGGTCGAACGCATTCTCGCCAGGATCGCCAAATGTAAAGAAGCGTTAGGGACACTACACTAGGCCAGCTGGTGGTCGATCCGTTCCTCGGATCAGGCACCGCCATCATCGCCGCCGAGCGCACGGGCAGGAAGTGCTATGGCTTCGACTTGGACGCGCGTTACTGTGACGTGATCCTGTCTCGGTGGGAGTCATTCACCGGGGAACAGGCGGTGAGGTATGATGGCTGATATCCAGCAGCGACATCCGGGGGGAAGACCACGGCTGACCTTCGACTTGCGCCAGGTGGAGGACCTGGGCAAGATCCAGAGCACCCACTCGGAACTCGCCGCCGTCCTGGGCGTCAGCATAGAGACCGTCAAGCGCCGCCTGAAAGGTGACCCTGAGTTTTGTGCCGCCTATGAAAAGGGCCTGGAGAACGGCAAATCCAGTCTCCGGCGCATTCAGTGGAAGGCCGCGCTGGGCGGCAACGTGGTGATGCAGATCTGGCTGGGCAAGCAGTACCTGGGCCAGCGGGACCAGCAGGCAGTGGAGGTGACCCGGCACACGGACGCCGCCCGCTGGAATGACCTGGTGCTCACCGAGGAGGGACTGGAGATACACTACCGTCTGGTGGAGGCGATGGCGCAGATGTATGAGCTGCTCGGAGAGCGCGGCGGCCAGATCACCGAAGGTCAGGTGGTCGAGCCTCCCGCGCTGCCGGCGCCGGAGAGGCCAGCTTCGGAGGAGGGGACGGCATGAGCGGCAGGCCCACACGTGGGCTCAGGAGCAAGCGCGGTCCTCCCCGTGCCGCCCTGCCCGCGGGGCGAACTGCCAGTTTCCCGGCATTGCCGCCCCAATCGGCCCGAAACGGCGCGTCACGACGGCTCTCGTGCTACGTAGCGAAGAAGCATCGCTACTTCGCAGAGTAGCATCAGGGCGGCGCTCGGCAGCGAGGTGGAGGTGGGACCGCGGCCTCTTGTGGCTAGCGTCCCTCGTCCAGCGCCCGCGCCACGTAGTCGGCGGCGTTGTCGGCCAGGTTCTCCCGGGCGCGGTCGTAGCGCTCGGTGGTGCGCGGGTCGGAGTGGCCCAGCGCATACTGGGTCCGGCGCAGCGAGGCCCCTGCCTCCAGCGCGAGCGTGGCAAAGGCGTGGCGCAGGGCATGGGGGCTCACCCGCGCCGCCACCTCCGCCGGCAGCGCCTCCATCCCGCGCTGCTGCACGATGCGGGCCAGGCTGCGGGTGGTGAGGGGCCGCTCCATCACCATCCACGCGGTCGTGCCATCCTGCCGCGTCTTGCGCACGGGCGTGAACACGGGCGCTTCGGGCCCTCCTGTCCAGCGCTTGGCCGCGTCGCACCAGGCCTGCAGCGCCTCCCAGGTCGCCCCTGCCAGCTTCGCCTGGCGCAGTTTGCCGCCCTTGCCCCGGATGGCCGCCACCCGGAAGCCCTGGTCCTCGCCCAGGTCCCGAATGCGCAGCCCCACCACCTCCGCCGCCCGCAGCCCGTTGCGCAGCAGCAAGGCCAGCAGCGCGCGATCTCGCAGGGCAGGAAGATCATCGCCAACAGGTGCGTCCAGCAGCGCCCTCGCCTGCTCGGCCGAGAGGCCGATGGTGGGTGACCAATCGCGGTTGGTGCGCAGGGTGCGCAGCCGCGCCGCCGGGTTATCGGGCCGGTAGCCCTGCAACTGCAGCTCCCGCAGCAGGCTACCCACCCCGGTCAAGCGGCGGTTGACTGCCAGGGTCGCCAGCCCCGCCTCCTTCAGATGGGTGCGGAAGGCGACCAGCTCCGCGCGGCTCACCGTGAGCAGGTGCTCCAGCGCCTCCGGACCCGCAATCGCCTGCTCGATCAGCGCGTGCTTCGCCTCTGTGCCCAGCGCCCGCCAGTCCAGCGCCGGCCCCTGCTGCAGGAAGGCCAGCAGGTGGCCCAGGTCATGGCGATAGGCGCGGCGGGTGTGCTCCGAGAGCTGGCCTGCCAGCATCGCTGCCAGTGGGTCAACCACCTGCGCCCGCGCCAGCGCGGGTGTGCTCACCACCAGACTCGTCTCCATCTCGCTTCCTCCTGATGCTGCGTCTGATAACCGGCATTATCGGACGCCAATTCAGGCTTGGAAGGCCGAAACAGTCAAGGTCAGGGCCGCAGAATCTTCGCCACACCGCGCCGCCTGCGGATGCGAGCCGAGCATCCCGAGGAGGAAGCTGCACCGCCGGTCAGCGGCCGCACTGGTGCACGACCGCTGCCAGCCCCGCGCCCGGCCGACCGCGGGCGCCGCCGAACGCGGACCACCGGCACGCGCCCATCACGGGATGCCCACTCCCGTTCGCCCTCCGCGCGCAGCCTTCGGGGGCGCTCGGCGCGACTACATGACCCCACCGGCTCAGTTGACGGTCCCGCCTTGGGCGAGCGGCCTGCGACCCGGCCTGCTCCGAAGGCGGGTGTTCCAAAGGCGTGCGGATGCTCTCTCCTGCGCCCCCTCTGCGCGCGCACCCCGGGAGGCGACCCGGCGCCTCCTCCAGTGCGATACTGGTGCCGCCGTGGTCGCGAATTCCAAAAGGGGTTGGGCTGCATCGCGGACGATGACGGCTGATCAGACCAGGTTCATGGACGGCCCGGCAGTCACGGACGGCGGCCGACACGCGCACCGCGTCGTGCAGTCGCGTGACCCCGTGCCGCGCCGCGCCCGACCCCGTCCTCGCGCGATCTCCTGGCTGGCAGGATGGCGCGGGCACAAGACCCCACCGGCTCAGTTGACGGTCCCGCCTTGGGCGAATAGAGGTCGAATAGGGTGCTGCTGCAGTCACCAATTCCAAAAGGGACCTTGCCCACCACGGTCCAGCGCACCTGGGTCTCCGCAGACGAACCCCCCCACGCCGATCCCGCCGGCTTCCGCGTCTCCCCGCCGGATTACGCCAAAGATGGCGCACGAGGCTTGCCAGCTCGCCAGAGGCGAGTGAACCTCCGGCTGGTTGGCCTCAGGGGCGCGTTCGGGAGCGGGGTGGTGGTAGCACCGCGGAGCTTCACGGCCCGCCTTACGCGGCCGCCCCTGCCGACTACGGGTGGGGGCGTGGCCCTCAGTGCGCGACGGATTCAACAGGCGAAGGGGATGACCGGGGCAGCCCATGTGGCTGATGGGCAGGCGGGGCGAGCGCCCGTTTGACCGCAGCCACCACCTCCTCGATCCTACAGGGCTTGGTGAGGTACTCGTCCGCCCCTCCGATCCACCCGGCAAGCAGGTTCTGCGGGTCCTCGTGGACGGTGAGCACTGGTGGCGACCTTGAGCCTCAGCGCGCCGACACCATCCTGCCCATCATGTTCCTGCTCGCCTGCCTGGGTGGCGTGCTCGCCGGAGTATCCCTTCAGACGCTGATCCACTAACGCGCCACCACGGGGTTATTGTCTCCCACACATCTCGCCCCAACACGCCGATCCCCTCGTGCCCCCGCACACGATTACCAGTTACAGGTTGGCGCGACGCGCACGCGGGGAGCGCGCCCTGTCGGAAGACACCCACCTCCCCTGTCCCGAAAGAAGCAGCGTCCGCCATCAGGCGGACGCTGCTGTTTCGGAGGCCGGGAGCCAGCTAGTTCCTCAGCACCGGTTGACGGCAGAAGACCTATGGCGCGGCCGCAACCTCGAACTCGCCGATGGTGAGCACAGCGCCGTTGGGCAACTCGACCGTAACGGTGTAGGTCTCAGGGTACTCGTCGGCGCCGAGGTCGGCCGCGGGCGGGACTTGGTAGGAGGCGATCAGGTACGGATTCCCGCCGCTCGACTCAACTGCAGCCATAGAAACGGCCTGGTCAACAGTCACCGTCGCGTCGTCGTCGATAGTGGTCACGCCTTCGCCCTCAACATGCGATACCTTGAAGGTGATGTCGCCGCTGGCCTGGCGCATGGCGTCCAGACCGATGTAGACAAGGGCCCCGGGCGCGACATCGGACGAGGTCCAGCCATAGTAGCTCAGCGCGCCAGGCAGGAAGAGCTCGGCCTCGCCCGGGCCGCCGCTGGGCGTGATCCCCCCGAAACGAGCGGCCGCGGGACCCGCGATGACGACGCTGCCGCTGGGCATGACCAGCCCGCGCCAGATGAAGACCGCCATTTGGTCGCGGGTGACCGGCTTGCTCGGGCGGTAAAGGCCGTCGGGATAGCCCTTGACGATACTGGCATCGACACAGGCCTGGATGTCTGAAGCGGCCCAGAAGTCATCCGGGACATCGCTGAACTGGCCCATATAAGGAGCGGTCGGCAGCTCGGCAGCACGGCGGATGTAGACCGCCATCTGGTCGCGGGTGACCTCTGTGGCGGGCCGGTAGAGGCCGTCGGGATAGCCCTGCACGACGCCGTTGGCAACGCAGGCCTCGACCTCCCGAAACGACCAGTAGGTGGTCGGGACATCGGGGAAGGTGGCGGTTTCAGGCGCTTCGTCGGTGTAGCCAGCGGCGCGAGCGACGAACACCGCCATCATCCCGCGCGTCACCGTCCACGCGGGCTGATAGCTGCCATCGCCGTAGCCGTGAACGATGAAGTCGGAGGCGGCGGTGGCGGCGTTCGCACACTGTTGAATCTCGGCCCATGCCCAGAAGTCGGCCGGCACATCGGTGAACACCGGACGCTGAATCGTCACATCGCTGGTGGCTATGTCCGGGCCGATGGTGCCACAGCCCAGCGGGCTCATCATCCAGCCGCACTGGAACGAGCCAACCGCCGGGGGCTGAGTGGGTGTGATGGCTGGGGCGAAGCCGGTCGCGGCGGCCGTTTCACCCGAGCCAAGAGGGGAGCCGCGCGAAGGGGCCGCGGCTGGGATATACTTGAGTGTGATGGACGGCGGGGCGACGATCGCGTGGTCACCGGTGAAGTGGAAAGTGTACTGGGACCCGGACTCAACCGCCGTACCCGTTTCGATGGGCAGGTAACTGACCCCCCAGCGGTCAACAGGCCTTGCGGCATCGGTGGGACCTTCAACGGACACCAACCCGTACTTGTCGCTCCACGAGTCAGTCCCGGTATTCTGTGCGCCCACGTCTGCGTCCCACCAATGTCCTGGGCTCATCATCCGGGGTAAGTGCGGAACCAGGTCCTTTAGGCTCCAGGACAGATGCATCTTCACGTACTGAGCCACTCGTGGCTCGCCTCTCGCGAGGAAGATCTGTTGGAAATGGTTGGAGTTGATAACGGCGAGATCAGCGTCCGAGGTGAAGGTTACGCGGTCGCCGTCGCCGTCGATGGAGGGAGCCCAACTTGAATAGGAGGGGTCGTCGCAATGCGTGAGCTGCCAGGGCCCGGCGCCATCGAAGCCAACCGCGAAGATCTCCATCGAATGGTCAGTGTTGTTCCACCCGTCGGGGTTCGCGTTTGACATGTACGCGATGGTCAAGCCGTTAGCACTGATCTCAGGAGCAGTGCTGTCGTACTGGTGATCGCTGCAATCGGTGAGCTGCTTCAGGCCGCTGCCATCGGTGTAGACCACGAAGATCTCCCAGGAGTGGTCGGTGTTGCGCCCCTGTTCAAGGTCCGCATTTGACGTGAAGGCCACCCTGTCGCCGAAGGCGTCGATGGAGGGGCTAAGGCAGTGACTCATGCCGCCATCGGTGAGCTGCTTTGGGCCGGTGCCATCGGTGTTGACCACGAAGATCTCCACGGAGTGGTCGGTGTTGCGTCCCTCCTCAAGGTCCGCATTTGACGCGAAGGCCACCAGGTGGCCGGCGATGGATGGGGCTTCCTCGGCAACGGACTCATGACCGCAATCGGTGAGCTGCTTCAGGGCGGTGCCATCGGAGTTGGCGACGAAGAGCTGCAACGAGCCATCGGTGTTCTTCCCTTCATCCAGGTCGTCGCGCGACACGAATGCGACCAGCGTTCCGTCGCGGTTGATAGAAGGGAAGTAGCTGCCACGGTTCGGACCCTGAGTGAGCTGTACCGGCGGGCCGCTGTCGTAGCCGCGGATGAAGACCCGGAACTCATGGTCGGGGTTCCAACCCCGCGGATCCGCGTCTGAACTGTAGGCCAGCATCTCGCCATTCCCGCTGACGTCAGGCGCTACGTTGCCGAATGCGCCGGCGCCGGTGAATGTCCAGGTCATCCAGTGCGGCCAGGTGCCACCGGTGGTGCCCTCCCAGATCTCAAAGTTATGCTCCAAGTTCCACAAGTTGCAGACGTCGACATGACCGGGCTCGTGGGGGCTCCACCAACGCTGCTCCGCCGATGACTCGAAGGCGAGCCGCCAGCCAAAAGAATCAATGGAGGACCGGTCGGTCCAGAATGTGATGCCCGTATTGTAGTCGCAAAAATCGGTGACCTGAATGATGTCGCCGCGGGCCGGCCAGGTGAGGCCGAGCGCGAGCGCGAGCAGGGCGCCGCACAGCAGCAGACTTCTGAGAGTAGCATCCTTCCTCATGTTCTCTCCTTTCATGCCTACTGAATCTCGCAATTCCGGCTGCATTTGCGGATCCGCCACAAGCCCCTCAGACCGCTCCAGCCTGCGAGATCCAGCCATCTCGCGTCTAACCGAAACCGAGTTCGCACTTGTGAACCCGCCCACACGGAGGAGTTCGGTTCCGTCCTCGGCCGGGTGGACCAGGCCAGCAGGACCCATGGTCAGCCAGACGGAGCCATCGGTGGAGTTGACTGACACGTCGGAGACATCGCTCGCGTGCTGTCCCCGTCACAGCTCTGTCCCGTCTGCGGCCAGGTGAAATACCGCGCCGCCGGCGGCGTCAGCCACCCGCCAGGAACCATGGGTGGGGTTCACGGAGACCGAGCGCACGGCCCCGAACGGACTGCGCCAGGCCTCGATGACTTGTTCGCCGCGAACAGGTAGAGCGGCACACAGACACAGCCCAACAGCGATCAGCAGACACCGGGTCCACTTCATCCTCAAGCCTCCTTCACGGCAGAGCATGACCGATCAGAGCAGCCCAAACGCCCTCGCGATGTACACGGCCATCTGGTCTCTGGTCACCGGGTAGTCGGGATGGTAGTTGCCGTCTTCGTAGCCCGTCACCACTCCCTGGCCCACGCAGTACTCCACCTGCTTGTAGGCCCAGAAGCTGTCGGGGACATCGGGGAAGGTGGCGGGTGGCACGGGGTCGGGGATGGCAGCATCGCCACCTGGCGCGACTATGGCGCGGGCGACATAGACGGCCATCTGGCCTCTGTCCACCGTCACGCCTGGCTGATAGGTGCCATCCTCATAGCCCTTCACCACGTTCTGGCTCACCGCGTACTCGATGTGCTTGTAGGCCCAGAAGGTTTCGGGCACATCGGAGAAGCTGGGTGTTGCCGGCGGGTCGGGGATGGCTGCATCACCCGATGGCGAGACCAGCGCCCGGGAAATGTAGACCGCCATCTGATCGCGGGTGACGGGCGTGCTGGGATGGTAGAGGCCGTCGGTGTAGCCTTTCACGACGTTGGCATCCACGCAGGCCTCGATCTCGTCGTAAGCCCAGTGGTAGGCGGGAATGTCAGGGAAAGTGGTCGTCCCGACGATCACCAGGTGCACCAGTTGATCGCCAGCGCCGACCCAGCAGGATCCGTCCGTGGGATTGACGGAGACCGATCCCTCTGAGTAGTCCACCGGTGAGCGCCAGAGATCGGAACCGTCAGCGGCCAAGTGCACGAGCTCACCGGAGCCGATATTGCCGACCCAACACGACCCATCGGTGGAGTTGACGGAGACGCTGAACGTCCAGCCGGACCCGCCAGTCCGGCTCAGTTCCTGGCCATCGGCAGCGAGATGCACAATGTCCTGAGCCCCCACCCAGCAGGAGCCGTCTGACGGATTGGCGGCAACGGACCAGATCGACCCCGGCGGATAGCTTCCTCCCCGCCACACCTCAGTGCCATCCGGGTCCAGGTGGACAACGGCGTTGTTCCCCCTGTCACCGACCCAGCAAGAGCCGTCTGCGGAGTTCACCGACACTGCCGGCGGCAGGAGGAATCCCCCTGCGCGACATAGTTCGGTGCCGTCCGCGGCCAGGTGGACCACCTCCTCGGTGCCGTGCTCATCGGCCACCCAGCAAGATCCGTCGGTCTGGTTCACGGACACACACCTGGGGTGGGTGAAAGTCCCGCCTCGCCAGAGCACGGTCCCGTCTGCCGCCAGGTGCACCACTTCGATGCCCTCTTCGTTCGCTATCCAGACAGAGCCGTCGGTCGCATTGACCGACACCGACACTGGCCAGTTGAACTGGCCTTGCCACAGTTGCGCGCCGTCTCCGGCCAGGTGCACCAGTTTGCCGCTAGAGTCCCCCGCCCAGACCGAGCCGTCGGCCGCGTTCACACCAATCATGATGTAGCCGGAGAAGCTGCCGCCCCTCCACGCCTCCACCACATCCTCAGCGCGAACTGGCAGCGCAGCACACATACACAGCCCAACAGCAGTTAGCAGACACCGTGTCCACTTCATCATCATACCTCCTCCACGGCATAGCACCACTGATCACAGCAACCCAAACGCTTTCGCCATCCGGGCGGCCAGCTGGTCGCGTGCCGCGCCCCCCGGCTACTTCCACCTGACCCCCCGCTGCTCAACGTCGTCGTGGGTGATCCTGATCGCCTGCTTGGTCCTCAGGTCGTACACCCACACCTCCACCTGCTGCTTGACATGAGGCCCACCGGGATTGTACGGAAGCGCGGCCAGGAACGCGATCTGGTTGCCCTTCGGGGACCAGGCGACCGGCCAGGGGCCCGCGTGGCTCCAGAACTCGTTCACCCAGTCGTAACCCTCATGGCGCTGGAGAACGTGGTCTCTGACCAGAGGGTTAGCGCGGGCGTTGACCTCTGTGATGAACTGCTGCACCAGCACGCGAGGATTGCTGCCATCCGCGTTGGTCAGGAGCAGTTGACTCCAGTCCCCCTTCTCACACTTGGCCGTGCCCGGAACCCTCCGCATGCTCGCGATCAAGGAGCCATCTGGGGAGTACTTCGGGCACATCCCCACATTGGGCAGAACCTGGATCTCGTTGGTGCGGACATCCACCACGAACGACGTCACCAGTCGGCTGTCGTAGTCATGGACGTCGGTGTACCAGGAGGACATCAGCCGAGTGCTGTTTGCGGACCAGCGAACCTGGCCGGGCCAGATGGTCGGGCTGCCCTTGGGTGTCAGCGGGTGCGGGTCCGTGCCGTCGGACCGCATCAGCCACATCTCGAAATGGGCCAGGCACGGGGTCTTGCCCTCGATCGGGTCAGCATGAGCGAAGTAGATCATCGTCCCGTCGGGGGACCAATACGGGCGGCAGTTGATGCCACCCAGCCGGGCCGCCTGGGTCACGTTGCGCTCGTGGGAGCCGTCGGCATCCGCGAGATAGACATCGCACTGCCTCATGCCAGGCCCCAGCCCGATGTTCCCCCGCTGGAAGGCCCGCTTCTTGCCATCAGGCGAGAGGTCGGTGTGGCCGCGCTGCCAGATGGTCGGCTTGTCGGCCGATTCCCACTGCAGGTCCCGGGCGACAGTGTGACCAAGCAGCACCTCGCTCTGGTCAGGGCTGGGCACGGGACTCACGTCGCTGAAACGGAGCTTACCTTCGAGCAAGAACTTCACCGCCGCATACCCAGCCGCGGCCAGCACCAGCAGGATCAGTGTCACCACGATGATCGTGACCAGATTCGGGTGCCGGCGCGGGCGGACGTCCGCCATCGCCGCCCGGGCCCGCCCCTCCCAGCCCGGCCGGGGCTCAGGCCAGCCGTCCCTCAGTATCGCTGCCAGTCTCTGCTCGCGTGGATCAGCCATCATCGTCACCCAGACACGCCCGGGCCTTCTGCTTGGCCCGATGCAGCAGGGACTCCACCGCCCGCTCCGACCGGCCCACGAGGCGGCCGATCTCCCCAGCCGAGAACTCCTCGACATAGGACAGCATCAGCAGCTCCATCTCGGTGTCCGATAGCACCAGGGAGAGCCGCGCCACCTGGCGCTGCGCCTCGATCCGCGCGCCCGCAGTCGCCTCCAGGCCCGGGTCCTCAGCCATGTGGGCCAGCTCATCAATGGGAATCTGCGCCTCCGCCGGCACCGAGCGCTTCCGGCGCTGTCTCCGCCACTCGGCCTGGAGATGGCGCCTGGCTATCCCATAGAGCCAGGCCGGTAGCGAGGCCTTGCGGGGGTCGAAGCGCCTGATGTTCCTCACCGCCTCCGTCAGGGTTTCCACGGCGACCTCCTCGGCCAGGTCCTGGTCCCCCCACAGGCGGGAGGCGGCGTAGCGGTGAAGAGCAGCCCCGAACAGGCCACAGAGGTCCGCATACGCCGCCTGATCCGCCTGCTGCAGGCGACGCACCAACTCCCGCCCGGCCTGGGCGGGGACGGTGGACTCCGGTTGAACTGCCTCTGTGGCCATTGCCCGGGTTTCCCCGGAAGCTCCTCGCTCCGGCTGCTCTTCGTCCTCTATAGAGTGATAATGCGCGTTCGCGGCAAAAGTACGCGCGGGGGAGGTGATCTGGGGTCAGGAGACTGCGGCGTACTGCCGGCGGCGAACCGCCACCGAGGAACGCCCTGTCCTCCTGGTGTTGAGGTACGGCTCCCCGCCAACCATAGCCAAGCCATGGGCTGCGTCGGCGGGCGTGGGAGGGTGGTGCGTTTGGGCTGCGGAGGGCTGCTATCGGCCCATCTGACGCAGGAACGCGGTTGTGGGCGGAAAGGAACTCGGCGTGGTCGCCCCCATCGGGCGTGGCGCTTCGTCGCCCCGAAGACGCCAACTCAACGCTGGCCAGTCTACCACCCAAATGGTGAAAGAGCAATGGGTAGGTTGGCTGGAAATGTACCTGCGGCATGGGGCAGGAACGAGGCACGGTCGGCACTGACCTCCGACTAGGAGGCGCCGTGCGCGCGGTTCGCCGGCAGATCGGCCACCTGAGCCTGTAGGTCTTCCACCTCGAGGTGGGTGTAGCGCTGGGTGGTGGTGACCCAGGCGTGGCCCAGTAGTTCCTGCACCGCCCGCAGGTTGGGCCGGGCGCGCAGAGCATGGGTAGCGAAACTGTGCCTGAGGATATGCGGGCCCGACCGATCCGTGATTCCAGCCGCCCGGAGATACCGGTTCACCAACAGTGCAATGCCGCGTACCGAGAAGCGCTCCCCGCTGCGATTCAGGAACAGCGGCGG
>Ga0315274_10014611_pt1 | contig 11129 bp, 14 predicted proteins | sample YL17G02_20_MG_FD_203700 | JGI IMG/M metagenome (GOLD analysis project Ga0315274, IMG submission 203700) | Sediment microbial communities from Yellowstone Lake, YNP, Wyoming, USA - YL17G02_20 | ecosystem: Environmental > Aquatic > Freshwater > Lake > Sediment | place: USA: Wyoming | collected...
GTCCTTAGCGGTGAAGGTCCCGGATTGTATGTTTTCAATACCTGTCGGCAATTTATTCGAACGGTTCCTGTATTGCCGCGAGATGAAGATAAACCCGATGATGTCGATACGGATGCCGAAGACCACGTGGCTGATGAAGTGAGGTACCGAGTGCTGGACAAAGGGGATTACTATTTTTCAGGAAGTGATTTGTCATAGGAGTAAACAATATGTGTATAAAGACAGCAGAATTAGGCCACACATTTACCCGTTTGGAGCTAAAGAAGGAATGCAGGGCAATTTGTGGCGGTGTTTCATGGCCCGGCAAGCGCCCGGGTTTTGCCGTGGTTCTCGGTATGGGGAATGACAAGCATTTCGACAGTTACGACATTTACCTGCTCGATGAGTTTGAGTCATCCGACACGCGGGAACTGGTCAGGCAGTGTGGAGTTATGGACTTGAAATATGAACCGGACATGTGGATAGGAGATAATCGCAACGATGCCGCCGATAAGTTCATTTGGGAAATGAACACCGAGCGGGGCAAGCCGGACGATTCGCAGATAAATGTGCGGTGCTTATCCATCTGCTCGACGCAAATATTGGAGATGGCCTTTCCATACCAGTATATACTGCCTGAACTCAAGCACATGCTGGATATAGAACGCCGGCAGCTCTTTCTGAAGAGCAGCAAGACAGTGGACTCTCTGGCGGCTATCGAGCCACAGGAGCTATCGGCTCTTGAGATTGGAGAATTCCCGGCCGTAGAGGCCCTGGCGTTCGCTGCATTCGAGATAAGATTATACGGAGCGCGAAGGTGTAAGAGCAACCGTAGAGACAAAAAACCCCAAAGTCCGATGGTTATGGCTTGACAGAAAAAAAACATGGATGGAATATGCGACGTGAAAGGATGCACACAGCCAACATTCATGGATTGGTGGCCACCGATGCCAATACAGATGAAATTATTATACGGTATTGCTAAAAATGGGCTATTTGGGGTGTTTTCTATCCGAAAACTAAAAAAAACACGAAATAACCATAATTTTCTTGTTGCTTTATGCCGAACATTGATATATTATACATGTATAGGTTAGTTTGGAGCTTAGCTATTAAACTGGGCAGTCGGCATCATAGAATCCACATATATTGAAGTAGAGGGTGGTGTTTGTACGTCTTTTGAAATAAACTGGTTTTTTGCCAGATAGGAGAGATGCAAAATGGCTAATAAGGCATGTGAAAGTAAGAAATCTGAGGCGAAGTATGTAGCTTTCGGCCCAGAAGGATTCAAAAAGCTGATAGCATCAGGCCCTAATGTAGGAAAGGTTATTGACCGCGCGCGTCAAGAAGGCATAGAGATACCTACCGTTGTATTCGTTCCAAAGGAAGATACTACTTACATATACTAATCAAAGATGCCGATTCAGAGCTACCCATTTCTCTTGCCGACGCAAAACGGGGCTCAGATTTATGGCCAAAATTCTCGCCCATTTCTCTGGGTCAGGATCACCAATCCAGCCAATGGACGTGCAGTTATTACTCTTGCCTTGATTGACACAGGCGCCGATGCTTGTGCTTTTCCCGCCGAGACAGCATGTGCACTTGGGCATGATCTACACTCAGTTCCGTACAAGAAGATTCACACGGCTAATCGAGAAACGAACGCCTTCCCACATACATCGCGGCTTGAGATTTTGGATGTCAATCCAGACGGCAGTGAAAACAAGGACAGAGTCTTATATACCATAGCAGAGCAACTAATAGACTACACCGAAGGGCTGGGAGCCTTTTTACTCGGTCGTAAAGATTTCTTAGAGCGATTTGTGGTGAAAATTGACTACCCAAAGCAAAAGTTCTCTCTTCGCTTACCCGAAACGAAGAAGAAAAACCGAAGGTAATAAGACCATGTTCACGTGAGGTGTAGCGGACAAATCAAAAACGCCAGCGACGGTACATAGACACATATTGAAAACCCCCGCGCCAGGGCACGCTGGGAAATGAAAACCGTTCGACAGACACCACAAGGACGTATCTTGCCAGTTTTTTTCGTAGCACCGCTTCCGGGAGCGTCACACATCGCCAGATTGAAAGTTACAGGGTGGCTTAACTCTTGTATGCCCACACTTAAAACGTGCCCCTGCTCTGTGATAGGCTGTTGGTATCGTTCGCCTGTCCAGCGGGTTGCTGGACGCCCTAAAACGAAAGGTGCGCGTGTGCCTGGGCGGATACAGATAGCGCAATTTGGGGTAATCAGAGTAAAAACTGCAAAAGCAATGGCTTTGTGATACGGCTCAGGGGGAGATCGTCGATTCTACGCAGCGTGGATAGCCTTAAATGGCGTAGAAACGGAAGCCGTGAGCCGGCATAGACAAAATAAAGGGGCCCGCGATGGCATGTGACGAACCGACTGGTAAAAACGGTTTTCGTTGGCCCCGTTTGAGCGATGGTAAAGAGGTTAAGAATAGACTTGACGTGAACGCAGTTTCTGCCTACAGTGCACGTAGACAATCGAACCTAATTGTAACCAAACTTAGTGAGGCAAAAATATGCGACTAAGCAGTCTAACGTTGTTGGCTTTTCAACTAATAACGTATATCGACAACGGCAAGTACCAAGACATTTCCATTGATGACATCAAGACCCACATTGACGCCGGGGACTTGCTGTCGTATTTGAATGAGAAGATTGGCGATGATATCGACCTAAGTCTGTTCATCCCTAATTATGATTATAGCGTTCCAGAGGAATTTGCAAACAATAAGGGAAGCTCAAAAGATTGGATCAGGTCCCAAGTGATAAGTGCGAAGTACAACGAGGAAGCTGGCGCAGAGCTGATCGATGCTCTGCAGAGGAGGTTGAACGCGGTCGGGGGCGAGGGTATTGGATCCAAGATAGTAAATAGTGGCCTTTGCTATCTGCTTTCCTCAACGATTGGACTCATAGCGGACAGGGAGTGGCAGGACATAAGGTCAGAGCGGCAAGATAAAAGGGCTAAGATTGTCGAGAGTTATTTCGAAATTGCGAAGCTCGTCGATGCCTGGCCAGATATCCCAGAGGGCACGAGAAAGGAGATTATGAAACTTGCCCTTGAGTGAGTACGGGTTGTACCGCCAAGTGTAATCGCCCTACTTTGGAGGAACAACATAAATCGGCTTTTGAGAGTATGGGTTTCCAGCACCGTAGGGATTGTTGATGCTGTCTGGGGAATACTTGCTTCCGTATCTGCCATAGGGATTCGAGGTGGAGTCCGGATCGTATGGATTGCTGCTCAGCTTGCCCCTGTAATTGCCCTGACTGTCGTAGAGTTCAGGAGCTTCTGTCGCATAGGGATTCCGCCATGACTTGTTGCTGTACCGGCTGCCGTATTGGCTGTAAGGATTCATCAGGCCGTCCGACTTATAACGGCTGCCTGCTCCATAGGGATTTGCAAGTGAGTCGGGGTGATATCTGTTGACGCCTAACGCTCCCAGATGTGGCGATGTGGCTGAAGATTGAATTTCCACAGTTGGGGCGAGAGTAGAAGGGTAAAGCGGCTGTTGTGGGTAATAGTACGATTGCTCGTAACAGCCGCCTGCAACCAAACATATTGAAAGCAAGAAGGTTAGCTTTTTCATAATCCACCTCAATAATATGATGTTCTTTCGCTACGCATCCAACGATTTCAATAAGGGCAGCAAAGCCTCCGTGCAGTCATGTTGTTACTCGCAAAGTCTAATATACCAGATTGCGAGCAAAAGAAAAAGAAAATTTTCTCGAAATATTTCTGGAATTTTGTTGCAATGCCCTGGGATTCTGCGATAATGGGGGCATGAAACGTATTGGATCAAATCTGTTTAACAATCCAAAATTAACGGGTGGGATATGTCTGTCAGCAATGCAGGCAGCGCCCCAGTACGGCGTCATTGAGCAATTCCCACCCACCTTTTGTCTCTTTTGAAAGGAGAAAAAATGGCACGTACTGAAACAATTCAACCACAACAAAGTGAGGCACAGGCAACGGAGCAGCAACTGCACGAGCGCGACGTCTTGAAAAACGTGAGGCAGGAGGTCAGTGCTTACAACAAGCGATTCCAGCACAAGATTTTATCGGCGGCGCTGGATGAAGTGCAGCCGAGCATCGACGCCGCCGACAAACTGGCCGGGATGGAGGGCAAGGTGCGGGCGATCTACGACCGCCTGCCTGTTCGGACTAAAGCGTTGATTACTATTTTGCAAAGAATCCAAGCCGTTGAGGGCATGAGCGTCGGCGTTGATTACGGCAACGATATTCTTTTCAATGTGATTTGTGACGAAAAGTTTGTCGAGGAAACATTGAAAGAAAATCCCGAGGACGAAGATCTGGCCTGCCTGAATGAAGCTTACGGTCTTGCAGAACTCATCAATAATTTAAGTTGAGTAATTGATGTCAATCACGGGGCCGGCTACCGCACCGGCCGGCCCCTTAGTGTATCGAAGCCGACGATCACCACAAGCTACATAGATTCCCGTGATGAACGCTAAAACGTCTGACGGTGCGCCGTAATATGCGCGCTGTTCTGTCTAAAGTGCCGATTCCAGGCCACTGGCGGCGATAGTTCGATTCCGTCCAGGTCTAAAATAAATATTTAAAATTTACATGCACAGATACAAATTGAAACGTGCAATCCCGCCCGTCTGCGATAAGTCCAGATAGTACCGGCATTTAACACAAATTACCCGATAGAGCCGAATCGTTTGTTTTGAGTCTCGCCACTTTATGTCACCATATCAGCCGACCAAGTGACATCCCGTAAATGCCTGCCAATTCAAGAGTTAATGATAGTCCATCGGCCAAATAAAAAAAAGTTTAATTATCAGTGTTTTTTAAGTTCTGAGATTCCGATGTTTATGATGGTCATTATTTTCGACAAAATTTGCAAATTTATTCTGGAGATTATGAAATGAAAAAAAAGTATCTGAGTACAAGGCAGGTAGCTGAGCGGTTGGGCATACGGACGGATCGGCTAAGTCAATTAGTTTACAGGCGATCCATTCGGGAACCATCTCGCGGGCCTTCGGGATTCTTTTTGTGGACGGCTAAAGATGTTGCGCGTGCCGAGAAATTCTTTGCCGACAAAAAGGTAGGTTAGCGAGTGGCACGTGAAAATAAAAGACTTGTTTTGGAAGCAAAGCCGGATGAACGATTCATAATGTTCGATTCTGTGAGCCGTATCACGACGAATCTGAAGGTTTTTTACCGGGATAACGGCCGCCTTGCAATCGCTATCGAGGCCCCGAGCGCAGTCAGAATCAGCCGAGAGCAGCAACGGAGTGCAGGAAATGACGATAGATGAGCAAATCACGTCTATCGAGACGCGCGAACAGCGATACAGGCGGCTCAAATTTAACGACATGTATATCGAGAGGGAAATTATTTTGTCCGAAGCCTTCAAGAAACTATCCGCGACGGCTATACGGGTGTACCTGATTTTTCTCGCCAAGCGAGTTATGAAACCATTTCAGGGAAGCAAAGCAAAATGTTCAGGCAAGGGGAAGTACTTCATAGAGAATAATGGAGAGATCCAATTCACCTACAAGGAAGCTGAGCAAAAGTACGGTGTATCCCCTGGGGCTTTCAGGACGGCGATAGGGCAACTTGTAGGGGCTGGACTGATAGATATAACCCAACCAGGCTCAGGTCTGCACAAAGACGTTTCTTTGTACGGTATTAGCGAGCGATGGAAGCTATACGGAACGGATGATTTTGTTGTTAGCACAAGGGTAAAGCGAAGGCAGTCTTATGGTTTTACAAGGGGAAATAGGCTTGGCAGAAATGCAGGCGAAAGAAAATAACAACGTGGGTTTTTAACAGTTGAGTAACTGTTACTTTCAACAGTTGAACAGAAAGAGGCAAAAGGACAATGCTTGATAATAGCTCAAAAACAAAGACTGAAAAAATGCCTTCAACTGTTACTTTTAACAGTGTTCTATATATATACCATGTATCTTCCGTAAAATGTTTACGTTTGAATGAATAACCGAAAACCGAACCGAAAGCGAAAAAAGGTGAGTTTGAAAACTTCGAAAAAAACGAGCGAAAACATTTACTTGAAAATGCCGCTTGAGCGGGTCCGGGCCGACGCCCTGCACGGCGTATCGCTGGCACGTTTGGCCTGGCGAGAGCGCGATCCGAACGGATCGGCGTTTGCACTCGGGCAAGTAATGGTTAAGCAGGGCAAAAGGAGAAAAAATGAGCTATGATGAAAAGCTTTTATTGACGGGGCGCGAAGCGGCCAAAAGTCTCAGTATTTGCGAGCGGACGCTATATGGTCTAACCAAGGCCGGTGAATTGCCGGCGGTGCGGATCGGGCGGGCCGTGAGGTATTCTCTGGACGATATTAGGGCCTGGATCGACAGGACAAAAAAAACTTCAGAAAATTCTTAAAAAGGCGCTTGACAATGCTGTCGGACATTATTAAACTATAGATATGAAACGAAAGAAACCAGGGCCGAAACCGTTACCCAAAGCGCAGCGCCGAAGCGTAAAGATCACCTTCAGGGTGACCGCTGCTCTGCGGAAGGCATTGGAGAAAAAAGCAAAGCTCAAAAAGAAACCGTTGGGCAGCTGGATAAACGAAACATTGCAAAATGTAATCGAAAGGAGCGAGTGACATGGCAAGTATATCACGAGACAAGAGCGGACGAAAACGGGCTTTGTTTATGGCCGGGGACGGCAGCCGGAAGACGATTCGCCTGGGCAAGTGCTCTGTCAAACAAGCCGAAGCGTTCAAGCTCAAATTGGAGTCACTTGTTGGCGGGCGGTTTTCTGGAAGCATCGAAGACGAAACGTCGCGGTGGGTTGCGGGCCTGCCCGATGATATTCATGGCAAGCTGGCTGCTGCCGACTTGGTGATGCCACGTGCGCCAGTGGTAAACACCACGTTGGGAATTTTTCTGGACGGCTATTTGCAGAATCGGACAGACTTAAAACCGAACAGCCAAATTGTCTATGGTCACACGCGGCGTGTGCTGATTGAGTTTTTTGGCTGTGATAAACCTCTGCGTGAGATCAAGCCGGAAGATGCCCAGGCTTGGAGAGCCTGCTTAATAGAGCAGGGCTTGAGTGAAGCAACGGTGAACAAACGAACTGGTAACGCCAAAGTCTTTTTTGGTGTGGCTGTGAAGCGGAAGTTGATCGAGTCAAACCCATTCACCGGGCTTGTGTCGAAGTCGATAGCCAACAAGTCAAGGCAGTATTTCATCGAGCGAAGGGACGCCGACAAAATCTTGGATGCTTGCGGCGATGCGGAATGGAAATTGATTTTCAGCTTATGTCGCTACGGGGGCTTGCGATGCCCGTCCGAAGTCCTGGCCTTGCAATGGTCGGATATCAACTGGCAAGAGGGCCGGCTGCTCATTCACAGCCCAAAAACGGAGCGTCACGAGGGCCGCGAGTCCCGCATTATCCCAATGTTCCCTGAAATCCTGCCGCACCTTCAAGATGTATTCGACGCGGCGGAGCCGGGCAACCATTGGGTAATAACGAGATATCGGCAAGCGAACCAAAACCTGCGGACACAATTTCAGAGGATTATCAAACGAGCGGGACTAAAACCCTGGCCGCGACTGTTCCAAAACCTTCGAGCGAGCCGAGAGACAGAACTTGCCTCAGAGTATCCTCTGCACGTAGCGACGGCATGGATCGGCAACACGGCACGGATTGCAGAGCGGCATTATCTGCAAATCCCGGACGCCTACTATGAGCGTGGAGCGCAAAAAGAGGCGCAGTATGAAGCCGTACTGAGCGGTAAGGAGCGGAATGTCACCTTAGAGCAAGATTCGGAAAGTGTTAATTTACCGCTTGTTACAGCTACTTGCGGCTCAGTGCGAAATGAACCATTGGAGACGAAGGGAATCGAACCCTCATTCCCGCGATGCGACCGCGGTGTGCTCCCGTTACACCACGTCCCCGAGATCACGTTCGAATACATTATCTTACAAGAGCGCTTTCGAAATTCAACTTATTTTTACGCGGTTTTCGACAAAAACTCAGAACTTCCATGTATTGTAGCAAACGATTTTTTCTATCGGCTCACGCTTCGGCTCAGGTTTGCTGCCAGCCGGATAGCCGAGGGCCATCAGCTCTACGATGATTATATCGTAGGGAATTCCTAATATTTGCCGGACTTCGTCCGCGTCGAACGAACCGATCCAGCATGTGCCCAATCCTAAGTCTGCTGCCTGCAAGGAGATATGTTCGAGGGCAATTGCCACATCAATCGGGCCGATAGCCTGGCCGCATCGCATGACATCGTCGCTGTTGCTGCACGCGGCGATAATCGCGCCGGACTTCTCGAACACCTCAGGCCGGTTCGTCGTCCCCGCGACCCGGCGTTTGGTATCCCGGTCCATGACGACTACAAAACGCCAGTCCTGCGTATTTTTCGCCGACGGCGCCAGCCGGGCCGCTTCCAGAATGCAGTCGAGCTTATCCTGCTCGATGCCCTTGTCCCGATACGACCGGCAGGAATATCTTCTACTAATAGCATCAAGTACCGCCATAAGAACACCTCACTTTTCCGTAAACGTCCCTGCTGAAAGTAATAAATTTTATCTTAAAAACAATCACAATCAAAAATATAAATTAAAAACAATCTTGACGCAAGGAGTAAAAATCAGTACTTTTATTGCCGAATTCGGGGCGATTAGCTCAGTTGGCTAGAGCGCCTGCTTTACACGCAGGAAGTCACAGGTTCGAGTCCTGTATCGCCCATTGGCGTAACCTGCTGCATACAAAGCACTTGCCCTTCTTTTCATTTTTACTGTTTACCTCCAGTCAGGCTAATTTCGCCCTCATACGTCACTTTTACGTCATTCTCGTTTCGGTCCAGAAGTTCTTGAATCACGCGAGCCGCCTTCTTTTCGTGATCTCGATCCACAATGTTGTAGAACTCAGCCGTGGTCGAAATGTTGCTGTGGCCCATGAGTTCCTTGACTACGTTCATCGGCAGATAATCGGCCCAGTTCTGACCACAGCACTTCCTAAGTGTGTGGATGGTCAGTGAACCGATCTGCTTAATGCCTGCCCTTTTGATATGGCTCTTGTAGTTTCTCAAGACATTATTCACAACATACCTGTTCTTCCATGGCATGCCTGCCTTGCGAATCCTCTGCCATTTAGCCTTGACTCGGTCGAAGCGTTCTGCTGTCAATAGCACAAAGGGTACACCTTCAGGAGCTTCGGTCTGCCATTGTGTCAGTAAGTCGACGGTGTGGGGCGGCAGAGGGATGCGTCTTTGCTCGTGATCTTTAATCGTGAATGGGGGCATTTCCGCCGTGGCGTCCCGGTTCATTACGTAGAGGATGTTTTCCTGAAAGTCCAGGCAGTCCCAAGTAAGGTTGAACGCCTCGTGCATTCGCAGACCGGCTGTATAGAAGATCGCATAAGCAACCTTTTCTCTTAGACTCGGTGTTGCCTCAATCAGGGCATGGTATTCCGGAGCTTTCATCCGATACCAACGCTTCGTAGTCAGTCGTTTAGACCGTAATCCCTCAAATGGATTCGCTGGTAAATAGTCCCACTGAACAGCGGCCTTGAAAATGGTTTTACAATGTCTCTTAACCTGCTCTCGTGTCCAATCGGACAGCTTATTGCCTTTACGGCCTTTAGCACGGTTCTTCTGAGCTACAACGAAGTCCTCAGCCCTCTCTGGAGCAATATCATGGAGGGAACTATCCTTGCCAAAGTAATCAAGCAAGCGTTCAACTGTTCCCTCATACAACTCAAGTGATGCTGGTTTGAGGTCTGCTTTCCGCCTCTTGATCCAGTTCTTAAGGAAGGTATTGAGCGTTTGCTTTTCCGGATTGGCTCTTGGCCTGCCCCGTTGCTCAAACTCCACAGCCTTCTCAGAGCGAAATCGTTCGGCATCACGCTTGAACTCGAAAGCCTTGCTGAAGCGTTTTCTTTTGCCAGCCTCTGGATCGACGACGGTAAACCAACGACATACCCAGGGTCGGCCTTTGTTTCGAGGATCTCGATAAATGCCTATTTTCGTGACCATGATTCTGCCTCCTAAAAAGATAGGCGGACCGACAATGACGCTAATTAGAAAGCGCAGCCGTCCTCACGGATAGGCATAGGTCCACCCATATTTTGCATTGATTGTCTAATTATTTACATGATTGAATTATATTCAGTTTCATGCTTAGTGTCAAGCTCTTTTCCCATTTTTTCCTGTCAATACACTGAGAAATTCACAAGCACCAGTCCGTGTGTAAACATTACGATTACCTATCCGAGTAGCTCGAAGAACGCCTCGTTCCCGATAATATCTCAAGGTGTTTTTGGGATTCTTAATGCCGAGTTCATCGAGCCGAAGAAATCTTATCAATTCGCTCTCAAGCATCACTTCAGGAACTGGTTTCCCATCCGGCATATAAATTGGAGAATTCATTTTAACGTTCACGAGGGCTATTTGATTTGTCCATGATTTTTTCGACCTGGTTTCTTCGCGACTCACTATCGGTTTTGGCGTAAATGTGCGTTGTACTCACGTTTGAATGGCCTAACTGGTCACTCACAAACAGCAAGTCCTTTTCCACGGCGTAGAGCCTCGTTGCGTAGGTGTGCCTTAACATGTGAGGATGCAGTTTGCCTATACCTGACTTTTCGCCGATCCGCCTAATCTTCTGATACAAAGTCATGTAGCATATCGGCCTGCCCTTGGAGCTGACAAACAGAGGATCTTCAGGACCGGCTCCTTTCCGGCACAATCGACAAAAACGCCTGATCGCCCTGGTCAATCTCTGTGGAATTTCGACGGTCCTGGATACATTACCTTTGCCGCTTTCAATCCACACGGAGTTCTTACCATGGCAGACGGGTAGATCTCTCAATCGCAAGTTGCATACTTCATTGGCACGGAAACCCGCTTCGATAAGAAGCCGGCAGATCAGCTCGTCAATGACACCACGCTTACTACCTCTGGCCCGGCTCAGATCGGCCTGAGCCTTGATATATAACAAGAGTTTTCGCTGCTGTGGCCTCGACAAATACTTGTCCGGGCTTAATCCGCCTCTTGTTCGGGATATTGCCCTCTGAGGTTCTTTTCTTGCCTTACCCATAGTTAAACACCCTCTGCTTTGAGTTTTTCGATTCTGGCTCCCGTGGGGACTCCTGATGATGTCCTGGA
>Ga0315274_10014617_pt1 | contig 11127 bp, 7 predicted proteins | sample YL17G02_20_MG_FD_203700 | JGI IMG/M metagenome (GOLD analysis project Ga0315274, IMG submission 203700) | Sediment microbial communities from Yellowstone Lake, YNP, Wyoming, USA - YL17G02_20 | ecosystem: Environmental > Aquatic > Freshwater > Lake > Sediment | place: USA: Wyoming | collected...
GCATCCCGAGTTCGATCCCGAGGCCAACACGGATCGCTTCGTTGCGCACATCCCGGACTACGCCGCGCAGGGCATCAACGCATTCACCATCAATCTCCAAGGCGGCATGCCCGGCTACGAGGGCGCGGTGAACTCGGCCTTCGAGCCGGACGGCAGCCTGCGGCCCGCTTACCTCGCGCGTGTCGAGCGCGTCATCCGCGCCTGCGACCATCACGGCGTGGCCGTAATCCTCGGCCTCTACTATCAGCGCCAGTCGGCGATCCTGCGCGACGAGGCGACGGTCTGCACGGGCGTGGAGAACGGCGCGAGCTATGGCCTCATGCTCCAGCAACACAACCAAACGCTCCCGTTCCAGTTTGACGGCGCGGCGGATGACCCCTTCTTTTACGCCGAGTTACACAAGCTGACGTCACCGCGAGAGACGCAAACATCGGATGTGGACGCGCGTGGCTACTTCCCGCCTCCGGAGTCCCAAGGCGGCTGGCGCAAGCTGGAAACGCCTGACGACATTCGCCGGCTCTCGGGTATGAGCCCTGCGAGGCTCGACGAACTGCGCGAATGGCTCCTGAAATCCGACGATCGCGACTTTGCCGCCGTGGTCCTCCGCAGCGGATACATTGTGCTCGAAGTGGAGCGCGGCAACGGTGCGAAGACTGATGCGCGCCGCGTGGCCTCGGTGTCGAAGGCCGTGTGCGCGACGGTCCTGGCCATCGCCTCGGAGTGGAGTCAACAAGGGCGGACACCGCGGCAGATGACGTTCGAAGATCGGGCGTTCGATTTCATTCCTTGGGCGCAGCCGCTGAGCGACCCGCGCAAAGCGCGCATCACCGTGAAGCAGCTTCTCAATCACACGTCCGGGATTTGCCCCGAGGCGATCGGCGCGCCCAACGATGGCACCTGGGAATACATCCTCGGCCACAGCGGTGACGCCCGCACGGCGAAGCTGGCGTTCGATCCCGGCACGGCCTGCGGCTACTCGACACACGCGCTCGCCCACGCGGCGCTGGTGTGCGAGACGGTGACCGGCAAGCCCTACGATCAATTCGCCATCGAGGCGTTGTTCAAGCCGCTCGGCATCGAGCGCTGGTGGTTCCAGTATTACGAAGGTGGGGAAGCGATCGGGCGCCATCCCTCGCACGGTCTGGGCATGCCGGCGCGCGACTTGGCGCGCATCGCTTACTGCATGTTGCGCGGCGGACGCTGGCGCGAACAGCAGGTCATCCCGAAATGGTTTGTCGAGCAAACGGCCACACCCACCCACGACGTGACAACGCCGGAAATGCGATGGAAGCTCAACCCGCAAGTCTTCTCCCACGGCTGGGAACTGCCCGCGCGCCACAAAGGCGAGAGTGGCCGCAGCGGCGAGGGCATTCCTTCTGACACGCGCAGCAAGCCCGGCTCCGGCGGCCAGTTCGTCGCGTTCGTGCCGAGCCTCGACTTGGTCATCACGCGCCAGACGGGCAGCAGCGGCGACTGGGAGTATGAGCAATACCTGCGACGTGCGTGCGCGGCAGTCTTGCCCGTCAAACCGACAACCGCTCAAGCTCAGTGACAACGACCACGCTCTCGTCACCGCTGACGCCCGCACGATGTGCCTGGTCTTTTCCAGAAGCGGTTATCGATACAATCCGCCCCCCGCCGACGGGAAGAAGGTCATTCTCACCGACACCGACCATCTCTGGGGCGAAGGCGGCAATCCCGGATGGGTATGGAAGAGTTTCACCCGCGGGCTCCATCCAATCTGGATGGAGCGGGTGCAGACGGGGCCAGGCGATCTGCCGCAAGCCGAGGACATTCGTCGGGCGATGGCGCACACCCTGCGGTTGGCGGAGCGCCTCAATCTCGCCACCATGATTCCGTACGGGGAACTGGCCAGTTCGGGCTACTGCCTGGCGGATCCTGCCAACGCTTACGTGATCTATTTGCCTCAAGGCGGCGAGGTGACCGTGGACCTGTCCGCTGCCACCGGAGAATTGGCGGTGCAGTGGATTCATCCGATCGAGGGCAAAACCACTCCTGCCAAGACCTGCCGGCTGAACAAGCCGGTCCTCAAGCGCTCGGCGGAGTGCTTCCGGTGTTCGACAGGTCTTCATGGCAGCACAGCCTTCAGCAGCGAATCGGTCTCGCACTCCTCGCGCTTGGCTGCAAGCTCCCGTTCGGTAATCAGCCCGCGCGGCCGTGCATCGGACACCGCTCGGCGCAGATCTTCAATGGTGGTGGGATTGGCCTTGGCCACATCCAGCACTGCTCGCAGCGGCCGGCAAACGGCGAATCCCCGGAGTCGGGTGCATTCCGCAGCCAGTACAGTTCCACGATGGAGAACGAGGCCTTTGGGAACGGGGCTGTTCCGGCGAAAATATAGTTGACCATGTATGTCAATGTGACCTGCCGTGATCGCCCAATCTACCGGCTTCAACTGGCCCGGCTTCGTGACCGATCCGACGACAAACCGGGCATTGGTGCGATACAACCGCGGCCGACCCCTTCCTGGCGGATGATCCAGTCCCGACGCCAGACGAGAGCGATCGCCGATCGTGCCCGCTTGAACCAATCGCGGACGATCAGGCGGATGGATCTGCCGCACATAACCTCAGAGAATCCTGCGATGGCTTCCATGATTGTCTGGGGCGACCTCAAACGAAACCCGACAGCCTTAATGCCAGCTTAATCCGCGTCATGTAAACTGTTGATATGAATCGCAACCTGAGCTTCCTGTGCGCGGCGTTGGGCCTGCTGCTAAAGGCCACCATCTGCCTTGCCGAAGACTGGCCCCAATGGCGCGGGCCACGCTACGACGCCTCGCTGCGCTTCGTCGCCTCGCCCGTGGCTGTCGCGGACCTCATCGTCATCCCCACGGCGAAGAACGGTGCGGTGGTCGGCGTTTCCCCAGACGCGAGCGGCGTCCTCAGCGCAGGTGGCAAAGGTGAGTTGTGGCGCGCAGCCAGGGGCACGCCGGACGTGCCATCGCCGGTGGTCTTCGAGGACCGCGTCTTTCTTTGCCGCGAGACCGGCGTACTCACCTGTCTCGACGCAAAGACGGGTAAGCAGTACTTCTCCGAGCGCTTCTACCCGCAGACCTACCGGGCCTCGCCGGTCGTCGCGGGCCGGAAGCTCATCCTCACAGCGAAGGACGGCACGTTCACCGTTGTGAAGCCCGGCGAAACAATGGAGATCCTCGCGAAGAACAAGCTCTCCGACCAGTTCGCTGCGTCGCCCGCGATTTCGAACGGCCGCCTCTACCTGCGCGGCTTCGCGAACCTCTACGCCATAGGCGCGAAGTAGCGCGGGAAAGGCGTTCGGCCGCCTGACGCCCGAAACGCAGCAAATGCCTGCGGAGCGTATCCCAAAGCCTGCGGCGCGGCTGGACGACAACCCTTGCAAGGCAGCTCTCTCCTCGTGTGTGGTCTGCGCGTCCCAATGCCGTCGCAGTTTGTCTCGGCTGAGGTCCTTCTGCTTACGTGAGCGTTCGGCGGTGGCGAGATGCCAACGCAGCGCCACACATCCGCACGTTTCAGCTCGGGCTTGTCGGCCAGCAGCTTCTCCAAAGCCGCATCAATCTGCGCGTGACGCTTCGAGAACCGGTCACACAGTTCATCCGAGACGCCCTCGATCTGGAAATCGCCGCGTGTCCGATTCCGGATGCGATACCCGAAGCCACGCAACTCGCGGAGCTGTAAGGCTCATCGAGGGCTTGAAGAAGTGATATAGCGGGATTGCAGTTGTCACAAAAAGCAGCCAGTATTTGTGACAGTGAAGACATCATGAATGCGTCAGAACCACTTGATGAGGCCATACTAAGGTCCATCAGAGCCAGTCGCAGTGCTTCGGTGTTCTCGGCGAAGCAGTTTGGGGGGATTGGAAAAGCGGCAGCGGTGCGCCAAGCGCTGAGTCGGCTGGCCAAGGCAGGGAAGATTCGCCGGATACGCCAAGGCTTGTACGATCTGCCACGGACACATCCGATCATTGGCCAGACGGCCCCGGACCCGATGGCGGCGGTTCGGACGCTGATGGAGGGAAACCACGCGCAGTGGCAGGTGTCGGGCGCGTACGCGGCGAACCTGCTGGGACTGTCGGAACAGGTGCCGGCTAGAATCGTGATTCTCACGGACGGCGTGCCGCGCCGGGTGTTGCTGGGAGAATTGACCCTGACGTTCCGGCGGGCCGCTCCCCGAAACTTGCTCGGGGCCGGCCGGCCGGCCGGATTGGTGATCCAGGCGTTGAGGCACCTGCGGGCTGAAGGCATGGATGAAGCCCGGTTATCGGAACTCCGATCCCTGCTGGACCAGAGCACACGGGATGAACTGGCGAAGTTGACGCCGAAACTGGCTGCCTGGATGCAGCCGCTGATGAAGAGACTGACGCAAAAGGAAAAGGCATGAGGCGTGTGCTGCGAACCCCTGTAACGTTTGGCGAACTTTCCGTATGTAGTAGAAATGGCTGAGAGTGCGACATCAGATGGGCGTCCCCGGTTGTTCCCGGCGACGCAATGGACGGTGGTCCTGGCGGCCGGGGGGACGCCTTCGCCGGAATCGGCGGCGGCGCTGGAGCGGCTTTGCTCGTCGTATTGGTACCCCCTGTATGCTTTCGTCCGAAGGAGCGGGCATTCGCCGCCGGATGCCGAGGATTTGACCCAGGAGTTCTTCGCGCGGTTGCTGGAACATAACTGGATCGCCCATGCCGACCGGCACAAGGGGCGGTTCCGGTCTTTCCTGCTGATGGCCGTGAAGCGGTTCCTGGCCAAGGAATGGGACAAGGGGAAGACCCTCAAGCGGGGCGGTCAGGTGCGGCTGGTTCCGCTCCAGTTGGATGCGGCCGAAATCCGCTACACGCGGGAACCGGCGGACACCCGGACGCCAGAGCAGGTTTTCGAAAAGCAGTGGGCGCTGACGCTGCTGGAATCCGTGCTTAGCCGAGTGCGTGAGGACTATGCGCGTGATGACAAGGGGGCGCTGTTCCAGGCGCTGGAACCGTGCCTGATCGGGAGTCGGGACACGCAACCGTATGCCGCCCTGGGAGCCCAGTTGGGGATGACCGAAGGCGCGGCTAGAGTGGCGGTGTGCCGCTTGCGCGAGCGGTATCGGGAGTGCCTGAAAGCGGAGATTGCCCACACGGTGGCGTCACCGGCTGAGGTGGATGAGGAATTGCGACATCTGCTTCGGGTGATGGCCCGGCGCTGAAGATGCGCAACCTTCTGAAGTAAGCCGTCCACGCAACGTTGCTGTGCGGTTGTCGCGGGCGGCGGACATTGTATAGATGAAGGCCGATGAAGACCGATGCCCAACTGCTGAGCGCCTTTGTGGAAAGCCGCGCGGAACACGCGTTCGCCGAACTGGTGAACCGGCATATCGGCTTGGTCTATTCCGCCGCCTGCCGCGCCAATGGGCACAACCGGGCGACCGCCCAGGACGTGACGCAGTTGGTCTTTATCGAACTCGCTCGCAAAGCGCCCAGCCTGAGGCGCCATCCCACGTTGGCGGGCTGGCTCTACACCTCCGTCCGCTACGTGAGCGCAAACCTGCAACGCGGCGAACAGCGCCGCGCCATGCGCGAAGAGGAAGCCCAGGCCATGAATGAACTGCTCAACCCCGCTCCCACGGATTCGGCATGGGAGGAACTTCGCCCGGTGCTGGATGACGCCTTACACGACCTCAATGCGGACGACCGGGACGCCGTCCTCCTTCGTTTCTTCGAAGGAAAGAACCTCCGGGAAGTGGGCGAAGCGCTTTGTCTGACCGAGAATGGAGCGCGCATGCGCATTGAGCGTGCCCTGGAAAAATTGCAGCGGGGTCTCGCCAGGCGCGGAATCCATTCTACCAGTTCGGCCCTCTCGGCCACGTTGATGGCGGGAACCGCCACGGCGGTCTGCGCGCCCCCGAACCTCGCCGCAGCCGTGACGGTTTCGGCCATGGCCGCCACCGCGGCTTCCACCGCCTCAATCACAACGCTGTTTGGCATTACCATTATGACTCTCTCGAAGGTAAAAACCGCCGCTGTGGGCGCGCTGGTTGTTGGCGTCCTCAGCCTTACTCTCTGGCAGCAGTCGCGCCAAGGACGTCTGCTCCAAGAAAATCAAAACCTGCGCCAGCAACTCGAACAAGCCACCGCGTTGAGAGACGAAAACCAGCGCCTGACCGAGGCCCTGCAGGCGGCAGACGAACGCGCGCAAAGCGCACGCCGCGAGCTGTTGGGTCTGCGTCTGCGCAACCCGGCCAACGCCACCCCGAATTCGGATTCCGCCAAAACGAATCAGGTCGCGGAAGTCAATTCGTGGCGTCAGCGTTTCGAAGCCGTTTACCGGCTCCACGACGGTGAGGTTCTGCGACGCATCTCCCAGCCGTTCATTCCGGAGCGCGACGAATATTATCGGCGCGAACACTCCACCCAAGCCTCGATAATAACCAATGCACCCGGCTATTTCGTTTTTCACCAGGATGACCAAGGGCTGCACAACTGGGGCTTGGGCTTTGTCAGCCAGCACAAGCTCGAAGGCGTGCTCCGGAGTGTGCTGGGCTTGAAGCGCTATGAGTTTTCCGCCCCCGATGACTTGCTCGCCCTGCCGGTAGCGGGAGATTGGGTTTCTCGCGACGGCGCGAGTATCGAGTCACGGCTGGCGGCCCTGGAACCCGTGTTACGCCAGGCCACGGGCCGAAATATCAAGTTCGAGCAGCAGCCCATCGAGGATGACTTCATCATCGTCCGCGGCAATGTCGCGCCGGAGCAACGCTTCAAAATCGATGTGTTCGCTGAAGCCAAAAACACAGACGGCGGCGGCAACGGCGATTTTCCAAAATTCTTGGAGGAACTCGGCGATCGCTTGAACATCGGCTTTGCCAGCGAAGTGCAACTGCAGGATTCCACACCCCTTTCATGGTTCTGGCATCGCGACTCGGATTATTCGCAGGCCGGAGAACGCCGCTCCGAACGCGTCAGCCAAATCCTCCAAAACCTCCAGCAGCAGACCGGCTTGAGGTTCGACCTGGCCCGCCGCCCCACGCGGCTCTGGGTGATGCGGGAACAACCATGAAGGTAGCACTCGTCACCCGCTCACCGCGCGGCCCGGATAAGCCCCCTCCGAAGGCCGAAACTCCGGCCCTAGAACGGCCCGGCTGTCCAACGCTAGCCATGATTCCAAGACTGTGGCATAGATGCGGCGGAAGTGCGTCGTGCGCTCCACGGTCCCGGTCGGAGGTGGGCGAGGAATTGCGCCACCTACTCCGGGTGATGGCCCGGCGCTGAAGATTTCTTCACTTCGCCTGTAACGTTTTACGTGTAATCCGTAGTGAAAGGGGTGGAATGAATGTTCTGGATACGAAGAAAACTTGCTGCCGGTGGGAGTACCGCCGGTGCCAGACGTTTGTACATTCCAGATGATGAGGCAATTATGAATGCAATATTGAACCTACGCTCCGTTGTATCGGCAACGATTCGCCTGCTCTTCGCAGCGGGATTCATCGCGTCAACGTGCTTGACGCAAGCGCAAAGCAACGTCCCCCTCGTCCCCATGGGCGCGGTGTGGAAATACCTCGACACCGGGGTGGACCAAGGCACCACTTGGATTGCCCCGGCCTTCGACGACAGTGGCTGGGCCAGCGGGCCGGCCCAGCTCGGTTACGGCGATGGCGATGAAGCCACCACGGTCAGCTACGGACCTGACCCAAACAACAAATACATAACCACCTACTTCCGGCACAGTTTTGTGGTGAACAATCCCAGCGCCTTCACCAATGTCCAGATGCGCATCCTGTATAACGACGGCGTGGTGGTCTATTTGAACGGGATGGAATTCTTCCGGGACTATAATATGGGAACTAACGCGATCACGTTCAGCACGCTGGCCTTGTACCCTGCGGAAGACTACGTCTTTAATCCGACCGTCAGCCCCAGTCTGCTGGTCAACGGCACGAATGTCCTGGCGGTGGAGGTCCACTTATGCGCCACGAACAGCGCTGACCTGAGCTTCGACCTCGGCATGGCCGCCAATGTCGGAATCCTGCTTCCGGGCATGCCCCCAGGCCCGTTTGTGGAGCGGCAGGTCCTTGGATTCAACGTCCGTCTGGTGGCAAGGCCGCCTTCCGGGGTCACAAACTACCTCATCAGGGAGAAACCGCCCTTTGGGCAACCGGGAAACATCAGTCACGCCGGATCGTATGATCCGGCGACGGGCACCATCCTCTTTGGCCCGTTTGACGACGGTCAAAGCCGCACGTTTACCTATGTGGACTCTCCGCCCCTCGGCTCCTACGGCCGGTTCGTGTTTACGGGTGAAGCGGTAGCCAATGGGACTTCCTCTGCGATTGTGGGGGATGATTATACCGAGATTCCATATTTCCCCCCCCCGTTGGAGGCCCGCTTGTTGCTGCGGTGGCGGCCGTTGAGCCAGCAGGTGGCCCTCCAGCGCATCGGGGGTGGTGGAGCCCCCTGGTTTGTCCTGGTCAGTACCAATCTTCAGGACTGGGTTTATGTGGGGGACTTGGGCAACGTCTTCGAGGGCTTTGAGCTGGTGGATGCGGGGGCGCCGAATCATCCTTGCCGGTTCTACCGCGCGCAGAACATCCGACCTCCGGCTCAAGGGCTGGGCGATTAGGCGTACGCCGGGTACGCTATCGAACGATGAGGATGAGCTCCGCCATTCTATCGCTGCCCTGGCAGTGAAGACTCCTTCACTTCGCCTGTAACGTTTTCCGTCTAATCCGTAGTGTAGGCGTGAAAAGACTTTTATGAATACGATGAAGATTTGTTCCGGCTGCCAGAAGCCCCTGGAGCCGAACGCGCCAGACGGGCTCTGCCCGGAGTGTCTGCTCAAGGCTGGCCTGGGCACCGGCGTTGACCCGGGGCCGGATAGCCAGGCGGAAAGCGGGCGAACTGCGTTCGTGGCCCCTTCGCTAGAAGAGGTGGCCCGCCTGTTTCCGCAACTGGAAATCCTGGGGTTCATCGGCCAGGGGGGGATGGGGGCGGTGTATAAAGCCCGGCAGAAGGCGCTGGATCGCGTCGTGGCCATCAAAATCCTTCCGCCGGGGATTGGCAAGGATGCGGCGTTTGCCGAACGCTTTACGCGGGAGGCGAAAGCGCTGGCCAAACTGAATCATCCCGGCGTCGTGACGATCTACGAGTTTGGGCAGGCGGACGGGCTGTTCTTCTTCCTCATGGAGTTTGTGGATGGGATGAGCCTGCGGCATTTGCTTGAAGTGGAACGGATTTCGGCCCGCGAGGCGCTGGCCATCGTGCCGCAGATTTGCGACGCGCTGCAATACGCGCACGACCAGGGGATTGTCCATCGGGACATCAAGCCGGAGAACATCCTGCTGGATCGGCAGGGGCGAGTGAAGGTGGCGGATTTTGGGGTGGCCAAGCTGGTGGGGACGGATGCCCTCACCCCGGCCCTCTCCCATCCGATGGGAGAGGGAGGAGCCTCCGCGCCGAGCGAGGGCACACCATCGCCAGCGGCCCTCACCGATGCGGGCAAGGTGATGGGCACGCCGCAATACATGGCGCCGGAGCAGCGAGAGCACCCCACGGAAGTGGACCATCGGGCGGACATCTATTCGCTGGGCGTGGTCTTCTACCAGATGCTGACGGGCGAATTGCCTGGCAGGCCGATCGAAGCGCCGTCGCACAAGGTCCAGATTGACGTGCGGTTGGACCAGGTGGTGTTGCGGGCGCTGGAGAAAGAACCGGCGCGGCGCTACCAACAAGTCAGCGAAGTGAAAACGGCGGTGGAAACCATCACCACCCATCCGCCGGGAACGCAGCCTCTTGTGAGCCAGTCGGTCGCGCTCCCCAGTGCCGCGGGGACGGCTCCATCGCCGGCGCGTCCGGCGGCTACCCGCGGCCGCCTGCGGGCCGCGTTGATTGTGGGCGTTCTGGTCTGGTTGTTCGTCGCAGCGACCGTAACGCTCATCACGTGGATTCGGCCAGGAAGTTGGAAAGTGGTGGCTGTCATCAGTTGCCCGCACAAATTGCAGCCCGGACGCCCGGTGGGAGAGCACTTCAACTTTACCGCAACCATGATTGAGCTTATCCGATCCGACGTCATCCTTGGCCGGGTCAGCGACCGGCTCCAATTGGACGAGCGCTCGGGAAAACTGGACGAGCGCTGGGGAAAACGCAACCTAGGGCTGAAACTCACCAAGGCGCAAGCGATGGTCTTGTTGAAACGGCGACTCGACGTGCGGTCCGAGGGCGGCACGCTTATACAAGTCGGCGTCTTTGGCAAGCGGCCGGAAGAGCCGGAAGAAGCGATGGACATAGCCAACACCATCGCCGAAGAGCTCCGCGCCTTCCGCATCGAGCAGCAGGAATCTCCGGCAGACATGATCGAGATGACTCTTCGTTTCACCCCGCCCTACATCCTGCTCGGACTCGCCGCGGGTTTGGTGCTGGGGTTGCTCGCGGGCGGGTTGGTTCTGTGGCGTGGATTCCTGCGCCGAGAATCGCAGGCGAGCCAAGTGAAAACGGCGGTGGAAACGATCGGCCAATCGTGCCCGCCAGCGGATGCCAATCCACAGCCAGCGGATTGGAGGACGTGGTCTCCGTTCCAATCGCCGCAGGTTCGGGAGATCTTCGATCACATGACCGAAGCGGAGAGGCGCGAGTGGACCCTGCGCGGAGCGTTGTTCGGGATTTGGAATGCCGCGACGTTTTTCGTACCGTGGGGCATCGCCTTCTTTGCCCCGAAGCCGCTGAACTGGATTTTTGCACCGATTGTGCTGGTGGTGGGTCTCGGATTCTACCCGCTCTGGCGGCGAATAACACGGGAGTTTTTAGCCTCGACAAGGTGGGCCAGGCAGCAAGGAATCGCGCCCGAAAGCCTCCGGATGTCGCCGAACATCGTCATGGTGGGGCGGCGTGGTGATCAGGCGGTCATCCATTGGCCCGGTGTCCTGCTTGTCTTCATGCTGGTACTCGCCCTGGCGGAGGCAGTAGCGATCTTCGGTTCCTGGATCCTGATGGAGAGGATCGACGTAGTGCCCGTAGGCATCGTGTTCGCGTTCGCGATGATGCTGATGGCGATTCTGATTGGCCGTGGCCGGGCGACGCCGGTGGAACAGTTGACGCCTCTGGATGGACCTGGCGGCACGGCACTAAAGCCGGCAGGCAGGAAATGGCCACTGCCGCTGGTAGGACTCC
>Ga0315274_10014618_pt1 | contig 11127 bp, 8 predicted proteins | sample YL17G02_20_MG_FD_203700 | JGI IMG/M metagenome (GOLD analysis project Ga0315274, IMG submission 203700) | Sediment microbial communities from Yellowstone Lake, YNP, Wyoming, USA - YL17G02_20 | ecosystem: Environmental > Aquatic > Freshwater > Lake > Sediment | place: USA: Wyoming | collected...
GCTATGGGCATCACCCAGGTCATGGAAGGGCGAAGGCTTTTCCCCCATCTGACCACGGAAGAGAATCTATTGATCGGTGGGCACCTAACGCGGGATCGTTCCCAATTGCGCAAACGCCTGGAGCGGGTCTACGAATACTTCCCCAAGTTGACAGACCTGAGGTCCCAGACGAGTGGCTATCTATCCGGCGGGGAGCAGCAGATGTTGGTCACGGGAAGGGCGCTGATGGGTGAACCGAAGGTGATGCTTCTCGACGAGCCCTCCCTGGGGCTTGCTCCCCTGCTGGTCGAAGAGATCTTCAAAATACTCCAGGCCATCAATCAGGCGGAAAAGGTGGCGATCCTTCTGGTAGAGCAGAATGCGGCCATCGCCCTGGAATTTGCCCACTACGGGTATATCATGGAAACGGGCCGGGTCGTTCTCGACGGGCCGACGGAGAAGCTCAGGGAGAATGAAGACATCAAGGAATTCTACCTCGGTCTCAGCCAGGTGGGCCAAAGGAGGGGCTACCGAGAAGTAAAGCATTACCGAAGAAGGAAGAGATGGCTTTAAATACCGCGTAGGGCAAGATAGTCCGGAGCTCGGAGGGAAGGCCGTCTTGCCAGCCGCCGTCGAATACCTGAAGGGTGAATAGGATTCACGAAGAACCATAAAAGGGGAAGTCCATGAAGGATGAGTGGCGTAAGAAAACCAAACCGCTGACTTTGGAGGGCGGGATTCACATGCCCTATTCCTGGACCGTAGGCCGGGTGGGAAGCCGGTTTTTTATCGAGCTGCGGGATCACGGCCGTATCCTGGGCAATCGATGCCCCCAATGCCAGGTGGTATGGGTTCCCCCGCGGCTACGCTGCCCGGAGTGCTACGTTGAGATTGACGACGGGTCCTGGACCGAGGTGGGGCCTCAGGGCACGCTGCGGCACTTCACCATCGTACGATACGAACATCCAGCTCAGCCCCTGAAGCCGCCTTTTGCCTACGGTTTGATCCATCTGGATGGAGCCACCCGGGCCATCACTCATCTTATTTCGGGGGCGGACCTCGAAAGCTTAAAGCCCGGCATCCGGGTCAAACCGGTGATGAAGCCCGTGCGACAGGGGAATATCCTGGATATATCTTTCTTTACCCCGGTGGGAGGACCCAATCCATGAAACGGGTAGCCGTGGTGGGGGTTTCGCAGACATGTTTTCAGCCCAATCATCGAGAAAAAAATTACGCCGACCTAGTTTATGAGGTAACCACCAGTGCTCTGGCCGATGCGGGGATGGAAATCAGCCAGATCGACAACGTGGTCACGGTATCCAATGACTTTTGGGACGGACGCACGATCTCCAGTATGGCGGTGATGGACGCCTGCGGTTCGTACGGGAAGAATGTCTCCACCGTGGAAGGGGACGGGAATTTCGGGGCCCTTTATGGAGCGATGCGCATCTGGTCCGGTTCTTTCGGAACCACGCTGGTGGTGGCCCACTCGAAAGGGTCCGAGGGGTCTCCTTTTTTGATCACCAACGCGATGTTTGATACTTTTTACCATCGTCCCCTGGGATTGGATGCCATCAGCTCTGCGGCCCTGCAGGCCCAGACTTATATCGACCGTCGGGGAGCCAGGCCGGAAGATTGGGCACAGGTATCGGTGAAAAATCACCGCAATGCCAAGGGGAACCCCTTTGCCCAGCTCCCCATGGATTTGACCGTGGAGCAGGTCATGGCTTCCCCCTTCAAAGCCACCCCGCTGAAAAAGCTCGACTGCTCTCCGGTTTCGGACGGGGCCGCTGCTGTGATCCTGGCGGCAGAAGACCGGGTCGGCGGACTCCGCCAAAAGCCGGTCTGGCTGAAAGGGGTGGGATATGCGGCCGAGTTGCACTACCTCGGGGATCGGGATTTATCCCATCCACGGGCCCTGGGGCTGGCCGCCCAAAAGGCTTATGCCATGGCCGGGATCAAGGATCCCCAAGGAGAAATCGATTTCCTGGAAGTTTACGATGCCTTCTCGTATATGGAGCCGCTCTGGCTGGAGGGCTTGGGCCTTTGCGCTCCGGGCGAAGGCGGAAAATGGACCCGGGAGGGAATCACCGAAATGAAGGGGAAACTGCCCGTGAATGCCTCCGGCGGGGTTCTCTCCGCCCATGCAGTGTTGGTTGCGGGCCTGGTTCGTTTCATAGAAGTGGCGCTGCAGATTCGCGGAACGGCAGGCGCTCATCAGCTCGACCGTGCGCGAGTGGGCCTGGCCCACGGGATCAACGGCCCTTGCGGCCAGTCCCATTGCGTGTGGATCCTGGGAAATCGTTAGGTGGGAGTCGAGAGCGATGAACCCCTTTTTTTGTGGAACAGGCCGATTCGGAAATCCGAATTTTAAAAACCAATCAATTTACCCTTTTGAAAAAATTATTAAATCAATATCGACTGAGATACCCATCGCTGAAATCCCCCCCAACCCCCCTTTGCAAAGGGGGGCAGGGGGGATTTCTGGCGAATCTTTTCAGAAGGTAAAAGCTACCTTTTTCAAAGAGCTAAAGTGTAACAGAAAAACGAGAGGGTACGCCTATGGGGAGGAGAGTTGCGATTACCGGATTTGGGCAGACCCATCATTCCGCCAGGCGATGGGATGTCAACGGGCTGGAGCTCATTCAGGAGGCGGTCACCCGGGCGCTGGCGGATGCCCAATTGAATCTGAAGGATATCAATGCGGTGGTCATCGGCAACATGGATCATTTCGAGGGGATCAACTATGTCGATACCTGGAGCGTCGAAGGGTCCGGGGCTTTTTTAAAGCCCATCTTCAAGGTGACGACCGGCGGAACCACCGGCAGCACGGTGGGGATTGCTGCCTATTACCATGTGGCTTCCGGCCTCTTTGACCACGTCCTGGCCATCGGGTGGGAAAAAAACTCGGAATCCGATACGACCGGAGCTATCATCACCTGCTCCGACCCCATCTGGGACCGTTTCTCCTATTCGGGAGCCATCCCGAGCCTGGCAGTCGAGGCTTCTGCGTATATGAAAAGGTATGGAATCACCCAGCAGGATGCCGCCCGGGTGACCGTAAGGGACAGGGGGAATGCGGTGAACAATCCCTATGCTCACCTGAGAACGGCAGTGACGGTTGAGGATGTCATGCACTCCCCCATGCTGACCGAGCCGATCAAGCTGCTGGACATCTGTCCCCGTTCCGACGGCGCGGCGGCGGTTGTATTCAGCTCGGAGGATAAGGCCGGGAAGACCTGTCCCAGACCCGCCTGGGTTCATTCCGTTTCGGTCCGTCATGACACCACGTGGTTCGGGGACATTGATTACGTCGGGATACATTCCCTGGCCTCTGCCGCCAAGGAAGCATTCCATCTGGCCGGGATCCGGGAACCCTGGAAGGAACTGGACGTCTGTGAGCTCTATATGCCTTACTCCTTTGCCGGACTGAAATGGATCGAATCGATCGGTTTCTGCGCCCCCGGACAGGCACCGCGTCTTCTTTGGGACGGAGAGACGGATATGGGAGGGAGCCTGCCCATAAACCCGTCAGGGGGAGTTCTATCGACCAATTGCATCGGGGCAACCGCTCTCTTACGGGTCGGGGAAGTGGCCCAACAAATCATGGGAAAATCGGAGAAGCGGCAGGTTCCGGACGTCCGCCTGGGAATGGCCACCGGATTCGGCGGATGTTTCTGGTCCGATGTGGTGATTTTGGGTGCCGATAAGCCTTAGCGCGGCAGAGCCGCAACCAAAAAATTTATATCGGGACACAGATAAACACAGCGCGGCTGCGCCGCAACCAAAAATTTCATATTGGACACAGATGAACACAGATAAACACAGATAATAATTCATGAAAAATGCCTAACAAAATTTAAAGACTTTGCAAAACAGTAGTACAGATGAACACAGATTTTTTATTCGCCAAAGACTTAAAGACAAAAGACTGAATGGGACGCGGATGAACACGGATCAACACGGATAACTTGTAGAGAAAAATTATCAGCAACTGAAAGATGGCAACCTAACTCAGCAGCACTCTATCCCAAAGAGCTTATTTCTACAGCCAGGCAATTCCAGAAATCCCCCCTTCGCCCCCCTTTTCTAAAGGGGGGTTGGGGGGATTTCAGAGAATCGTAACCTTAAGCACATTTTCTTTACAAAATGTAAAGAGTCTGCACGTTAGTAGGATAGAGCGGCAGGGGCGCAATTACGATCCCGGGAGATTTGCTAAGAAAAATTCTAAGCACCTGAGCGTGAGAACTGCAGGGGGAATCATGGAAACTCGAGCTTCGGAACGAAACCCGTCACTCTTGGCCATGGAGGAAATCGCCCATATGCCCTGCCACTGGGCGATCGGGCTGGACGGGAGCAAATTTTTTCAGGAGATCAAGGAACGGGAGGTCCTGTTGGGGATCCGTTGCCCGAAATGCCGCAAAGTCTACGTTCCTCCCCGTCTGGTCTGCGGCCCCTGTTTTGTCAAAATGGATGAACTCGTGGAACTGGGGAAAGAGGGGGTGATCCAGGCGGTGACCCTGGTGAATTATCCCTTCATCGACCCGGACACGGGGGATCGAAGGCCTGTTCCTTACATCTACGGTTACATCAAGCTCGATGGCGCCACCAATCTCTTTTCCCATATTGTCAAAACCCCTCCCGGGGTTTCGGTCCAGGTGGGAGATCGGGTCCGGGCGGTTTTTTCCCGGGAGAAGAAAGGGCGGATACAGGACATCGCTTTTTTTGAACCCCTACCGAAACCCCAACCTTGATCTCGCGCTTCCCGAGATTGACTCGAAACCGGCGATCGGTGGAATATGGAATTCACGAAGGAACAAATACTGCTCCGCGAAACGGTGGCCCGTTTTGCCCGGGAACAGGTCGCGCCCCTGGCCGCGGAGATAGATCAAAAGGAACGTTTCCCCCGGGAAACTTTCTCCAAGATGTCCGCCCTGGGGCTTCTGGGCCTTGGCATCCCTGAGGAGTACGGCGGCTCAGGCGGCCATGGCCTTCGAGACCGCCTGCACCAAGCTCCTGGCGTCGGAGACCTCCCTCCAGAACGCGCTGGATGCCACTCAGATTTTCGGCGGATACGGATATATTCGGGAGTTCCCCGTGGAGCGCTACCTCCGGGACGCGCGAATCATGACCATCGGGGCGGGAACTTCTGAAATTATGTGCCAGATCATTTCTAGAGAACCGGGCAAAAGAATTTAGGTCTCAACCCCCAAGTGTAAGCGGTTATGCATGCAGGATGATCTGGTGGGGAGAATTCGAGCCGAATATCAGTTCCCCGATTATTTTTTCCTGAATGCGAATTTATCAATCGGGAGGTCAATATGCGTGAAGTTGTGATCGTGGATGGGGTGAGGACGGCCATCGGCCGGATGGGCGGCAGCCTGGCCCATTTCCGGGCCGAAGACCTGGCTGCCTTAGCCATTGAAGGCGTGGTCAAGAAGACTAAAATAAACGCGCTGGAGATCGAAGACGTCATCATGGGCATTGCCCTATCCTGGCACTCAGCCGTTAACCTCTGCCGCTGGGCCGTCTTGAAAGCAGGCCTGCCCTTTTCCGTTCCCGGGCTGACGGTTGAACGCCAGTGCGGCTCGGGGCTGCAGGCTGTGGCCTTGGCGGCTCAACGGATTCTGGCAGGTGATGGGGAGGTCTTCATTGCGGGTGGGACCGAGAGCCACTCCACTTTCCCCTACAAAGTTGCCCGCCCGACCCAGGCCTTTCAATACAACCCCCCCGGGTTCATCAACTGGGAAACGGCCCCCCGGCCGGAGTGGAACCTGGTGATGGGAATTACCGCTGAAAACCTGGCGGAGCAATGGAAGGTTAGCCGGGAATGGCAGGATGAATTCTCCTACCACAGCCAGATGAGGGCGATCAAGGCCATCCAATCGGGCCGTTTCCAAGAAGAGATTATCCCGGTCATGGTCCCCCAGCGCAAAGGGGACCCCGTTGCGTTCGCGGTCGATGAACATCCCCGGGCGGACACCGCCCTGGACAAGCTTTCCAAGCTTCCCGCGGTCTTCAAGAAAGGGGGGACGGTCACGGCCGGAAATTCTTCCGGCTTGAACGACGGCGCGGCAGCCCTACTGGTCATGTCTGCGGAGAAAGCGAAGAGTCTTGGGTACAAGCCTCTGGCCCGCATTCTCTCATCGGCGGTCGTAGGTGTGGACCCGCGCCTCATGGGGATCGCCCCGGCCTATGCCATCCCCAAAGCCCTGCAGCGGGCCGGCCTCAAATTCAGCCAGGTGGACGTGGTAGAGTGCAATGAAGCCTTCGCGGCCCAGACGCTCGCGGTTGTAAGGGAACTGGAAAATCAGGGCATGAAGGTAGATATGGAAAAGCTCAATCCCCATGGAGGAGCCATTGCTCTCGGCCACCCCAACGGCATGAGCGGAGCGCGCCTCGCCCTGACCCTGATCCGGGAATTGCACCATCGGAACAGCAGATATGGAGTGGCCTCTCTCTGTATCGGCGGAGGGCAGGGTATCGCCGCGGTGTTCGAGAGGGTGTAGGTTTCAAACCTGAAGGATCCGGGCCGGGAAAGGTTATCTCTCTCCTTATTATCCAGGGGGCCGTTCCAATACCTGACTCTCCTTTTGAGAGGCAAGGTCCTTGAAACATGGCCCCGGGTATTTCCTCACCCCCCCTACAGCTCTTTTTTTGGTACTTTGAAATCCAAATCAAATGGTAGTTGCATTCCCACCTAAAGGTGACCTTCCCTCTGTTGCCCGGCCCGGAGGTAAGGGCCTTGCACGCAGAAATCATGATGCACCCAAAGAAAATTAGGTTGAAGTCATGGCCCAGATAAGACTTTCCAAAAAAGAACCGAAGAAATTCTAATAAATATCCTCAAAAAGGAAAAAAGGTTGACAGGACTTTTTGCATTTGATACTATACCATCCAGACGGTATATCTTAATTGGCAGAGGGGAGATCCAATGTCTCCACCGGCAAGTTCCAGAGAGGTAATTCTTGACGCCGCAGAGGCCGTAGTCCTTGAAAGCGGGGCCAGACATATGACCCTTGACGCTGTAGCTGCGAGGGCCGGTGTCAGCAAAGGAGGATTACTTTACCATTTTCCCACCAAAGACGCCCTGTTGAGAGCGATGTTGGAACGCTTTATCAAACAAATAGACGAAACCCGGAAAAAGAAAGCCAAAGGATTGAAGGAAGGGCCAGGGCGTGAAATCAAGGCGTTCATCCTATCCATTGCGGACCGCGACCCCAAAAAGGAACAAATCGGCTCCGCTCTCCTGGCTGCTGTAGCCCATGATCCCGAACTTCTTCAGCCCGCACGGGATGATTTCCGCAGGCGTTTGGCTGAGTTAACACAATCCGGTTTCAATTTTAAACGTGCCACGATCATTTTTTTTGCGATTCACGGCCTTGTTCTTTCAGAGCTTCTGTCGTTATCTCCCTTAAGCAACAAAGAGCGACATGAACTCGTGGAAGAACTCCTACGCCTTGCCGAAGGGTAAAACCTCGAAAGGTTGAAATAAAGGAGGAATGCCTACGGAGAATTCGAATGGCTTTCTCAGGATGGGAATGCGAGTACCGATGCCTTGGTGGCCAGCAAATCGGCGAGTGGGAAGGAGGTACCTTTTATATTCAAGGCAATTGCCGATGCCTAACTGTCGTTCCTATGCGGGATATCTGGAAAAAGAGGACGATTTATGTTAATTGTTGCTGGAACCATAATCGGCCTTTACACAGGCTTTTTTATTATGATCTTAGTTCAGATAACCCGTAAGGTTAGGAATAACACTCCCTCGCAAAGACGTCACGATTGAATCTTTTTTAATCCATGAGGGACGGTTGGGTCGTAGAGGTTAACCGGACGGCAGCCATAACGGCTCATTCACGAGTTCCCCCCCCGCTAAACGGACCCTGGGAAATAGAAAATAAGGACCGTTAGACTAAAGGGTCTATTCTGAGGTTCTTGCAAAAATCCCTTAGTCCGTCATTCCGGCGAAAGCCGGAATCCAGAATTGCTTGAAAATCCTGGATTTCGGGTCGCGCTTCGCTTGCCCGGAATGACGATTTTCCTTCAGTTCCAGAGTTCTGGAAGAGTCTCTTTAAATTGATTTTTTAGAGGTGTCACATGCAGGTCAATGAAAGAGTCAGGCTGATTGTCGTTTCGATGGTTCTGTTATGCAGCCTTTTGCTGGATGGTTGCGAACGCCAAGCACCATCCCCGCCGCCCCCTGTCCCGGAAGTGGCCACCGTGACAGTCCAGACGCAGCGGGCAGTGCTCACCAATGAATTACCGGGTCGCACTTCTCCATACCGGGTTGCGGAAATCCGGCCACAAGTAAGCGGGATCATCCAAAAACGTTTGTTCGATGAAGGCGCGGAGGTCAAGGCAGGCGCCGTGCTTTATCAGATTGATCCCGCCCATTTCCAAGCGGCCTACGACAATGCCGCGGCGAACCTCGCCGTTACGCGGAAGGGTCCCGACCGGGCGCGGGCCGCGCTGCAAGCGAGTATCGCCGGCGTCACGCGGCAGCGGTCCACCCTGGAGCTCGCCCGGACGAATGTCCAACGCTTCGAGGAGCTGTTCAAGGATCGGGCCGTCTCTGCCAGCCAGCGCGACCAGGCGGTGACCGATGTCGAAGTGGCCGAGGCCACGCTACGGGCTGCCGAGGCGCAGGTGGAGAGCGACCGGGAAGCAGTGGCCGCGGCCGAGGCGGCCATCCAGCAGGCGGAAGCGGCGCTCGAGACGGCCCGGATCAATCTGGGATACGCCCGGGTCACCGCACCCATCTCCGGGCGCATCGGCAAATCCAATGTGACCGATGGCGCCCTCGTGGCGGCCTATCAGGCTCTCGCCCTGGCAAGCATTCAACAGATAGACCCCATTTATGTGGATGTGCCCCGATCCACCACCGAACTGCTGCGCTTGAAACAGAGATCGGAAAAGGGCCGGCTCATAACCCATGGGGAAGACCAGAGAAAGGTTAAGCTGCTTCTCGAAGACGGAACACCGTATCCATTGGAAGGCATACTGCAATTCCGCGACGTCACGGTGGACCCGACGACCGGGTCCGTCATCCTGCGGATGGTATTCCCCAACCCGGAAGCTATCCTCCTTCCGGGAATGTATGTCCGGGCCGTTGTGCAGGAAGGGATTGCTGAACAGGCCATCCTGGTTCCTCAACAAGGGGTGATCCGGGATCCCAAGGGAAATCCCATCGCCTTGATCGTGGACGACGCCGGCAAGGTTCAGCAGCGGATGCTGACCCTCGACCGCACCATCGGCGACAAATGGCTCGTCTCCTCGGGCCTTGCGCCCGGCGATCGTCTGATCGTCGAAGGCCTGCAGAAAGTGCGGCCGGGGGCTGCCGTGAAGGTTGTCCCTTTCGATAGCCGCAAGGATAGCGGGAGTCCTGCGAATACGAACCAGCCTTCCCAAGCGTCGAAGTGACGGAGGAGCCTGATGTTATCAAAATTCTTTCTGGATCGCCCGGTTTTCGCGTGGGTCATCGCCATCATCATCATGCTGGCGGGCGGCCTGGCCATATACAATCTGCCCATATCGCAGTATCCCCCCATCGCCCCCCCCTCGATCTACATTCAGGCCCGTTATCCCGGGGCATCGGCGGAGACCGTGGAAAACAGCGTGACCCAGATCATCGAGCAGAAGATGACCGGCCTGGACCAGATGCTTTACCTCTCCGCCACCAGCGATTCCTCCGGTTCGGCCCGCATCGAGCTTACCTTTGCCCCGGGGACCGATCCGGACCTCGCCTGGGCCAAGGTGCAAAACAAACTCCAGCTGGCTATGGCGAGTCTTCCCGAGACGGTGCAGCGCCAGGGCCTCACGGTCGGTAAGGCCACTCGAAACTACCTGATGTTGGTTGGCCTGGTCTCGGAAGACGGCAGCATGGATATGTACGATCTGGGAGACTATGCGGTGTCCAACATCGAGAAAGTCCTGGCGCGGGTGCCGGGGGTGGGCGAGGTCGAAATCTTTGGGACCCAGTACGCCATGCGCATCTGGCTGAATCCCGACAAGCTGACCGATTATCATTTGACGGTGGAAGAGGTCATCACGGGGCTTCGGGCCTACAACGTGGAGGTCTCCGCCGGCCAGTTCGGCGGGGCGCCGGCGGTAAAAGGCCAGCGGCTGAACGCCTCCATCATCGTCCAGAGCCTTCTTAAGACCCCGGAGGAGTTTGCCTCCATCCCCATTCGCATCAACCCGGACGGGTCCATCGTGCGGGTCAAGGATGTGGGACGGGCGGAATTGGGGACCGACTTTTATGATATCGAGGCCAATTACAACGGCAAACCTTCTGCCGCCCTGGCCATCCGGATGGCCGCCGGCGCCAATGCGCTGGATACGGCCGATGCCGTAAGGGCGAAGATGAAGGAGTTGGGCCGGTTCTTCCCCGCCGGCATGAAGGTCGTCTATCCTTATGACACGACGCCCTTCGTAAAGGTCTCCATCGAGGAGGTGGTCAAGACCCTCTTGGAGGCGATTCTGCTGGTGTTTCTGGTCATGTATCTCTTCCTGGGAAACATCCGGGCCACGCTGATCCCGACGATCGCGGTCCCGATCGTGGTCCTGGGAACCTTCGCGGTCCTGGGTTTTTTCGGGTTTTCCATAAACATGCTGACCATGTTCGCCATGGTGCTGGCCATCGGCCTCCTGGTGGACGATGCCATCGTGGTGGTGGAGAATGTCGAACGGATCATGAGCGAGGAGGGGCTCCCGCCCAAGGAAGCGACCCGGAAATCCATGGGCCAGATCACCAGCGCCCTGATCGGCATCGGGCTGGTGCTGTCGGCGGTGTTCGGTCCCATGGCGTTTTTCGGCGGCTCCACCGGTGTAATCTACCGCCAGTTTTCCGTGACCATCATTGCTTCCATGCTTCTTTCGGTGGTGGTGGCCCTGATCCTGACGCCGGTTCTCTGCGCTTCGCTTCTCAAGCCGGTGGAAAAGGGGCATGAGGCGGCGGAGGGCGGATTCTTCCTTCTGCGGCCCTTTTTCCTGTGGTTTGACCGCATGTTCTATCGGGTCAGGGATAAATACCAGGCGCTGGTCGGCCAAATGCTTACCCGGAAACTCCGCTACCTGTTTATCTACCTTCTGATCGTGGCGGCGTTGGGATTCCTGTTCCAGCGAATGCCCACTGCCTACCTCCCCGAT
>Ga0315274_10014619_pt1 | contig 11127 bp, 6 predicted proteins | sample YL17G02_20_MG_FD_203700 | JGI IMG/M metagenome (GOLD analysis project Ga0315274, IMG submission 203700) | Sediment microbial communities from Yellowstone Lake, YNP, Wyoming, USA - YL17G02_20 | ecosystem: Environmental > Aquatic > Freshwater > Lake > Sediment | place: USA: Wyoming | collected...
CTTTATGGTTTGGAATATTCAAAAGTTCTGTGATAGTATCAAGGTGCATCGGATTTTCGCCTCCGGTAGTTTTTGTTCGCAAACTAAATCCTACCAGAAAAAGCCTAAATCCGATGTGTATTTTCTTTCAGGTCTGTATCTTAACCCGTTTCAACTTTTTAACGAAAGAACCACTGTTATTGAGCGTCTTGACGGCGGTTAAAAAAGGGGACTTTTCGGCGCGCATGCCGCTGGACTGGACCGGCATCGACGGCAAGATCGCCGATACACTCAACGACATCATTGCGCTGAACGACAAAACATCCTTCGGCATCGACCACATCAGTAAGGTGGTGGGCAAGGAAGGGAAGCTGGCGACGCGCATTCCGTTGGGATCCGTCGGCGGCGCATGGGCGCGCCAGATCGAGTCGGTCAATGCGCTGATTTCGGATCTCGTCTGGCCCAGCACGGAAATGGCGCGCGTGGTCGGTGCGGTGGCCAAGGGGGATATGATCCAGAAGATGGACGTGGAAGTGGACGGCAAGCCGATTCAGGGCGAATTTATGCGCACCGCCAAAATCGTCAACACCATGGTGGACCAGCTCGGCGCGTTCGCTGGGGAGGTGACGCGGGTGGCGCGCGAGGTGGGCACCGAGGGCAAGCTCGGCGGCCAGGCGCAGGTAGTGGGCGTGGCCGGCATTTGGAATGACTTGACCGACAACATCAATGCAATGATCCGCAGCCTCAAGGACACCACCGACAAGAACACCGAGCAGGACTGGCTCAAGACCAACCTGGCACGATTCACGCGCCTGTTGCAGGGCCAGCGCGAAATGCTGACGGTGTGCAAGCTCATCCTGTCCGAGTTGGCACCGCTGGTGAAGGCCCAGCACGGCGTGTTCTACGGCATGGAAGGGGAAAAGGACGACGCCCGTCTTGGTCTCCAAGCGAGCTATGCCTACAAGGAGCGCAAGAATCTGCCGAAGCAATTCCGTTTGGGCGAAGGCCTGGTCGGAGAGTGCGCTCTGCAGAAGCAGCGCATCCTGCTCACCAACGTGCCGAGGGACTATGTGCAGATCAGTTCCGGCCTTGGGGAAGCTATGCCCATGAACGTCGTGGTGCTGCCGGTGATGTTCGAAGGGGTGACCAAAGCCGTCATCGAGTTGGCGTCCTTCGAGCGTTTCAGCCCCATCCATCTCGCCTTCCTGGAACAGCTCACCGAGAGCATCGGCATCGTGCTCAATACCATCGAGGCCAACTCGCGCACCGAAGCGCTGCTGCAGCAGTCGCAAAAAATGACGGTGGAGATGCAAACCCAGGGGGATGAGTTGCAGCAGACAAACGTCGAGCTGGAGAGCGCCAAGCTCGCGGCGGAAAAAGCCAACCTCGCCAAATCGGATTTCCTTTCCAGCATGAGCCATGAGTTGCGCTCCCCGCTCAATGCGATCCTCGGTTTCGCCCAGTTGATGGACTCCGACTCCCCGCCGGCAACGCCCTCCCAGAAGGCAAGCATAGCCCAGATTCTCCAGGCGGGATGGTATCTGCTGGAGTTGATTAACGAAATCCTCGATCTCTCGTTGATCGAGTCCGGCAAGCTGTCGCTGTCGCTGGAACCCATGTCGCTGTCCGAAGTGCTGCTCGATTGCCAAGCCATGATCGAACCGCAGGGGCAAAAGCGTGGCATCAAACTGACCTTTCCCCAGTTCGACATCCCTTACTTTGTCCGTGTCGATCGGACCCGGGTAAAGCAGGTTCTCATCAATCTGCTTTCCAACGCGATCAAATACAACCGCGCGGGGGGAACGGTCGAAGTGACGTGCAGCGCGAACACAGCGGAGCGCATACGTATCAGTGTGCGGGATACCGGCGAAGGATTGTCCCCAGAAAAACTCGCACAACTGTTCCAGCCGTTCAATCGTCTCGGACAAGAGGTCAGCGACGAGGAAGGCACCGGCATCGGCCTGGTGGTGAGCAAGCGGCTGGTCGAACTGATGGGAGGCGTGATCGGCGTGGAAAGCACTGTCGGGAAGGGCAGTGTGTTCTGGATCGAACTGAACCTGACGGCTGAACCACAACCTGCCGCCGGCGCAGCCGAACCCACGGCTGTCGCCCAGGCGCAAGTTCAGCATGGCGCGCCGCTGCGCACCATGCTCTATGTAGAGGACAACCCGGCTAACCTGAAGCTGGTCGAGCAACTCATCGCGCGTCGTCCCGGCATGCGCCTGCTGAGCGCAGTGAACGGGAATCTCGGCATCGAACTTGCGCGCGACAACCAGCCGGATGTGATCCTGATGGACATCAATCTGCCCGGCATCAGCGGTATCGAAGCCATGAAGATTCTGCGCGCAGATCCGGCAACGGCGCACATCCCGATCGTAGCGCTCAGTGCAAATGCGATGTCCCACGATATCAAGAACGGCCTGGACGCAGGATTCTTCCGCTATCTCACCAAACCCATCGTGGTCGACGAGTTCATGGATGCGCTGGGCACGGCACTGGAATTCCCGGCAGCAGGAGCGGGGAATACAGATAAAAAAGGACCGAATTAATGATTAATGCATCCGACATACTTAACGCGAAAGTGCTGATCGTTGACGATCAGGAGTCCAATGTCCTTTTGCTTGAGAAAATGCTGCGTGAAGCCGGCTATGCCTGCGTTACCTCGACGAGGGATCCGCATGCCGTCTGCGCCCTGTATCGCGATAACCACTACGACCTGATTCTGCTCGATCTGCAGATGCCCGGCATGGACGGATTCCAGGTGATGGAAGGCCTCAAGACAATCGAAACGGACAGCTACCTTCCGGTGCTCGTGATCACCGCCCAACCGGGTCACAAGCTGCGGGCGCTCGCCGCCGGCGCGAAGGATTTCATCAGCAAACCGTTTGATCTGGTCGAAGTAAAGACACGTATCCAGAACATGCTGGAAGTGCGGCTGTTGTACAAGAAAATCGAGAATTACAACAAGGTGCTGGAACAGACGGTCCAAGAACGGACTGGCGAGCTGCTCAGGGCGAACGAGCAGCTCTCGCAGGAGATAGAGGAGCGCAAAGGGGCAGAAAAATCACTCCAGAGCGCATATGCGGAGATCAATCAGTTAAAAGACCGGTTCCAGGCTGAGAGTGTCTATCTGCAGCAGGATATCGATCGGGAATTCAACTTCGGCGAGATCATAGGGCGAAGCAATGCCCTTGAGCAGGTGTTCTTCAAGGTTGAGCAGGTGGCGCCCCAGGACACGACCGTTCTCCTCCTCGGCGAGACCGGCACCGGCAAAGGAGTAGTAGCGCGCTCCATTCACAGCAGGAGCAGCCGCAAGGACCGGCCTATGATAACGGTCAACTGCACGGCGCTCCCGGCGAACCTCATCGAAAGCGAGCTCTTCGGCCGGGAAAAGGGGGCGTTCACCGGCTCCAATGCCCGGCAGATGGGGCGCTTCGAACTTGCCGACGGCGGCACCATATTCCTCGACGAGATCGGCGAGATGCCGATGGATCTTCAGACCAAGCTGCTCAGGGTCGTCCAGGACGGCGAGTTTGAGCGGCTGGGCGGCCCCAAAACCATCAAGGTCAATGTGCGGATCATCGCGTCCACCAACCGGAAGCTGGAGGAAGAGATCCGCAATGGCAGGTTCCGGGAAGACCTGTTCTACCGGCTCAACGTTTTCCCCATCACGATCCCGCCGCTCCGGCAGCGCAAGGAAGACATCCCGCTTCTTGTCAATTATTTTGTCGCCAAATTCAATAAGAAAACAGGAAAGAAGATCGAGACCGTGTCGAAAGACACCCTGAACACCCTCCAGGACTACCACTGGCCCGGCAACGTGCGCGAGTTGGAGAGTGTCATCGAGCGGGCGGTGATCACCAGCCAGGGGACCGCGCTGCAGGTACTGGACCGGTTCGAGACTTCCCGGAAGGCTGGGGAAGAGGAAGCGCAGGACGTCAAAGCCCTTGGCGAGCGGGAACACGATTATATCCTCCAGGTGCTCCAGAAAACCGGTTGGCGAATCGAGGGGGAAGCCGGGGCAGCGGTAATCCTTGGTCTCAATCCCAGCACCCTGCGCGGCCGGATGCGGAAATACGGCATCCGCCGTTAATACATGGAAGACAGGTAAGGGTTGCAACTTTTTGCCTCACCGAGGGGTCATCATATTTGACGGTTCTGTTAAATACGATGCCTGCCTCTGACGGTTTACCCTTTACCTTCGTTGCACTCTCTCCATTTTATCCTGCACAATCAAGCCCTTACTCTCGCAGTATCCGCAGTTCTTCTCTGGCACGTTAGTTGCTATGTTCCTTAACGGAAGCATGAGCACTGGCGTGCTTCTGAGAAGTGGCAGGCAATCAGGCTTGCCACTTCTTCATGATCAATGGCGAATCAAAATAAAAGGCCAGCAAGCAGGAGGGAATAGAAAATGATTCAAGTTTGTTATTACCTGGGTTGTGGGGATGTTTATGGAGAAAAAAAGCCCCTATCAGATAAGAAGGGTAACACATGGGCTATGCCCAATGCACTTTAAAATCTCCCTAAAAGAGATAAAGGCTGAAATGGAAAAGATTTCGATGGTCAACAGACGAATGTGAACGAAGCACGTCCTCGCACCAACCGGGGAAGATCTGGTGGGCAAGGTGGTTATCGAGGGCGATGGGGTTACGGCGGTGGAAAACGAGACTAAGAAGACCATCCCGTTGCCACCCATTTGGGCGGCGTTGCCCTTGCAGGTGGAATTGGGTCGGTCATTATTGGAGCCAAAAAATAAACCTTGACAATTTAGGTTTGATAAGGTGTCCGGGGAAAGGAGGAGAGAAATGAAATGAAAATAAACGGGGCAAATCTTTAACGGTGACATCTAGGAGGTACACAATGAGGAATTCAAATGTTAGGAGGAATCCAATGAAAACTTTAACTTTAAGGAGGCACACAATGAAGAATCTAATGGTTCGAATGCATACTCACCACAGACGTACGGCAAGACTCGTCGCCATTGTCTTGTTCGCCGTGCTTCTTTCCGCGACACCGTTCCACGCGGCACTGGCTCAATCCGTGCCAGATCTGGGTACGGCGGGGAGCTTCGCGGGCCTGGGCGGCCCGGCGGTAACCCTTACCAGCTCCGCTGTCATCGGAGACGTGGGCGTCGACCTCGGCGGCGCGGTCACTCTGACCACGAGCACGATTGTCGGGACGGTTCACGAGGGCGACACGGTCGCCCAGCAGGCTTACGATGACTTCCTCGCCGCGTACGACGCACTCGCGCTCGAGCAGTGCAACGTCGACTTGACTGGTCAGCCTCTGGCTGGACAGTCGCTCACGCCGGGCGTCTATTGTTTTGACGCGGCGGTGACCAAGACGGGCGGCGTGTTGACGCTCGACGCGCAGGGCGACCCGAACGCTGTCTGGATTTTCAAAATCGGGACCCTCGGGACCGGCGCTCTCACGGGCACCAGCTTCTCGGTGGTCATGGCCAACGGCGGGTTGCCGTGCAACGTGTATTGGTGGGTCGCCGAGGCCGCGACAATGACGGATTCGGCGTTCCAGGGAACTATTCTCGCGGGTGCAGCCATCACCATCACAGGCGGAACCTTTAATGGGGATGCCTTGGCGCAAGCCGCGGTGACGATGACTGGCGCCAATCCGATCACACAAATATCAGGAACCACAACACTGACCGTGGCTCTGTTGCCAGTAGACCTTGGATCGGCCGGCACTTTCGCGGTTCTTGCCGGCAGCACGGTTACCAACACCGGCCCTACCATTATTAACGGGGATCTTGGGGTTTGGCCTGGTACTGCTTTTGTGCCTGGAACTCCGCCCGGAGAAGTGAACGGAACGATACACGCCGGCGATACTGCCGCACAACACGCCCAAGCCTCCTTGACCATCGCATATAACGACGCCGCTGGACGGACGGTAGGCGTAGTCGGCGTGGCCGGAGATTTGGGCGGGCAGACCCTCGCCCCGGGCCTGTATAAATCCACCTCCACGCTTGCGATAACGGGGGATCTCACTCTGGATGCCAACAGCGACCCGAATGCCGTCTTCATCTTCCAGATTGGGTCCGCACTGACGGTAGCAACTGGCGGCCGGGTTGTCCTGAGTGGTGGCGCCAAGGCGGCCAACGTCTTTTGGCAAGTTGGCAGTTCAGCCACGCTGGGAACGTACTCTGCATTGAAGGGAACCGTAATGGCGTATGCTTCCATAACGATTGCCACGGGCGCAACGCTGGACGGCAGAGCGCTGGCGCAAAATGCCGCGGTTACATTAGATACCAACGCTGTTACAAAATAAAACTAGTTTTGCAACGCCTTGACCCACCGTTCCACCTACGGCGCCGGCCAGAACCGCGAATTTCGCGGTTCTGGCCGGCGCTACGGTTACCAACACCAGTCCTAGCATTATTAACGGGGGATATTGAACTATGGGATCCGACTGCCGCTGATCCGCTCCACTCTTATCCCTGTCGGGACGCCCAAACGGGGTGATATCGTGGTTTTCATCTATCCCGAAGACCGGTCGAAGGATTTCATCAAGCGCCTGATCGGCCTGCCGGGAGACACCATCGAGATCCGGAACAAGCAGATCATCCTGAACGGCCTCCCCTGGAGCGACGCCCACGGGGTTAATGTGGACAACCTGATCATCCCCGGATCGGTCCAGCCCCGCGACAACTTCGGACCGGTCACGGTTCCGGAAGGTTCCCTCTTCGTCATGGGGGACAACCGGGACGAGAGTTACGACAGCCGGTTCTGGGGGTTTGTCCCGATGAAAGAAGTCCTGGGCAAGGCGCTGATCATCTACTGGTCCTGGAACCATGAGGATCACGGCGTCCGCTGGAATCGTATCGGATCGATTCTGCACGGGCGGCCAGCAGTTTGCCGGTCGCATCATCGATGGCAGCCATCAGACTATGTCAATACTTTTTTGCTTTAAACAGCGATTTATGATAAGATGTAATGACTTCAAATTCTTATGTCTTCGTCATTATTGACAAGGAGATATACGAAAAAACCTTTCTATGGATGCAGGCAAGAGATAGGTATTTAGACGATGAATTTCATAGAAAACCCTTTCATTTCGTTTTTGATTGAGACGGGAAAGATTCAGAGGATGGATCTGGAGAAGATTGCCCCCTTGAAAGAGTCCTCAGAAGACTTCTCCATTGAAGAACATTTGCGCACTTCAGGGCTTCTTACAGAGGATGAGTTTCGATCCAGTCTCGAAGAATTTTATGGAGCTCCTTTTGCAACAAAGGAGGATTTTCCAGAGGAACCGGTTTTAGTCAATACCTTACCGATCCAATTCATGAAGGAATCAAAATTCATCCCAGCTCGCTTAATCGATAAGGAATTGACGGTCATCATGAGCAACCCATTAGATTTTTATACCATCAATGCTATCCGATTGGCAACCGACTTTGAGATCCGAGTCCTCCTGGGACAAGAGAATGAAATCTTAGGGGCGATCGAACGATCTTATGGGTCTGGCGTGTCCTCAATGGAAAAGATTATCGAAGATATTGACAGCATACCCGAATACCAGGCAGAAGACGAGGAGGACGTTGACCATCTCCGAGATATGGCCTCCGAAGCCCCTGTCATTCGGCTGGTCAACCTCATCATCACAAGGGCGATTGAGATGAGGGCAAGTGACATCCATTTTGAACCCTTTGAAGAACAGTTCAGGGTCCGGTATCGAATTGACGGAGTCCTCCATGATGTGGAATCCCCTCCCAAGAGACTTCAGGCAGCCATTGTTTCCCGTGTCAAAATCATGGCAAAATTGAATATTGCAGAGAGACGTCTTCCTCAAGATGGACGTATCATGCTTCGAGTCAAAGGCAAAGAGATCGATTTCAGGGTTTCTTCGATCCCCACCATCCATGGAGAGAGCATCGTTCTGCGAATTTTGGAAAAGAGCAGCATTCTTCTCGATATTGAGAAATTGGGTTTCCCTAAGGATACGCTGGAAGGGTTCGATGCGCTTATACAAAGGCCCCACGGGATTATTCTCGTCACTGGTCCTACGGGAAGTGGAAAGACAACCACTCTCTATTGTACCTTGGAAAAGATCAACTCACCTGAGAAAAAGATCATCACGGTAGAGGATCCTGTCGAATATCAATTGAGGGGGATCAATCAGATTCAGGTCAAGCCATCCATTGGACTCACCTTCTCCAATGCCTTACGGTCCATTGTCCGCCAAGACCCTGATGTGATCCTCATCGGTGAGATTAGAGATTCGGAGACCGCTGAGATCGCCATCCACGCCGCACTGACCGGTCACCTGGTTCTAAGCACCCTTCATACCAATGACGCACCGAGTGCCATTACCCGGCTCATAGATATGGGGATGGAAGATTACCTCCTCTCCTCCACCATTATTGGCATATTGGCACAACGCCTGGTAAGAATCGCCTGCCCTTTTTGTCAGGAACCCTACTCCCCTGATCCAGCGATCCTGAGAGAGATGAGGGTGGATGTTCAAAATCTTTCTGATTTGAATATTACGGATGTCAAAGGATGCGAGAAATGTGCTCATACGGGATACTGGGGCCGTTCAGGAATATTTGAATTCCTTCCGATCACCGACCAGATCCAGAGGCTCATCCTGGAAAAACGTGATTCGAACATCATCAAGGAGGTGGCCCGAAAGAATGGAATGAGGACATTGAGGGAGGATGGTTGGATGAAAGTCAAACAAGGGGTGACCACCATTTCCGAAGTCTTGAGGGTAACCCAAGAAGAGGAGATCTTATAAACTAATGCGAAATGTGGATTGCAGATTGCGGATTGCGGATTTTTGAGATTTTAAGGATAATTCAAGAAAAGGAAACCCCGTTAGAAAGGGTGGAGCTTTTACTAACGGGGTAAATCATACAAACAAATGCCAGAATATGTTTACAAAGCCACAACCCTCAGCGGACAGACCGTGGAAGGTTCGATGGATGGGAAGGACGAAGAGACCATCGTCCAGAGCCTTCATCAACTTGGCTATATTCCCATTCGAATCTTCTCCACCCAGGAGAAGGAGACCGGTTTCCGTTTTTCCTCTCTTTTGCCCAAGCGTGTTGGGATAAGAAATCTGCTCACCTTCACACAAGAACTCTCTACCCTCGTTTCAGCAGGCCTGCCCATTGATCGAAGCCTCAACATCTTAGGGACTCTGACAGAGAATAAGAGATTGAGAGAGGCCGTGAAGGATGTATTAAAAAGGGTTGAAGGAGGAAACTCTTTAACCGAGGCCCTGGGATATCATCCCTACATCTTTCCAAAACTCTATCTCAATATGGTCAAGGCTGGAGAGTCAGGCGGTTTTTTGGAGGGGATTTTGTCTCGACTGGCTCGATATCTTCAAAGCACAAAAGAAGTGAGAGAATACCTGATCTCCGTTATGATCTATCCATTGATTCTGACGCTTGTGAGTGGGATCTCCATCGCCATTTTGGTCACTTTTGTGGTTCCGAGATTTGCAAGGATCTTTTCGGATTTAGGACAGGCAATCCCATTACCAACACAGATCATTCTCTCATTCAGCCAATTGGTAAGAGGATACTGGTGGGCTGGTCTGGGAACCATTGCTTTGATTTACATCGGACTAAAGATGTATACACAAGACGAGGAGAGGAAGTGGAGGTGGGATCGGTCTAAATTGAGGTGGTTCGCCATTGGAGACCTCATCAAAAAGGTGGAGGTCGCTCGGTTTTCAAGGACGCTAGGGACTTTGCTTCAGAGCGGTGTCTCCATTTTGTCCGCCCTCAATCTGGTCAAAGAAATCCCTCAAAATCGAGCGATTTCAAGATCGATTGCATATATCCATGATCGATTGAGGGAGGGCAAAGGAATCTCCAAATCCTTAGAGGAGACGGATGTCTTTCCGCCTCTTGCCGTGCACATGATTGGTGTGGGCGAGGAAACAGGAAGGCTCGATGAGATGCTGATCAAGGTGGCTGAGACTTATGAGGAAAATGTTCAAAATTCGATAAAACGGTTTGTCGCTTTATTGGAACCAATGATCATCCTTATTATGGGGGCGGTAGTGGGGTTCATCGTCATTTCCATACTTTTGGCTATTTTTAGCATCAACGAGATTCCTTTTTAATTTCTAAGAAGGAGTAAACCCCGTTAGAAAAGACGGGACCCGTTAGAAATAAGCCTCACTGAGCGGATGCCGCTACACCCTCGGGGGAGTAGATTTCTAATGGGGTTTAATAAAATTTCTAACGGGTCGGGGCTTTAACCTCGCCCCTCACCCCGTGAGTATAAGGATTCCGAGCCTTTGCAGCCGATCGGAAAACCAAGGGGCGTGCAAAAACAAGGATTAATCCATATGTTACTCTACGGGGTAAATAAAGGAATAAACATTTTTTTTCTACATCCCTGCCATAAATGGGGGGGATTTCTAACGGGGTAGAGATGAGAGAACGGATCGGACGAAAGGAACGAGGCTTCACACTGGTTGAAATCTTGGTCGTGATCATCATTATTGGTTTGCTTGCAGCCCTGGTGGGACCAAGGTTATTTGGCAAGGTCAGTGTGGCCAAGCAGAAAGCGGCCAAAGCACAAATTGAACTCTTTGGGACCGCTCTCGACACACTTCGACTCGATGTGGGGAGGTATCCCACGACTGAGGAAGGATTGAAGGCCCTTCGTGAAAAACCTTCTGGAGTGGAGGGATGGCAAGGTCCTTATCTCCAAAAAGAACTCCCTCTCGATCCTTGGGGGAAGCCATATGTTTACAAATCTCCAGGTGAACACGGTGAATATGATCTCATTTCTTATGGACTTGATGGCGTGGAAGGAGGAGAGGGAGAGAATCTGGATATCGTCAGTTGGAAGGATATTGGGAGATGAGAAACAAGGGTTTTTCATTGATCGAGTTGATGGTCGTCTTAATTCTTCTCAGCATCTCCATTGCCTTAGTCACTCCGTCCCTGTCCCGGTTTTCGAGGACGGTGGAGCTGAAAGGTGCCGCAAAAAAGATTTCGGGGATCCTCCTCTATTGTCGGAGCGAGGCAGTTAATAAGGGAAAAGTGTATCAGGTTCTCTTCGATTCCAGTGTGAGGGAAGTAAGGGTTCAATCAATGGAATTGAAAGAGGAAAAGGACGAGAAACGAGAGGGAAAGGTCACACCAAAAACATTTTCGCTCCCTGAAGG
>Ga0315274_10014621_pt1 | contig 11126 bp, 7 predicted proteins | sample YL17G02_20_MG_FD_203700 | JGI IMG/M metagenome (GOLD analysis project Ga0315274, IMG submission 203700) | Sediment microbial communities from Yellowstone Lake, YNP, Wyoming, USA - YL17G02_20 | ecosystem: Environmental > Aquatic > Freshwater > Lake > Sediment | place: USA: Wyoming | collected...
GCGAGATCGACTCGCACGATATCGTAATACGCGTCAACAACCATCCCTGGGACCCCATCGATGGCGGAACCAAAACAGACGTTCAGTTCATCACTGACGATGCCCAGAACAGGGTACCGACACGCTCGTTCTGTTCGGCGAAAGGTTGCACTCCTATGATCATCGGAGATTACTCGTTCCCCGACGGGTGCGTTTCACCGGTTCCGTGGTATTTGCTCAACTCTAATCTGCAAAACGCGACGCGGCAGCTCGTTAAGTCTACAACCACCTCCTATCCTCACTCGGGAATGCATCTGACGCTTGTGGCCGCTAAGGTATGTCGCGAAATTTCTCTCTATGGGATTGCCGCTGGCGAGGATGCTTTGGCTGCTTTCTGGAACCTCGAGAACGCATATATTGCTCCGGGCCACGGGGACATTGTCGTCAACGAGTTTCTTGTGATCGCACAGATGCGTCGGTGCGGTTGGGACATTCGAGAACCCAGAGGAAAGCGCTTCGGATAAGAAACAGTTGATGAATGCGTCTGAATGAGGTGTTGAGAGAAGAGAAAAAAGAGAAAAGAGAGGAGAGAGATAGAGAGAGGTCGAAAGAAGAAGGTCTTTTTTTTCTTCGGGAGTTTTTGCGTCGAACTTTTCTTGCCTTTGTATCGAGAAATTCTTCGGGTTTATTTTGCAGGACATTTGGAAAGTAGAAAACGAGCTGCGCGTATGAAGAAAATGGAAAGAAGGCGCTGTCCTCCTTCTCTGTCTCTCTCTTTTCTTCGTCTTTACTTTTGTCAAAAATGAACCAGATGTAGAGCCCGCTCGATGCGGCCAACGCGCGCTGGCGCAGCAGAACTTCCCGTGTCCGTGATCTCAAACGTGGGTTGTCCCTCGATGGTCGGCGACCGCGCCTCCCTTGCTCTCGGAGCTCTTAAGGGCTCACGTACTCGCACCCTTATTGCAGTCCATCTTGAGCAAGTCGTTACGCATTGTTTAGCTTGTAACTTTTTTCTTTTGCCACGAAGAAATAATATCTTGAGGCAATAATTTTTTCTGCTGCCGCAGTGACGTACATTTTCCACTCGTCCGGATGGTTGGTCGTTTTTCTTCTTCCCCCTTGAACACATTCACACGACACACTCAACGGCGGCGATTTTTTGTGCCGATTCCTGCTCGCAAAAAAAACATACATCAACGATGACGCCCTCCGTTCAGATAGGCAGTCGCATCTTGGGACCCGGGCAACCGTGCTTTATCATTGGCGAGCTCTCATGCAACCACAACGGCGATTTCGATCAGGCGGTGGAAACTGTCAACGCCATGCATCGCGCAGGCATCGACTGCGTCAAGCTACAGACGCTGCGTCCCGATTTCATCACGGTGAAATGCGACAATCCAGAATTTACGATCAGCGGGGGCACCCTGTGGGACAAGAGGTCGCTGCACGACCTCTACTCCGAAGCTCAAACTCCGTGGGAGTGGCATCGGCCCCTTCAGGAGCTGGCGCATTCCCTGGGCATGGAGTTTATGTCGTCTCCCTTTGACCACGACGCCGTTGAGTTCTTGGAGACGCTCAACGTGCCGGCCTACAAGATCGCGTCGTTCGAGATTACAGACATCCCGCTGATCGAGTTGGTCGCCTCCAAGGGCAAGCCTGTCATCATATCGACGGGCATCGCGCTTGAAGAAGATATCCAGGAGGCTGTGACAGCGTGCCATCGAGTGGGGAACAAGCAGGTGGTCTTGCTCAAGTGCACGTCTTCCTACCCGACCCCTCTCGAGGACGTCAACCTGCGCACCATTACGCTGTTACGGGAAAAATTCGGCGTCCAGGTCGGCCTTTCCGACCACACCCTCGGGAGCACCGTTCCCATGGGCGCTGTTGCTCTAGGTGCGACAGTCGTCGAGAAACATTTCATCCTCGACAGGAAGCTCGGTGGTCCCGACGCAGTGTTTAGCATGCAGCCCGAGGAATTCGAGGAAATGATCCGAAACGTTCGAGACTTGGAGAAAGCACTGGGCAAGCCAACTCTCGACCTGCCTGCCAAGTCAGTCCAGAGTCGCGCTTTCGCCAGGTCTCTTTACGTCGTCGATCGCGTGGAGCAGGGAGGCGTGTTGACAGGGAGCAATGTGCGCTCGGTGAGGCCCGGGTTTGGCTTGCCGCCAAAGCACCTGAAAGAGATCATCGGGAAGACGGCCAACCAGACGCTCGAAAAAGGCACCGCCCTGCTGTGGGACCACATCCGAAGCTGAAACAAGGATCAGCTTATTTTGGCCGGATCAACGATAATACCAAGCAGGGGTACGTGGTATTCGCAGAGAAAACAAAACAAAGCACCCTGCAAGCAAACGTACACAAACATGCTCACACAATTGATGTCTCCATAAGCATGTAATCTTTTTGCAATTACGTTACACATTCGAATGTAAGGATCTTTAAATTCCCTCTCTTTTTCTCACTTTCCCTTTCTCTTGATTTAGATGAATGGTAGATCGATGCTAACTAACGTCATCGCGCTAATGATTTGATTGAAGCAACTGAGCGTTCGCTCCTTCTCTCTTCTTTCTGTCGGAAGTCGCAATCCGCTGTCACTACTTCGCGTGAGAGAGAAAAAGACGCAAGAAGAAACACTCCTTACAAAACTTTCCTAAACACGGGCTTGGCTGGCTCGCCAACCAAGAAGCGCTCGACACCTTGCTTAAGCGCCTTCTTGTAGACGCTGCACGCGTGATCGAATGCCGCGGCAAAGTAGTAGAGGTCGCGCTCGGAGTGCGAGTAGCAGGGTACAAACACACCCTGGAAGAGCACGCCCTTGGCGATCATCTCTTGCATGAACAAGGTGCGGAAGCCCTGGGACGCGGCGCCTTGGTTGTCTTTGAATCCAAACGTGGGCATCCAGTGAGAGGGCGTCACGTGAATAAAGTCGTCCAGCTTGTGCTTGGAGACGACGTGCTTGGCCAAATCCACGACGCGGGAGCCCGTGCTATGCAAGCGCTCCACGACGGCGTTCTTTCCAAAAAAGTCGATGCAGGAGATGGCCGCCGCAAGCCCGTGCGTCTCGCCTCCGTGCGTCGTCGAAATGAGAAAGACTTTTTCTTGCCCGCGGTTTAAGATCGAGCCCTGATCCATGACGTCGCGAGTGCCCGTCAAAGCGCAGAACGAAAACCCGTTGGCGATCCCCTTGCCCCAGGTCGCCATGTCGGGCTTGAGGCCGTGTTTCGAGATAGAGCCCGGGAACGCCGTCTTGAAGCCGGTGATCATCTCGTCCTGGATGAAGAGCGCCCCGTGCTCGTGCGTGATCTCGATGGCCCTTTTCAGGAACTCGCCCGCGTCACCGCGACAGGGGCACACCCCGTCGACGCAGGTGCTCTTCTCGGGCTCAGTGATGACGCACGCGATCTGTCCGGGGTACCGTTGGAACAGGGCTTCCAGCGAGCTCGCGTCGCAGGCGTCGAACGTCACGGAGAGGACTGATGTCTCTTCGGGAACGCCCTTGCTGCACGCGGTCGTCCCGATGAACCAGTCGTCGTAGCTGTAGAATGGGTGGTTGCCCGGGAACGCGACCAGCTTGCGCCCCGTCTTGGCGCGCGCGAGTTTCACCGCGGCCGTGGTGACGATCGACCCGTTCTTGGCGAACTTTATCATGTCGTGCTGAGGGACCAACGAGAGGAATCGTTCCGCGGCTGCTTTCTCGAGGATTGAAGGGCGCTGGAAGTTGACGCCGCGGTCGACCTCGCTCTTGACGGCCTCGCAGACGGGGTCGAACGCGTGGCCGAGCGAGACCGCCGTGAGGCCCATGGAGCAGTCGAGGAACTCGTTGCCGTCGACATCCCAGACGTGGCTCCCTGTGCCGTGCGTCAGAGCCGCCGGAGACCTTTGAGGGAACTGGTCGTCTCCCTTTGAGTAGGTGTGCGCACCGCCGGGGATGAGCTTGTGAATTTGGCCGCGGTACGAGTCGGATTTCGTGAACACGCGGACGTCTCTCAGCTCAACTTCTTCCATCATCGATTTGAAATACCCTTCGTTGCGCAGTATGTACCCGTTGGCAGCGCTGATTTCCGGGTCGTCGAGCAATGTCCTCGCGTAATCTTCCCAAGGCCTGTCGGCACCGAGACGAGACACGAGGGCGTCGATGACCACCACGTCGGCCGGTTCGTCCAGCGTCATCCTCAAATGGCGCCACTTGTTCCACTCCTCCGGGTATCTGGACGTCGTCGGAGGTCCGGAGAGAGCCTTCCGGATGTAGGGAGTGACATGCTCCCTCTCGGAGGGCTGCTTCGCGTTCTTCCACGCGTCTTCGAGCAGGCTAAACGCAAAGACCTCGACGTCCATTCCGTCAGGAAGAGTGCCGCCCTCGGCGTTGAAGTAGTAGCCGTTGTCGTCCTCGGACAAGCAACGCTCCACAGCACGGTCGATGAGAGAGCCGTCCAGCAGCGGGCAGTCTGACGTGACGCGGACGACGTAGTCGGGTGCAACGTCTTTGACGGCCTGGAAGACGCGGTCGAGCACGTCCTCGGTGCTGCCCTTGAAGACGGAAACGCCCAAAGCCTCCGCTTCCGCGACCAGGTCTGCCGCTTCGGGCTCATTGGTCGTGGCCATGATCCATTCGCTTACCAGGCGCGCCTCCTTGATGCGCTTGAGGTGGTAGTACAGCATGGTTTTGCCGCCGGAAGTCTTGAGAAGTTTCCCGGGCAAGCGATTGGAGCCATATCGTGCCTGCGTGACGCCGACGACTTTGATCGCCATTTTCAAGTTTTTTATTTTCTGCAAAGAAAAAGAAAAGTTTTTCTTAAACTGCTCGCTCTCGTAAGAAAAGGTTTTGTGAGGCGCAAATAAAATGATGGATGCAACCAAAAGCGGAGCCTTTTGCTCTTTGAGATGACGCGCGTGAAAAATATTGACGACTTTCTTGCACGTAACAAATGGATTGTGTTTTCAGTCGGCAATAATTTTCTCAAAAAATTGAATTGCAAAAATGTAAAACGCAAAAAGTGCAGACGCATTCGAGGAAACTTCGTTTCCTTTTGTGCTGGGAATCGCTGGCGGCAGAAATGCCGCCTGGAAAATTTCAGGTGACACTGAATGGCAGAAAAAATCGAGATGAATTACGACTCACTTGGAAACTTTTCTACCTTTCTCTCCCTGTCTTTCTTTCACTCTTTCTCTTTCTTTCCGGATTTTCTCTACCTGGAAAACAACTGGTGGAGACGATTCTCAAGAAATCACCCAAGGTCCTTTGCCTGGTCGTCCTGTCCCGCGACGAGCTCAAGCAGTTCGAGATGGCGCAGATTTTCTCTCAGGCCAAGTACCCCTGCATGCGCTACTTTTTGGGGGGACGTCCGCGACGTGGACCGCCTGAAGAAGGCGTTCCAGGGCATCAACGTCGTGATTCACGCCGCCGCGCTCAAGCAGGTGCCGGCGGCGAAGTACAACCCTTTTGCTGATTTTTTTTCTACCTCGGACCAAGCTGTCAGAGTGCCATCGAAGACCTACAGAGCTTGCTCGAATCCGGAGACAGCAGCCCTTTCGGAAAAGCAGCTCAACTGAGCGCCGAGTGCCCACTCTTCAAGCTCGACGCGGCCGTCGTCGGTCTACATCGTGAGCTTGTTGAGAGCGTGCTGTCGAGTTTAGTACCCGCGCCGGCTCAAAATGCAAGGATTGATCAGCTCAAGGTCAGTCTGGGCAATTCCGGTAAGTACAACTTTTTCCACCTGCGGGTCGAGCGCGATTGGATCAGCCACTGCAATCGTAGGTCTCTGATCGCGGCGTCTGCCTCGCCCAGGAAGTCGTGCACGCCATCGGCAAGCACCTCGACCTCAAGGGCGTGCCCAGTGGTACGCCGCTGTACGTCCAATGCGATCTTCCCGCTGCCGATCCGGAAATGCTGAATGCAGCAGTGCACAGCTTGAAAGCTATGGGCTACGACAAAATCACGCTGCAAGGTCGGCCGAGGAAAGGGAAAAGCAAGCAAGGGAGAAAGACGACAACAGGCTCAGAACCCAGTCGCGAGATACGCGCGATGCACGCTTATTACCTGGGAATGATCTCGGAGAAATACATCGGCAACGCCGTGTCCACGTTTTCGGCCTTGCTGTTGCTCGAGCGCCAAAACCTGAGCCGGTGGAGCACCTTCTACAAGATGGGAGGAATCCCGCTCATGGACATGCTCCCCTTCTTCCACATGCCCTGGGTCTTTACATACAACGGTGAAAACCAAGCAGATGTTCCGCTAACTTTCCAGGATTATTGCTGCAGAATGATTTTATTAATGCCAGTGCGCATCAAAGAGGGCTTGGTCGAGGCAGAGCCAAGCTCGCGTGTGTGGCACTTGTGTGACAGAGCGCATGTTCTCGATGAGGGCAAAGTATCTGCGGATTTGTTTCGAGGGCGCGTGCCAATCCTGGACGTAGGGAGGGAGGATTGGGCGTGTCTTCTTGGCAGTGGCGGCTACTCTTGTGTTTTGCAAAATCGGGCCTGGTTTACTTGTTTCGTCACGTTCGTCCTTCCGAACGGATCTCGATAGAAGCTTGGTAGCCTGAGGCGTCTCGGTGATCTCCGGCAATTTGCTTCCTTCTGAATCACGGACTCAATGTCCACGTCCTCCGTTCGTCCTTGAATGCGCAAGCTGGTCGCGCGAAAACAAGTCAAAGAGGTACATGTCAGAGAATAATTTCGGCTTGACCCCGAGGGCGTCAAACGCCGGCTCGCGATCTCGGAGCCCCGGCAGCTTGGTCGGGTCCAGCTCGTCGTCGCCGTAGGTGTCGATCGTCGACACAATCTTCCGGCGATCGCGCTGCTGGTAAAAGTCCACCATTTAGTCTACAAAGTCACCGATGGAAGAGCAGGTCATGGAAGCCAGGTAAGAACTGCGGTCGTGGACGGTCCACAGGGAATGGTTGACAGGGATTCTCACTTTTGTAAAAAAGTCTCGAACAAACACGATCACATCGGCGTCCAGAAACGTGAGCTCGTCGATGCCCCGCTCGGTGCAGAAGTGGTGCAGCCCGATGAAGCGCGCGAAGCATAAAAGCTCATAGTCAGCCTCCCTGGCGCTGCTGTGCAGGTACTAATGAGCCAGGGCGTGATACGAGTCCTCTACGGAAAGGTCGATGTTGTAGCGGTGCACGCGCAGGCGATGGTAAATGGTGCGCTAGGGGACGGAAGGCTGTTGGTGGTAGTTGTGGGCCTGTTTCCGTTCTGCTGTTGCTGCTGCTGCTGCTGCTGCAGCTGCTGCTCCATCCATTGCTCCCCCCACCTCCTTCGCTACTTTCAGATTCAGCTCCCCTGGCTCGTGTCCCTTTCCGTACGTGTGCATGACGACGTGGTGCACGGTGGCCCCGGTGAGCTTCGAGGCAAAGTACAGCGAGACGGCGTGGTACGGCTCGGGCTCGCCAAAGGACGCGACGACGACGTGGGTTGTTGCTAGCTGTTGTTGGTGTTGTTGCTATGGTGGTGGTGGTGGAAACGGAGGCACCGCCGTCTCTGTCGCCCCCGCTGCGGAAGAGCCTGCGCCTGTCGCCGTCGTCTTGATCTGCCATCGTCTTTGGTTTGTCGACGTAACATCTTTTCGATGTGTGAACCTGATGCCGCCCGCTTGATGATCAGGCGCTTCGCTTGTTGCTGCTGCTGCACCCATGAATGCTCTGCGAGATAAGACTATTGCTTGCAAGACCGACACAAAGGCAAACAAGATACAAAAAGCGCAGCGGCGTATGCCGGCAGCGCTTGGTACTTTCCTCCTTTGGCGCTTTGTGGACTTTGTTTGTGAAAGTCCCTCTCTCTTCGCGTTTTCTCTAGAAGGAGTAAAAAGAAAGAAGAGGAAGACGCGCAATAAAAATAAAAGAAAAAAGGGAAAAGGACAGAATAAAGGGTAGCGAAGCATCAAAAGCGTGCGAGAAACAGTGCACATTTTTTGCCTGAAGATTACCAAACGGACTTTCTGCCACGAAGAGGCGAGAGGTACCTCTTCTTGAAATGAAACTAAGAAAAGGCAACAGCGGTTCTGTGTTAGATCAGTCTTCCTGATGTTATACATTCTTTCGATAGAGGTGTTTCAAAAAAGACAGACAGTTAAGAGGAAATGCGCGAGACCATAAGAGTATTTGTCTAGAATTGAAAAGGCCTTTTAAGGAAGAGTTTTTTTCTTTTTTCTGCGAGCGATACCGTCTTTGAGGGGCTCACCAGGCTTCCTCGGGCTTACTAGGCTTCCTGCGTAAATAATCTCAGCTGTGAAACAATCGACGGATTTTTTGCAGTCATTCAGAAAAACCTTGTTTCAGCTGTGGGGAGAGAAAGCTCCTGTGCTTACGCAATGAAACGTTTTTGCATCACACTTAACATTCTTTCTGCGTTTCATAATAACGCCAGAGAACGCCGATGATTATCTTCCGCTTCAGATCTTACAAATGTAGGAGTAACACTCGCCTTACGACGTTTGTAGATATGTTTTGGTTTGATGCTAGCCTGTGAAAGAAATGTCCATCTGCACTCCTCATGTAACGATCTATTGATGCGATTTCTTCGTGAGCGATCCTTTCCCGTTCGGGCATGGCAACAGCCATAACTGTTTTTCCTAGACTCGTTCCAGAACCATCCGATCGTAATTTGTCAATGACAAACCGCAACTTCGTCTTTGCTACAGCTCGCGTGGTTAGCATAACAGCACCCAAGTCCACACACCACGCGAAGAAGCGGTCCGAGGTCACAAACTCTGCGTCCGGTCCGGATCTCAAGGTTCCGCATCCTGATTCGGATGCCATGAGGCTGTGATAGCTGTGCGTGTTTCTCTCCTCAGGAAAGTTGTAATGGCTGACAAAATGCGAAGCGACCATGTCGCTGCCGCTGCTAATAGATTTCAGCATGGCCGGAATAAAATGAGGGGAGTACAGATTGTCTGCATTTGTGAAGGTCAGCGTGTCGCATTGGAATTTGGAACTCGCATCGTTTGCACTTAAAATGTTTTCTAAGGCCATGTCGGTGAGAATGTAACCGTAGTCTTCGTGATGAAAATCCGGAAATGCTGTCTGGGCGTCCTTTCTTTTCTTCTTGTACGCATGTACCCAGCTTCTGCCGGATGCTCGGTTCACGCGCCTGAGGAGACCAGCGAGGTTTTTGTATGGATGCTTGCCGGTGTCAAGAACGAGCGCTTTCAGACGCGGATGCCCTGATGCTAGCAGAGGGAACAGGAGAAGTGGAAGCGAATTGGCTTGTTCCTCAAAAAAACGCACTACCACGCACGGCTTCAGGTCGAGTTCAGCTTGTGTGTATGGAGTCATCGCTGAATTGCTTTGACGTTCAAAGTCAAAGAGAGGCACCTTATCTGGCTGCTGATGTTGACTGTGATGTTGAGGGTGTTGTTGTCGTTGTTTCGGAGAAAGTAGCCCATCCAGTGAACTCGATCTTATACGAAGAGTAGATTCAGCAGGCACTTTGGTCGCTGCGACAGTCTTCAAGAGGACGATCGTGCTTAAGAAGATTGCGAGGTGAAGGCGGACGCTGGAAAACATATTTGATGCGTTTTCCGTCTTTGTGTAATGTTTCCATGATGGGGAGGCCTGGCACTCCTGAACTTTTGTTTAGAAAAGTTCACGAGGATATAAAATGCACTAGAAACGTGACTGACTTTGTGCCATGCACAATCTTTTACCCACTAAGTCTCGTACCTGCAGCATGAGGCGATCTCAGTCGAGCTGTGGACGCACGGGCACTTTTGCAAAAAGCGTGGCACGTCTGCCGAGAAGCTTCACGAATGCTAAGAAGCTTCTCTCAAGATAAGCATACAAGCAAATATCGATGTTACTGCCCCCATTTTTTGATGGTTTTCTTGATATTTTCGATCAAGACATCCAGTATCGCCACAATAGCTAGCCTCACATCGCATTCGAGCACAAAGCCGCGGACTTCACGAGCATTTCATCGACGTTGATGCACTTTCCTACAGTATTGCATTTAGTTGGCAATATTTCATAAAATATTCTATAAAAAAGAAACAATCAATAAAAGGTTTGACAAAATACAAGGTCAAAGCAAACCACTCATCCAACGCGAATCACATTTCGTTTGTTTTTAGAAGTTGAGTCTCTGGCGATCCGCCGCTCTGAGAACGCCACTCTGCAATGTCTTTGTTTCTCTCGGCCTTTGTTTCTTTCATCGTGTGCTCGTCGTGGCACGCAGGCGGCTTGCATGGTGCAACTCTACGTCCGGCCATAACTCTGCGTCCGAGCCAGAATGGCGGCTTCGCGAAGCCCTCTGAAAATGTGACCATGCCGTACTTCCACCCGTCCCATCCGGACGCGCATCTGCTTATGTCTGGACCGCCTCTCATTCTTGTGGACGACGTACAAGAGAAGTACTACGACTATCGAGAGCACAAAAACGCAAAAAAGCCCTTCAAGACGATCGCGTTTTACTTTCCGCAGTACCACCCTTTCGAGGAAAACGACCGCTTCTGGGGTAAAGGGTTCACAGAGTGGACGAACGTTGCCAAGGCGAAGCCGCTGTTTGCTTCGCATTTCCAGCCGCGTTTACCCGTGCACATGGGATATTACGACCTGCGACTTGTCGAAAACATGGTCGAACAGGCAAGGATTGCCAAAAATTACGGCGTTGACGGGTTCGCGTACCACTTCTACTGGTTTGCTGGTAGGACCGTCATGGAAACTCCTCTGCAAAACATGATCAAGAACAATAACGTCTCGATAAACTTTTGCCTTTCCTGGGCCAACGAAAACTGGAGTCGGCGGTGGGATGGCCTAGACAGCGACGTTTTGCTGCGGCAGGAGCATTCTCTGGACGACTCGGCTAAACTCTTGGACCATCTGCTTCAGTACTTTAGAGACGAGCGGTACATTAAAGTCAACGGCGCACCGGTGCTGATCGTGTACCGGCCGCTTATGATTCCCAATATATTAGAAACGGTGAAAATGTGGCGGCAAAAAATCGTCCAGGCAGGATTTCCCGGGATATACCTCGTTACTACCCTAGCTTTTGGTGCTGGCGACCCTCTTGCGATCAACTTCGACGCAGCCGTTCAATTTCCACCGCACGGCTTCCAAGGAGCTCAAATCACAGATAAGCAAGAAAACCTCGTTCCAGGTTTCTCGGGCAACGTCTTTAGTTATTATGATGCGGTGGTCCATGGTGAA